>Ga0207873_1000177_pt1 | contig 67843 bp, 56 predicted proteins | sample BGWIniCompost_FD_187373 | JGI IMG/M metagenome (GOLD analysis project Ga0207873, IMG submission 187373) | Cellulose adapted compost microbial communities from Newby Island Compost Facility, Milpitas, CA, USA - BGW Initial Compost (SPAdes)... ...
CAACACCGATCCGACTGGATTCGTCACAGGCAACGACGCCGCGGCCATGTACGCGCCGTTCCATCTCCCAGCGATGACGACGATGGGAGCGCTCGGAAGCGGGCTCGGCTTCGCCACGGGACCGCTGAGCGTCGGCACCACCCTGCTCGGAGGAGGCGCGGGCTTCGCCCAAGCGGGCGGCACCGTGAACGTCGCGGCGCGGCAGGCTGCGGTCGGCGGCGGAACCGGGCAGGGTGGAACGCATGCTACGGCGCAGGTTGGAGGTCAGGTCGGAGCTGCGACTGGTTCGGCCCCATCTGGTTGGACCAGCGAAGAGCTCGTCCAGGCGCTTCATGGACTCCACGAACGAGGTATTTCGGAAACCCGCGAAAGGATCGCTGCGGCCGCGGAGGAGCTGCTCAGCGATCAGGTGGATTTCACCTATGAAGGGACGTTTGCTGAATGGGTCAACTTCAGCAACAAGTGCAACTGCTTGGTTGCGAGCGCTATCCGAATTGCTGGAGCTAGCGCGGACGGCGTTCTTTTCAACCGACCACCAACCGCTGGCGAGTGGGCACGGGGATCGAACCTCCCTCCCAACTTCTCGCTTGTCCCGGCAGGTGACGCTGCGATGCGCGGAGACGTCGTCGCCCAGGCGAGGGACTACCGGGGCGCGACTGGACACACGGCTATCATGACGTCGAGCTCCGACCTGATTCATGCGACCGGATCCATCGGACTCCAGCGCACCACTCTCACCAGAACGTTCCCCGCGAATTACCCATCGGCTACAACACCAGTGAGGTTCATTCGGTACAATGGAACGCCGAACCCATGGATCCTCTGAGGACGATGCCCTCTCACCGAACACTCCGAAATCTCTGGCCAGTGCTCGCGCTCGGAACCTACGCGTGTTTCAATCCACCAGGGGACGAAATGACGCCCGCGCGCACGCCAGCCGCGGTGTCAACGGAGACCAGACGAGACGAAGTCGCTCCCAATTTGGAGACATCGCGCTCGCACAGGCCCCTCGACTTCCACATCGACTGTGACTTCGCTCCACGCGTGGGCCCACCTGATCCCCTCTCTAAACGATGGAACGAGCAGTTCGGATTGACGTGTGGCGGGAGGCCTGCGCGCTATGTTTGTCCAATCAAGGGACGTGCCGGGTGCTTCCAACGATTTCTCGTGCCGGTGGATGAGAAGGGTGAACCTCTCGACGAAAGGTTCCGTGACAATTACCTTTGCGGAGAAGGCGAGCTTCATGGCTGCACGGACGCACATGGGCGGGAGGTGATCCCGTTTATCCACTCAACTCCGATCCTGTTCACCGCGTCCGGCTATGCCCTGGTGAAGGAAGAGCGCCTTCCGGGAGAAAGGCAAGGCGAGTATTTCTACATCAACGCGCGATACGAGCAGAGGCTGAAGGCGATGACCGTGGACTGCATTCCGGAGCCGTGGCTTCCTCTCGAGGTCGTTCGGTACGAGGTGGGCGGCAAGATCGGATTTCTGAATCTCAACAGCGGGATGGTGACCCCTCCCCGTTTCGATGCGGCCTACAGCTTCTATGGGGTGGCCGGGGAACCGACCGGAAGAACGCTCGTGTGCGTCGGCTGTGACCCACAGCGTTGGACACAGTGTGCTCCTCCAGAGGCGCATTGCACGGGGACGGCCTTCATGATCGACGAGCACGGGAACCGGTTGGACCGACAGCCAGACGAAGAGTTCGTCGAATACTGGTGGTGCAAGAGAAATCCAGGCAAGAAGTTCGTTCCTGAGCCCGAAGGCTTCTGTCAGTGAGTCACAGAAGATGCCGTGAGGCGACAGCCAGACGCAGCGTACGACGAACGGCCGAATCCTCATCGAGCCGCCGCACCCTACGCACCGCCAAGCGCGTCCCTCACCCGCGCTACCGCAACCTCCACCTCCCGCTCGACCCGACGCGCATCCGCAGCATCCCGCCCCGCGTGCCACCCGCCATCGACCTCCACGACCAGACGCGCCGACGGAGCCAGGAAGTCCACGACGAAGCTCCCGAGCACGACCTGGCGGCGAAACTGCACGCCGAGCCGGCGCCCGCGCAGACGCCGCCACAGGGCGGCCTCGCTCGCGGAGCGTGCCACATGCGCGGGGCACGCTCCGCGAGCAACTCCCAGCGCTTCGCCTCCTTCGGTGAAGGCTCGCGTTGTCGCCGTAAGACGTGACCTCAACGGTCGTAGTCCGAAGGTGACGAAGAGTGACAAACTGCCTCCGTCGTCGTAGACGATGGGGTGAGCCAAAGGACTGAGTTCAAGACTACGCGATTCGAGAGAATGTTATCCATGAGATCCAGTCATTCCCCGCCGCGACGAACGCTCGTTCAGCGCAGCTCGTTCTGGGCGCCCATCTTGCTTCTCCTCTCTGCCTGCGCCTCGCATCCGAGGATGGAAGGCGGCGTCCCTCTCGAGGCGAAGCGCGGCAACTGGATCGACTGGACGCGCTTCTACCAGGATGGACAGCAGGTGGACCGCGGCTCGGTCAAGGAGACGCTCGAGCGCGTGCGGGAATCCGAGGGCGCGGCCAGCACGGCTAGCGCTCTCGAAACGGGCTCGAACCTCACCCGAGCCGCTGGGGTGCTACTCCTGGCCTGGGGTCTCTCTCAGCAGGTGGGCATGTCGGAAGTGAGTGACGAGACGAGAAACAAACTACTCATCGGTGGGGGCATCGGTATGGGAGCCTCGCTCGGCTTCGCGATCGGCGCCGACGGGCTCTACTTGAAGGCCGTCGACCAGTACAATGGTCAGCTCCGCCCCTCCGACGAGGAGTGATGACGGGTGACGACCGAGGCCGGGCTACGAGGGCCAGGGTCACACCAAATGGTGAGCCCAGCGCTCGCTCAATCCCTGAGCAAGTTCTTCGCAATCACCATGCGCTGCACTTGGCTCGTGCCTTCGCCGATCTCGCAGAGCTTGACGTCGCGGAGGTGTCGTTCGATGTCGAACTCGCGAGTGTAGCCGTAGCCGCCGTGGATCTGGAGGCAGTCGTTGCAGACCGCCGTGGCGACTTCGCTGGCGAAGAGCTTGGCCATGGACGCTTCCATCGTGAAGCGCTCCCCGCGGGTGGCGAGCCAGGCGGCGCGGTGGATGAGGAGCTCGGCGGCGTCGAGCCGGGTCTTCGCGTCCGCCAACATGAAGCGGATCGACTGGAAGTGCGCGATGGGCTGGCCGAAGGCCTCCCGCTCCCGGGCGTAGCGCACCGCCATCTCCAGGGCGCCGCGGCCGAGGCCCAAGGCCATGGCGGCGATGGAGATGCGACCGCCGTCGAGGATGCGCATGGTGTCGATGAAGGCCCGGCCCTCTTCGCCGAGGCGCTGGGAGTCGGGCACGCGCACGTTCTCGAGAGTCACCTCCACCGTGTCGCTCGAGCGACAGCCGAGCTTCTCGAGGTGTTTGCTGGCGGAGTATCCCGGGGTGTCCGTGTCGACGATGAAGGCGGTGATCCCCTCCTGGGGTCGCCGTCCTTCGCTGGTGCGCGCCAGCACCACGCAGAACCCGCCGACGGAGCCCTGGGTGATGAACATCTTGGTCCCGTTCAGGACCCAGTGATCCCCGTCCCGCCGCGCGGTGGTGCGCAGGGAGGCGCTGTCGGAGCCGCTGCCGGGCTCCGTGAGGGCCCACGCCGCGAGCTTCTCGCCGCGCGCGGCGGGCGGCAGGTACTTCTTCTTTTGGGCCTCCGTGCCGAAGGCGAGGATGTGCCCGGTCCCGAGGCCATTGTGGCTCGCGACGGTGAGCGCCAGGGAGCCGTCCACCCGCGCGCACTCCTCGACGGCGATGGCGTAGGCGAGCATGTCCATCTCCGCCCCGTCGTAGTCGGCGGGGATGCGGATGCCGAGCAGGCCGAGCTCGGCGAGGCGCGGCACGATCTCGTGGGGAAAGCGCTCCTCCCGATCCCACTGCTTGGCGTGGGGCCTCACCTCCCGCTCACAAAACTCGCGGACGGTGGCGCGGAGGATCTGGTGCTGCTCGGAGAGTTCGAAGTCCACGGGGCTCTTGGCAGGTGGCAGGGGCTCTTGGCAGGGGGCTCGGGGAGGCGTTCGGACGGGACGGGCGCGCGTCGCTGGACCGCGACGCACGAGGAGTCGGCGTCACCGAGACATACGGCGGCTAGCTTCTCTTAGCTTAGCCGATGCATTGCCCGAAGCGAACCCTCACGATCGACCGAGAGCACGATCGTCCGCCCGTCACGACACCCTCATGGCTCCTTCCTCACGGGTGGGTGGGAGCGACCTGGTCCTGCGCTCCCTCGGCGACGGGCTTACGGGCCGCGTAGCGCTCGGCAGCGAGGGTGAGCTCGCTCAGGATGCGCAGCTTGGCGTGCTCCTCGAGATCGGGATCGGGCAGCTCGTCTCCAGGCTCCCGGGGCGCGCCTTCCGGCGCAGCGGACGCTGTCTCCACCAGGGACGGCACCAAAGAGGGCGCCGGGAAGACGTCGTCACCGAGCCCCACGAGGACGTTTCCGCGGCGGGCCAGGTACCAGACGCGAGGCTTCTGGTCCTCCTCCGGGGCGAAGCGGACCCGCAGCATGCGCCGCTGCTTGAACGGTGTCGGCCAGCCCTGGCCACCCCGGCTGAGGGTGTTCAGGAGATCGCTCGCCCCTTGCTCGTCCTCACGGATGGCTACCAGCACCCGCCAACGCCGATCGCCGTCGCGGTAGTGGCCCAGCGCGCCCGCTCCGGTGCCGCCCACCCCGAGCAGCCGCTCCCCTTCGTAGTGCACTCCCAGGGGAATGAGGTGCTCCTGGGGGAGGAGCTGCACCTCGGCCAAGGGCTCCTTGCTGCCGGGGAGACGCTCTCCCAGCTCCCGCGCGATCGCGGGCAACACCTCGGCGCTCGAGGCCCGCAGCTGATCGGGGGACTCGTCCTCGCTCACGTAGGTGAGCTCGAGCACGTGTTGTCCCCGCCAGACGTAAGCGATGCCGCCACCGAGCGCGCCGGCGGCGCCGGCGTCGAGGGGCTTCACGGACGCCTGCAGGGGATCTCCGTCGGAGAGGATGCGCTTCGTGAAGAACCCGTAGGCGCCCGAGGTGCGGGAGAATCGCGACAGGGTCACCGCCACGGAGGCGGTGCTGGCCTGCCCGCCCCGCGCGGCGCCATCGACGTAGCGGGCCGTGGTGACGCGGTCCAGGCCGTAGCGCTTGTAGACCTCACACTCACCGTTGAAGAGCTCCACGCACACGTCGTCGAGGTTGCCGGGCAGGGTCATGCCGTATGCCCGCATCTCTCCGTGGGGATCGAGGCAGTAGTCGCCGATGAGCCGGGCGAAGACCCCCTGGTCGTAGGTCGGCTCGCCCCCACCGCCGTCGCAGACGCCGGGGCGCGCCGGGACCACCGGGGGCGGCGCCTCCCCCTTCTCCTCACTTTTCCGGCACCCGGCGACGGCCAACAGCACCGCAAAAAGTGCGAAATGCCGCAGTGATTGCAAGCGTGTCCAGAGGGGTCGGGAGCGGCTCCCGCGGGGCTCTCCAGCGATCCGTGAGGGCCCGATCGAGGCTTCCATGACCTCCTGGCGCGGGTTCTGCTCCGTCTCACGAGGTCGCGTCGCCAAGACTGAAGAGGCGCCCCTATCGCGCTGCATTCCTTGCGGCATACTCCTTGCTGCTCTTGCTTCGGGACCGTCCATGTCCACTCCCACATCCAACCACACTCACGACCAGAGCCGCCGCTCGATCGTGAGGCCCACGATCGTAGGCCCCTCGCACGTGGACCTCTCGATCGTGAGGCCACGGCGGCGCACCGGAGGGCGGAGCGCGCGTGGTGCGCTGCGACGAACGCTGCGAGGCTTCACGTTGATCGAGTTGATGGCGGTGGTGGTGATCGTCGGCATCCTCGCGACGATCGCCGTTCCGGGGGCGGCCAACCGGTTTCGGGAGAACCGCTCCCAGCAGGCCGCGAACGAGATCGCCACTCTCTACCGCAACGCCCGCATGCGTGCCATGGGCCGCGGCTCCGCGGTGCTCGTGCGTTGGCAGCAGGCGACGGAGACCTTCGAGGTGCTCGAGGCCATCCAGGGACAAGCCGCGTTCAACGCCGCCAACGCGGCGAGCTGCGCCACCCAGCCCGCGTCTCAGTGCCGTAACCCGCTCACCCGCTGGCAGCCCGGCGACCCGACGACGCAGCTCTTCCAGTCGCTCGGCACCTTCACCGCGGACTCTTTGGGCGACCACACGACCACCGTCAGCGTGGCGGGCTCGACCATGAGCGCCCTCGACATCTGCTTCTCCCCGATGGGCACCGCCTACATGGCCCCGCAGAACGTCACCACGAACGCGGCGCTGCTCCAACCCATGGGGGACATCCCGATCGTGCAGGTGCGGCGGGACAGCGCCATCGGGCTGACCCGACGGGTCCTGTTCCTCCCCAATGGCACCGCGCGCGTCGTCGCGGAGGATCCGAGCTGATGGCCCGCACACGGCAGGGACGGAGCCGCCCGGGCCGAAGCGCAGCACGCAGCGCACGCCGGGGACGCAGCGCAGCACGCAGCGCACGCCGGGGACGCAGCGCACGGCGCGGCTACACCATCGTGGAGCTGCTCATGGCCCTCGCCATCTTCGGCGTGGGCGTCACCGGGGTCATCGCGCTGCAGAAGGTGACCGGCGCTTCCAACCAGCACGCGCGCAACCTGGCCATCGCCACCCACGTCGCCCAATCCTGGCAAGAGATGCTCGCCGCCGACGCCAGCAGCTGGACGGAGCTGCCCTCGGACGTCCTCGGTGTGAACACCCTCTGGCTCAAGGAGGCGAGCAACGCGCCGGGCACCTGGTTCGTCCCCGCCACGGTGAACGGCTTCGGCGCGCGCTTCGGCGCCCTCGGACAACCCCTCGCGGGGGACGCCACGGACGAGACCGTGTTCTGCACCCACCTGCGCCTGACGATGTTGAACGATCCGGTGGGCGTGGGCACCGCGACGCAGAACAACGGCCTCATCCGCGCCGAGGTGCGGGTGTTTTGGCCGCGCAGCGCCGAGGTCCCGGGGGACTACTGCGCCGCAGACGAGGTCGACAACGTGAGCGCGGACGTGAGCACCTATCACTTCATCTACCAGGCCACCGCGGTGCGCCAGTCGAGGACCTGAACCGTGATGCCCCTCGCCTCGCGCCCCCGTCCAACCCCCTGTCCGCCGCCTGGCTCAACGCGCCGAGCCTTCGCGCGCTCGCCCGCGGGCGCGCGGAGGCGGCGCCGACGTGGCTTCACCCTCATCGAGCTGATGGTCGCCCTCTCGGGCGGGCTCATGTTCTCGGCCTTCGTGTTCATGTTGGCCAAGGACACGACGCGCTTCTACCAGAACGAGCTGCGCCTCTCGGCGGCCACCCAGAACGCGGTCACGGGCTTTCAGCGGCTGCGCACGGACATCGCCCGGGCGGGCTTCCTCTCGACGCCGAACCTGAGCCGCGATCCAAGCCGCTGCGTCGACCTCATGGGGGACGCCGGCTACACGGGAAACCCGGGCCTGCAACGACTCGCCACCCTGAACATCGACACGAGCCGCGGGGACAACCAGCACAGCATCGACCTGATGGGCTCCTATGCCTCCGCGGACACCTTTCCCATCCGCGCGGTGATGACGGGAGGGGGCGGTACCCAGGTGTTCTTGCAGCCCCAGTCCGGGCCCATGGTGCGGCTCGTCGGGCAGATCGTCACCCCTACCCAGGAGCAGCTCGACGCGGCGCTGAGCAACGTGTTCCACGTGGGCCGGGTGCTGCGCATCGTGGACAAGGCCGGCGCGCAGCAGTTCGGGCTCATCACGGGGGTGAACACCAACAACGTCGCGCAGCCCTTCATCCAGCTCTCCAACGCGCCAGCGCTCCAGACGAAGAGCAGCAGCGCGCAGCCCTGCGGGTTGCGCGGCACCGAAGCGGGCAGCCTGGTGAACGTCGTGCAGCGCATCCGCTACTCCCTCGTGACCCTCACGGACGCCGACGTGGATCTCGCGCCGCTGCTGAGCGGAGCGACGGACGGCGGCATCCGCCAGGATCTCGTGCGCACCGAGCTCGACTGGAGCGACGCAGGAGAGCAGCTGGCGGGCACCACCCGCGAGCTCGTCGCGGAGTACGCCGTCGGCCTCCACTTCACCCTGACCGCCGCGGACCCGAACCAGAACTTCCGCGTCACCCCCATCGGCCCGGACCGCTTCGCCGAGTTCGCCGGGAGCCCCCTGACGGCACCGCTCAACGCGGGCCCCCAGCGGATCCGCTCCGTGCGCGCCCTGCTCGCGGTGCGCTCCAGCGCTCCGGATCGGGGCGCGGATCTCCTGCCCGACGCGCAGGGCCCGATCGCCCAGGGCGTGTACCGCGTAAACATCGATCCCGCGACGCCGACCGACGGCTCCCCCGCCCCGGCGCCGCGGTTCGCCCGGGTGCGCACCCTCCAGGCGGACATCGCCCTGCGCAACCAGAGGAACGCCCGATGGTGACACGTCCCTCGACGCTCCCGCCCCAGCCCCGGTCGGCGATGGCCCTCCTCGAGCGGGCGCGCCGGCGCCGCGAGCAGCGCGGCGCGGCGGTGTTCGTGATCGTGATGGTGATCACCCTCCTGTCCGCGTTGGGGATCTGGGCCGCGCGCTCGGCGACGATGGTCGACGTGGCGACGGGTCACAGCCGGCAGGCGCTGCAGGTGCAGTACCTCGCGGACATGGGGCTCCAGACGACGACGGCCTTCATGGCCAACGGCCTCGCCAACGAGTTCGTGCGGCTGGGGCGCCTCGGCGCGGAGCGCTGCACCCAGGGGCTCGATCCGACCGTCTTCATGCGCACCCCCTTCTGCTACCCGTTCTTCTCCAACGATTTGAACGGGGCCTTCGCCCAGAGCCTCCTCGTCATGAACGCGACCGCTCATGGGCAGAACAGCCTCGGCCATTTGGGCAAGGACTACCTCGGCAGCAACGTCGGAAACCTCCGCGGTGACTTCGTCGTGGAGATGACCGACATCGGGCCCGCGCCCCCCTGCCGCGGCTGCGAGCTCGACGACGTGAACACCACCGTCAAGCAGGCGAGCGTGATCCTCACGGCGATCGCCGCCGTGCACCCGGACGGCGTGCTCGCCGGCAACGCCTGCACCGAGCTCGGCTCCTCCACCGCGGGCCGCCAGATGATGCGCGGCCACGCGGTGATCGGCCCCATCTTCCAGTGAACGCGCTCCCCTCCCCCCGAACTTTCTCCCCATGAACCGCTCGCTCTCCCTCGCAGCATGCCTGGCCCTGCTGGCGGCGCTGGCCCCCGCGCCCGCCGCCGCCCAGGAGCCGCCCCCGAACGTGTTGCTGCTGGTCGATAGCTCCGGTTCGATGGAGTACAAGGCTGGCACGGGGAGTTACCCGCAGTGCGATCCCACGGGGGCTGGGACGAACGAGCGCAGCCGCTGGATCGATCTGATCGAGGTCCTCACGGGCACGATCCAGAACTACCGCTGCCAGTCCATCGATCGTCGCTCAGCGAGCTTCGGCGCGGAGTTCGCCTTGCCGGGCGGGATCGCGCCCCTCGACTTCCAGTATCGCAACCCGTACCACCGCCCCTTGAGCGGCAGCTGCGCCTACGGACCGAACAACTCGATCATCGATCCCAACCCGTTCCGTTGGACCGAGCCGTTCCTGCACGAATACAACAGCCCGGGGCTCGCGTGTTCGGGCTCCTTCCAGCAGCAGGCCGACGGCCTCATCGACGTCTACGGCACCTTCGTGCGCTTCGGCTTGATGACCCTCGACACCCTGCCCCACGCGGGCACGGGCTACTCGGGCACCACCGCCCAGTACGGCAGCGGAGTCGAGGGCGCCTGGAGCTACGTGCGCAGCAACGTGTGCATGGGGCTCCCCGAGGGCTGCGAGCACCCCGAGCCCTTCGAGGTGGGCGCCAGGAACGCGGCGGCGCCCCCCTGGGAGGGGCGGCTCGTCCCCTTCGGCAAGCCGAACCCCACCATGGTCGAGCACAACCAGCGCAACCAGCAGGTGGAGAAGGTCCTGCTGACCACGCGCCCCTACGGAGGCTCCCCCCTCGCGGGCCTGCTCCACGACGCCTACGAGTTCTTGACCCTCGACGACGAGGACGGGGAGTCGACGTACGTCGGGCCCCAGGCGGACCCGCTGGTCGAGCAGGGCTGCCGCAAGCAGGCGGTGATCCTGCTGACGGACGGAGAGCCCAACCTCGATCTGCGCCCCTTCTGCGAGGCGACGGGCGGGCTGTGCCCCTTCGATCGGACCTACGAGCTCGCGGGGCGCCTGGCCGCGGCCAACATCGACGTGCACGTCGTCGGCCTCGCCCCTGCGACCACCCTCGGCGGCGTCGACTGCCAGACGATGACGGACGAGGACATCCTCATGGAGGGGGGGCTCTGCGAGACGAACCCCGGGGATCGCCAGGTGCAAGCGTGCTGCACGCTGCATCGCATCGCTTTCGAGGGTGGAACGGGGCGCGCGCTGTTCGCCGAGGATCAGGCTGGCCTCCGCGACCAGCTCGACTCGGTCCTGGCCGACATCTCGGGGACGGACGGCACGACCAGCCGCACCCGGCCGGCGGTCGCCCCCGCCGATCGAACCCCCTACTCCCAAGGGGCGAGCGCCTACCGCTTCCTCTCGGGGTACGAGACCTCCTCGGAAATGCGCGGCGGCCGCCTCGTCCGGCAACGCTACGTCTGCGCGGCGGGCGAGGAGTACCCCAAGCCCCCTGAAGGGGGCGACGGAGCCGACGAGGACGCCGGAGGCATCGAGGTGGACAAGGGCGACGACTTCGTCGCCAACGTCGAGTCGGGCACGGGGGAGCCCCGCCGCTTCTATACGGTCCTGCCGAGCCTCGGTCACCCGTCGCGCACCGTGCGGCCCACGATCGGCGCCGCGGATCCCGACGGCCTCGGCACCCAAGGGGGCGTCCAGATCACGGGCACGGCCGGTGAGTTCGTGACCCAGGTGGTCGGCTCCACGCCGCTGGCGTTGCCCGTCGATCCGACCGCGTCCAACTGCGCGCCGACGGACGGCGGCCCGAGCCTCAACGCCGCCCAGTGCGCCGAGCGCGTGCTCCAGTGGACCTTGGGCCTCGACAACGGCACGGGGCACCACCGCTGTGCCAACAGCGAGACGTGCTCTCTGATCGGCGCGATCCTGCGCTCGACCCCGCGCATCGTCGACTATCCCAACGCCCTCACCCAGGACGAGACGTACGAGGGCTTCGTCAACGATTACCGGGATCGGCCGATGGTGCTGTACACCTCGACCAACGACGGCTTCCTCCACGCGTTCAAGGTGCGCGTGAACGCCGCGCTCACGGGCGCGGGAGACGGCGACGGCGCGGACGAGGGGGATGAAGACCTGGTCGATCAGCTGCGCAACAACGAGCTGTGGGCGTATCTCCCCCCCGCCGTGCTCCCGTCCTTGCAGGCGCAGTATCCGAGCGTCTATCAACGGCTCCTCGACGGGGAGCCCATCGTCAAGGACGTCGTCGCCCAGCAGACGGACACCAGCGGGCTCCGCTTCGAGCGCACCCTCGGCTCCGCGGGCGCGGGCTCCAATCAGTGGCGCACCGTGCTCGTGCAGGCCTTCGGCGAGGGCTGGCCCGGATACTTCGCCCTCGACATCACCGACCCGATCGCCGGCCCCCAGCTCCTCTGGCAGCTCACCACCGCCGCCAACGGCGAGCCCTTGTTCGGCACCGGCGGCACGCCCCTCATCACCACCGTGTTCGTCGGCTCCGGAGACGCGGCGAAGGAGGTCGCCGTGGCGGTGCTGCCCGGCGGCAGCGGCGGCGCCCCCACGGGATCCACCTGCGAGCGACAGACGCTCTCCTTCGATCACCTGCCCACCGATTTCCGCCCGCGTCCCCGGGTGAACTGCTACCCGACGTCGTCGAAGGCCGCCAAGTCCGTCACGATCGTGCGGCTCGATAGCGGCGAGGTCCTCCGCACCTTCCGCCAGGATCCAGAGGCCATCCCGGCGTCCCTCAGCGCCGATGGCATGTCGACGGAGGCGAACTCCTTCGAGGCGCGCACCACCACGGCGCCCTTCGACTCACCGATGACGGGTCGCCCCGTGGGCTTCCCCTCGGACGCGGGCGCCGTGGCGGATCGGATCTACCTCGGGGATCAGGACGGCACGCTCTGGCGCATCGACGTGTCCGCCGCAGATCCCGCCCAGTGGGACGTGGCGCTCCTGTTCGACGCGTACGCTCCGGCGAGCGGCACGGAGGTCGAGGCGGCGCGGAAGGGGCAGCCCATCGAGACGCCGCCCATCCTCTCGATGGACGAAGAGGGGCGCATCACCGTCAACTTCTCCACCGGCGATCAGGAGGCCTTGTCCGCGTCGGACACGGAGAACTACGTCTGGTCCATCAGCGAGGGCCGCGATCCGGACAACGCCGCGCAGCTGAAGGTCGCCGTCAACTGGTACCTTCATTTCGAGAACGGGGAGCGCGTGGTCGGTCCCATGGTGCTCATGAGCTCCGCCCTGTACTTCACGACCTTCGCCCCCGACACCCTCAGCTGCGGCGCCGAAGAGAACGGGACGAGCCGCATCTTCGGCGTCGATTTCACCATGGCCGATCCGGAGAAGCCCCTGCAGCCGCGTTTGAGCGGGTTCCTCGGCTCCCAACCCAACCCCCAGGTGCACCCGGGGCTGGTCAGCGGCCTCGCCCTGATGCAGCTGCCGAGCTGCTACGAGTCCCCCGAGACCGCCGCCAATAACGCGTACTTTCCCGGCTACGCGAGCCGGCCGCGGCCGCAGGGGGCCGCCCCCGGCCTGTTCCAGCTCACCTTCCACACGGGGCGAACTTCGTCGAACGACGGCGCCGGCGGCCTGAACGCGGGCAGCGTCGCCATCGCCCCTCCAGCGAGCGTCTCGAGGATCGATTCGTGGGCAGCCATCGTCGACTGAGGGGGGCGCTCCTGCTGAGCGTCGCGTGGGGGGTGGCGCTCGTCGCCTGCTGGAGCGAAGAGCCGCCGCCCGCGCCGCACGCAGACGATGCGCCGCCCCGGGCGACGAGCCCCGATCGCGTCGCGCCGGGCGCCTTGCTCGAAGGGGAGGTCGTCGCCTTCGGCTTCCGTGCTCCCCAAGACATGCGCCTCGTGGCGCGTTTCCACGACGCGGCCCACCTCGAGGGGCGCGTGAAGCTCGCCGACCTCGAGGACTACGTCCGCGCGCGCGTGGTGACGCGGCACGTCGAGGTGACGCCCCATCGCTCGGTCTTCCCCAACGCCAGGATCCGCGGCGGCGACGCGCAGCGGATCTACCGCTTCGAGATCGTCCCCAAGCCCCCGACGGTCCAGCTCATCATCCGCGACATCACGCCGCCGCCGCGGACGGAGGGGCTCAGCGAGGAGGAGCGCTGGCGACGCGCGGGCCTCACCCCAGACGGGAAGCTCCTCGATCCCAACGAACTCGAGTGAGCCCAACGAGCTCGAGTGAGCCTCGCGCGAGCTGCCCGCTGTAAGGGGTGCTACTCGTGCTCGCCGGCCAGGGTCGCGACGCAGCCGTAGTCGTGGGGCGTCACCCAGGCCCAGGACAGGGCGGGGCTGGTGTGGGCCCACGCGAGCAGCCCCCGCCGGTCCACGGCGATCACCCCGCCCTCGGACCCCACGCGCGCCTGCATCTCGTCGAGGACGATGCGAGCGGCCGCCTCGGCCCCCTCTCCCGACCGGAGCCGACTGACGAGGTTGCTCGTGAGCGCGACCCTCATGATCCCCTCACCATGTCCGGTCGCCGACGCGCCACCGGCGCTGTCTGCGTAGGTTCCGGCTCCGAGGAGCGGTGAGTCGCCGACGCGCCCCGGGCGCTTCGCGGTCGTACCTCCGGTGCTGGTGGCGGCGGCGATACGACCCGCGCCGTCGAGGGCCACCGCGCCGACCGTGCCGCCCCAGGCGGGCGGCTCGCTGACCAGCGCCGCGGCGAGGCGTGCGCGCGCTCCGTCGGTGACGAGCGCGTCCTCCGGGAGACGGACGAAGCCGGCGGCCTCGGCGAACCGCGCCGCCCCCTCTCCCGCGTAGAGCACGTGCCTGCCCTCGTCGAGCACCGCGCGGGCGATCGCCACCGGGTTCTGGAAGGGAGGCAGCGCGCACACGGCCCCCGCGCGGAGGGTCTCTCCGTCCATGATGGCCGCGTCGAGCTCCACGCGGCCCTCACTCGTGAGGCTCGAACCACGCCCGGCGTTGAAGATCGGATCGTCCTCGAGGAGCTCCACGGCGCGCTGGACCGCGTCGAGGGCGGCGCCTCCCCCAACGAGCACCTCCGCCGCCGCCCGCGCCGCCGCGAGGCTGGCGGCGCCCGCGGCGGCGTGGCCCTCCGGGGGAACGCGCCCCGCACCGCCATGGACGATGATGCCCCAACCCGTGGTGTGCGCCGCGCCCGACTCGATGATCCCCATGCCTTCCCGTTTCCTCCCAGGAATGTAGCAGCCATTGCCGAGCCCGCCTTCCTGTCGGACAGTGCAGGTGTGCCTCGACGTCGCACCCAGGACCGGCCTCGCGGCCCCGGCTCCGGGCTCCGCGCCTGGGTCGTCGTGCTGCTGAGCGTCGCCGGCTGCGGCTCCACGGGCCCCACCGAAGAGGCGCTGCCCCTCCTCGACGACTCACCGCCGCCCCCCCAGGGTGACGGCGCGCTGGCCTTCGACGGGGCGGCCCATTACGCCACCGTCGGGACGGCGGGGTTCCCCTTCGGGCTGGCTGCCCACACCATCACCCTCTGGGTGAAGCCCCGACGCGCGGCGGGCGACGAGACCCTCGTGGCGCTGCGCAAGGACTACCAGAGCGGCGTGCAGCTCGGGCTCCAGGACGGGGTCCCCACCGCGTGGCGTGTGTACGCGCGGCGTCCCTACGTGAGCGCCTCCGATCCCCTCGCCGTCGAGGTGTGGCACCACGTCGCTTATGTCTACGACGGCGCCGAGCATCACCTCTACGTCGACGGCGTGGAGCGCGGCACCGGGACGCTCGAGCCCAACAACCGCACGTCCACCGGTGGCTGGTTGGGCAGCCTCGACGGGGAGCGCTGGTTCTTCCAGGGCGAGATGGACCGGGTGCGCGTGTGGAGCGAAGCCCGCACGCCGGAACAGATCGCCGACGACGTCGCGGGCGGGGATCCGAGCTCCGAGGCCCTGGTGCTGGAGCTGTCCTTCGACGAGACGGACGAGCTACGGGCCTACGACCGCTCGGGGCGGCGTAACCACGCGACCCTCGGAGATGGTTTCCCCGAGTGGGCGCCCGAGCGCGTCCCCTCGGACCTTCCCTCGGACCTCGCCACGGACTGACGCGCTGTGCGACGCGCGCGATCGACGCGCGGCTGACACGCCGAAAACCGCGCGGGATTCAAGGGGCGAGCCGTCCTGCGGGCGTCGCGCGGATGCGGCTCACCACGACGTCGTCGACGAACACCTCGGTGGGCTCCTCCTCGCCGCTCTCCCCCGCGTTGCACACGGCGAAGGTGACGTTCGAGCCGTCCCCGAGGTTCCGCCCCACCGCCGTGTACACCGGGCGCCCATCGAGCCACACGGCGAGCCCGCCCTCCGGCTCCGGCGCGGCCTCGTAGAGCACCTCGAGGTGGAACCAGCGCCCCTCCGGCAAGATGGGCGGCGGGACGGCGATGGGCAGCCGCAGGTGCTCGCGGCTGTGATCGAAGACGTACAGGGCGAGCGCGCCGTCGGGCAACGAACGCATGCCAAGACTGATCACCGAGCGCCACTCCCCCTCGGGGCCGTCGGTGAGCGGGCCCTCGCCGCCGGCGCCTCCGTCCGCGTCCAGTGCGACCCCCGCGTTGCCTCCCTCGCCGGCTCCGTCGCCGGCTCCCGCGGTCGGGACCAGGGTCTGGAAGCGCTGGAGCGTCCACCCGGAGCGCGTGGTCGGCGCCTTGGGCACCAGGTACCAGGCGCTGTAGAACGCCCGCGCGCGTCCCTCGAAGCGCCGCCACAGGCAGGGTCCGGCGTCGATGCGATCTCCGGGGTTCACGAGGCGCGCGGCGAAGCGGCCCGCTCGGGCGTGCTCCTCCCCCACGTCGGCGACGCCGTCGACGACCCCTCCGCGACGATCCCGCTCCCACTCCCGCAGATCGCCGTCCTCGTGGCGCGCCTGCCAGAGGATGTCCGAGCCGAGCTGGACCGGGTCGGAGCACGCCGCGCACATGAACGCCGCGCACGCCGCTGTGCGCGCGAGCCCGCCGACACCATTCGGACGTCCCCGTCTCCACCGCGACGCCACACCCGACGCCATTCCACGAGCCCTCTTCATCACGGCTTCACAGCTCCAGGGCCACGCCCAAGGTCATGCCGAGCCACACGCGCGGCAGCTCCCCGACGACACCGCGGGGCAACACCACGAGCTCCCTGCGATCGCCGAGGAACGTGGCGTGCGCGCTCGCGAAGGGCGACCAGGGCGCGCTCGTCCCGCCGACGCTGAGCCCGACCCGCGCGCCCCAGCGCAGCACGACCTCTCGCTCCTGCTCGAAGGGGCTGGTCCCCGAGACGCCTTGGAGCTGCGCGTGCGCAGCCCCGTCGAACCCGACCCACAGGTGCTCGAGGGGGACCCTCCAGCGCACCCCGACGCTCGCGGGCACGCGCCAGGAGCGCGCTCGCGCACCGGGAACGGCGATCTCGATCTCCGGCGCGTAGCCCACGCCGATCAGAGGGACGAGGGGGCCGCGCCCCAGGACGCCACGAAGCTCCACGCTCCCGCTGGTCACGGCAGGTCCGCGGCCGAGGGCAGGCGCCACCTCCGCGTTCCCGCCCAGCTCGAAGCGCAGCCCACGCGTCCGTCGCTCCCCATCCGGTCCGTTCGGGGACGCCCCCGCGTCGTCAGCGTCGGAGGACGGCGCCGGGGGCTCGCCCGAGCTCTCTCCCGCCCGATCTTCCAACCCGCCGCCGTCCGCCCACGCGCGTCCCTCGGGATCGGCAGCGCCTCGATCACCAGCAGCGCCGTCCCCCGGTCCCCCATCGCCCAGCGCGGCCCCCTCGAGCGCCTCTCCCCAGAGCTCGGGTGGGAAGATCGTGAGGAACACGAACACCGCCGCCACCCGGGCCCGCTTGTGACAGTCGCGCGCCGCATCCGTGTACGCCTTCTCCGCGCGCTTGCCGGGCGCGACGACGCGCACCCGATAGCGATCCCCGTCGTCCCGGAGCCGGACATCGACGCCGTCCCGAAGAGCTGCCTCCTGTCCGGGCGGGACGAGCTCCCGCAGGGCCGCTCCCACCGCGCCCCGTTCGGGGCATTTCCCCACACCGGCGACACGAATTCCATCCAAAGGCGAAGGTTCCGCGCGCGACGCAGCGAAGCTGCTCGGCGCACCCAGGAGAGCCACCGCGAGCAACGCGGTGTACGATGGAAGGACTCTGCTGCGTGGAGAAACCCGAGCCACGGGAGCGGCAGGTTAGCGAACCCGCTCCCGCCGTGTCTCGCAAAGTGCACGTCCTCTCCGCGAAGTGTCGATTGAGGTTCGATGGCACAAGGTTTTCGCGACGGCGCCCCTGATCGTGAGGAGATGGGCTCTCGCGCGACCGCAGCAAGGATCACCGTGGCCCCGGCGGCTCCTCCGTCGGGCTCCTGCGTCCGCCCTTCCCGCGTGACCTCGGCCCCGAGCGCGGCCGACGACGGGGACGCCCCCGCCGAGCCCTGGGAAGGAGCGCCGTTGGATCCGAAGGAGGGGCCGCCGCGGTTCGAGGACCTCTACGAGCGCTGGTTCGAAGACGTCGCCCGCTGGGTGCGCGCCTTGGGGGGACCCGCCGCCGATCGCGACGATCTGGTGCAGGACGTCTTCCTCGTCGCCTATCGGCGCCTCCCGGATTTCGATGGGCGAAACCCCGCTGGCTGGCTCTACCGCATCGCGCGGCGACGGGTCCGGGACTTCCGCCGCCTGCGTTGGTTCAAGTTCCTCGTCCAACGTCGCGGCGCCCTCCCCGAGCACCTGGAGCACGGCGCGGGCACCCCGGGGGACACCCTCGAACGGAAACGAGCGAGCGCCCTCTTGGAGCAGCTCCTGGACCGGCTGAACCCGGATCAGCGCACCGCCTTCGTGCTGTTCGAGATCGAGGGGTACTCGGGGCGGGAGATCGCCGAGCTCCAAGAGGTGCCCCTCAACACGGTCTGGGCGCGTATCCACGCCGCGCGCAAGAAGCTCGCGCGGTCGCTGGAGGGACTCGATTCCGCCGGAGAGGTGCGTCGGCCATGAAACGTCTCGTCGAGGATGCCCCCCTGTCCAGTTCGGAGCAGAAGCTGTCCGAGCTGCTGCGCCAGATCGAACCGGCGACGAGCGATCCATTCCGCAAGCGGCGGATCTGGGCGAGCCTGATGACCACACGCACGCGGCCGGCGCGCCGCGCTCCCTGGCCCCTGCGCGGTCTCGCCATCGTCGCGCTGCTCGGAGGAGGCACCGCCGCCGCCGCCCTGGGTGGCAAGGTCTGGGGCGGTGCGGGGCCGTTGGGAGGCTGGTTCGGCGCCGCTCCCGAGGAGACGACCGACTCCGCTCCGCGCGAGACGCGCACCTCGAACCCACCAGCGCCCCCCGGACCCGCGGCGACGGACGAGGCACGCCTCGACGCTGGCGGACCTCCCCCCGCGCCCTCGGAGATCGAGCCGCTCCCCCCCACGACGGACTCCGCCGAAGCAACCCAGACGGCACCGCCGCACGCGGCGAACCAGGAGCTGCCGCGCACCAAGCGCCCCGCGGAGGGGAAGCCGTCCGGAGAGGATCCCGCGCCGGTGCTCGCGGCCATCCGCGCCTGGCGCAGCGAGGGGGACGCGGCGCGCGCCCAGCGGCTGCTCGACGCCTACCTCCGGGACAACCCGCGGGGCGCCCTCGCGGAGGACGCGCTGGCGCTCTCCATCGAGGTGGCCGCGGCGCGCAAGGATCCGCGCGCGGTGTCTCGAGCGAAGCGCTACCTGGCGGCGTATCCGAAGGGCAGGTTCCGCGGCCTCGCGGAGCAGGTGGTCCAGGGAGCGCCCTGAACCAGCAGGGCCGCCCCGGCTCCCCTCCTCCGCGCTGCGCGACTCCGGGTCATCCGGACCGAGGTCGCGCTCGACACGCCGTTTTCGTCAGCGGCCTTCGGGGACGTCAGAGGGACGTCAGTGGCCCGTGGAGGCGTCAGCGGGTGAGCTTCGCAGGGCGGCCCTCGCCAGGTGACGGAGCGCTCCGGCGACCGTCACGGCCAAGGCGCAGCGCGGCTCTTCGTCGGGTGTCTCGTAGAGCAGGTAGTCCCGAGCGACCACGTCGTACCCGGACAGGTGACGCACGTGCCACAGCGCGCGTCCTTCTTCCAGCTCGATCCGGGCGACCCGCGTCACGCGCTCGGCGGGATCGAGGGGTCCCCCATAGCGTCGCATCACGGCGTCGAGCGCGCCGGGGGGTACGGGCAGCGCCTGGTCGCCCTCCACGATTTCGAGTCCGCCCCCGGTCTCCGGTCTGCGGGGTGCGACCGCGAGGAACACGGGGCACAGCGCCCCGTTCGGCTGGGTGACTTCGTCGATCTTCAGCATGGTTCGCCCATCGGGACCCCGCCCTCCCTGGCGCGCCCAGGAGACGACCCAGGAGACGACGAGAGAGCCCGGCGGGGAGCGTGACAACGGACGCCTCTGCCGTCCACAGGCGAACCGCTTCGCGCGCCGCCCCTCCGCGCTCGGACCAGCCCGGCTTCGGGTCACGGCCGTTCGAAGCGCTCCCACGGCGCCGAGGTCTCCGCCGACCCGCGTTGCACGTCGGCCGAGGGACGTCAGGATAAACCCAACGAGGGGGAGGGCGAGCGCGGACGCGGTGAGTCCATTCACGGTGCAGCTCACGACGGCCAGAAACCTGCTGCGCCGCTATTCGCGTCCGCCGGTACGGGCGGTACGGGTGAGTCCACTGCAAGAGGTCGTGCAAGGGGCACGCTCCGTCGCGGCTCAGGGCGACGGGAGGCCACCTCGGCACGCGCCCGGAGGCGTCGCTCCATCGTGAGCGCCTCATGAGCGCCAGCCCAGCCTCGCTCGGGCGGAGAAGCGCGTCGGTTTCACGGGACGACGGGGGGACGAGGACATGGCAACGGTTGGAGACTACGTCATCGAGCGACTGCGCGCGTGGGGAGTCCACCGCATCTACGGCTATCCCGGGGACGGCATCAACGGCCTGATCGGGGCCATCGCGCGCACGGAGGGCAAGGTGCGCTTCATCCAGAGCCGTCACGAGGAGCTCTCCGCCTTCATGGCCTGTGCCCACGCGAAGTTCACGGGTGAGGTCGGGGTTTGCCTCGCGACCTCGGGCCCGGGCGCCATCCACCTGCTGAACGGCTTGTACGACGCCGCCATGGACCACCAGCCCGTGGTCGCCCTCATCGGGCAGCAGGCCACCACCGCCATGGGCGGCGACTACCAGCAGGAGGTGGACCTGATCTCCCTCTTCAAGGACGTGGCCCACCACTACGTGCACATGTGCACCCACCCCGCTCAGGCGCGGCACCTGATCGACCGCGCCGTGCGCATCGCCCGGGCGGAGAAGACCGTCACCTGCGTCATCCTCCCCCATGACGTCCAGGATCTCGACGCCGTCGCGAGCCCGCCCAGAAAACACGGGACCACCCTGTCGAGCATTGGCTACCAGGCTCCGCGCGTCATCCCCGAGGAGGCGGATCTGCGCAGGGCCGCGGAGGTCCTCAACGCGGGGCAGAAGGTCGCGCTCTTGGTCGGGGCAGGCTGCCTGAACGCGGCGCGGGAGGTGGCCGAGGTCGCGGATCTGCTCGGCGCGGGCGTCGCCAAGGCGCTCCTCGGCAAGGCGGTGCTCCCCGACGACTTGCCCTGGGTCACCGGCTCGATCGGTCTGCTCGGCACGGAGCCCAGCGACTACCTGATGCAGAACTGCGACACGCTGCTGATGGTCGGCACGAGCTTCCCCTACTCCGAGTGGCTCCCGGAGGAAGGGAGCGCCCGCGCGGTGCAGATCGACCTCAAACCCCGGATGTTGGGCCTGCGCTACGCGACCGAGGTCAACCTGCACGGCGACGCGCGGGACACGCTCCGCGCCCTGCGCCCGCTCCTGCACCGCAAACTGGATCGCTCCTGGCGTGACGACGTCGCTTCGCGCGTCGAACGTTGGTGGGGTGTCCTCGAGGAGCGCGCGCACCGGGACGCCAACCCGATCAACCCCCAGCGGGTGTTCTGGGAGCTGTCCCCACGCCTCCCGGATCGCTGCATCATCACCGCCGATTCGGGATCGTCCGCCAACTGGTGGGCCCGGGACTTGAAGATCCGAGAGGGCATGATGGCCTCCTTGTCCGGGAACCTGGCCACCATGGGCCCCGGCGTGCCCTACGCGTTGGCGGCGAAGTTCGCCCACCCGGACCGGGTCGTGATCGCCTGCGTCGGCGACGGCGCGATGCAGATGATCGGCAACAACGAGCTCATCACCATCGCCCGGCATTACCCGGAGTGGGAGGACCCGCGCTTGATCGTGCTGGTGTTGAACAACCACGACCTGAACCAGGTCACCTGGGAGCAACGGGTGATGCAGGGCGACCCGAAGTTCGATGCGTCCCAGACGCTGCCGAGCTTCCGCTACGCCGCGTACGCGGAGCTGATCGGCCTCCGGGGGATCCTCGTCGACACCCCCGACCGCGTCGCGCCCGCCTGGGACGAGGCCCTGGCCGCCGACCGCCCCGTCGTGCTCGAGGCCGTCACCGATCCGGAGGTGCCGCCGCTGCCCCCGCACATCAAGTTCGACCAGGCCTCCAAGTACCTGCAGGCCATCCTCAAGGGCGACCCCGGTCGCTGGGACTTCATCAAGCGCTCCTTCAAGGACTGGACCGCCGCGCCTGCACCGAAGAGGTCCTGAGGGGCGACCGCGCGAGCGGACACGAGCAGCCGCGAGCCGTCGCCCTCTGGCGAGAAGGCCCGCGGGGAACCTCGCAGCTCGTCGCCCCCGTTTGCGCGCGGATGCGCCGCCGTGCGAAACAGGGGCCGTGGCGAATGATCCAAGCCAGGCTCCGCTCCGCGATCCCGGCGCCCCCCGTGGTCTCTTCGTGACGGGCACGGACACGGGGGTCGGGAAGACCGTCGCGAGCTGCGCCTTGCTGCGCGCCCTCGCCGATCGCGGGCTCCGCGCGATCGGCATGAAACCCGTCGCCTCCGGTTGCACGCCCACCCCGGACGGCCTCCGCAACGACGACGCCCTGGCGTTGCTACGCGCCGGGGAGCAAGCCAGCTACGACCTCGTCAATCCCTTCGCCTACGAGCCTGCGATCGCCCCCCACCTCGCGGCGCGGGCGGTGCAGCGCCCCATCTCCCTCGAGCACGTCGCCGCCTGTCATCGGGAGCTCCGCGCCCTCGCCGACGTCGTGGTGGTGGAGGGAGCCGGTGGCTGGCGCGTGCCCCTCGACGACGACCTCACCCTGGCGGAGCTCCCCAAGCGCCTCGGCCTCGGGGTGGTGTTGGTCGTGGGCCTCCGCCTCGGCTGCCTCAACCACACGCTGCTGACGGCGGAGGCGATTCACGGCGATGGCCTCGAGCTGCGGGGCTGGATCGTCAACTGCATCGAACCGCCCGACGCCAACGACGCCCCCCAGATCGAGACTCTGCGGCGGCGCCTGCGCGCGCCCCTGCTCGGCGTCCTGCCGCACCGCCCGGGCGTCTCCCCCGAGGCCCTGGCCCCCGAGGCCCTGGCCCAGCACCTCGACGTGCGCCCCCTCCTCGATCCCGGCTGAGCCGTCCGTCGCCGTCATCCGAGCCGAGCCCTCCTCCGCCCTCCAGAGTGCAGCGAAGGCAGGCGTGCAGCGGAGGCAGGCGTGCAGCGGAGGCAGCGGCGCGCCCACGGTGAGGTCGAGGGCGCGTCCTCCTGGTTCATTCATGCACAGAGCGCATGAATGAACCCTCATCCATGTGTCCTACGCATGACGCCCGGCACGCCTTCGCCCCGCGCCTACGCATGACGCCCGGGGGCCTTCGCCCAACCCATGCGTCCAACGCATGAACGAGGCTTCATTCATGCGTTGGACGCATCATCGCGCGCTCGTCCGAGCGCCGCGCGCGAGAGGCGTCCGCCACCCTCCGACTCAGGCTCTCAGGGCCGAGAGCTCACCGGGATCCGTGATCCCCGCCTCGAGCTCCGCGCTGTCCACCACGCCGAAGCTCGTGACGGGACCACCGTCGTCCGCCTGGCAGCCCACCGCGTTCATCAACGTGACGTACAGCTTGTTCAAGGGCACCATCCCGCCGCTCGATCCCGTGTTCAGCGAGTTCGAACCCATGCCGCCGTCGGCGCAGCTGGCCTCGCTGTTGCCCGTCCCGAGGGTCCCTCCCGCGAGGTTCACGGACGCCCCGGTCTTGAGGTATCCGCCGCAGGATCCTGCGATGACGATCGGCAGGTTGTTCGTGTTGTGGGCGTTGCCGTCGGCGAGCTCGGGGAGCCACATCACCGCGGAGTGATCGAGCAGCGTGCCGTCCCCCTCGGAGATGCTGTCCAGGAGGGTGACCAGCTGGACGTAACGCTCCGCATACCACCCGTCGATCTCCGCGATGGCGTCGAGCACCCCGCTGACGCAGGTCCCCCCCACGTCGGCGCTGCCGTTGCGGTGGGAGAGCCCGTGGTGGTCGTAGTCGTGCTCGATGCCATCCCAGGCGAACTTCACGTAGCCGGGCCACTGCAAGACGATCGAGCGGTTGTTGTCGCACATCATCGTGAGCGCGATGAGCTTGATCATCATGTCGCCGCCCAGGGTGAACGCGGTCGCCAGGTTCACCCCGAAGCCGCCACCGCTGGCGGCCGCGAGGTCCGCCTCGGTGATCCCCAGGGTCGTCGCGCTGTCCTCGTTGCAAGCGACGGGGATCACCTGCTGCTCGGTCTCCCGCAGGAGCTGCAGCCAGTCGTCGATCCGCCTCTGATCGGCCCGGCTCATGTCGAGGCGCTTGAACGCCGCCAGATCCTCGCTCACCAGATCGATGATGCTCTGGCCGCGCTTGATCCGGTGATCGGCTTCCCCCTCCTCTCCCTCCGAGGAGAAGAGGCCCGTCAGGCCGTTGTAGACGTTCCGGGGGTTCGTCTCGGGGGCGTACGGCTCCTGCGCCGCCGAGTAGGAGAGGATGCCCTTGACGTTGTTGAAGGCGGTGCCCACGGAGAGGACCAGGGGGTTCTTGGCGCCCTGATTGACCCGACGCGCCACCTCGTGGTCGAGGGAGTGGGAGAGCGCCCAGTGGCTCCCTTCCGTGTCGAGGGGCGCGCAGGTGAGCTTCGATCCCATCGCCTGGTCGTGGGGATCGATGGTTTGGCCCCGAAAATAGGCGGGGTAGAGGGCCAGGCCGCGGGGGAAGAGCAGCTTCGAGGCGTGGGGAGCGAGCCCCTCGAGGGTCTTGCCGGCGAGCGCGCTCGCGTCGATGGGCCCGTCCTCGACCGCGGGGAACCAGCGGTTCGTGAGGCAGCCGTTGTGTGTGTAGAAGATGACCAGCCGTCGGGGGGCCGCGGCCTCCTGCGCCCGTACGGAGCCACCGAGGGAGCTCAAGAACGGTGCGGCGAGGGCCGCGCCACCGATGCCACGCAAGAACAGTCGTCGATTCACGGGGCTCCTCCCATTTTATGGTCCCACCTCTACGGCTCGGTACCGGAAGTAATCGCTCTGCGTCAGATCCGCGATCAGGTCGAGGACGGTGTATCCCCCCTCGGTGAGCCGCGCCGCCAACGCCTCGACGGCGCAGGAGTCCTCGTTGGTGAGCTCCCGCTCGTAGGCGAACTGCACCCACTTGCGCGCGTAACAAGCCTGCGCCGCGGGCGCGTCCGCGATGGCCCGGAACAGCTCCACCGGCCCGTCCACGTCCACCTCCTCGCTCCCCATGAACACCTTCGCGGCGGCGTCGATGGGGGCGCCCGAGAAGGACTCCGTGTCCTGATAGGCCCCGATCGCGTCGTAGGTCTCGAGGGCAAAGCCCGTGGGGTTGATGAAGCTGTGATGGCAGCCCTTGCAGCCGGCGGGCTCCGTCTGCGCGTCCACGCGGGCGCGGTTCGTCGTCAGGCCGTCGGTGGGCAACGGCGCGCTCTCGGCGTCCGGCGGAGGTGCGCCGATCGGCGTGCACAGGACGTCCTTTTGGATGAAGGCGCCGCGCAGGATCGGCGAAGAGCGATCGTAGAGGGAGTGGGACGCGAGGAACCCGAGCCGGGTGAAGAGACCGGACCGCGTCGCCGGGTCGAGGTCGACCGGGACCAGCTCCTCGCCGTAGCTCGCCGGATCCAGGTCGTAGAGGGGCGCCAGGGTGGCGTTGACGAAACCCACGGGAGCCGTGAGCAGGTCCTGGAACGTGCCCGCCTCCTCGAACACGACGTGCTCGACGAAGCGCTCCGTCTCCTGCGACAGGAGCGGCACCATCGCCTCGTCGAAGTCCGGGAACACGGCGGGATCCCGAGAGATGCTCGCCCAGCGGGTGCCGGGGCCCATGTGCAGGTAGTGCTCGTGGAACCTCCGCACGGTCTCCCGAGCTTTCGGATCCGCGAGCATGCGCCGCGCCTGGACCAGGATCTGCTCGGAGGTCGCGAGCTCGTCCGCCTGCGCCGCCTCGAACAGGAGCTCGTCGGGCATGCTGCCCCAGAGCATGTAGGAGAGCCGAGAGGCGACCTCGTAGCTGCTCAACAGGAACACCTCGCCGTCGGCGCGCTCGCTGATCTCGCTCCGCATCAGGAACGACGGGGACGACAAGAACGCCTCGATGATGAGCGCGGCCGCCTCCTCGAAGGTGCCGCTGGCGGTGAGCTCCCCGCGACGCGCGAACAGGGACTGGAAGCGCCCGACCTCCTCCTCCGTGAGGGGCCGGCGGAAGGCGCGACGCCCGAGCTCCTCGATCAGCTGGAGCGCGCAGGCCTCGCCCTCACCCTCCGGGCTGCAAGGGATGAGCCGGCTGCGCAGCGCGGCGTCTCCCAGGACCTCGGCGGACAGCGACGCTGCGGCGAGCCTGTACCCGTCCCACGCCCGCTGATCCACGCTGCCCGTCGTGTCCGGCGCGAGCATGGTGGATGGACGATTGTCGATGCCGAGCAGGTCGCGGATGGTGTTGTCGTACTGAACGCGGGTGAGGCGCGGGAGCTGAGACGTCCGCGGCACCCCCGGGATGCACACGGTCGGGTCGGAGCGATCGAGGGTGTCGGCGCTGCTCCCCCCTGAGCCTCCGTCGACCTGACCGTCGCCCTCCGGTTCCCCGGGCTCCGCCGTGCAGGCCACCAGCGGCCACGAGACCAGACAGACGCACGCCGCTTTCCATCGTAGGACCATTGGAGCTCTCCGTCGTCGTGTCACCGCGAAGATGAGATCGCGGTCACAGGAGGAGCTGAGAGAGGAATCGACGGGATCGGGTCGAAGAACTCGTGATGTTTCGTCTCCGCGCCAAACCTCCTACGGAGCGCGAAAATTTCGGGGCGTCGACACCACGATCGCGGGGGTTCGTGACCCCGAAGAACCCGAGCCTCGGCTCGAGCCCCTCACCGCGACCGTGCCCACGGGGCGCGCTGGTCGGCTCACTGACTCACGGGCCGATGCGCTCCTCGATCACCCAGCGCTCCCCGGCGCCGAGGCGGTGGGGCGCGACCGCTCCATCGCGCCGCACCACCTCCACGCCTCCTCCCTCCACCTCCACCTCGACCCGAGACAGCTCCCCCTCGAGCGCGCGCTCCATCGAGCCCCGCGTCCCCACCCCCCGGACCTCGATCTCACCCGCTCGGAGCACGATCCCCCGATCCACGTCGAGAGGGGCGTCCCAGGTCACCCTCCCGCGAACCAGGCGCAAGGCGACCCGCCCCTCACCGACCTCGTCGATCTCGAGCTGGGCGCGCGGACCGAGCCACAAGCGCGCGCCGCCCTCCAGATCCACGGTCAGGCCCCCGTCCCGACCCACGGCGAGCTCTCCCCTGCTCGCGGCGTCCGCTCCGAAGGGCGCGGCGAGAGGAGGACTCGGGTTCGACGGGGCCACCCCCGGGGCGCCGATCATGAGCGCAGCGCCGACCACGAGCGCGGCACCCGCCAGCAAGCCGCCGCCCACCACGACGATCCTGCCTCGCAGCATCCCACGCCGGTCGAAGCGCGCCCGGACCGTTCGCGCGGGCACCCCCTCCGCCACTCGCGCCCAGAGCTGAGCGACGCGCGCATCCGACAGCTCGGGCTCGAGGTACACCTTCGGATCGATCCGCCCTTGCACGACGTCCATCCGAGGGCTCCACGCCGTCGCGAGCCGTCGCTCCGCCCGACGCAACCTCCGCTTCGCCCGCGCGACGCTCGCGCCGAGCGCGGCGGAGAGCTCTTCGAGGGTGAACCCCTCCAAGCGCCGCAACAGCAGGACGACCCTCTCCTCGGCGGGGAAGTCGTCGAGCCGCTCGTACAGTTCGCCCAGGGCCGCGCGGACCTCCGGGGGAGCCGACGCGGCGATCGTCTCGTCGAGGTCCATCGGCGCGTCCGGCAGCAGCCCGAGGCGACGACGCAGGCGCCGTCGCCGCAGCCGTCCGAGGGCGGCCCGCACCACGAGGTCCCCGAGCCACGACGCGAACCCCTCCGTCGCCCTGAGATCGCGGAGGCTGCGGAGCGCCTGGACGAAGCCGACTCGGACGAGCTCGTCGACGTCTTCCCTGGACGACGCCAGGAGGCGGTGGGCGAGTTCGGTGGCCCTGCGCACGTGACGCCGGAACAAGGCCTCCTGCGCCCAGGGCTCACCCGCGCGGGCGACGCACACCAGCACGGCGTCTCCGGGGGTCTTCTCTCGCTCGAAGGTCGGCGAGGAGGGCTCTCGTAGCAGTCGAACGACTCCCATCGTCTTCTGGGGGGCTCCTCCGCACGCAGGCAAGGAGCGGAGCCTCCACCCCTATTGGTACCCTCAGCCCTCCAATTCGGGTCAGGGAACATTTTTTGACCCGATCCACGTGACGCGCGCCCCCATGAAGGCTTCCTGGTCCTCGCGCGCTAGCGGAGGAGCGGTGCTCTCCGCTGGCACGCCCGCGGATCGCGAGCCCGACATCCTCCCACCTACCGCGGGATTTCGATTGACGTTGGGCGGGAAGGGTCGCATGGGGTTCGACCATGAGCGACGCCTCCGCGACCGCCTCTCCCCCCTTCGAAGACGTCACGAGCGAGGTGCGCGGCTTCGCCTGGTCCAACGACCCCGAGCCCCACGCGGCGCGGCGCCGGGAGATGCTCGCGAAGTACCCCGAGATCCGCGCCCTGTACGGCCCCTGCCCCCGCACCAAGTACGTCTGCCTGGCGCTGGTCGTCGCGCAGCTGGGCCTCGCCTACCTGCTGCGGGACGCGCCCTGGTGGCTCGTCTTGCTGGTCGCCTACTGCGTCGGCGGCGTGCTGAGCCAGGCGCTCCTGCTCGCCATCCACGAGCTGAGCCACAACCTCGCCTTCAAGAAGGCGTCGCACAACCGGCTCTTCGCCGTCCTCATCAACCTCCCCATCGGCGTGCCCGTCGCGGAGACGTTCCGCTACTACCATCGCCTCCACCACCAGCAGCAGGGCGTCGAAGGCGTCGACACGGATCTGCCGACGGAGCTGGAGGCGCGCTTCGCCCGCAGCGGCCCGCGCAAAGCCCTGTGGTTGATGTTCCAGGGCTTCGCCTACGGCCTGCGCCCGCTGCTCGTGCACCCGAAACGCCCGAGCGCGAGCGAGATCGCCAACCTGGTCGTCCAGCTCGCCTTCAACGCCCTCATCGGATACCTGTGGGGCCTGCAGGCGCTCCTCTATCTGCCGCTGAGCGCGCTGCTCGTCATGGGGCTGCACCCGATCGCGGGGCACTACATTTCGGAGCACTACGTCTTCCGCCCGGGCCAGGAGACGTACTCCTACTATGGCCCGCTCAACCGGCTCACGTTCAACGTCGGTTATCACAACGAGCACCACGATTTTCCGTACATCGCGGGCTCGCGGCTGCCCCACCTGCGGCGGCTCGCTCCGGAATACTACGACCACTTGATGCACCACGACTCGTGGACGGCCACGTTGTGGCGCTACGTGCGCGAGCCGCGGCTAGGCGGCCATAGCCGTATCAAACGCGCAGGGCGCGGCACCTCCGCCGCGCAGTGAACGTCCTGGGACGTCGTTCGCTCCAGCCCCGCACACCGCCTCACCCATGACCGGCGTCAGCTCCCAGGGCGCCGCGCGCGCCGACGAAACGACGACCTCCGACGCAGCACGGGACGTGTCCCGGTGGCCCGCCGGACTCGTCGCGATCCAGCGCGGATCGGCGTCGTAGACCGTCTGCGGCAGCTCGTAGTTCGCAGGGCCCGGGTTTGACGCCCCTCGACTCCGTCGGCGATAACCGGGCCCTCGTGAGCGAGCCACACACCGACGACGGCCCGTCACCTTCGCTGGTGGGCACCCTGGTAGCCCAGCGCTACCAAGTCGAGGCGCTGCTGGGATCCGGCGGCATGGGGGCCGTCTACCGTGCGCGCCACGTCCACATGCAGAAGGTGGTGGCCCTCAAGGTCCTCCACCGGGAGACGAGCGAGCGCCCGGAGGTGGTGTCGCGCTTCGAGCGGGAGGCCATCGCCGCGGGGCGCATCGATCACCCGAACGTGGCCGCCGCGACGGATTTCGGGCGCCTGGGAGACGGCTCCTTTTACCTGGTGCTGGAGTACGTCGCGGGGCAGAGCCTGGGGAGCCTGCTCGAGGAGGAGGGAGCCCTCCCCCTGCCGCGCGCCCTGGCCATCGCCGAGCAGATCGCGGCGGCCCTGGCGGCGGCCCACCGCGCGGAGATCGTCCACCGGGACCTGAAGCCCGACAACGTCATGCTCCTCGATCCGGCGACGAGGAGCACCCGCCCCGAAGCGGACATCGTCAAGGTGCTCGACTTCGGGCTCGCCAAGCTGGAGCGCAAGGACGCGGACGCGACGCAGCTGACGATGATCGGCGCGATCTACGGCACCCCGCAGTACATGTCCCCCGAACAGGCGGGCGGCGGGGAGGTGGACGCCCGCGCGGACCTCTACGCCCTCGGCTTGATCTTGTACGAGATGCTCGCCGGCAAGCCTCCCTTCGCCGCCGAGCAGCTGATGCCGCTGCTCATCAAGCAGATGACGGAGGAGCCACCACCGCTGCCGGCCGACGTCCCACGACCGGTGCGCAAGGTGGTGATGAAGCTCTTGGAGAAGAAGCCGGAGGATCGCTTCCAGAGCGCCGAAGAGCTCCTCGTCGCGCTCCGGGAGCTCGGGAAGGCCGCCGCGACCCCCGACAGCGGCCGGGCGCGCCTCCCCTCCGTGACCTCCCTGCCCATGGTGCCCCAGGTCGTGGACAAGCTCGACGAGCTCTCGAGCAGCGCCCGCCAGGCCTCTCGCCCCGCGGTGGACTTCCTCCTGCGGGAGCTGCGCAAGCCGATCGAGATCGGCGGGCGCGTCGCGCCCCGCTGGCTGCCCCTGAGCGCGCTCGTCGTCGTGCTCGGCGTCGTGGTGACGATCGTCGCCGTCCGCGGTGGGGAGCCGTCGACGGGATCGCTCCAGGGCGCGTCGGGCACCGCGAGCGGCGCTACGGGCGACGACGAGGACGATCCCCCTCCTCGCCGCAAGCCGGTGCAGCTCGACCCCGCCCTCCGCCAGGTGCTCGAGGCGGCCAAGAACGGCTCGGACACGGCCCTGTACGCCCTCCAGCAGCGCACCGACGCGGAGCGCTCCGTGGACGAGTGGCTCGCCCTGAGCCAGGCGCTGCTGATGCGCAAGCAGGTGCAGGCGGGGCTCGACGCCTTCGCGGGCGCCATCGCCGGAGACGAGCTCGCTCGCGAGGAGAAGGCGCTGCTCGGAGCGCTCCGGCACCTCGCCGACGACGAGGCCCACGCCGACGCCATCCTCCAGTTCGTCGCGAAACACTTGGGGCCGATCGCGGGGGACTTCCTCTTCGACGTCTGGTCCAAGACCAGCGCCAAGACGCACGCGACCACCCGCGCCTTCGAGCTCCTCGGGACACGGGGCGTGCAGAAGCAGATGAGCGATGCCCTGCGCATCGCCCTCGATCTGCGCGCGGCAGAGAAGTGCGAGCAGTACGCCAAGCTGCTGCCCCGCGTGGAGCAGGTCGGTGACGAGCGCACCCTCACGCCCCTCCGGGAGCTGCGCAAGGAGCGCGGCTGCGGCGAGAGCGGGCGCGACGACTGCTATCCGTGTCTGCGCAAGGACAAGGCCCTCGACGCCGCCTACACCCAGGCCGCCCTCCGGAAAGCCCCCCAGTTCCCTCTCCTGCGTCGTTGGCGCTGGAAGGGATGAGCCGCACACCGGCACACCTCCGCTCTCGGAGACGGTGACGCTCACCGAAGCGCTTCCTCGGACTGCGTCGAGCGAGACGCCGAGGATGGACGCCCCGGGGATCGTTCTGGCGCCGTGCGAGTAGGTGGGAGCGAACGGAAAATCCACTGGGATCTCGGCGCGGCGAGGTGGCACGGCCGCGCGGCCGCATGCTAGAGGGCGAAGAGCCGCGCGCGATCGAGCGTCGAGCCCACGCCGGTCGTCGCCTTCCCCCTCCCCTTACGAATTGCCCCGGGCTGCTCGCTCGTCATGCCGGTTCGTCTCCTCTCCAGCGTCCTTCTGAGTGTCCTCGCCAGCGCCGTGCTGCTCGTCTCGCTTCCCACCCCCGAGGCGGGCGCCCGCACCCGGCGTGAGCTACCGGAGCGCTACAAGAAGCCTCCGTTCTCGCTGATGTCCCTGTCCGTGGGACACCCCAACGCCGGCTGGCAGGTGCGCGCGAAGAAGCTCCGGGACACCCGCTACTTGAAGGTCCGACCGAGCAGTGAGAAGCGCAGCTATGCGCACCCCGCCCTGGTGTTGATGCTCCAGCGCAGCGCTCGGGACATCGGCAAGATGGCGCCCGGCGCGAAGATGTTCGTGGGGGATCTCTCCTATGAACACGGTGGGCCGATCTCGGGGCATCGCTCCCACCAGAGCGGGCGCGACGCGGATCTCGCGTTCTACATGAAGGACAAGAACGGCAAGCGGGTCCCGTCCCCCCGGTTCGTCGCCTTCGACGGCGACGGTAAGGCCCGCGACGGCAGCGGCTACGTCTTCGACGACGAGCTCAACTGGTTGCTCGTCCAATCCTGGGCTCGCGACACCCGCGCCGGGCTGTCCCACATCTTCATCTCGCGCCCCCTGCGCCTGCGGCTGATCCGCTTCGCCCAACGCAACCCGCACTACCGCAAGTACCTTCCGCAGGCCCAGGCGCTGCTCAAGCAGCCGGAGCGCGGTGAGCCCCACGACGACCACTTCCACGTGCGCATCACGTGCCCGAAGGGTCAAGAAGACATCTGCCGTCCCAACCCCCGGTGACGCGCGCGCCGAGCCCGGCGCGGCGCGCGACCTCGTCGATGGTGGCTCGGTCGACTCTCAGTGGGGGCTGGATCGGCTCGACGCCGGAGCGGCGGCTCGCCGGGCGGAACCCGGCTCCGCCCTGGAGCTCGGCATCGCCTCGGCGCTCGACATCGTCTCGGCGGTGAGCCCACGGCTGACCCGCACCTCCATGCGACACCCGTCGTTCGCGAGCACGCTCAAGCTCGCCCCCCGCGCCTCCAGATCCACCGCACCCGAGAACTCCACGTGGGCGATCTCGGCGCCCGGGTGCCGGTGGGCGAAGAGCAGCACGACCTGATCGCCGTCACGCTCCTCCGCGCCCATGCTCATCAGCCGCAGCTCCGAGCTCGCGGTGGCGTCCAGGAGCCGCGCTTCGCCGTGCGCGTTCACCACCCGGATGGAGACCGGGGATCCCTTGTGATCGCCCGCGAACTCCGCGAGCACCGCTTGCCATCGCCCGCGCGGCACCCGCTCCCCGAGCGTCCCGACGTGCTGCTGCCTCCCCATGCCGTCCCCTCCTCTTCCCTTCCTCGACGCTGTCCGTCTCCGGCCGAACGGAACCCTTCCCGCCCCCGTCCAGCCGTTGAACCCTCACGGAGCGTAACACGGACCGGCCCGCGGGTCCCCGGTGGGCAGCCATGCCGGCAGGGGCGTGTCCAGCTCGTTCTGTCATGCTTGGTTCTGTCATGCTTGGGGCGATGGCGCGGGCTTGCCAATGCGGGGGCGCTCTCCTCGGCGCGGAAGCATGCGCGACGCGCCCCCTCCCAGAGGCGCTGACCTCCTCGGCGCAACGGCCTCCCCATGCCGTGGTCGAGGCGACGCGAACGGGCTGGGGTCCGGCGAAGGACGAACGTCGCGCCGCGCGAGCGCCGTCTGCAAGTGGTGAAGGGCACGGGATTGCGTTCGCTCTCCCGGGTTCATCTCGGTGAAGGGGCTGACATCTCCGGAGGGGAACATGAATGAGCAACCGGCGGGCGAGAGGGTGGTCACCGCGACGCTGAACCCGACCATCGACAAGGCGTTCAGCGTCGAGCACGTCATCGCCGAGCGCAAGCTCGACTGCGACGACGTCCGGCTCTACCCCGGCGGTGGCGGCGTCAACGTGGCGCGCGCCGCGACACGCCTCGGCATCGAGCCCGTCGCCCTCTGGAGCTGCGGCGGACACACCGGGACGTCCCTGCGGGGCCTCCTCGATCGCGAAGGGGTCCGCTCCCGCCCGATCCCCGTGGGGCAGAGCGTGCGTGAGAACCTGATCGTCCACGAGCGGGCGTGCCAGCGGCATTTTCGCTTCGGTCTGCCTGGCCCGCACCTCTCGGAGCAGGAGCTGGACCTCTGGCTGGAGACCGTCCGCTCCCTCGATCCTCCCCCCGATTACCTGGTGCTGAGCGGGAGCTTGCCGCCGGGCGCGAGCGCGCCCTGGTTCGCCGAGGTCGTCCGCGCGGCTCCGCCCGGGGCGCGGGTGATCGTGGACACGAAGCGCGACGCGCTCCTGGCAGCGATCGAGGTGGGCGTCTTTCTGATCAAACCCAACCTCCACGAGCTGGAGGAGCTCACCGGCGCCGAACTACCGGACCGACGATCGATCGAGGGCGCGGCCCGGTCCCTCATCGATCGCGGCCGCGTGCGCTTCGTGCTCGTTTCGCTCGGTCGGGGAGGAGCCCTCCTGGTCACGGAGGAGGGGTGTCACTCCCTCGGCGCCCCGCCGGTGCCGCTGAAGAGCAAGGTCGGAGCCGGCGACAGCATGGTCGGTGGGGTCGTCACCGCGCTGGCCCGAGGCGGGTCGATCCTGGAGGCGGCCCGCTTCGGCGTGGCTGCCGGGGCGGCGGCGGTGATGAGGGAGGGCACGGAGATCTGCCGCCGCGAGGACACCGAGCGTCTGTACCAGGAGGTTCATTGATCGGCGCCCTCGCCCCCGCACGACGAAAGGAAGCGACGTCCATGAACCGACGAGGACTCCAGGACCCCAACACCTCCCCCCCTCCCTGGCACGCCATGGTGGCGCAGGAGGTGCTCGAGACCCTCCACGCAGACGACGAGCGCGGCCTCGACGGCGACGAGGTCGCCCAGCGCCTCAGCGAGTACGGTCCCAACGAGCTCCCCGCGCCCGAGCGACCGAGCCTGCTGCGGCGCTTCCTGCGCCAGTTTCACAATACGCTCATCTACGTCCTGCTCGCGGCGGCGGGCTTCACGGCCTTCCTCGAGGAATGGGTCGACGCATCGGTCATCCTCGGGGTCATCGTCATCAACGCGATCGTCGGCTTCATCCAGGAGGGCAAGGCCGAGCGGGCTCTGGAGTCCATCCGAGCCATGCTCTCTCCGGTCGCGACGGTGATCCGCGACGGAGAGCGCCAGGAGATCCTGGCGAGCGAGCTCGTCCCGGGGGACATCGTGCTGCTGCGCTCGGGCGATCGCGTCCCCGCCGACCTGCGGGTGCTCGCCGCACGCAACGTTCATGTCGAAGAGGCATCCTTGACGGGGGAGTCCGAGCCCGTGGAGAAGGCGCCGGCTCGGGTCGATCCCGACGCGGCTCTGGGCGATCGGAAAAGCCTCGCCTTCTCGAGCACCCTCGTGACGAGCGGGCGCCTGCGCGGCGTGGTCGTCGCCACGGGCTCCCAGGCGGAGATCGGGCGCATCAGCGAGATGGTGTCCCGTGTCTCTCAGGTCAGCACCCCGCTGCTGCGCAAGATCGACGCGTTCGGGCGCCAGCTGTCCCTCGCCATCCTGCTCCTGGCAGCCGCGATCTTCCTGTTCGGCTACTTCCTGCAGGGGTTCAGCGCCCAAGAGATGTTCATGGCGGTGGTCAGCCTCGCCGTCGCCGCCATCCCCGAGGGGCTCCCGGCGATCATGACGATCACGCTGGCCCTCGGGGTGCAGCACATGGCCCGTCACCGAGCGATCGTCCGCCGCCTGCCCGCGGTGGAGACCCTCGGCTCCGTGACGGTCGCCTGCGTCGACAAGACGGGCACGCTGACCCGCAACGAGATGGCGGTGACCCGCGTCGTCACCACGGAGGCCACCTACGAGGTGACGGGCTCCGGCTACGAACCGCGGGGCGAGTTCCTGCGAGAAGGCCGCGCGACGCGGCCCGCCGACGACCCGTTGCTGCGTGAGCTCGCGCGGGCGGGGTTGCTCGCCAGCGACGCGCTGCTGCGTGAGGGCAACAATGGTCACGGATGGCGCATCGAGGGAACGCCGACCGAAGGCGCGGTCGTGGTGATGGCCCACAAGGCGGGCCTGGACCTGGAGGCGGAGCACGCCGCGCGCCCGCGCCTCGACGTCCTCCCCTTCGAGTCGGAGCGCCGCTACATGGCGAGCCTGCACGGAGGTCCGGAGGGGTCGCGGATCCTCTACGTGAAGGGCGCCCCCGAGCGCCTCCTGCCCGCGTGCACGCACCAACGCACCGCGCAGGGCCTCGAGCCCCTCGAAGCGGACCTGTGGGCGCACCGCGAGGCGGAGCTCGCCAACACGGGGCACCGCGTCCTCGCCCTCGCCTACAAGGATTTCGATGGGGAGCGGGCGGAGCTCGATGACGGGCCCGGCGACGAGACCGCCCGACTGACGGACGCGGACGTCTCCGAGCTCACCTTGCTCGGGCTCGTGGGCATCATCGATCCGCCGCGGGAGGAGGCCACGGGCGCCATCCGCGTCTGTCACGAGGCGGGGGTGCGCGTGAAGATGATCACCGGAGACCACCTGCTCACCGCCCGCAGCATCGCCGCGGCGATGGGCATCGGCGACGGCGAGCACGCCGTCACCGGCCAGCAGCTCAGCCAGGCCACACCCGAAGAGCTGGAGCGCCTGGTCCACGAGAACGACGTGTTCGCCCGCTCGAGCCCGGAACACAAACTCCTCATCATGAATGCCCTCCAGGCGCGCGGCGAGGTCGTCGCCATGACGGGAGACGGCGTCAACGACGCCCCCGCCCTCAAGCGCGCCGACGTGGGCGTGGCCATGGGCATCAAGGGCTCGGAGGCGGCCAAGGAGGCCTCGGCGATCGTCCTGGCGGACGACAACTTCACCACCATCGAGCGCGCCGTGCAGGAGGGGCGCACGATTTACGACAACCTGGTGAAGACGATCCTGTTCCTGCTCCCGACGAACGGCGCCCAGTCCCTCGTCGTGATCAGCGCGATCGTGCTGGGGCTCACGGTCATGCCCGTCACCCCCGTCCAGATCCTCTGGGTGAACATGGTCTCGGCGGTGACGATGGCGTTGGCGCTGGCCTTCGAGCCCGCCGAGGAGGACGTGATGCGGCGGCCGCCCCGCGCTCCCGGAGCGCCGATCCTGTCGCGACACCTCGCCTGGCGCGTGGTCTTCGTCTCCGCGCTCATCGCCGCCGCGTCGATCCTCGTCTTCCGCTTCTGGATCGATCGCGGCGCCTCCCTGGGCGAGGCGCGCACCGCGGCGCTCAACACGCTCGTCACCGGCCAGCTCTTCTACCTGCTGAACGCTCGCTTCTTGGTCCGCTCCTCGTTCACCTTCGCGAGCCTGCGTGGCAACCCCGCCATCCCGATCGCCGCCGGCGTGCTCGCGTCGTTTCAGCTCGCGCTCACCTACCTGCCCGCGCTCCAGACGCTGTTCGGGACCGCATCTCTCACGATCGACCACTGGGTCTCCGCCTTCGCGGCGGGCGCTCTCGTGTTCGTGCTCGTCGAGATCGAGAAAGGTCTGCTGCGTCGGTTCTTCCCCCACGCCAGCGGCGTGGCACGGAGAACGGCCGACATCGGCCGGGAGAGACCTACAGCGTAGACAGGCTCTCGGGTCGACCCGAGGGGGCTCTTTCGAGGAGCGAAATCCGGCGTAGTTCCCGGTCCATCGTGCTCACCTGCGCGATTGTCTCGCCCCAAGATGATTGACCATGTCAGACTAGAGAGCGGGCCTTCAACTCTCGGAGTCTTCCCCTTGGCTACCTCCTCTTCCCTCGGGTCCCTCGCTCGGTGGACCGCCGTCATCGGTCTCGTCACTTCGCCCTTCGCCTGTAGCTCGGAGGACGGCCAGCGCGTGGCCGATGGCGCGGGAGGCGACGCCCCTGGCACGGGTGGGATCATCATCAGCCCGGACACCGGCGGCACGGGCGGCCTCGATCCCAACAAGAACGCCCCCCCGACCCCGAACTGTGGAGACGGCAAGCGCGACGAGGACGAGGCCTGCGACGACGGCAACCTGAGCTCCGGCGATGGCTGCGCAGACAACTGCCGGTACATCGAGCCCGGCTACATTTGCCCGACACCCGGCGAACCCTGCCGACGTTTCGCGAAGTGCGGCGACGGGGTGGTGGTGCCGCCCGAGCAATGTGACGACGGCAACACGGACGCCCGTGACGGCTGCTCGCCCACGTGCAAGTACGAGATCGGCTTCAAGTGCAGCGGCTCGCCGAGCGAATGCGACCGCACGGTGTGCGGCGACGGCGTCATCGAGGGTGCGGAGACCTGCGACGACGGCAACGACATCCCCTTCGACGGTTGCAGCGATCTCTGCCAGGCGGAGCCCAACTGCACGTCCAGCGGCTGCACGTCCGTCTGCGGCGACGGCCTCGTGCTCGGCGACGAGGAGTGTGACGACGGCAACACCCTCGACGGCGATGGGTGCTCGTCGACGTGCAAGGAGGAGGACGGCTACGCCTGCGACCAGGCGGAGCCCTGCGAGCCGGTAGGCGACCAGTGTGCCCTGCGCATCCCCGTCGTGTACCGGGATTTCAACGCGAACCACGTCGACTTCCAGGTGGGCTGCGGCGCGCAGGTCAGCGGCATCACGCAAGCCATGCTGGACGACGCTGGCAAGCCCCTGCTGTCCTCACCCGCGCCGGGCGGGACCTGCATCAGCTCGCCGAGCTCCTTCCGCGAGTGGTACGGCGCCGCGCCCGGGAACTACGCGACGATCATCAGCGACCTGCTGCTCTTTCCGGGCGCCAACGGCTACGTGAACCGGCACGGCCCCAACGGTGAGGCGTGGGAGCGCATCACCAGCGAAAGCCAGGTGGCAAGCAACCGCTGCACCACCGCCGGCTGCTGCGACGGCCAGGATCCCTGGAACTGCTGTGAGGCCTCCGACAGCTGCCGCCCTTGCAGCTACAACCCGGACGCGGGGTGCACGCAGACGATCGAAGAGATCGACGGGACACCCTTGTTCTTCCCGCTGGACGATCACCCAGATGCCCTCACGGACAGCCGCCACCCGGCGAAGATCCCCCAGCCCGTCTACGGCGCCGTCGGGTGGCCCTGGGAGCCGCCCGCGGACGTGAACGACCAGGGAGTCCCCGGCCCCGCTCAGCCGCTCCACAATTTCCACTTCACCTCCGAGGTGACCTACTGGTTCAAGTACGAGGCCGGATCCACGGCGCGCTTGACCTTCGTCGGAGACGACGACGTGTGGGTCTTCGTGAATCGGCGCCTGGCGGTCGATCTCGGCGGAGTGCACGTCCCGCTGCAGGGGATCTTCAGCATCGCCGCGGACGGGTCCATCGAGATGTCCCGACAAGAGACCGAGAACGACGTCGTGGAGCAGAGCTCCAGCGTCGCCGAGTTCGGCATGCAAAGCGGCGGCGTCTACGAGATCAAGGTGTTCCACGCCGAGCGCAAGCGCGAGGGCTCCAGCTTCCAGCTCACGCTCTCCGGCTTCAACACCTCGCGCAGCGAGTGCGTGCCGGACTGCGGCGATGGCGTCATCGCCGCGGGCGAGGAGTGCGACGACGGCGTCGAGCTGAACGTCGGCGGCTACAACCGCTGCAACCCGGACTGCACCCTCTCCGGTTACTGCGGGGACGGCATCAAGCAAGACGAAGAGGACTGCGACGACGCGGATCCCAACGCCCCTGCCAACTGCAGGGGCTGCAAGGCCATCGTGGTCCGCTGAGGAGCTCGTGGTCCGCTGACGAGCTGAGGGGGCGGCGCGCGGGCGGCTACTTGCCGCCCTCGTCCTCGAGGCGCGCCGCCTCCAGCATGAGCATCCCCAGGTTCTCCGTAGGGCGGTCGCTCGGCCCCTCCTGACCGCCCGTGGCGAACCAGAACTTGCCCCGCTCGAGGTGGAGCAGCTTGCGCAACAGGTCGAGCGCCGGCAGCTCCTTGCCCCCGAGCTTGGCCGCGACGACCCCGCCGTCGCGGAGCTCGAGCCGATAGGACTGAGCGGTCTCACCCGTACGCGCACCCTCGACCTGGAGCACGCCCGTCCGCCGTTCCATCTCCAAGACCGTGAGCACGGTGGCGACGGACATCTGGGAGATGTCGCCCCGCAGCGCGGCCTTGTCCCCCAAGGAGGGGGGCATCGAGTCACGTCGATACTCTTGGCGTCTCCCTTTGAGACGTCGCGCCAGCTCGAGCAGCGCCGCGACCTGGGCCACCACCTCCTCGTTGTCGAGGGGTTTGCGAAGCAGGAGATCCGCGCCGACGTCCGCGCCCCGCACCTCGTCCACGTTGGCGGTCAGGAGCAGGATCGGCACGGCGGAGACCGGTCCCGGATCCCGGCGCACCCGATCGATGAGCCAGAAGCCGTCGATGTCCGGCAGCTCGTCGTCGCAGACGATGCACTCGGGCAGAGCCGTCCGCGCGAGCCGATAGGCCTCGCGGGCCTCGCCGGCCACCTGCACGTGAAATCCAGCGTGACTCAGGTGCCCGCGGAGCAGCGCGGCCATCCAGTCGTCCGCCACCACGATCAACACCTCGCCCCGCTCTTTTCGAGCGGCGCCGTCCTCGGCCCGATCGCCGAGGGGGCTCGCGCCGTGCGCCGCGCCCGGGAGGGAGCCGACTCCCCGCACCGTGACGTCCGTGGGCGCCGCGACGGGACCAGGGGCCGCCCGGGGCTTGCTCGCTGGGGGGTGACCGGGACGGCTCGCGCGGGGGGGCTTGGGGACGGGCGGGCTAGGCATGTTTCGTGCCGGCTGGCACGCTAACATGGCCGGCGGGGCCCTGCACACCTGCTTGTCGGCGTCGCGCGGGCAGAGTAGGCCGAGGTCGTGGCTGACGAATCCGTTGCGGCACCGGAGCTCCGCAAGACCCCCCTCTTCGACCGACACCAGACCCTGGGCGCCCGTCTGGTGCCCTTTGCCGGCTGGCTCATGCCGATTCAGTACGAAGGCATCGTCGCCGAGCACGAGGCGGTCCGAAACCGCGCCGGGCTCTTCGACGTCTCCCACATGGGAGAGCTGCGCTTCACCGGCCCTGGCGCCCTCGAGCTCGTCGACGGCCTCGTCGCCAACGATCTGCGGCGCATCGAGCCCGGTCGGGCCGTGTACACCTGCGCCTGCAGCGAGGCGGGCACGATCCTCGACGATCTCATCGTCTACCCACGGAGCGCGGAGGATCTGCTCATCGTCTGCAACGCGTCGAACCGCGACAAGATGGCGCGACATTTCGGTCAGGCCGCGGCGCACGCCCCACAGGTCACCTACACGGACGAGAGCGATCGCACCGCGCTGCTCGCTCTGCAGGGGCCCCGAGCGCTCGCGATCCTCGACGCCGCGGGCTCCTCGCTGGCGCCGACGGCGGACCGCCTCGGCACGTTCCGCTTCGCGGAGGCGACCGTCGCGGGTCGCCCGGTCACCCTCGCGCGCACCGGGTACACGGGGGAAGACGGCGTCGAACTCTTTTGCTCCTGGGACGACGCCCCCAAGCTCTGGGACGCCCTCCTCGAGGCGGGTCAGGGTCAGGGCATCCGCCCCGTCGGGCTCGGCGCCCGCGACACCCTCCGCCTCGAGGCGCGCCTGTCCCTCTACGGAAACGAGATCGACGAGACCACCAACCCGCTGGAGGCGGGCCTGGGCTGGTCCGTGAAGCTCGACGCCGGGGAGTTTCTGGGACGCCAGGCGCTCCTCGACGTGCAGCAGCGCGGGCTCACTCGCAAGCTCGTGGGCTTCGAGATGACCGGACGCGGGGTCGCACGCCACGGGTACCCTCTGTTGTCCCTGGAGGGCCAGGTCGTCGGGGTCTGCACCTCCGGAGGCCCCGCGCCCACCCTCGGCAAGAACATCGGGCTCGGCTACCTGCCGGTGGAGCTGACGGAGGTCGGGACGGAGTTCTTGGTGGATTGCCGCGGCAAGCACGTGCCGGCCGTGGTCGTGAAGACGCCCTTTTACAAGCGCCCCCGAACGGGCTAGAGCGGCGAGCAGTCGGCCGCAGGCCGACCAACAGCGAGCGGCAGGCCCGATGGGCGGCGGGGGCTCGCCCGAGGTCTCCGGGGCAAATCCGGGAGCCTCGGACTCACGAACCGGAGCTGCCCCTTCGGTCTCCCCCGCTGGGTGCCGCTGTCACGGCGAGGACGAGTCATGAGCGCCAAGGAAATCAAAGACGATCGCCAGTACACCAAGGACCACGAGTGGGCGAAGCGGGACGGCAAGGAGGTGCTGATCGGCATCAGCGCCTTCGCGGTGGACCAGCTCGGCGACATCACCATGGTGAGCCTGGACGTGCAGGAGGGCGACGAGATCCAGAAGGGACAGGCCTTCGGCACGATCGAGAGCGTCAAGACCCTCAGTGACTTGTTCGCGCCCCTGAGCGGGAAGGTGACGCGGATCAACCCCAACCTGGACGATCAGCCGGAGCTCGTGAACGCGGATCCCTGGGGGCAGGGCTGGATGCTCGCCCTCGAGCCCAGCGCCTTCGACGCCGAACAGGGCGACCTGCTCGACGCCGAGCAGTACGGAAAGCACCTCGAAGACTCCGATCACTGAAGACGCCGATCACTGATGCGTTATCTGCCGCACACCCCCGAAGAGGTCCGTGAGATGTTGGCCGCCGCGAAGCGCGGCAGCATCGACGAGCTGTTCGAGAGCATCCCGGAGTCGGCGCGCTTCCAGGGGCGCCTCGACGTCCCCCCCGCCCTCGGCGAGGCGCAGCTGATGCGTCACCTCCAGGAGCTGGCGAGCCGCAACACCGGCGCGCGGATGCTCTCGTTCTTGGGCTGCGGCAGCTACGACCACCACGTGCCGCCGGCCGTGGATCAGCTCCTGCTCCGCAGCGAGTTCTACACGGCTTATACGCCGTACCAGCCCGAGGTCGCCCAGGGCACGCTGCAGGCCATCTGGGAGTTCCAGACGATGGTGAGCGAGCTGTACGGGCTGCCCCTCGCCAACGCCAGCCTCTACGACGGCGCGAGCGCCACGGCGGAGGCGGTGCTCATGGCGCGGCGCCTGACCAAGCGCGACGGCGTGCTCGTGAGCGGCTGCGTCCACCCCGAGTACCGCCACACCACGCGCACCTATCTCTCGGGGCGCGCTCAGGACGAGTACGTCGACGTCGCCCTGGGGCCCGACGGGCGCGCCGATCTCGCGGCCCTCGAGGCGGCCATCGACGAGCGCACTGCCGCCGTCGTGGTCGGCTACCCGAGCTTCGTCGGCCCGCTGACGGACCTCGAGCCCATCGCGCGGCTCTGCCACGATCGCGGCGCGCTGCTCGTGGTCGCGGTGCCCGAGCCCTATGCCCTGGCCCTCGCGGACGCCCCTGGGGGCCGCGGCGCCGACATCGTCGTGGGCGAAGGACAGCCCCTCGCCTGCCCGCCCCAGTTCGGCGGGCCCGGGGTGGGGCTCTTCGCGTGCCGGGACGACAAGAAGTTCCTGCAGCAGCTCCCCGGGCGCGTCTGCGGCGAGACCGTCGACGTGAACGGCAAGCGCGGCTACGTGCTCACGCTCTCCACTCGGGAGCAACACATCCGCCGCGAGCGGGCGACGAGCAACATCTGCACGAACCAGGGGCTCGTGGCCCTCGCCTTCGCGGTCCGGGTGAGCCTCCTCGGCAAGACCGGGTTCGTCGAGGTGGCGCGTCGCTGCCTGGCGAAGGCGCGCTACCTCCGCGACCAGCTCACGCAGCTCCCCGGGGTAGGCGCCGCCTTCGGAGACGCCCCCTTCTTCAACGAGTTCGCCGTGCGCTTCTCCGGTCACACCGCCGCGGCGGTGCTGGCGCGCCTCGAGCAGGCGGGGATCGTCGGCGGCTACGATCTCGGTCGCACGGATCCCGCGTGGTCGGATCGGCTGCTCGTCGCCGTCACCGAGAAGCACGCCCGCGCCGATCTCGACGAGTTCGTCACGGCGCTCCGGACCGCGTTGGCCGACCTGGGTTGAGGAGCCCCCTCTGGCGGGGTCGCCTGGCCCTCACTCGAGCCCGGGACGGGGCGCGCGCCCCATGTCCTCCGGCCGCGGGCTCGGGTGCGGATTGGGCAGCCAGTTCGTGCCGCTGGTCCGATGCACCGTGAGCCGAGCGAAGTCGACGCCGAGCACCACCGTGAAGGTCGCGACGTCCTCGGGTCCGTAGGCCGCGCCAGCGCTCACCCCGAGCCCCCACGGCCCCCCGAGGAGCAGCCGCGTCGAGCCCACGGCGCCAGGCCGCTCGCCGAACCGATACTGCGCCCCCACGTCGAGCCCGAGGCCCCAGTGTCCCCGGGAGTAGCCGCCGGTGGTGACCCGCAGCGCGCCTCCCCAATCGCTCCCGAAGCCGATGTGACCGGAGCCGTGCAGCACGCCACCGATCACGAGGGGCGCCGCGGGCGACGTCCCCAGCCCGACATCGACGAGGACCGCAGGGTAGTCACTCCCCTCCCCGACGGCGGTGTCCTGGACTCGCGACCACCCAGCGCCGACGAACATCCACGACGCGACGTCGGCGCGCGCCTCCTCGACCACGCCCCCCACGAGGACGAGGGCGCCACAGGCCAAACCCACGAGACGGGCGGAAAGGCTCCTCGGTGCGCTCACCGCCCGGAGCTTACACGAGCGGGTCGCTCCGACAATTCCCGCTCGAGCTCCTCGCGGCTCGACCACCGCTCGACCTGCGGCACGTCGAGGGGCCCGCGCTCCGCCACGACGCGCAGGTGGCTCGAGCGCACCTGATCCCGGTCCGAGTTCCACGAACCCACACGCGCCACCACCTCCGCGATCACGCTCGGATCGTAGAGGATCCCGTTGTGGCCGAGCCCGGGGAACTCGCGGTGCTCGCCGCACTCGAGCCAGGCGCCCCGTTCGATGAGGAGATCGTTGGCTCCGCACAGCGAGAGGTGCGGTAAATCGACGTGGGGCGCCTTCTCCTGGAGCTGCCGCAGCAGCGCGCTCCCCGGCAACAAATCCCGCCCGGAGCTGCCGGGCATCAAGCGGGCGTGTCGTGACCCAGCGAAGGGGCTCGCCAGGCAGATGGTCTGCACCACGCGAGGGTCGTAGACCTTCTCCTGGACGTACCAGCGCACCGCCAAACCACCGAGGCTGTGCCCGACGAGGTGGATCCGCTGCGTCCCCTGCACCGTCCCCAGGAGCGACTCGACGCGCTCCGCCAGCGCCTGCACGCTGGTCCCCGGCGCGTAGGTGAAGCTGAGGGTGAACGCGGACGTCTCCGCCTCGATGCGCTCCCGCAACGGCCGCAACACCCCAGCGGTGGCGAACAAGCCGTGCAGCAAGACCACGAGATCCGTCTTGTGCGCCATCCGCGGCAGCTGCACGGGGCTGCTGAGCACGTCCCGATGCAAGAGCGTCGCCTGCCGCAGCATGGCCAGCGCCTCGCGCCCTGCTGCGGTGCAGGACTGCCGAAATGCGTCGGAGCCCCAACGGGACACGGCCATGAACTTTTCATAGCGCATCGACACTCGGGAACACAATCCATCTGGAGCGCGATCCCAGGTCAAGACGGTGCATAGCGCGCTACACGCTCGCTCCGCGGCAACCCGTTCGCGGCGCGTCGCTCGATGACGACGGAGATCGGTCACGACGGAGATCGGTCACGACGGAGACGTGACGCGCTCCCGACGACGTCGTCCAGCGTCAGAACTACCGCCCGCCGCGCGCCCGCTCCCGCGCTCGGAGCCCCTCGAAAGTCCTCGAAAAATGCGCGGGAGCGGTGGGATCGAACGGAAGGGCGCCCTCAGCGGTTGGCCTTGTCGCGCAGGGCGGCGAGCTTCAGACGCAGCGCGTTGAGCCGGATGAACCCGGTCGCGTCGGACTGGTCGTAGACGCTGTCCTCCTCGAAGGTGACGACGTCCTCGCGATAGAGGGTGTAGGGGCTCTTCCGACCGACCACCCACAAGCCGCCCTTGTACAGCTTGAGGCGCACCGTCCCCGTGACCACCCGCTGGGTTTGATCGATGAGGGCCTGCAGCGACTCGCGCTCCGGCGAGAACCAGAACCCTCGATACACGAGGGTCGCGTACTCGGGCACGAGCGCGTCCTTGATACGGATCTGCTCACGATCGAGAGTGATCGACTCGAGGGCGCGGTGCGCCTTCGCGATCAGGGTGCCGCCGGGGGTCTCGTAAACGCCCCGCGACTTCATTCCGACGAAGCGACTCTCGACGACGTCCACCACGCCCACGGCGTTCTCGCCGGCGATGGTGTTCAGGCGGCTCAAGAGCTCGACGGGCCCGAGGCGCTCGCCGTCCACGGCGACCGGATCGCCGTTCTCGAAATCGATGTCCACGTAGCGGACCTGATCGGGCGCCTTCTCGGGGGGCACCGTCAGCACGAACATGTCCGACTTCGGCTCGCTCCAGGGGTCCTCCAGGATGCCGCCTTCGAAGGAGATGTGCAGCAGGTTGCGGTCCATCGAGTAGGGCTTCTCGGCCGACGCGGTCACCGGGATCTGATGCTTCTGCGCGTACGCGATGCAGTCGGAGCGGCTCTTGAGGTCCCACTCACGCCACGGCGCGATGACGCGCACGTCAGGGTCGAGGAACATGGCGCCCAGTTCGAAGCGCACCTGGTCGTTGCCCTTGCCCGTCGCTCCGTGGGCGATGGCGTCGGCGCCGACCTCGCGCACGGTCTGCATCATGCCCTGGATGATGCACGGGCGCGCCAGGGACGTGCCGAGCAGGTACTCCCCCTCGTAGAGCGCGTTGGCGCGGAAGGCGGGGAAGACGAAGTCCTTCACGAAGGTCTCGCGCAGATCCATCTGCACGTACTGGGAAGCCCCGGTAGCCTTCGCCTTCGCTTCGAGGCCATCGAGCTCCTCCGCCTGGCCCACGTCGGCGCACCAGGCCACCACTTCACATTGGTACTTCTCCTTCAGCCAACGCAGGATCACGCTGGTATCGAGGCCGCCGGAGTACGCCAGAACGACTTTTTTCACAGGCTTCACGAGGTTTCCGTTCCTTTCGCGGGGCGCATCCTGCACCCAGCCCTCCCCGTTCGGCAAGGGCTCGCGGTGGCCGAGCCCGCGGAGCGGACCTCAGCGTTGCACCGAGCGCAGCCCGCGCTCGATCTGGCGCAGGCTCACCACCCCCGCGTGAGCGAAGACGGGGCGCGCGTCTCGATCGAGGATCACCCAGCTCGGCACCGAGGAGATGACGCCGAACGGCCCTCGCCCCTGACGGGTCGCGTCGTCGGCCAGAGCCACCGGGTAGCTGAGCCCGAGGACCTCCGCGAAGGAGCGAGCCAGCGGCGCGTACTTGGGGGCCTCCATGACCACGGCGACCGCGTTGATGCGGGGCTTGTGGGTTCGATACAGGTCCTCGAGGTGCTTGGCTTCGGCCTGGGAGGCGAGATCGAAGGTGGTCACGAACAACAAGACCGTCGCTCGACCGCGCAGCTCCTCGGAGCTGACCACCCGACCATCCGTCGTCCCCCAGGCGTAAGAGACCGGCGCGCCGCGCTGGACGGGCGCCGGGTCGACCGGTCCGGCGGCTTCCCCCGTGGACGCCCCGCAGCCGACGAGACAAAGAGCGAGGACGACGCCTCTGCCCGACCCTCGATCGCGGCCCATGGCGGAGAATTACTACTGGAGCTCCGAGGGGTCGAGGAGGTCCGCCAGAACCTTCAGAGCGTCGGGCAGCGCCCTCCCCGAGCGTCTGTGGGCCAGCACCGCCGCCGCCAGGAGGTCCACGGCCGACTTCAGCGGCGTGCGCTCGATGCGCGCCCCCTGCAGCACGTCCCCGGGACGCGGCGCGCGCGTGAGGAGCAGCACGGGCTCGTGGCGCACCCAGACGAACCCCCGGTGGTCGTGACCGCAAGCGAGCACCTGGACGAAGTCCAGGTACAAGGGAAGGACGACCACCGAGACCCGCACCCCCGCGCCGTCCCGCCCCGTCAAGGCCTCGGCGCGCCCCCGCGGGCGTGCGGCGCTGTACTCTTCGTCGCCCTCCTGCCCCTCGAGCGCCGCGAGCAGCCGACGACGACGGATGGGGTCGCACTCCACGGCGATGAGCGGCGCGTAGAGGGCCACCCGCGGCACGTTCACGTTGGGCGCGTCCGCCGCCAGGGAGTCGAGCCAGCGCTCTCGGCCCTCCGCATCGAGATCGCGATAGGCGATCGCCGCGGCGAGGACGCTCTCCGCGTCCGTCGCCATCGACTCGAGCCACTGACGCCAGGCGCGCACCGCGCGGACGTCACCGGTGAGCGCCCGCACATCGGTCCGCTCCGGGTCGCCTCGATCGCTCGCGCCGACGCGTACGGGCTCCTTGGCGCTACCGCTGGGATCCACGAGGTCCATCCTGATCCAGGGTTTCCACGACCGCGTCGAGCTCTCGTCCGAGATCCGCGAGCACCCGATCGAGCTCCTCGACGCGAGACCGCGGCGTGGCCACGATCAACTCACCACCGCGTTCGCCGAACAACACGCCCACCCCCTCACTCGCCTCGAGGACTCCCTTGGCGAAGACGACGTCACTGGCACGGAGACACAGCCGCCGCGTCACCAGGTCGGAATCGATCAGACCCGCCACCGACATAGCGCCGGACGCTACCTCACGGCGGGGGCTCCCGATAGCGGGGCCCGGCGATTTTTCTCCGCGCAACCTTCCCTTCTCCCTTCACTCCCCTGCGCCCTCCCGCAGGTGGCTCTGCCCCGCAGGTAGCCGCGTCGCGCCGCGCTGCCACGCGCCGCCCTGCCACGCGCCGCCCTGCCACGCGCCGCCCTGCCACGCGCCGCCACTCGCTCCGCCGGCAGCAGGAGCGCTCCGCCCCGGCAGGTCCGCCTGCGCGACGAAGGGCAGTCTCGCCGCGGGCCGCTGTCGGACCGCACCGTCGCGCGGTATCACTCCCGCGCGGAAGCCTTGCGGTTCGCGCGCAGTGGACCGTTCGCTCCAGGTGGAACAGTGCACCTGACACCTTTTCGCCGGCACGGCAATTCACGGCCGAGACGGCTGCGATACACTAGGGAAAACATCATGGGGACAGGCTGGAGAGACACGGCGCGTCGACGGAGCGCCGTCTGTGGCACGTTTCGTGAAATTCGTCTGGAGCGGCGCGCCAGCGCGTCGGATCCGGCGGGATCGAAGGATCGGGGTGTGTCGCCCTCGCCGCTCCACGCTCGCATCGAGCGGCGCGACGATCACGACGCCGTGGGACCGGAGGGAGAGGAGCACCTCGAGATCGATCTCGTGCGCGGGCGCGTCTCGATCGATTTGACGTCCCTGCATGACGATCGTCAGGCGGAGGGCCCCGCCTCAGAGGAGCTCGAGTTCGAGCTGGTGCCCTCCGTGCGCGCCTTCCGAGAGATCGACCTACACCACGACCCGGCGCTGGGACCGGAGGTCGACGTCGAGGACCTGGAGGGCGACCCCCTCTCGTGACGCTCCCCCGGGATCTCCTCACGGCCCTGGAGCGAGGCTTGCATGCTCCAGGCAGTGATCCCGGCTCCGCGGGCCCGCAGGATTGGCTCGGCCGCGCGCGTCGACACGATTGGAAGGGGCAGCTCGCAGGGCAGCTCGCTCTCCTCGCGCCCGCTGCGACGAGCGCCCCTCGCTCCCTCGACGCGACGCTGACGTCCGGGCTCGCCGCCGCGCGCGCCCGGCGGCTGGCTCTGCGCAGCTCCGACGACGTCTCCACCCTCCACGCCATCGTGCGCGGCGGGACGCTCCTCGAGCAGCGGGCGGCCCTCGCGCGCTTGACGGTGCTCGCGCGCAGCTCCGTCGCTCCTCCCATCGACCTCCAGGAGCTCCAGTTCGATCCGGAGCTGGAGCGGGACGTGCTCTTGTGGTTGGCGGAGGGCACGGGCGCGGCGGCGCGAGAGGCACGCGCGACCCTCGCTCAGGTGCAGGCGCTCCTCGAGCGGGTCGAGCGTGAGGTTCGCCAGGTGGTCGATGGCCTCGCCGCGGTGGATCCGATCGGGAGCCTCGAACCCCAGGAGCAAGCGCAGGTGCTCCTGCACCTACGGAGCGCGAGCTCCTTCCTCGTGGGGTACTCGATCGACGGTCTGCTGGACGCGCTCGAGCGGGACGACGTCCGAGAGACGTCTCGCCGCCTCGTCGCCTGGCGCGCCGCCGCCGACCCTCGGCTGCTCCCGACTCTGGCCAACGTCCTCCTCGACAACCCGGACAGCGCCGTCCGCGCCGAGGCCGCGCGGGCGTTGTCGCGCATCGACGATCCTCGGGTGGCCCCGACGCTCCAGCTCGCTTATCAGACCGCCTCCGCGCGGGAGGAGCGCATCGCCCTGATCGAGGCCTTCGGTCTGCAAGGGGAGCCGCGAGACAGCGAGTTCCTCCGGGAATCGCTGGAGGCGTACCAGCGGGAGAGCGCCCTGCGCCCCACCGACGTGGGCCCTCCCCCGTCGAGCCGTCCCCGTGACCACGGTCAGCTGGGGCTCGTGGGGGCGCTCGACGCGCTCTTCGACGTCGAGCTGGTCGAGGCCGCCGTGCGCCTGGCGACCCACCCGCAGGCGGAGGTGCAGCGGGCCGCGATCCGCGCCATCGGGCGCGTCGGTGAGGACAGCGCGCTCGCATGGCTCGATCGTATCCACGCCGACGTGCCCGCTGGTCTACACGGCGAGCTCGCAGCCGCCGAATCGAGCATCCTCGGTCGAGCAGAGCTCCGCGGCGAAAAGCCGGAGTTTCTCCTCGACGAGCGGCGCCGCGCCGCGCGGGAACGTGCGCTCGTGCGGAAGTTCTCCCGGGGGTTGGACGTCCCGCCCACGAAGCGCCACCGCGTCCTCGCGTGGGTGCTCATGGTGCGCGCGACAGTGGCGCGCTGGCTCGGCGCCCGTGAGGCCGCCAGCGAGCTCTGTGATCGCGCCCATCAAGCGGATCCCGGGTGGTACTTGCCCCCGTGGTTCCAGGGCCGCCTCTGGTGGCGGGTCGGCGATCTGCCGCGCGCCATCGCTGGCTACCGCCGCGCGCTCGCTTTGGCTCCGCGCCGGCTGCTCCGGCACACCCGCTGGATCACTCCCATCCTCCAGTGCTTCGTGCTCCGCGCGGAGACGCTCATGGCGCAGGGCCACGGCGTCCGCGCCCAGCGCCTCCTCGACGAGCTCTGGCCCCACGATCTTTCCCGCGCTGCCTCCCCCGTGCGCCTCGCCCTGCGGCGCTGCCGACAGAACCTGGCCTTGCCCGCGGCGCGCGCTCGCGGCCTCGTCGCCCCGGCGTGGCGAGGTGACCCGGGCCCCGGGCGTGACACCTTGGAGCGGATCGATGGCGGAAACGAAAATCACTAGCGTCACCGTCGAGGTGACCCACGCAGACACCAGCGCCTGCGTCGTGGTGCGCCAGCCCGGCAGCGACGCGCAGCGGGTGTACGTCGCTGGGGAGCTGCCGCCGGAGGTCGCCGACGACGTCCTGCGCGCGCTGGGGCTCGCCGAGGCGGCCGCGCCGTCGAGTGTCGTCGGGGCCGGCGCGCCCTCCAGTCGACGCTCCTCCGCGCCCCTGACCTTCGGCTCCTCCGAGCTGATGAGCGCGCCCTCGTCGTCGCCCGATGCCCTCGCGGACCTGCTCGAGGAGCTCGCCACGGCGGTCCTCCGCGCCGGACATCGGCAGCCGACCACCACCGTGGACGAGCTGCTGCAGCGCGCCTGGCGACTCGCCGAAGACAAAACGCCCGTCGCCCGAGCGCTGGCTTCCCTCGAGGAGGGCCTCGAACGGGACGCCCCCGCGATCCAGTCCGCGTTGGCGCTGGCTGCCTTGGGAGAGTTGGTGAGCGCGCTCCGGGGGGAGTCCGGGGATCTCCGGGGGGAGCTGCAAGGCCGGCGGGACAGCATCGAGTCCTGCACCGTCGTCGAGGTGGGGCGCAGGAGGGAGCGGGGAGCGCTGTGCTGGGAGACGCGGCTGCTGCTCGATCTCGGCAGCGGCCACCTCTTTCGGGAAGAGGGCGCCATCGGTGACCGCCGCCTGTCCCGCGGGATCGTGGGGCGACTCCTCTCCGTGAGCCTCGGGCGGCGCCGCGGAGGGCTCGCGCCGCCACGCATCGAGGTGCAGCAGTACGAGTACGAGCCGACGGCGAGCGCCGCACAGCTGGACGCCGCGGGCGCCCTTGCCTCGCCGCACCTACCGGAGCTCTCCGCCAGCGGCCTCGAGCTCCTGCTCGTCCCTCGCCCCGTGTGGCTCACGGCGGACGCGGTGGACGTAGCGGACGGCACCGCTTGGCTGGCGACCGGCGCCACCACCTTGCCTCTCGGCGACGGCTCGCTCCCCGGCGCGATCGCCACCCTGCTCGAGGCCCAAGGGGGCGGCAGCGAAATCCGAGCCGTCGGAGGCAGCTTGGAGCTGCGCCCTTCGAGCGGCGCGGGCTCCGGCGAGGAGTCTCATCTCGTCCTCGTGCCGTGGTCCGCCCTCGTCGAAGAGGGCGCTCACCTCCGTCTACTCGATTTGAGCACCTGAGCCCGCGGGGGTGCCCCGAGGCTCCGTCGACGGCGATTCGCGCCGCCCCGAGCTCAGGGCCGCCACACGCCGGTACGCGTCCCGCAGCTCCGGATCAGACGGCGCCAGGGACAGGGCCGCATACAGGTGACGCTCCGCCATCGCGATCTCCCCGCGCCGCTCCTCGAACTCGGCGCCTCGACGGAGCGCGAGCAGCGCGTCCCGGTGGCGCGCCCAGCCGAGCTCGACCGCCTCCCGCACGCGGGCGTAGGCCCGTGAGGCGCCCGTGAGATCACCGAGTCGCTCACAGTACTCCGCCTCGAGCGCGCGCCCTTCGATCGCCCGCGGGGAGCGAGCCGAGATCTGACGCAGCCGCCCGATGGCTCGGGGCAAGTCGTCGAGGCCGTCCCCCAACAGGCGCGCCAGATCGAGCAGGAGCTCGCCCGCGTCGGTCTCACCTTCCAACGCCGGGTCGGCGTGAAGCGCGCTCTGGAGCAAGGTGACGGCCCGGGATTTCATGCCGAGGCTCGCAAACAGTCGCCCCAAGGCAGCGCGCGCGGCGGGATCGTCGGGCGCGTACCTGAGGGCCTTCTCCAAGAACCGTCGCGCGGCGTCCGTGTAGCCCCCCTCCGCGAGCCTCCGTCCAGCGCGCAGACACACCCCATGACGGGCGCTCGGCCCCACGGAGGCAGCCTCCAAGTGCTGGGCGTCCGCGACGGCCCCCTCCAGGTCGCCGCGCCGCACCCGGTCTTCGAAGCGGAGCCAGCGGGCGCTCGCGAGGGTGGGCGCTCGCGCCACGGCCCGATCGAGGCACAGCAGCCGCGCGGTGGGGTGCTCCGCCAGCTGCGCCCCTCGGCAATACAGCTGCGCCGCCAGGGGCCCGAAGGGCTCCGCGGCGCCTGCCCTCATCAACGCCTCACGAGCCCGCTCGACGTGCCCTGCGGACACCAAGGTCAGCGCGCCGAGCGGGCCCGCCTGCTCCGCGCCCCCCGCGTCCTCCAAGGTGGCCAGCGCGGCCTCCTGGCGGCCCGGCACCGGCGCGTCCAACCCCGCCAGAGCGTGAGCCGCGCTGGTCAGCCCAGGCACGTCCGCCAGCACCTCGAGCAGAGCCTGGCGGGCCTCCGCGTCCTTCCCGACCGCGAGCAGATCGTCCGCCGCGCGCAGCCGATAGGCTGCCTCGAGGGCCAACAAGACCTCGCGGGGAGCCTCCACAGGCTCCTGGTCGACGTCGAAGGCGAGCTCGACGTTGCCTTCCCGCACCTCGAGCCCCACGGCCCGCACGCCGTCGGTCGCCGGAACGCGCCAGCCGTAGCTCGGCAGGAGCCTCCGACACAAAGCTCCCGCGACGTCGCCAACCTCGATCAACCGCCCCTTGCGTACCGCGATCCGAGGCGAGGTCCCCTCCGCGAGGTCGGTGATCAGCCGATCCACCGCGCGCAAGCTCGCGGCGAGCGCCGAGAGCTCGAGGCCGACCGCCCGCGGGCGCTCGAGGACGAGCCGAGGACCTTCGGGGGCGCACCACCACAGATCAAAGGCCAGGCTCCGCGAAGCCGAAAACACGCCCACCCCGATGCCCAGGGGTACGTGGGTCGCCGCCTCCGTGGACGGGGAGGCGTCCTCGGGATCGATGATCCAGAGGCGTGCCCCGAGCAACGGCTCCCCCAAGTGCTCCTGCAAGCACCTCTCGAGCCAAGCCGCCAGGGCTGCCAGGGGGAGAACCAGGACCAGGCGCTGCAGCCGCCCACGGCGGCTACGAAACTGCTTGACCCCCTTCGACAGATCCAGCGGATACCGGAGATCGGGCAGGGAGAACGCGAGCTCCCGCACCTCCAGGGGACCCACCCCCTCGGGGCGGTTCAGCTCGATCCCGAGAGAGCCTCGGGCCAGGGCGAGGCGGAGGGGCAGCGCGTCGTCAGGCGATGCGACAGCGCCCCGCACCTCCGGAACCGGAGCGCGGGGTCCAGAAGCCCCGAGGGCGCCGTGGGGAGCCTCGCTCACCATGCCAAGGCCATCGTACTCCCAATGGTCTCCGTGGCGAGCCCAACCCGGCGGTCCACGAGGGAGGCCCGGCGGCGGGAGGAGCGCGCCGCTCGTTGCCCGCCTCGGCGCCGGGCTGGTCGTCTCGGGTGCGCTGCCTCCGAGAGCGCTGCCTCCGAGAGCGCTGGCCCCGAGAGCGCTGGCCCCGGGACGCAGGGCCGCCCCCGAGAACCCGAGGCAGAGGACTCAGTCCTCCGCCACCTTCTTCTTCATCCGCGCGATCACCTCCGGGAACCCGTCCTTCTTGATGATGCGGCCGAACTGGCTGCGGTAGTTCGAGACCAGGCTCGAGCCCTCCGTGATGATGTCGTACACGCGCCACTGCCCCTGGACCTTGTGCAGCACGTAGTCCACGGTGACGGGCTCCTGACGCGGGTCGGTGCGGTGCTTCGCGACCGTGTGCACGAGGGAGCCGTCCTTCGCCGCGTCCGTCCCCTTGAAGGTCACCTCGAAATCGAGGGTCTTGCGCAGGTTCTGGCGGTAGGCGCGCTGGACGAGCTGGGTGAGCAGCTCCTGGAACTCCTTGCGCTCCTCCGGCGTGCGCGCGTCCCAGTGCCGTCCCAGGGACTCCTGAGCGAGCTTGTCGTAGTCGAGCATCCGGTCGAACACCGCGGCGATCTGCTTCTGGTTGCTGCCATTCCCGTCTCGGAGCAACGCCGTGAGCTCCGCCTGACGAGCCTTCACGAAGGCTTCAGCGGACGACTCCGCGGCAGCGGGGCCGGCCACGAGCACACCCAGCGCCAGGACCAGGGTCGACAGGATACGTGCAATCGAGAAATTCATCGGAGTCGGTACCTCATCGCCAGTGTTACGCGAAACGGGCGGGTCCGCTTCCCGAGGGCCTCCAGCCACACGGGCAGGCCCTACTGATTCGGCCCTGGTGGTTCGACCTCGCTGGTCGGGACCCTTGGTTCGACTGGACCGTTACGATCCTGCTGGTCCGACGCCACCGGTTCGCCCGCTAGGGCGCCGCGGGCACCGTCCCTGGTTCCGCCGTTTCCGCGCCGGAAGCATGGTCGATGGGGGCACCCAAGTCGAGCCGGAAAGCCGCCCCTCGTTTGCGCTCCGTATCCACCCCGATGTGAAACCCGTGCTCGTCCGCGATGCGCTTCACGACGGCCAGCCCCACGCCCGTGCCCTGGCTTCGCGTCGTGAAGAACGCGTCGAACAGCTGGTGCAGCGTGGCTGGATCGATGCCGACGCCGTCGTCTTCGATGGTCAGCTCGACCCGAGCGGGGGAGCCCTCCAGGATCACGCGCACCTCTCCTCCGGCGCTGCTGGCCTGAACGGCGTTGCGCACCAGGTTCCAAAGCAGCTGCCGGGCTTGCTGCCCGTCCGCGCGGATCCAGACGCCATCAGGCGGCCCCGTGTAGACGATGCGCACGTCCGAGACGCCCCGCCCCGATCGCGAGGCGAGCTGCACGACCTCACGCGCCAGGGCCGCCACGTCGATGGGGCGGAGCTCGGGTTTCCGCGGGCGGGACAGATCCAGCATGTCGCTGACCAGCTCGTTCAAGCGGTCCGCCTCCCGGTCGATCAGATCGCACAGCTCGCGATCCTCCTCGCCGAGCTCCGGCGCGGTCTGGAGCAAGCGAATCGATCCGGAGATGGAGCTCAGCGGGTTTCGGATCTCGTGGGCCAGGCCCGCCGCGAGGCGACCGAGCGCCGCCATCCGCTCCGCCCGATCGGCGCGCTCCTCCGCCGCCTCGATCTGCCACCCCGCGCGCCTCAACCGCTCGGCGAGATAGCCGACGAGCAGCGCCACGACGAGCAGCACGATCACGTTGACGACGAGGTAATAGACAGTCTCCTCGGACGTGAGCTGATAGAGCCGCTCGGGTTGATCCGGCGGCATCGGCAACCCGCCAGACTGCAAGAGCACGATGATGAGGCAAAAGAACAGACCGCCCGTGACCGCGGCGAGGACCGCCCCCTGCCCCCCGAGCAGCAGACCGCCCGCCAAGCAGGTGATGCCGTAGAGGGACGTCGCGCCGCTCGCCGCAGCGCCCGTCAGGTAGACGACGACGCTCCACAGCGCCTGATCCAGGACGAGCTGGATCGCCGCGAGCTCCCGCAGCCGCTTGCCGCTGCGCAGCAGGAGCAGGTAGCAAAAGGTGAGCGCGATCGCGACGACGCCCGTCCAGAGGGCGACCTGCACGGTGAAGCTCCCGACGTCCCGCGCCGCGTCGCGCAGGTACACGAGAGCGACGAGCCCGAGGGCCACCACGACCAGGACCAGACGCCCGAGCGTGAGCACCGCCAGGCGGCGCGGCAAGGGCGCCTCGATGCGGCTCCGCGTACCGGAGGGGCCCGGAAAGAGGCTCTTCGACCTCAAGAGCGCCCCCTCGCGGACCGACCCATGTCGCTCACCCCTTGATGTTCCCTGCCAGCGAGAAGATCGGCAGGTACATGGCGACCAACACGACCCCGACCATGCCGCCCACCCCGACCATCATGATCGGCTCGAGGGAGCTGGTGAGGGCCGCCACCGCGACGTCCGTCTCCTCCTCGTAGAAATCCGCGATCTTGTTCAGCATCTGATCGAGGGCGCCCGTTTGCTCGCCCACCGAGATCATCTGCACCACCATCTCGGGGAACACCTGGGCACGCATGAGCGGCTCGGCCATGTTCTGGCCTTCGCTGACCGCCGTGCGCACGCTCATGACCCCCTCCTCCACGATCACGTTGCCGGAGGTGCGCGCGCAAATCTCCAGCGCGTCGAGGATGGGTACGCCGGATTGGAGGAGCGTGCCGAGGGTGCGCGTGAACCGCGCCACCGCGATCTTGCTCATGACGTTGCCCATGATGGGCAAGCGGAGCAGCAGCTGATGGAAGAAGCGCTTCCCCCGCGGCTGCTTGTACGCGTAGATGAAGCCCGCCACGCTGCCGATGAGCCCCAGCACGATCAGCGGCAGGTAGGTCACGAAGGCGCTCGACAGACCCATCATGAAGCGGGTGATCGCCGGCAATGCCTCCCGTCCCCCGCCGAAGTCCTTGAACATCGTCTCGAAGGCGGGGATGACGAACGTCATCAAGATCGCCATCACCGCCGCCGCGATGACGATCACGATCGCGGGATACGTCAGCGCGCCGCGCACCTGACGGATGAGCTTCTGCCGTTTCTCGATGTAGACGGCGAGCCGGTTCAGGATGGAGTCGAGGATGCCGCCCACCTCGCCCGCTTGCACGAGGTTCACGAACAGGTCGTCGAAGACGCGAGGGTGGCGGCGGAGGGCGTCGCTGAAGGTGGACCCCTGCTCCACCTGGAACTTGATGTCCTTCAGGATCGCCTTCAGCTGCTTGTTCGTCTGCTGGTTGGCCAGGATGTCGAGGCACTGCACGATGGGCAGGCCAGCGTCGATCATCGTGGCGAACAGCCGCGTGAAGGTGACGAGGTCCTTCGTCGTGACGCCGCTGCCGAACTGCAGGTCCAGGTTCAGCCGCTTGGAGCGGCGCTTGACCTTGACCGGACTCAGCTGCTGTTGGCGCAGCCTGGCTTGGACGGCGAGCTCGTCATCGGCCTCCATCGTGCCCTTGCGGACTTCGCCGGTGCGGGCGCGAGCTTCCCAGGTGAATTCAGCCATCAGGTGGAAGGGGGGGAACGAGCTACGGGGTGTCGGGGATCATACCTGCCCCCGAAGGAACGGGTCAAAAGCCAGCGGCGCCCCTGAGACGCGGCCAGGACGTTGCCAAGACGTGGCGTCGGCTTCGTGGGCCAGGCATGATGCGGCCGATGGTGGTGGACGACTCGAGGTTCCTCGACGCGCTCCTGTTGCGCGAGATCGTCGATGCGGGGGTCGCCCCCGCCGCCGTCGCTGCAGTCGCGACCCTGACGGAGGCTGGCTGGCTCGCGGCGTTCGGCGCGGCGGGGCGGGTGGGGAGCGCGCCCACAACCGTCGACACCCCCTTCGATCTGGCCTCCGTCACCAAACCGCTCTTCGCGCTCTCCTGCGCGCGCCTGGTGGAGCGAGGACGGCTCGCCTGGTCCGCACCCGCGTCGGCCTATCTACCGCTCATCGCGGATACGCCGGCGGGTGAGCGCACCCTCGCCGAGCACCTGTCCCACCGCGCCGGGCTTCGAGCGCACGTCGAGCTCTTTGCTCCGCTGCGCGAAGGCAGGCCCCTGGACATCGACCGCGCCTATCGGACCGCCGCGCAGAGCGTGCGCACGGGGCCCGACGCCGAGGCCCCTCCGGACGGCTCCCACTGCAGCAGCCCCTTGTACAGCGATCTGGGCTATCTGCTCGTGGGCCGCGCCGTCGAAGAGGTCACGGGGCGCCCCCTCGACGAGGTCCTCCTGGGCGAGCTCCGCGAGGTGTGCGGCGAGGAGCAGCTCGGCTCGAGCCGCCAGTGGCGCCGCCGCGATCCGACCTTCACCGAGCGGGTGGCGCCGACGGAGAACGTGCCTTGGCGGGGAGGCACCCTGCGCGGGGTCGTGCACGACGACAACGCCTGGGCCCTGAGCGGCTACGGCTGCTCGGGACATGCGGGGCTCTTTGGGAGCGCTCCCGCCTTGCTCCGCTTCGGCGTGGCGCTCCTCGAGACCCTCGGGCCGGACCCCGCGCGGCGACCGCTCGTGCGCCGGAGCACGCTGGAGGAGCTCCTCCGCCCGCGCCCCGGCGGAAGCCTGCGGCTCGGGTTCGACGGCAAGGAGGATGAGCGATCGATGGCGGGAAGGGTGGCAGGGCCGAACACCTTCGGGCACCTCGGCTATACGGGGACCAGCTTCTGGTGTGATCCCGACGCGCGCACCGTGACGATTCTGTTGACCAATCGGGTGCACCCCACCGCCGGCAACCTGCGGATTCGTCAGGCACGGCCACGTGTCCACGACGAGCTCTTCCAGCTCGCTTGGAACTGCCGGATGCCTAGTCGGACGGCTAACGCCATGTTACCCCTCGTGAACCCAGCGGGAGGTAGTCAGCTGGGCGAGCACCAGGCGAGCAGACCAGACCGATGTGGAAGCTGAGCATCGAGGACGACCAGGGCCAGCAAACGGTCGTGAATCTGGTACGCGACGAGTATTCGATTGGTCGCGCGGAGGCGAACACCATCCGCCTCACCGAGCGGAACGTGTCCCGCAGCCACGCCCTGCTGCACCGCCAGCGTGACCAGTGGTTTTTGGAAGATCTGCAGAGCTACAACGGCGTCTACGTCAACGGCGTGCGCATCGGGGGACGCCAGGAGCTCGCCCACGGAGATCTCGTCCAGATCGGGGATTACCGCATCGAGCTGACCGATGAGGCGCTGGCGACGCGGGAACAGGGCCACCGCCGGATGGCGACGGATCCGTTCGTGCGCCGCGACAGCCTCATCGGACAACCGGATCGCTTCGTGATGCTGATCGGTCCCACCCAAGGGGCGGAGTTTCCACTGGACGCCGAGCGGCTCATCATCGGTCGCGGCGACGAGTGCGACCTCTGCATCAACCACGCGTCCGTCAGCCGTGTCCACGCGGAGGTGCGGAAGCTCGGTGACGGTCGCTACGAGCTCGTCGACAAGGGGAGCGCCAACGGCGTGCGCGTGAACGGCGCCGACCTCGAGCGGGCCCTGCTCGACGCCCGCGACGTCATCGAGCTCGGAGACGTCGTGCTCAAGTTCATCCCGGCGGGCGTCATCTTCCGCGCCGACGCGGAGGACAGCAAACGCTACACACTCGCCGGGGTCGGCGCTCCGCAGCAGGGTGATCCGAGCCGCCTCGATCCCAGGGCGCTCGCCGCCGCGGTGGGCGTGGTACTCCTCGCGCTGGTGCTCGCCTTCGTGTTCACCCGCGGGCCCTCGGTGAAGGTGGGCGCAGAGACGACCGAGGCCTCCCCCCATGAGTCCGTCCTGCGGGACGCCGCGCGCCTGGCCGACGAGGGTGACGTGTTTGGTGCTCACGAGCGGCTGCGTGAGATCCCCGAGGAGAGCAAGCTGGCGGACTCCCCCGAGTATCGCCGCATCGAAGCCGAGTGGGCGGATGCCATGTTGCAGGCCGCTCTGGGCGAGACGGACACCTCGAAGAAGCGCGCGATCCTCGACGAGATCGCGCAGACGTCCAGCGTCGACGCGAACCGCCGAGGGCTGGCCGCCAAGGCGCTCGGAGCGTTGAGCGCCCATGCGATCGACGTCGCCGAGCTCGAGGAGGATTCCGCCGAAGAGGTGGCCACCGCCGTCGCGCCGCAGGCCTCTGGAGCGCCCCTCGAGGACGACGGGCTCGACGAGACGGAACAGGACACTGCCGATTCGAGCGACGACCCCGAGGAGCTCGCCGCGGAGGCGCCGAAGTCCGGCGGACCACCTTCTTCCGGAGCACCCCGCCCCTCCAAGACGGCCGCTGCACAGCCCAAGGCGGCCCCCGCACAGCCCAAGGCGACCGCTGCGCAGCCCAAGACCTCCGCGCCCAGCGCCGCGCCCTCTCCCGCACCCCTGCCCTCGGGCGACGAGCCGTGGTGACGACGACCAGCGAGCGCACCGACACCCCCGATCACGCCCACGTGAGAGGAGAGATCGTGCACCGCCCCTGGCGCGCGCTCGCCTCCAAGCCGGTGGTGTCCGTCGCCGTGCTGCTCGCCCTGGGTGCCCTGGCCGAGCTCGCGCCGGGGACCGGGTGGGCTCGTATCTTCTCCACGCCGACGCGGTTGCTCGCCGACTTTGATCCCCCCCCCGACGCCCAGCCCCGGCTCGAGGTCGGCGAGGCGGAGATCACCATGGACACCCGGGACGTGCCCGGCATGGCCGCCCCCACCCTGTCCGGTGCGCGCCCGGAGCCGCGGCCCGTCGATCCGGCAGCGACCCTGCCCGCCATCGAGGCCGAGCCGCCGCCGGTGCCGCTGATCGATCCGAGCGGGCGCGCCCTCGACCACTTCTACGCCGCGCTCGCCCGGACGCAGCAGCGAGAGCCCGGCGCCATCACCCGCGTCGCCCATTTCGGCGACTCGATCGTGGTGAGCGACTTCGTCTCGGGCACCTTGCGCCGCAAGCTCCAGCGCACCTTCGGCGACGCGGGGCACGGATACGTGCTCCTGGCGAACGCGTGGCCTGCCTACTTCCATAACGATGTGTTCCGCTTCGCCACCAAGGGGTGGAAGGTGAGCCGCATCGTGGGCCCGCTCGCCTCCGACGGCTTCTACGGTCTGGGCGGGGTCTCGTTCCAGGCGCCCGCGGGAGTACGCGCCCGGGTCGGGACGGCCCAGGAGGGCGAGTTCGGGCGCCGAGTGTCCCGCTTCATCGTGTCGTACCTCGAGCAGCCGGGCGGTGGGCGCCTGCAGGTCAACGTGGACGGAGAGCCCCACTCCGTCATCGACACGAACGGCCCCACGAAGGTGGGCGCTCACTACGAGGTGAAGGTGCCCGATGGGGAGCACCTGCTCGAGCTGGTGACCCAGGGCCCCATGACCCGGGCCTTCGGGGTCGTGCTGGAGCGGGACGAGCCCGGCGTGGTCCTCGACGCTCTCGGCGTGCAGGGGGCGCGCATTCGCTTCCTGGACAAACAGGACGACGAGCACTGGGCCGCGGAGCTCCAGTGGCGCAAGCCGAACTTGCTCGTCTATCAGTTCGGGGCGAACGAGAGTGGCGATGGGTACGCGTACCCCATGGATGAGTACCTGCACACGATGAAGCTCGTGCTCGAGCAGGGGCAACGCGCCCTCCCCGAGGCGAGCTGCCTCATCATCGGGGCGATGGATCGAGCGCGGGTGGAGAACGGCGCCGTCACGAGCATGCGCATCATCCAGCTCATCATCCAGGAGCAGCGCCGCGCCGCGGAGCAGGTTGGGTGCGCCTACTTCGATACCTACGAGTCGATGGGCGGCTGGGGCTCGATGCCGAGCTGGGTGCGGCGAGGCCTCGGTCAGGCGGACATGACGCACCCCACTGGGGTCGGCGCCGATCGCATCGCGACGTGGATCTACGGAGCGCTGATGCAGGGCTACGACCAGTACCTGGCTCGACGCGCCGCAGGGGGCGCCGCAGGGGGCAAGGACGCCGCCATCGACACCCCCACGCCCGGCGCCGCGGAGAGCGAAGCGGCGGAGTAGCAGATCGGCGAAGCGGCGGACCGCGAAACGGCGGAGCAGCGGACCGGCTCTAGGTCATCGAGGGATCCGGCGGGCGCACGACGGCGAGGCGATCCCGGTGCTTCGCCTGGGCGGCGTTGTAGTCGTCTTGATCGAGCCCGAGAGCGACGGCCAAGCCTCGGACCAGGTTCGTCTCGCTCTGCCGGATCGTCCCGTCCGCCGCGGCCACGTCCACGAGCAGCTGGAGCACCTCGAGCCTGAGCTCCCGATCGGCGAGCTCCACGAGGGCGCGGCAATAGCGGGGTGTCTGCACCGTGGCCACCTCCACGATGTGCTTGCGCAGCAGCGAGCAGATCGCCTCGACGCCCTCGGGCGTCATCCCCTGGATCCGCTGGAGCTCGGAGCGCACGAGCGCCTCCTCCCCGTCGGAGTACTCCCGATCCGCGTAGGCGACCGCGCCGAGCAGGCCCGCGATGGCGGTCACCACCTTGACGGTCCCCTGATCCGCGTTCCGCAGCACCGTCCGCACCTCGGCCTCGAGGTGCTCGGCGCCCTCCAGGACCCGGGGCTCCGTGACGTTCTTCAACCAACGACCAAACATGGGCGGAGCCTAGAGCGATGAACGGCTTGCCGAAAGGCAGGCCGTTCGTCGCGACCAGAAGAAGACTAGAGCACCGAGCCGTGAGCAAGGCTGAGCCTCCCTGAGCCCATCAGGCCCCCCGCAAGGGGTCGGGGCCTGATGGGCGAGCTCCCCAGACGGCGAACGGAGCGGTGCTCTAGAGCGATGAACGGCTTGCCGAAAGGCAGGCCGTGAACCCTCCGCCGGGCTTGGCGCCCTGGGCTCGTGGCGTCCTCAGGGCACCAGCTGCGCCCACCCGATCTCTGCCGCGGTCCAGGGCCCCACCACGAGCTGCTCGAGGGCATGAGGAGCCTCCTCCTTGTAGGCGTCCAGGGGGCGGCCGCGGGCCATCACCTCGATGTTCTCTTGGGGAAAGAGCGGCCTGCGCCGCGGATCCGCGAACCCTTCCGGGAACGTGGCGAGCCCGTCCGGGCCATACCTGTCCGAGGCACCGCGTGTATGAAACAGCTCATGAGCCGCGACGAAGAGGGCGAAGTCCACGCTCGACTCCGACAGCTCCACGTCGACGAGCCCGATGGGGCCTCCCTGCTGGCTCGCCCCCTCGGCGATCTCGCGCTCCCGTGAGCGCGGCGCCCGCGCCCGCAAATAGACGCGGACCTGAAAGGCATCCGCGTCGACGCCTGCCAGCTCGTCGCAGCGCCGTGAGAAGCGCCACAGCCGGAAGTTGTACGCGACGAGCTCCCACAGGCCGGTGTCCTCGAAGCGAGGCGCGGGCACGTCGGGGGTGACGGGCCCGAAGAGGTCGATGCGGAACGGCAACCCTCCCCGGGATCGATAGCGGCGAAACTCCCGGTGGAGGTGCTCCTGCAGCGCCGGCACCCGCTCCTGGAGGAGGGCCACCGCCCGCGGATCGAGCCCCTCACTGCTCGCGTCCACGAGCACGAGCGCGACGTTCGTCGGGGAGCGCCAGTCGGAGGCGAGACGGAGCTCGCGGTTCCATCCGTAGAGGAGCACGAGGGCGAGCAAGAGGAGCCACAGGAGCAGCCGCAGGTGATACCGTTGCCGTTTGCGCGCTGCATCCGTCACGGCCCGAACCGCCCTACGGAGCCGCCACCCCGGCGGGGAGGAGGGCCTCCGCCAGCGCGGCACCCAGCTTGCGGTAACCCTCGCCGGTGAGGTGGATCCCATCGGCGGCGGCCAGGGGCGGAGACGCGCTCCGCCACGCGCCGAAGCTCCCCTCACCCCCCATCAGCTCGCGCAGGCTGACGAACCCGCACCCGAGCGACTCCGCGGCGCGGCGCTGGACCTCCGTGATGGACGCCACGCGCTCGGCGGCTCGCCCGGAGGCGTCGCGGGCGTCCGGAGGACCCACGATCCAACAGGGCACCCCGCGAACGGCCGCGCGCACGCGCTCCATCACCCGACGAAACTCGTCCCCGTACCGTTCGACGGGGCCTCCGTCGAAGGCCTCGTTCGTGCCGAAGGCCAGCACCACCAGATCCGGCGCCCGGAGACGCACCTCGCGCTGCCAGGCCTCCGCCTCCCAGGCGAGCAGGGTGGCGATGCGGGCGCCGTCGATGCCGCAGGTGTCGACCACGACGCCGGGGCCCGCGGAGTCCGCGAACACACCGAACACTTCGGGCGCCCCCCCTGCGTGCTCGATCCGAAGCTCGTCGCCCGGGGCCCCCTCGACGACGAAGCGCTGGATGGACTCGTCCGGCGCCGCGGCGAGCCGTTCGCTGCGCTCTCCGAGCCGGACCTGGAGCGCGCCGCCTTCGGGCGCGCGGTAGGCGATCGTCCAACGCACGGGGGTATCTCCGACCTGTCCCTTGTCCCGGAGGCGCACGCTGGCGAAGGAGCCCGGCTCCGGGACGGCGCGCATCCCGCACAAGCCGAACACGCCGTCGAGCACGGTGGAGCGCCGCGACGGCTGTTGGGGGATACGGCGCCACTTGCCGCCGACCTCGACCTGGGCCGCATCGTGACGATACTGGGTGATCCCCGCGCGGACGAAGCCGGCGCCCCCTCGACCGTGACGACGCTGGAGCTCCTGCCGCAGGGCACCCGTCATGAAGTCCGCGGCGGTGTGGGAGTCACCGAGCCACAGCACGCGCACGGGCTCCGCGCGCCGCCCCTGCCGCGCCGCGGCGAGCGCCCTCCAGAACGGAGCGAGCGGACCCGAGGCCTCCTGGAGCGCCCGAGTCTCCGGATCGTCCCCCCACTCCCGTTGGGAGCCTCTCGGCTCCGCGCCTTTCCGGTTGGCCACCTCCCCCTCGGCGGGGAGCTGCTCACCGGAGGATCCGAAGGAGGAGCCCGGCTCCGTTTGCGCCGAGGATTCGTCCGCGCTCCCTGGGGCCGCCGAGGTCGCGCTCGGGGTCCTGGGTGGTTCGGCGTCGCGGGCGCACGTGGCCAGGGTGAGGACGCCGCAAGCCACCACTCCCCGGACGAACGCCGAGCCCCCACGCTGCATCGTCCGGCGCGCTGCCGTCTGCCGCCGCCTGCGCTCAGTCATGGAGCCCTCGACACCAGCTGACCAGCCGCGGCAGGACGCTCTCGAGCGGCTCCGGTGACTCCGGGAGGAGCCCCCGCGCCTCGGTCCGGTCGAACACGACGTCCCAGCCCTGGAGGAGCCGCGCATCCACGCCCTTCAAGCGCATCAGCGGCGACTGGGGACGCGCGAAGAGCCCCTGGAGCGGCCGCTCCTCGATCGTGCGCTCGCACACCGTCGCCACGCACTGGAAGAGCGCCCGATCCGTCGGGGGCTGCTCCTCCACCAGGTGGACGCGACGTCCGCGGGCTCGCGGCTCCCGGACGAGGGCGAGCAGGGAGCGCGCCACGAAATCCGCGGTGACCGCGTGCACCGGCTGATTCCTAAACGACGCCGGGATCACGCGGGGCGCGACCTCACACCCGCGCACCAGCCGGAGGAGCGGCCCGTCGACGGGGCACTCCCCCGTCTCTCCATCGCCGAGGATCGCGGGGGCGCGGGCGATGGTGAGCGGCAGATCCTTCGACGCGCGCTCCACGAGGCTCTCCCCGATGGCGCACGCCTCCTCGACCGTCTGCCGAAAGCGCTGCCCGACGCGCAGATCGGACTCCAGCACCCGCCCCTGGGCGTCGCCGAGGGCCAGCACCGAGGAGAGAACCACGGCCGCTTCGAGGCGCTTCGCCACCCGCGCGAGCTCCACGAGCTCCGCGGCGCTCCGGAGCGCTGGACACTCCTCGAGGGTGTACCCGTCGCAGCCGGTCGGCTCCGTACACCAAATCAGGCGCTGGCCATGGCGCGCGAGCTCCATGTACTCGGCCCCGCTCAGGCCGAGATCGACGGCGTCCCGGCGCCCCAGGCGAGCCCGCGCGAAGGGCCAATCCGCAGCGAGACGCTCCGCCTGCACCGCGGTCTCGACGAGGACGTCGACCTCGACCTCGGCGCGCTCCGCGGCAAGGGCTCGCAGCGTCGCCTGCGCCACGAGCCCCGGGTAACCCACCAGCAGATATCGCTCGCTCAACGATCCATGACCTCAGAACGGGATGTCGTCGTCGTCGCCGCCGCCGCCGTAGTCCACGTCGTCGTACCCGCCGCCGCCGCTCGGCCCGCGGTCGTCGTCCATCGAGCGACCACCGCCACCGCCACCCCCACCACCGCCGCCGCGGCCGCCGCCGGAGAGGACGACGTTGTTCGCGATGATCTCCGTGCGGTACTTCTTGTTCCCATCCCGATCATCGTAGCTGGTGGTGCGCAGGCTCCCCTCGACGAGCAGCCGGTCGCCCTTGCCCAAGAACTTCCCGAGGGCCTCCGCGCGCCGCCCCCAGACCACGACGTTGTGCCACTCGGTCCGCTCCTGGCGCTGCTTGTTCCTGTCCAGGTACGTCTCGGAGGTCGCCAGCCGCATCTTCAGTACGGCGGTGCCGTTGTTGGTCATGCGCAGCTCGGGGTCGGCCCCGAGGTTGCCCAGCAGGATCACGCGGTTCAGTCCTTCTGCCATTTTTCGAAGCCGTCCTTCTCCGTTGGGATCGCCCGTCCACGAGACGAGGTGTGCCGCTGTGTCGACCTTTCAGGGCAGGGAGTCAAGCGATGCTGGGACGCCTCGTGTCAGAGCACCACGCGCCCGTGACGATGGCGCGCTCCCCTTCGCCCACCTCAGTCCTCCGGATCCGGGAGCGCCTGCAGCTCCGCCGCGAGCTCCTCGCGAATCGCCAGGAGGGACTCCCGCACCCGCTGGACCGTGGCCCGCGCGGCATCCTGGGCGGGCGATGGTTCTTCGCCGAGCTCACGCATGCGCCGGCGCGCCCCGGCGATCGTGAACCCCTGGTTGTGCAGGAGCTCCTTCACCTTCAGCAGCTTCTGCACGTCGCGGCGCGAGTAGATCCGCTGGCCACGCCGCGACTTCTGGGGCCGAATGGAGCCGAACTCCGACTCCCAGTAGCGCAGAGTGTGACGCTCCACCCCCACCAGCTCGGCGACCTCGCCGATGCGGTAGTAGAGCTTGACGGGGATCTCGGGAGGACCTGACAACGCGACCTCGATAGCAAGCGAGGGACCCCTCTGTCAGCCCTGGCCGGGCCAAGAAACCAGCAGAACCCCTCGAACCCGACGGGACCGTCAGCCGTGCGGTCCGTGCCCCCCCGAGTTGGCCGCCCCGGAGCCCGCTGCTACGGCGCCGTGAGCTCCCGCCGCCGTCCCCGTCGCCGTGGCGCGGCTGGATGACGTCGCGCCCGACTGTCCTTCCATGCCCTCGTTCAAGGCATGTTTCAGAAGCTGGCTCGCCTTGAAGTTGAGCACGCGTCGCTCGGTGATCGTGATGGGTGAGCCCGTCTGCGGGTTACGTCCCTGGCGCGCGCGTTTGTCCCGCAAGACGAAGTTGCCAAACCCGGAGATCTTGATCTTCTCGCCGCGACCGAGGGTCTCCTTCATCGTCTCGAACACGAGATCGACGAGGTCGGCGGACTCCTTCTTGGAGAATCCCCCGAGTCGCGCGTAAACCGCCTGCACGATGTCGGCTTTCGTCATGAACAACCCCAATGGGCTCGCCCCTCCCACTCGAGGATGGGGCCTCGGCGCTCGAGTCGAGGGGGCGGCTCTCCTGGGTGGAAGCCCTGGAGCCACGAACTCGATGCTCCCGATTGCCGACCGTCCAACTCAACTTAGATGGTACGCCCCTGCTTCGGGAAGTCCATATGTGAGCCACCGGGCAAACTCCAACCTCGACAGAATCGAGCAGAGGCGCAATCGTTCGCCTGGGTAGGTCGCTGCCAGGACGGTCGCAGCGCGCGTCTGTCCGCTGCGCGGGGCCGTCCGCTGCGCGGGGCTGTCCGCTGCGCGGGGCTGTCCGCTGCACGCGTCTGTCCGCTGCTTGGGCTGTCCGCTGCTTGGGCCGTCCGCTGCTTGGGCCGTCCGCTGCGCTGGGCTGTCCGCTGCGCGGGGCTGTCCGCTGCGCGGGGCTGTCCGCTGCGCTGGGCTGTCCGCTGCGCGGGGCTGTCCGCTGCGCGGGGGCTGTCCGCTGCGCGGGGGCTGTCCGCTGCGCGGGGGCTGTCCGCTGCGCGGGGGCTGTCCGCTGCGC
>Ga0207873_1000183_pt1 | contig 67095 bp, 59 predicted proteins | sample BGWIniCompost_FD_187373 | JGI IMG/M metagenome (GOLD analysis project Ga0207873, IMG submission 187373) | Cellulose adapted compost microbial communities from Newby Island Compost Facility, Milpitas, CA, USA - BGW Initial Compost (SPAdes)... ...
AGTTTCAACTCCTTCGGGAATAAGACATCGTAAAGGAATATCATATGATTCACCGGGAGGAAGTTTTTTTAAGATTGTTCCCTGCCCTTCAGGGTTATGAACATCAACCGGGTATGAACCTCTTGCAATTACATCATCGAATTTTTTTGCCTGAAGAATATCTTTTCCTGTTAATTGGTATTTACCTGTTATGCGCCTTGTCTCACGCACTCCTACATTAACACCACTTTGCATTATATATGAGTTTTGAAATCCCGGAACATACTTTTTCAGGAAGTGATAAATCTGTTTCATCTGTCTTCTCGATTCCCATTCAGCATAAGTAAGATCATAAACATCTGTACCCAAAACTTTTGTAACACGTGTACTGTTTATACTGACTTCATTTTTATGAGGAGTACCAAAAAACAAAATATCTTCTCTCATTAAAGTAAGCTCATTATTTTCAGCAGCTTTGTTAATAAGATCCCATAAACCATGAACACCTCTCCATTGTGTAGGATTTTGCTTAACATAACTATCAAAATCTTCTTTAATAAAATCTGCAATACGGAACATTAATGTCATCGGCTGGACAAGTTTATCTCCTCTTCTCCCTGTTTCATAATCTGCGCCTGCAAAGTATGCAATATCTCCATCACCTGTGCAATCAACAATTACTTTGGATTTAATTACAACCGGACCTGATTTAGTTTCAAAAATCACTCCTTCCGGTTTATCATTTTTTATGATGCCGCTTGCAAAAGAGTGAAGTAGATATGAAACGCCGTAATCATCAAGAAGATCCTGTATCGTTATTTTAAAAATTTCAGGATCAAAAGGGACTACATATCCGGTTTTTTTTGATGGTGCAATTGCACCTCCGGCTTTGATTAATCTTTCAAGAAGAATATAAAGTACACCTGCAATTACAGGTTTGCCTTCACCATGATCTGTCGGCATTAAACTAACTACTCCCTCCTTTTCATTTTTAGGTATTTGTGTATGAAATGACATTAAAGGCATAACCAACGCAGCAGTTGCATTGCCTCCGAAAAATCCATACCTCTCCGCAAGTATTACATCTGCACCGGATTGACGTGCACCAATTGCTGCTCCAATTCCTGCAGGACCTCCGCCAACTACAAGTACATCAGTTTCAGCAGCTACTACAGCTTCACGCCGGGGAAGAATTATTTTATTTTGAAATTCATTTTTACGGAGTGGGGGCATTTAATTTCTTACCTCTCTTTAAGAAGATCAAGTGCGATCCGATTCGTCTTCATTGCACGTTCTTTAATATCGGGCAATAATTTCCCTGCCTTCTTTTTTAGCTGATTATGCTGATCCCATGACCTGTCTATATGTGCAATTAGTCTTCCTGAATTAACAAGATGAATTGGGGGAATATCAATATCAAAATCATTAAGAAGAGCTTCTACTTTTGGAGAATATGATAGTGCAACAAAAGGAACTCCCTGCAGGGCAGCAAAGATTAAAAAGTGAAGCCGCATACCGACTGCAAGTTCGAAATGTTTCATTAACTGAAGCATTTGTCCCGGTGTATATCTTTCTTTTAATACCCATGCACGCTGAGGACGAAGCATTCTTGCAATTACTGCATGAGAATTCTGCATATCCGATTTTTGTCTTTCCATAGGAATAAAAACAATGTTGGCATTAAACCTGTCAACCATATAGTCGGCTGCATTAGCGAGAATCTCATGATAAATTTCAGGGTTAATATCAGGTGCCGGGTTCCCCTGTTCCCTTACCGACATAGCAATAAGAGTTTCTTTACCATCCATATGTTCTATCATTAAAGTATTTTCAGGCAAAGAATCAGGTTTTAAAAGGAAAGCGGGATCTGCAGTAATAATTATTTCTTTGGTAACGCCGGCTTCTTCAAGAATCTTTGCTGCTTTCTTATCTCTTACCGTAAGAACATCTGTGTAGTTTAAGGCATTACTCACTGCTTCCTGCTCAAGACGCGTAACTAATGGTCCTGCACTTATAGCATAAACCATAGTTGGAATTTTTTTTTCGATTGCTAATTCAAGTTCACGCAGGTAAATTTTTGCTTCACCGTCATATAAAATTCCGCCGCCCCCAAGAATAAACAAATCAAGATTTTCAATTTCAGGAATAACTTCATTCCTTGATAATTCTCTTACAGAAACAACTCTATATTCAGGATATCTTTCCTGTGTATCTTTTTCATCTTTACTGAAGATTGTAAACTCTGCTTTAATATTTTTCAGAAACTGTTCTATTATACATTGAAGTATTGCTTCATCGCCAAGATTTAATCCCCCGTAAGAACCTGATATTCCTATTCTGTATTTTTTCATAACATTTTTAGTTTAAAAGATAACCGGACTGATACTTTTTTCTTTGATAAGAGGCACAGGCTGCCAGGCATGTTTTTGTTCATCAATTTCAATTTGACCTTCATATCTTTTAAATAATTGCTAATTTTGTAAAGCATTATCTATCATTAACCATGAACCAGAAATTAGAAACAATATTAAATACTCTGCCTAATAATCCCGGCGTTTACCAGTTTCTTAATGATAAAGGGAAAGTTATTTATGTTGGTAAAGCAAATAATTTAAGGCACAGGGTAAGAAGTTATTTTCATGAAAATATTACTTCTGCCAAGACTGCTGTTCTGGTTAAAAAGATTGATGATATTCAGCTTATCATTACAGATAATGAAATTGAGGCACTGGTTCTTGAAAATAATCTTATAAAAAAATTTAAACCGCGCTATAATGTTAACTTAAAGGATGATAAATCATATCCTTATATAAAAGTAACAAAAGAACCTTTCCCACGAATCTATCCTACAAGAAGAATAATTAAAGACGGTTCAAAATATTTTGGTCCATACACCGATGTTAAAAATATGAAATCGGCTTTAAGGATGATTAACCAGGTCTTCAAAATAAGAAGCTGTAAACTTGATATTACACAGGAAGCAATTGATAAAAAGAAATTTAAAGTTTGCCTCGATTATCATATAAAAAAATGCGATGGTCCCTGCGAAGGTTTGATATCAGAAATTAATTATAACGAAATGGTTAACGAAGTAATTAAAGTTCTTAAAGGAAAAACAGATGAACTGATAAAAGATCTTAATGAAAGAATGAATAGAGCCGTTGAAAATCTTGAGTTTGAAAAAGCTGCAGAAATAAGAGATAAAATTTCACAACTGACTGCTATCTCTGCAAAACAAAAAGTTGTAAGTGATGATAAAGAAGACAGAGATGTTTTTGCAATTGCTTTTGAAGGTAAAGATTCTGCCTGCACAGTTTTTAATATAAGAAGCGGAAAGCTTGTCGGTAAAAAACAATTAAAATTATCCATCGGTGAAGGTGAAGAAGAGAAAGATATTTACGCTGCAGCAATAAAATTTTATTACAATGAACAGGTTGAAGTTCCGAAAGAAATTTTACTTGATGTACACCCTGATGAAAGTGAAGTTTTACTTGAATGGCTAAACTCAAAATCAGAACGCAAAATAAAGTTTGTTATACCTCAGAGAGGTGATTTAAGATCTTTGGTTAAAATGTGTAAAGAGAATGCAGTTCTTCAGTTAAAAGAACTTCAACTTCAGAAGATGAAAAATGAAGGAAGTATTAATTATGCTGTCTCTGCATTAAAAAGAGATTTAAGATTAAAAGATTTGCCAAACAAAATTGAATGTTTTGATATTTCAAATCTCCAGGGAACTGATACAGTTGCAAGCATGGTTGTTTTTGGAAATGGTAAACCAAAGAAAAGTCAATACAGAAAATTTATTATAAAAACTGTTGAAGGTCCTGATGATTTTTTAAGTATGCAGGAAGTAATTGAGAGAAGATATTCAAAACTAAAAGAAGAAAATCAGCCCCTGCCTGATTTAATTATGGTTGACGGAGGCAAGGGGCAGCTTTCTTCTGCAGTGGAAATTTTAAATAAACTTGGCTTTACTGATTATAATATTATCGGTCTTGCAAAAAGACTTGAGGAAGTTTTTCTTCCGGGACAATCCGACCCTGTTAATATTCCTAAAACATCTTCAGGGTTAAGACTTCTTCAGCAGATAAGGGATGAAGCTCACCGTTTTGCAATTACATTTCACCGGAACCGGAGAAGCAAAAGAACAATAAAAACTGAACTGACCGATATAAAAGGAATTGGCCAGTCGACTGCACAAAAATTATTGAAGGAATTAGGAAGTGTGAGTGCCGTTAAATCAGCATCCCTGGAAGAACTTGCTGCTGTTATTGGTAAACAAAAAGCTGAGATTGTAGTTAATCATTTTAATAAAGAAAAGATTGCAGGATAATTAGTTAAAAATCCATTCGTCATTTCTTCTATTCAACTTTCTTCCCTATAAAAAATAGTACTGCTATCAGAACTCCTGATATAATAAGAATTGATAGATAAGGAGAAAATCCGAATGCGGTAGGAATATCACCTAAAAGCATACAAACAACTGCAACCAGCATTGCATAAGGAAGCTGCGTTCGTACATGATCCATATGGTCGCATGCAGAAGCCATTGAGCTTAGAATAGTTGTATCGGCAATAGGTGAACAATGATCGCCGAATACAGAGCCTGCAAGTACAGAACTTACAACCCCGTACAAAATTAATGTTTGATCTGCAGGTGATAATCCATAAAGAGATGAAACACCTGCACCAAGAGGGATAACAATAGGCATCATAACAGCCATTGTACCCCAGCTTGTTCCTGTTGCAAAACTCGTTAATGCACATGCAATAAAAATTATTACAGGGAGAAAACGGGGATCTATTGAATCACTAATTAAGCTTACAATATAATCTGCAGTTTTCATATCGGAAGTTACTGCACCGATACTCCATGCAAGTGTTAAAATTATTAGTGCAAGAAACATTGATCTCATTCCTGTAAACCATGCATCAATCGTATCTGACAGGTTCAAAATCTTTTGAAAAATAATCATTGCACCCGCAACAACACATGCGGCAAAACTTGACCAGAGTAATGCTGAATAAGAATCAGAATTTCCAATTATATCTCTTATACCGTAATCAGTTATTCCGTTCTCTTCAAGAGTTGATATTCCTGTATAAACTAAACTCACAATTGTTCCTAATATCAGAACAAGTAAAGGTATAAGTCCGTTATACCACTTTGGTTTTATTTTACTACCTAATAAATCAAAAGGGTCATTAAACTCTCCGGATATTTTAGCATCATCTCTCACCAATTTATTTTCTTTATAAGCTCTGAGTTCTGCTTTGTACATTAAACCGAAGTCCCGTTTTGTCCAGGCAATCATAAAAACAAAAAACAGCATTGCCACAGGATAAAACCTGAACGGAATTGTTTGAAGAAAAACATCATAAGCACTTGCAGTTGAGCCGATTGAATTTAATCCATCTTGTATTAAACCAATCTCAAAACCAATCCAGCTGCTTATAATAAAAATACTTGCAACAGGAGCAGAAGTTGAATCGACTATAAACGCAAGTTTCTCACGGCTTATCTTTAGTTTATCCGTAATAGGTCTCATAAGATTGCCAACGATGAGGGCATTTGAATAATCATCAAAAAATATTAATAGCCCGGATGCCCATGTAGCAACCATTCCCGATCTTCTTTTCTTTGCAAATTTTATAAGAAGATTTGCTATCCCCTGTGTTCCCCCGCTTTTGGAAATTAATCCTATAACGCCGCCGAATAAAAATGTAAATGCAATTACCTGCAGATGAGATTTATCGAAGAGAGCATTAATTATATAAGTATCAATTACTCTTAAAAATGCGGAACCAAAATTGTAATCAAAAACAAAAAGAGCACCCATGAAAATCCCAAGCAACAAAGATATAATCACCTGTCGTAATATAAGTGCAAGTACAATAGCAAGCAGTGGAGGAATTATACTTAGTATGCCGGGTATTACTCTTATTTCTTCATCAGGAAGATTTATACCTTCATACTTAACAATAAAATTTCCCGATACAGGTAAGGTTACAATTGTATCCACTCTTCCTTCTTTAACATCGAAGGAGATAGATTTTGTGTATTCATCATTAATAAAAAGAAGTCTAATCCTGCGGGCGGTATCGGGTATCTCTTCAACATTAACAGAAAATTCAATATCCTGAAGAACTAATTGAGGTAAAGATACTTTTTGTGAATAGCCTGTAGAAAGAAAAACCAGGCAAAGAAGAAATAATTTTTTCAATATATAATAATTTCAATATTGATGAGATATCGGTGAGAAATATAGTTTCTTAACTAAAAAAATCAAAAATAAAATATTATATTTTGAACAAAAGTTATAAAAGAAATTTTTGTAAATGCGATTTAATAAGATATGTATAAACTATTATTGTTTCTTAAGAAAACTGATAATGCAGATATGATTAAGGTATTTAATGAACAAACCTTAAAATATCTTTCAGATGTAACAGGTGATGAAATAAAAGCGGCTGATGTTGAAAGTAATCTTTTAACTGATACAAAGTATATAAAATTCTGCGAGGTTTCTGTTTCATCAAAAGATGAATGGGATAGTAAAATGAATTCGCGTGCGGGGAAAGATTTAAATAAACACCTGATGAACATTCACCAGTTTGTTGATTTAATATTTATTAATTACCCGGATAAACAATGAACATCTATTTAATAAGACATGGCGATGCAGAAACAATTGCAACATCAAAATCGGATTTTGACAGGCAGCTTATACCTGCGGGAAGAGAATTAGTTAAAAAGTCTGCACAGGGATGGAAAAAAATTATTTCAAATTTTGATGTTATTGCCTCCTCCCCATTAACAAGAGCAATACAAACTGCAGAAATAATCGCGGAAGTTTTTGAATACAAAGAAAAAGTTTTAATTGATAAAAGATTAACAAGCGGCTGCACTCCTGAAGATATTATTGATTTTATTTATTCTGTAAATGGAAATGAGATTGCAATTGTAGGGCACCAGCCTGATTTGTCTCATTGTGTCTCCGCATTTGTTTCTGCAAATGGTATGTTTTTAGAATTTGGCAAAGGTGATATAGCAAAAATTAATTTCCCGGGAAGGCTAAGAGAAGGAAACGGCACACTCAAATTTTTAATCCCGTCAGATTTATTTAAATAAAAAAACCGGGAGACCATTTACATGAGCTTGTGCTTACCGCTGCTTCCTTCCGGACCTGACGGGGTTGGGCACTAACCCATTAAACAGCTCCCGATTTAAACGTGAATATATAAAATACTCACAGCTATTGTAGGGAGTACAAAAATGTGCAAAATATTTAATTATTGCAAAGGTTATTTGAAAAATAAATTAAAGTTAAACTCCTCTACAGGGGAGATATCCGTAAATTTTTTTTGATTTTTTCACTATGTTTTACATCGGTACTGCCGGATGGACCTATAAGGATTGGGTGCCATCTTTTTATCCTAAACAACAATCGGGGAGATTCGACTGGCTTCGGTTTTATGCATATTATTTTAATTGTGTTGAAGTCAACTCAACTCATTATGCATATTTAAGTCCAAAAGTTTTTGAAGGCTGGATAAGAAAAGTTGAAGAGAATGATGATTTTATTTTCAATATAAAACTACATCAGGATTTTACTCATAAAAAAATTTTTAATGAACAAAACATAAAGGAAGTAAGATACAATCTTGATTTGCTGAGAAAAGCAGAACGTCTTGGCGGATTGCTTTTGCAGTTTCCATATTCATTCTCATTCAATGCAATTTCTGTTCAGTATATAAGAAAATTAAGAGATATTTTTTCTGATATAAATTGTTTTGTTGAAGTCCGTCATTCAAGCTGGCGGAATAAAAGTGCTTATGATTTCTTCAGTGAAAATGATTTAACTTTTTGCACAATTGATCAGCCACAGGTAGGCGAGGCAATTCCTTTTGAACCAATTATTACAAATGATAAAGCTTATATCCGTTTTCACGGAAGAAATGTTGAAGCCTGGAAAAAATCAATCAGCAATTTTGGTAAAAAGCAGACATACGATGAACAGAATGAAAGGTATAAATATCTATACTCTCCCGGTGAACTTGTAGAAATTGTACAGGAAATAAAAACAATTGCAAGTAAAGTAAAAGAGATTCATGTAATTACAAATAATCATCCGCAGGGGGATGCAGTTGCAAATGCTTTTGAACTTATCCATCTTTTAGAAGAAAGAACAGAGGTTAGTATGCCTGCTACAATTGTAAAAGCATATCCTAGGCTTGCAGAAATTGCGGTTAATTGATTATTGTTTAATTGCTAAAATGAAAACTTATTGATGTTTATTTATTCATCTTAATATTTTAAATTGATATAAAATTTTCTTGAAACAGAAAAATCCTGTTTATTAAATATTTATTAACTAATTCTAAAATAAATTCATTTAAAAGACATTTTTGACAATTGAACAATTAAAAAGATGAGAACCATATTCCACTTAGATCTTGATGCCTTTTTTGTAGAAGTTGAACGGATACTTGACCCTTCATTAAAAGGCAAGCCTGTGATTGTAGGTGGAGATCCAAAAGTCGGAAGAGGTGTAGTTGCTGCCTGCTCTTATGAAGCAAGAAAATTCGGATTGCATTCCGGAATGCCTATCAGAACAGCATACAGACTTTGCCCTAACGGAACTTATGTGCATGGAAATCATGATGAATATTCACATTATTCCAAAGCCGTAAAAAAAATACTTCAGCAATATGCACCCATTGTTCAGCAGGCATCTATTGATGAATTTTACCTGGATATGACCGGGTGTGAAAATGTTTATGGTTCACTCTTCGCTTTTGCTTCTTTTCTTCAAAATGAAATCCGGCAAAAGCTTTCACTCCCCTGCTCCATCGGTATAGGAAGCAATAAAACAATTGCAAAGATTGGCTCCGATTGCATGAAACCGTGCGGTATAACTTATATTCTGCCGGGAATGGAAAAAGAATTCCTCGCACCAATGCCCGTTGAAGCAATACCCGGTGTTGGAAAAGTTATGCTGAAGGAACTCAATGCAAAAGGATTTTATAAAATTGGTGACATAACAAAGCTGCCAATGGATTATTTCTCTGCAGCATTTGGCAAATACGGCATTGACCTTTACAGAAAAGCAAGCGGAGAAGGAAGTGAATATCTTGTACTTGAACATGAACAAAAAAGTATTTCACACGAAAGAACTTTCAGCGACGTTACAAGTAAAGAATTTCTGAAGGAAAAATTATTTTATCTTACAGGAAAAGTCTGCCAGGAAATAAGGGATCTTGGCTGGGAAGCTTCAACGGTAAGTATAAAATTAAGATATTCCGACTTTCAGACACTTACAAGAATGAAAACAATAAAGCCCACCGATGATGATGAAATTATTTTCAACACAGCATGGTCAATGCTTAAGAATACGTACACAAGAAGAGTTGCTGTAAGACTAATCGGTATAAAGCTGACAAAATTTTCCCCTTACTCCGAGCAGGAATGTTTGTTTGAAGATTACGAGATTAAAAGAAAGAAAATGTTAAGAGCAATTACAAGAATAAGAGATAAATATGGGTATAATATTATTGGATTTGGAGGAGCTTAAAATTTTTCATTTGCAATATTATTCCTATATTTGAATTTAAAATTCAATAAAATATTGATTATTCAGCCTTGGAGAGGTGGGTGAGTGGCTGAAACCAACGGTTTGCTAAACCGTCGTACTGGGTAAACCGGTACCGAGGGTTCGAATCCCTCCCTCTCCGCTATCAAAATGTTTTTTGTTTATATATTACAATCATCTGACTTTAAACATTTCTATATTGGGCATACTTCTAATCTGCAAAAGAGATTGGATGAGCATAATCTTGGCAAAGTTAAATCCACTAAAAAGTATCTCCTCTGGAAAATTATTTATACTGAAGATTTTAATTCAAAATCTGATGCTTACAGAAGAGAGTCAAAAATAAAATCTTTCAAAGGTGGAAATGCTTTTAAAATCCTTATCAGTTCTTAGTGTGGCTGACCCCGCCTTGGCGGGGTGCTAAACCGTCGTACTGGGTAAACCGGTACCAAGGGTTCGAAGTCCAGCAGCTTTCCAAATTCTAAGAATGGTTCTTCATGATCATCTACTCTTATATCAATTGCTCTGTCAGTATAACCTCCATAATCAGCATTTTCTTTAACAATTAATAAAGCAGCCGATTGTTTACCTCTTGCATCTCCTCCCTGTTTTTCACCAGCTAATAATACAGCATATAATCTTTCAGCCAATGTTCCTTTTGTTTCTAAAAAAGTTTTCTCCATTTCGATTACTACTGATTCACCAACCAGAATATTTCCCTGAATTGCATAGTTCGGACCATTTATTCCTCCAGCCTATGTAATCTAAGTAATGATAAGTTATTCTTTTCTGAATATTAATTCTTATAAGTTTTTTTTACTCTTTTCGAATTCTTAAAGTATAGTTTCCATGCAAAAAGATAAAATATTGATATAAACGTAAATTGAATAAGCTCTCCAAATTCCATTATGAGGTCATAAACTTCGATTTCATACATATCAAGTGTTATAGTAAAACTAATTAAAAAAATAATATTTAATAGTATGTTCAGATTAAGGTAAATATTTACCGAAGCTATTGCATTTCTTTTTATTTTCCAAAGTACACCAACTACATAAAGACCATAAAGTGAAAGTAGTCCTTCGATTATTACATATGTATTAAGGAGCAAACTCAGAAAGGGATATCTGCCAAAATTTAATCCCATACTAAAATATATATATAAGTCGGGAAGGGTATATAATACTTTTAATACAATTAGCACACAAAAAATCAGGAGAAATCCACCTACACCAACAGGACCTTTTGATTCTTCTTTTTGTTTTGGAGTTTTAATATCTGTTTCATATCTCTTAATGATTTGTTTAACTCTTTCAGATTGACTTTTATCTACTAAAAGAAATATCGGTTGGGATATTCCAAATACAGAATTCAGGGAGCTTGTATTTATTGAGTACTCAATGTCATTATCCTGAAGGACAGATTCGAGAAAATTAATATCAATAAAGTCCAGGTTAACAGGAATTTGCACAAGCTCATTTTCTGATTCGGCTTCTAAATTTGTACCGCAACTCGGACAAACCTTATCATCATATTTTACTACAGTTCCACATTCAGAGCAAGTATATTCTAAATCAGATTCATCTGATAGTTCAGGTCTTAAAGCTGCACCGCAATTGTGACAAACTTTATCATCAGGATTAACTACAACTCCGCATTCAGAACATCCATACTCATATTCTTCCTCTTCATCATCTATTTCTTCTTCAAGATTTGCACCGCAATTTGGACAAATGACATCATCTTTCATCACTTTTGCTCCACAATCGGAACACTCGTATAAAAATTCCCCTTGCCCTTTCATATTGTAAATTACCTCTTAGTTAATAAATATTTTTTTATTTCTTGTTCCTTTATAAAATTCTGGATTAATTTATTCAATTATTAATAATAAAATATCAGCTAATTGTAAAAAATTTGTAAAAAGTATTTTATTATTTATTAAAGCAACCAATAAAGAGTTTCTCTATTGAGTAAAGAATTTTTTTTCCCCCGGGATTATTTATATTGCTTAACATTTATTGATCGTTTCTTCCTTTCCAGGTTTCAGAGATAGATATAATAGTGTTTTCACTCTATATCCGCCAAAAAAACATGAATATTTTCAGAAATATTTTGCTATGGATTTCCACAAATGAATTCCTGAAAAAGAAACTTCCACATTTTTACTTTGTCAGGAAAGCTGTAAAAAGATTTATGCCCGGGGAGACTCTTTCTGAAGCTATTGAAGCAGCTTTAAATTTAAATAAAAAAAATCTTGGAATTGTTTTTACATACCTAGGTGAAAATCTCACCTCCCTTTCAGAAGCTGAAATTGTTAAAGAACATTATCATAATGTTCTGAATGAAATCCATACAAAGAATATTGATGCAGAAATTTCTATTAAACTTACTCAGCTTGGGTTTGATATTTCTTATGACAAATGCATGAATAATTATGAAGAGTTAGCAGAAAAGGCAAAAGAAATAAACAGCTTTGTGTGGATAGATATGGAAGGAAGTAAGTATACTCAAAGTACAATCAATTTTTATAATAATGTTAGTAAAAGATTCTCGAATACGGGTTTATGCCTCCAGGCTTATCTTTTAAGAACATTGGATGATATTCTTAATATAAATCCTGCCGCTTCAATCAGGCTTGTAAAAGGTGCATACAAAGAAATACCTGAAATTGCATATCAGAAAAAAACAGATGTAGATAAAAATTATTTTAATGCTGCGGAAATACTGCTTAAAAATTCTTTGCATTCGGGTGGAAGAAAAGTATTCGGCACGCACGATATTAATCTTATAAATAAAATTAAAGATATTGCAGGCAGGCTTAATGTAAAACCTGAATTTCACATGCTGTATGGAATAAAAACCAATGAGCAGATTAAGCTTGCTGATGCTGGTTATAAAGTAAAAGATTTAATCAGCTATGGAGAAGCATGGTTCCCCTGGTATATGAGAAGATTGGCAGAAAGACCTGCTAATGTATGGTTTGTAATTAAAAATATTTTTTCATGATATTTTACTTTTAATATTAATTCCCCTGAAGTCAATCTGATACTTTGTTCCACCTTCCGAAAATACTTTTATTTCTCCATCCAACTGGGTTACAAGAGAACTGACTAACTGCAATCCAAGAGTGTTTGTTTTATTTATATCAAAATTCTCCGGCAGACCTATACCATCATCTTCAATAATCATCTGGAATTTTTCATTATTAAATGAAGTTAACTTTATTGATATCTTTCCTCTCCTGTCATCAGGGAAAGCATATTTTAATGAGTTCGAAACAATTTCATTTATAATTAAACCAAGCGGAATTGCAGTATCGGTATTTAAATAAATATCAGAAATATTAATCATAGCTCCTACCCTGCTGTTTGTCCTGTAGGAGTTCATAAGATAATTTACAAGTTCAACAATGTAATCTTTTATATTAAGACTTGAGAGGGATTCATTCTGATATAATTTTTCATGAATTAAAGCCATCGACCTTACCCTGTTCCGGCTTTCCTCAAATATTAAAAGGGATTTCTCGTCGGTTATATAATTTGTCTGCAGGTTAAGCATGCTTGAAATTATCTGGAGATTATTTTTAACCCTGTGATGAATTTCTCTAAGCAAAACTTCCTTTTCTTTAAGAGAAGATTCAATCTGTTCAATTGATTTTTTTCTTTCTGTAATATCAGTAAATGCTATAACCGCACCTGTTGTTTCACCATGGTCAATTATAGGATAAGATGAATACTCAACAGGGAAAGATGTTCCGTCTTTTCTCCAGTATACATCAGAATCAATGAGACAGCCCTTCTGTTCTTCCATAGATTTTATAATCGGGCATTCATTCCGCGGGTAATCTTCTCCATTTTCTTTATGATGATGCACAAGCTGATGCATCTCTTTCTTTAAAACTTCATTAGGTGAATAACCTAACATTTCTGCAGCAGAGTTATTAATAAATGTACATCTTCCTTTCCTGTCTATTCCATATATTCCTTCAATAGTTGATTCTAAAAGCTGCTCGAGTTTTTTATTAATGATAAATATATTGCTTAAGTTTCTTGCAACTATAAAAAGAAGCGAGCTTACAACTATACCAAGAATAAGAACAATTAATGGTTTCTGTTTATCAATCGTTGCATCAAAGCCTGGCAGTGATGTATAATGAAGAACCCAATTTCTTCCGTTTATATTTAAACTCTTAAATTTTTCAAGTATAGTTCTCTCGGTAAATTTTGCAGCGCTGTCATTTGTTTCACTTGAATAAAGAAGATTCTCCTCAGCCATAAAGTCATCATAAATATTCAGCTTTATATTCTTAAGCTGTTCACCGAGAATACCGCTCATTAAATCATACATTCTGAAAGGGCTGTAAACATATCCTATTAATTCTTTCCGTCTATCCTGCGGGTTATCTGCACCCAACCGGTTATATAAAGGAAGGTACATTAAAAAACCGGGTTGAATTTTTTCATCAAGCTCCTGAATTAAAGTTACCTTACCAGATACAACTGCAACACCGTTATCCCTTGCTGATTCCATTGCTTTTCTTCGTACTGGTTCGGAAAACATATCATACCCGAATGCACGCTGGTTAACATTGTTGAATGGTTCAAGATAAATTATAGATGTATAAATATCTCTTTCGCCTTCAGGCCATACTCTGTAATTCGGAAAGCCTTCTTTTCTGATTTCTGCAATATGTTTTTCAAGTTCTTCAGGTTTTAAAACTTTTGCAAAGCCAACTCCAAGAATACCTTTATAGTGCTCTTCAATCCTTAAACTATTAACATAACTTTTCCATTCATCTCTTGTAACTTCATCAGATGCATAGAATAATCCCTGTCCCCCTCTTAGTATTTGCTGATAAGCCTGCATTCTCTGTTTTATTGCATCGCTTATTTCTTCTGTCTGGAAATGAAATCTTTCCCTTGCAGAAAGTTCAATATTTGTTTTTGTGGTATACCAAGCGTAAGCAGTTAATGAGAGGGCAACGATAAGGGTAAGCCATGCAACAATCATCCCTCTTTTAAAAAGAAAAGAAGAGAGAGACTTAACCAGTTGTTCAAATGGTTTGTTTTTTTCGTGAGCCAATTTACTACTAAAGGAATTTATTTTTGCAAAATAGACATTTACTATAAAAAAACAAGTGATTTAGCCACTATATGGACTTCTGTACCGAAGGATAAAGTAATATAAATTTACAAAAAAATTGACTCCATCTTTTACTTTTTATTATTTATACATAAGTTGAATAACAAGAGAATTGTTTAGATATTACTTCTCCTAAATTGTCTGAGGGCAAAAAAATGTCAGATATTTTAGAAAGCGCTGCAAAGTTTTCTTCAGAAATTATTTCTGAAAAACTGCCTAAAGGTATGGTATATCATAATATTGAACATACCAGGGAAGTAGTTAATACCGCAAAAGAAATCGGAAAAAATTCAGGTTTAAATGATGAAGAAATTGAACTGCTTGTGTTAGCTGCATGGTTTCATGATACAGGCATAACAGAAGTTTATAATAACCATGAAGAAAAAAGTGCAAACATTGCCAGGGAATTTCTGATAAAAAATAATTACCCTCCTGAAAAAGCTGAAAAAGTATCACAGCTTATTCTTGTTACAAAGATGCCTCAGAATCCTAAAAATATCCTGGAAAAAGTTATCTGCGATGCAGACATTTCTCATATAGGCAAAAAAGGATTTAATACACGTTCACAATTATTAAGATGCGAGTGGGAACTTCTTCAGAATAAAAAAATCAGCGATGTTGAATGGATTGAAAATAATATAAAATTTATTGAAGCAAATAAATTCCATACAAGTTATGCAAAAAATATTTTTGAAGAACAAAGAAACAAAAACCTCAATAAACTAAAGAAAAAATTAAAGAAGGAAAATTCTATACAGCCTATGAATATTAACCCTCTTGAAGAATTTGATTCGGAAAAAATAAAAAAAGACAAAGGCGGCGGACGTGGTGTTGAAACCATGTTCAGAAATGTTATGAGAACTCATGTTGAATTCAGCCGTATGGCAGATAATAAAGCAAACATAATGATAAGCATTAATACTCTTGTTCTGACTGCAGTAATTGCTTTCCTTGCAAGACAACTTGGGAATAATCCTCATCTCATCATTCCCACTTCTATTATTACTCTTGTAAGTCTTGCATCATTAATTATTGCTACCATTGTTACACGCCCAAAAATTACTTCGGGTGTTTTTACTAAAGAAGATATTGAAAAGAAAAAAGTTAACCTGCTCTTCTTTGGAAATTTCTATAATATGGATTTTAAGAATTTTGAATGGGGACTTAAAGAAATGATTGGCGACAGAGATTATCTATATGGAAGTATGATTAAAGATTTTTATTACCTCGGACAGGTTTTAGGACAAAAATATAAATACCTCCGCCTCTGTTACAATGTTTTTATGTTTGGATTAATTATTTCAGTTATTGCTTTTACAATTGCTATAATATTCTATCCTGAAACAAGGCTGGAATCTATAGTGTAATTACCTGCTAATATGAAAAAGCTTTTACTAGTCCGGCATGCAAAATCAAGCTGGGATTATAATGAACTAACCGACCTGGAAAGGCCTCTGAATAAAAGAGGAAGAAGAGATGCACCTTTTATGGCAAAAGTTTTATCGCAACAGGGATTTAGTCCTGATTTGTTAATATCAAGTCCTGCCAACAGAGCAGTTACAACAGCAAAATTTTTCTGTGAATATTTAAACTTTCATTTTAAGAATGTAAAGATTGAATCTAAGCTTTATGATGCCACCTCTGATGAAATAATGGAAGTAATATGCGGAGTAAAAAATTCTTTTAATAATATAATGCTGTTTTCTCACAACCCCGGGTTAACAGAACTCGCAGACCATCTTTCAGATAAACCAATTGATAATATACCTACCTGCGGTATTGTTGCATTCGGTTTTAATATTACTTCATGGGAGCAAATTAATAACAATAATTCCAAATTACTTTTTTATGAATACCCCAAAAAATATTTTAAATAATTCAAATAATGATTAGTAATCAAATCTTTAACCGGGAAATAAGCTGGCTCTCATTTAATTACAGAGTTTTACAGGAAGCAAAAGATACTTCTGTTCCTTTATATGACAGAATAAAATTTCTCGCAATTTATTCATCCAACCTTGATGAATTTTTCAGAGTAAGGGTTGCATCATTAAGAAGTCTTTTATCTTTAAAGAAAAAGAAGGTAAAGAAATTAAAAATTAATCCCGTTGAATTATTAAAACAGATTCATACGGTTGTAAACAAACAGCAGGAAGAGTTTGGCAGCATTTTCCGTGAGCAGATTATTCCTGAACTTGAAAAAAATAATATCTTCATTTTAAATGATGAAAACCTCTCCCCAGCCCAAACAGAATTTCTAAATGATTTTTTTATAAGGGAATTAAAGCCTTACCTTCAGCCAATGCTTCTTGATAAGAAGGTTGAAACTTTTCTTCAGAATAAAATTATTTATAAAGCTATAAGATTAAAAAATCCCGGCAGCGATAAAGTAAAGAAGAAAAGATTTAAATATGCTCTGCTTGAAATACCATCGGCAAGAACAGGCAGGTTTATAAAACTTCCTGAAGATGATGGAAAAAATTTTGTAATAATGATTGATGATGTAATTCAATTATTCCTTCCCCAGTTATTTCCCGGTTATGAAATTGAATCTTCCTATAATGTTAAACTTACAAGAGATGCAGAGCTTTATATTGATGATGAATTTACAGGCAACCTGCTCGATAAAATTAAAAAGAGCCTGAGCAAAAGAAATACCGGTGTACCCTGCAGGTTTCTGTATGATTCAAAGATGCCGAAAGATTTTCTGAAATTTTTACGCAGCTGTATAAGATTAAATAAAGATGACCTTATTCCCGGCGGTAAATATCATAACTTCAATGATTTCTTTTCTTTCCCTGAATTTGATAAATCGCAATCAGCGCTTAAGTATGAATCTTTACCTTCATTAAAAAGCAAAATTTTTGACAGGTACTTATCATTTTTTGAAGCAATATCTCAACAGGATATTCTTTTACATTTTCCTTATCAGTCTTATGATTATGTAATTAATTTTCTGAATGAAGCTGCAGATGACCCTGAAGTTAAAGCAATATACATTACTCTTTACAGAGTAGCATCAGGTTCAGGTGTTATTAAAGCTTTATCCAGAGCAGCAATGAACGGTAAAAAAGTTGTTGCATTTGTCGAAGTTAAAGCAAGGTTTGATGAAGAATTGAATTTTTCATCTGCGGAAGAATTACAGAGAGCAGGTGTGCTGGTTCATTACAGTTTCCCGGGATTAAAAGTACATGCAAAAATTTGCCTGATAACAAGATTAGAAAATGGTATCAACAAGTATTATGCATATTTCTCAACAGGAAATTTTAATGAAAAGACTGCAAAGGTTTATTCTGATTATGGATTATTCACTAAAGATGAGCGCCTGACAAATGATGCAGCAATTGTTTTTGAAATTCTTACAAAGACAAGAGAGAAAGAAATTATTTCTCTGCAATCTCCAAAGTTTGAACATCTTTTAGTTGCACCGTTTAACCTAAGAAGCACACTTGAAGAATTAATTAATAAAGAAATTGAAAATGCTGCTGCAGAAAAAAAATCATTTATAAAACTTAAGGTTAATAGTCTTGAAGATAAAAAAATGATAAGGCTCCTTTACAAAGCTGCGGAGGCAGGAGTAAAAATTAATATTATAGTAAGAGGAATTTGCTGTTTAGTGCCTGTTAAAAATATCTGGGTAATAAGCATTGTCGACAGATTTCTCGAACACTCAAGAGTATATATTTTCTGCAATAACGGAGATGAAAAAATCTTTATTTCTTCTGCAGACTGGATGACAAGAAATTTAAGCAGAAGAATTGAGACCTGTATTCCTGTTTATGATAAGAAAATTAAAAAGCATTTGCAGAAAATGATGAACATTCAGTTTAAAGATAATGTTAAGGCAAGAGTGATTAATAAATTTCAGAATAACAAGTACAGAAAAAATAAAAGCAGATTAGTAAGAGCACAGTATGAAATTTATGATTATATAAAAAGTATTAATTCCGAAAGCGAGGATAAACTGAAGGTTAAAACATAAATCTCGATAAGAAATAAAGGACATAAGTCTCTTCTGAACTTGCAACAGCAAAATTAAAATTGAGTAACCTGTCAAGATAAGAAAGCCATATCCCCCCGCCGTAAGATGGATGCCATTTTTTTGAATTATCATGCCGGGTAAAAACTCTTCCAGTTTCTGCAAAGCCAAACAAACCAAATTTTCCCCTGATTAAAAGAGTAAGCTCGGAAAGAAAAAATCTCAATTCTGCCTGCCCGAATAATGATGCATCACCTGAAAAACGTTCACGGTTGTATCCTCTTAAATTATCACCGCCTCCCAGGAAAGCAGCTTTGAAAAAAGGATATGTACCGAATAACTTCTCTCCACCCCCTCTTAATGCAAGTGTAACATCGGTTAAAACATTTGCAGTAAAATAAGAACGAATATCAAATCCTCCTTTTACAAAAGAAGTATTTTCATCAAAAACTTCCGGATACCATGCTCCTGATAATTTAAGATAAAGACCATTATAAGGATTTGCCGGAACATCTCTTGTATCAAATTCAATTGAAGGATGAATTCCAAAAAGCTTGAAATCATCTAAACCATGTTTGCCTGATTTAAAACCACTGAGCAGGGTATCATTTCTTAAAGATATATCTGAATAATCATAAGAAATTCCCAGGGTACCGGGAACATTTTTAATTAAAGGAAATTTTAATGAAGGATGAATTTTTAATAACTGCTGATTCAACTGATAATAATCATCATCGTAAAGTTCTTCATCGAAATCAGTTTCATTACCATAGCCGTAATAATCTGTAAGAGATAGTTCGGTTAAATATAAATCCAGGTTAACCAATCCTCCTTTTACAATGGAATAAAAATCACCATTAAAAGAGAAGATATAGCTTTCAGGGTTAAATGCATAAGCGGCTGTAAAAATTATTTTGTACTCAATAGGTTCCGTCCTGAAGTTGTAGCTGTTTAAAATAAAACCACTGCCGAGTATAACCCCATCATTCGAATTATAACCAGCTTCAGGAAGATAAATCCAATCGGAACCTCTGTCTCTTGGACCAGGTTCATACTTTTCTTCATCCTTTACAGGATCAGGATATTCATCATTATCCCAGCAGGTTCCCGGACCATAATTAATTTTTGTTTCTTTACCATCATCATATACTATGGTTTTATTTTCTGCATCAGGAATTGGAGTTATATATAAAAAATTACCGTTAACTTTTGAGTTATCTTCAACTACATCTTTTCCTTTTCCTCCGATTACCCTAATCAAAGGGCTTTCATCAACATTACCATTAATAACAACTTTATCATCATCATCAAGAAGATGAATTCTTATTTCCTCAGTTAAATTGTTATCAAATATTTTATGATAGATTAATGGTTCCTCCTTATCTCCTGTATCTTTATCAAGTTTATAGATATTAACTTCTGTTTCGTTGTTACTTATTCGTTTTATCTCGACATAATCTTTTTTAATTGTGCAGTATATATCAACAACCTGGTTTATAAACTCATAATAATCATCAGAAAATTCTTTAAGTTTATTTCTCCGCGACTTAAGTTTTGCAATTATTTCTTCACCTGCTTTTTCAAAAAATTCCTTCGGTAATTGCTTAACAGCATGTTCAATTAAATCATCTGTAAGCTTATTATAAACAAGAGCAGTAACAGAATCCCAGGTTTCTTTTGTTAATTCAGATAAAAACCTTCTGTCGAGATATCTTCCATTCCACGTAATATCTTCAACCTGCGGATAGCTGTAACCAAAATTAGTAAGCTGAGGAGTTAAGTAAGAAGCAATAGCTGGAAAGATTCCATCATATTTTGAAAATGCCTGGTCACGGTCTCGGGGTATCGGAGACCAGATATTTACATCACCTACATCATACTTTGCCCATCTCCACTGGTCTGTATGCCTGTCCCAATCACCAAGAAAAATATCTACAAGTCTTGCTTTAAGATATTCTTTTGCATTTACTTTATGGTCTCTCTCCTCTTCAATTTTTTCAAGAAGTTTGTAGGTTCCGGAAACTTTATCGGCATTTTCAAATCCTGGTCCTCCCTCTTCAGCCTCCTGCGGATGTATTTCAATCATACCAAGAAGATTTGCAAACTCTTCCCTGAATTCACCTAACTTTTCATCATCAGGCATAAGTATAACTTTAGGTTTAGCCTGAAGTATATTAAGGGAATCGAGAATAGGTGCGACAATTAATGGTGCAAGCGGATTTGAAGTACTTATCTGATCCTGAAGAATGTCTGCAACTAATGATTCCTGTAATTCTTCTGGTAAAACTTTTTTTGGGTCTTTATTTATTGATCTGAATTTCCAGATTGTACCATCTTTACTTTTTAATCTCAAAGATTTTGTTTGATAGCCTCCCCCTTTTTCAATTGGAGTTAAACCACCACCAAAATTATTTAAATCCAGAACTTCAACTTTAAGAGGAGTTGTCCAGAGGTCCCGCCAATGGTCACCAAAAAATAATCTGTGCAGCCATCCTGCTTCATATTCTTTCCCGGGAATAACAGTTACATATTTTTTTTCGTAGGATTGAGGAAGGATATTATATATTGAGAGGAGAAAGAAAAAGAAAAACAATAAAAATTTTCTTTTTTTCATTCTGTTGAATTGATTATTTCTTCTTTAAAGTATAATGAAGAAAAAACTTCTTTACATTTTTCATTTTCAATAATGAAAACAGAAAGTCTTACACTTTTATCTTTTAACAAATCAAGTTGAATGAATCCGGGGTAAAGTACAGAAAAAATAGTTTTATCACCATAGCTTAAAGAATTGGTATGAGCTTCGGTTCCATATCCGCTTATAAGATATAAATTATTGTTTATCCCTTCTAAAACCTGAATGGAATGTTCGTGACCAGAAGCATAAATGACATTATTATATTTTGATATTACTCTTTCTACTCTTTCAATATATTCCTGATAAAGAGAATTTGAAATATCCTGCGGGGATAATCCAGCTATTCTTGATAAAACATATAAAGAACCAATCACAGGAAGCGGAATCCAGAGGTACCTATTAAAATCTAGCAGAGGAAAAATATGTGTTCTCCAATCAAAGAATCCACCGTGAGGTCCGTAAGTTATTAGAGGATGATGAGCAGCAATTAAAGTTTTTCTGCCGTTTGAATTTTTTATAAGACTATCTAAAGAATAAATTATATCCTGTTTTGTTATCGGGTAGCAATTGCTGTTTGTTGAATCAGGTTTATGATCTATATGAAGCCACCATTGTGAATCAATAAAAATTACCTGAAGTTCATTTCCAAAATTTAATGCTACGGGTCCGGGGCATCCGTTTTTAGGAAGCATCTGTATGCTGGGAAGATTCTGATCGATATATCCTCCCATTCTTAATATCCTCTCCCAGCCATCAAGTGAACCATCTCCCCAATCATGATTTCCGGGAATAAAAATTCCTTTGGTGTTACTGTTTTTCATAACTAATATTTGTTCATCAAGCCTTCTTTTAGTTGTATGATAAGAAGGATCATTTCCGGGTTCAAGTCCAAACGGATAAATGTTATCACCTAAAAAAATATTTAAAGTTTTTTCCGGAATAATCATTGCCTGCTTTTCCATTGCGTCAAGTACTGGTTCCCGGTAATCAAGCGATGGTTCACCGGCATCACCAATTAATAAAATACGGAAGTCTATAAGAGATGTATCGGGTTCGGGATGATAATCTTTTAATCCTGGCTTTATATAATATGATATTGAGCATCCGGAAAGAAAAATTACTCCTGATATAAAACAAAAAATTGTTTTTATCATTAAGCGAAATGTTATAAATATTAATTTTGTACGAGACCTATTTTCTTTATTAGTTCATCAAAACGAGGATCAGATTTAAGAAGAGCCCATTCAGGATGTACATTCAGAAAGATAACCCCACCCGATCTTTCTTCATAAGCAAGATTAAGATAATGAAAAGTTTTATCATAATTCTTTAATCCTGCATAAACAATCGCAAGATCAATATTAAGACTTGCCTGCATATCAAGTTCTTTTCTTTTCTTCAGCTTTTGGATACATTCTTCAGCCTTTTCCCTGTTGCCTGCTTTTGCATAAGCATAGCCAAGTGCAGAAACACCTTTGAGATCATTACCTGCCTGCTTTTGAGCCTGGAGGATTACTTCAATAGCTTTATCAACTTCATTCATTGCCATATAACTCCAGCCCATTCCATACAAAGCATTTCTGAAATTCGGATCAAGTTCAAGTATTTTTTTGTATTGGGTTATTGCATCTTCAAATCTTCTTGAATAATAATAAGTAGATCCAAGCTGCATGTTTATGGGAAGGGATAACGGATCAAGAGTATGTGCCTTTTCTACTTCAGCAAGTGCTTCCCTCAATCTTCCCATTGCAATCAGGTAAAGTGCATAAGTATAATGTACATCGGCTGAACCGGGATTTATTTCAATTGCTCTGCGGAAAGACTGATGGGCCTTTTCCCAGTCCCATTCATAAAACAATTGAACAAGTGCATAACAGAAATGAGATTCACTTATTGTATCATCAAGTTCAAGAGCTTTCTCGGCAAGTGCTTTTGTTTTTGGGAGTACAGTTTTAGGATCAAGATACCCCATAGAGCCAAGAATAAGATATGAAGTTGCAAGACCGATATAAGCATAAACAAAATCAGGATCTATTTTTAAGGCTTCTTCATTGCATTCAATTGCTTTTTTAAAATCTTCAGGTGTCCATTTATTCCAATAAAATCTTCCTTTAAGAAAAAGATTATAAGCTTCCAGGTTATATGTTTTTGGTTTTACAAGTGGTTTTTTAGTATCTGAATATGCAAGCCGTTGGCTTAACTGCTGAGCTATAGTTCTCGAAATTTCATCCTGAACAGAAAAAATATCTTCAAGATTGCGGTCATATATTTCAGACCATTTATGATAACCATCTTTTGTGCTTATTAACTGGGCTGTAATTCTAACCCTGTTGCCGACTTTCCTGACGCTTCCTTCAAGCACTGTACTAACACCAAGCTTATTTCCTATCTCTCTTATATCTTCATTCTTTCCTTTGAATGCAAAAGAAGATGTACGGGAAGTTACAAGCAGTCCATCAACCTGTGAAAGTGCGTTTAATATTTCTTCAGTAATTCCATCGCTGAAGTATTCATTTTCGGGATCGGCACTCATATTAACAAACGGGAGCACAGCAATACTATGTTCCTTTGAACCTGATTTGGATTGCACTTCTTCAAATGAAGGTATAAATAATCCTTCTGATGAAAGTGCATATATTTCTACAGGTTTTTTAACATTTTTTAATTCAGAAGTACCAAGGGGAACAGCGTCAAGACCTTCCTGGTTTTTTATTTCATCATACACTTTACCGGAAATAAGAACAGCTCCTGCAGCTGAAAGATTTTCAATTCTTGAAGCCACATTAACTGCATCACCATAAACACCATCATCATCATAAACCACATCACCGAAATGAATTCCTATTCTTAAAGGAACAACAGGATTACTTTTAAGCTCTCTTTGAATTTCAACTGCACACTGTGCCGCTTCGATTACACTACCGAAAATACTCAGGGTACCGTCTCCGTAGTATTGAAGAATTTGTCCTTTATGTTCAAATATTTTTTCTTCGAGTATCTTCTTTTGTTTATCGCGGAGGGTTTTGGCTTTACTTTCATTCTCCTGCATGAGAGCAGTATAACCTACCATATCGGTAAACATAATTGCCGCGAGCATTCTGATTTTTGTTGGATACATATTATCTCATCACTTCAAAGCAAATATTAAAATCGGCAATAATTTTAATTATAAAAACTGATTTATTCCAGACAGAATTGATAAACGGGAGTATCATAAAGGTGAATCAACGTATTCTGTGGGTAAAAAATTTCAATTTTATTTTTGTGATGCCTCTATCATTAATTTCTCAGCTGTTTCCTTCCCCAGATAAAGATCAATTATAAAATGAATAAGATAAAGTATTGGTGTAAGAACTACAGCTACAATAAATTTATAAATATAATTTATGATGCCTATTGCTATAACAAGCTCAAGCTCCCACCCTGCTCCTAAATAAAACGCAATAAATAACACTACAAAACTATCAATAAATTGTGATACAAGTGTTGAGCCTGTTGCCCTCAGCCAGATTTTAGGATTACCGGTTTTTCTCTTAAGGAAATGAAATACAGTTACATCAACAAACTGTCCGATTAAAAATGCTGTGATAGAACCCGCGATAATCCACAGCCCCTGCCCGAATATAGCGTTGAAAGCGTGGTCCATATTTATAACACCCTCGCCTGTATCTCTTTCAATCCAGAAATCAGCGGGTGTTAATCCCATTGAAAAATAAACCATGAGAAACGCATACAAAATTAATCCAGCTGCAACAAAGGAGATAAACCGTACACCCCGTCTGCCGTAGTATTCATTAATTATGTCGGTCATTATAAAGACAACAGGCCATAAAAGAACTCCGGCAGTAAGATTAAAGGAAAGATTAAAATTAAAAATATTAATATTTGCAGGTGAGAGATTAAAAGTTTCTTCAAGAGAAAATATTTTAACTCCGATAAACTCTGCGAGAAGTGCGTTTGCAATAAAGAAAGACCCAAGAATATAAAAGAGCCTGGTACTTTTTTCTTTCATTATCCAGAATGATTTTAAGAGATATGTTAAAGATAGGAATTTTTAAAGATAATCTTTAAATAAAATTTTCATTCTCTGCATTGTATTTTTATTCAGGATAAATGTAACATGCTCAGCAAATGTATTAAGGATAACAACTGAATTTACCAATGCATCTTTAGATTTTATTTTTGAAAGCTGATGAGATACATTTCTGTTCAAAATTTTTATATCATCATAAAGATTTTTAAGATTATTCATTTCATAGTCAGGTACTCCCCCGTTTTTTGCAATTACATACTGCGCAAGCATATACATTGATAAAACCCTGTAATCTGTTTCTTCAAGAGTTGCAAACGGAAGATGGTATCTCATCATGGGTTTTAATTTACCCATAACAGGACAATCATTTGCAACCATAACAATTCCAAACAGACTGCCAAGTCCGTTTTGTAATGAAGTTCTTTTAGAATATGTCCTTTCATCAGTCTGTATTGTAACAAAAACTTCTGCATAAGAATTATATTCCTTAAAATCATTTAGAACATCATTTAAGTTTACGGCAAGGGGGCAGTATTTATATTTGGTCCTGTCGAGAGGACAATTAGGGCATTCAAAATTTTCAAGCAATGCCCACTTAGGGGGGACTTTTAATTCAGGTCTTATAAGATTGAGGGTTTCTTCATCAATTCTGATTTTTGTTTTCTTTTCACTCCCGTCACTGAAAAGAAAAGAGAAATTTATGTGGAATTCGGATTTTATTTCATTCACGGAGATTTACATATTTTATACGGAACATAAATATTTTTTTCTTTTTTTTATTTGATTCAGAACAATGAAAAATAAAAAAAGCGGCAGCGCCCTGGCCACTGCCGCTTTGGGGAGAGAGATTAGAGAGCTATTTTATCTTTTTCTTTCTTTTTTATTTGAGTCTGTATTTCTTTCAACATTTCTTTTTTCACGATTCACATTATTCTGTTCCCTGTTAACCTGAACTTTAGTTTCATTCCTCTTCTGCTGGGTAACATTTTTCTTATTATCATTATTATCTTTTCTAACTTCAATTTTAGGCTTATCATTATTATTCTTCTTTACATTTATCTCTCTTTTCTGCTCCTGATTTCTCTGTTCAATTACCCTGGTATCTTCCTTTTTCACCTCATTTTTTACTTCTCTTCTTTCAACCTTTCTTTCAGGAACAACTACATTTTCTCTTTTTTCATTTTTTATCTCTTCATTTCTTTTTACTTCAATTCTATCATTGCTTTTATCAACAGTTTTTCTTTCTTTAGTTTCATTATTCCTGATAGCTGAACGTTCCTTATTCTTATCAGAGAGATTATCCTTTGTCATATTTCGAACATCATCTCCGCCTAATCTTACTTTTGAAACATCCAGACTGCTTTTTCTTTCCTTCTTTTCAATCTTAACATCTTTAATATCCCTTCCTGACTTTGATATTTCATCACGTGAAGCAACAAAGGTTCTTACAACATCATCATTTTTATTTCTGGATTTTTCAAATTCTCTGTAATCATTAACTGCAACAATATTCCTTTGCTTAATATTCTGACCGGAACGTTTTCTAACTAAATCTATATCAACTCCATTATTTACTATATAACCATCCCTGTAACTGTAATTATGCCTTACTTTAGTTCTGCTGTGAATTCTGTATTTATATTTTGGAGCAACATAATATTTGTAAACATGAGGATCGCAGAACCTGTTATAAGTAACATAATGCCAGTGATGATAAGGAATATGATAATCATGTGTAAAATGTATTCCTATATGAATCGAGAAAACTGCATAAGGAGGTAAAGGAGCCCAGCCTATGTAGGCATCATCATATCTCCATTCAACCCATGCAGGCGCCCATTCATAATCAGGAATCCATATCCATCCGTAATAGTCATCATAATACCAGCGTCCGTAATGAAAAACGATATGACCAAAAGGTTCATAAGAATCCCAGTACCAGCCATGTACAGTCCATATCCATCTTCCTTCCCTGTAAGGAGCCCAGCCTGTATGAATAATGGTAGGACGCCACACAACTAACCCGGCATCAATTTCAATCCAACTACCATACGGAGCAAGATTCGAATAGAAGAAACCAAATTCAAACCCGGAATGATTAATTATTTTTGTTTCTGCTTTAACAGATGTTAAAAACCCTGTAAACAGAATTGCGGCAATTATAATCAGCTTTTTCATTGTATCACCTGTTAGTTATGTTTCATTTTCCCTGGTGATAAGCCAATGTTTATGCCATTAGAATAATTCTTTGTTTTATTTAAGAATGTGATATTTCAGAAAAGATTTTGTACAGAATTATAAACAGCTTTCCAGTTAAATGGACAACTATCTTTTCAGGCTCCTTCCCTTCCAGAGATAATTTCCAAAAATACCTGCAATGCTGAACAGTACAATGTAGGGTATGTGTAAAATTTCTGTGAGTAAAAATGTTTTTAATAATTCTTTTTCGAAAAGAAGCTCAGTTCCTCTTTTAAGAATAAAGTATTCCATTATGATTTTAAAAAGAAAGGCAATTAAAAATGAAATAAAAAAAAGAGATGAATAAAATAATCCAAGCACCGGCTGAACAATTAATGAAATATAAAACAGTGCTATTAGCATCAGCTTTAGTTTTAGAATTTTATTTTTGTAGAACAATCCTTTGCTCGCCCATCTCTTTCTCTGATGATAAAATTCTTTAAATGATTTATTAGGCAAAGATGTAACAACAGCATTCCTGTTCATGCAAAATTTGATTTTATATTTGCCTGCCTGCTTTATTTTCTGCATAAGAATTTCATCATCCCCTGAGGAGAGATTAAGATTATCATCAAAACCATTTACAGATATATATGCATCTTTCCTGTATGAAGCATTTGCTGCATTGCATATTGCAGGTTTGTTTATTCCGATTAATCCCGCACCTGCGAGAATGAGTCCGGCAAATTCAAGTCGCTGAATTTTTTCAAATATTTTTTCTCCTGCAGAAAACTCAACCGGACCGGAAATAAATCCTGTTTCTTTATCATAACAACTCAGCATTGTTTCCAGCCATTCTTTTTTATGAATGCAATCAGCATCTGTAGTTACAATTATCTCCCCTTTTGAATATTCTATACCAAATCTTACTGCTCTTTTCTTATGTGCATTAGGTAAGAAATCATCGGGCAGGGAAATGATTTTTATGTTGGAAGATTTTTCTGCTTCACAAATTTTTTTTAATGAATCATCATTTGATGAATCATTAATATAAATTACTTCAAATTTATCTTTGGGATAATTCTGGTTTTCAATTGATTCAAGACTTTTTAAAATGTTTTCAGATTCATTTCTGAATGGAATTAATATTGATACAAATTCGTCCGGCAGATTTGTTTTTGTTTCAACAGGATTTTTTTTTAATCCTCTATAAATACCGGTAAGAAAGTAGATATAGAAAATCAGCAGAAGGGAAAATATCAGAAGAAGAATTTCAGGCATTGTTCTTTTTGAAAAGAAAAATTAAACCAAACAAAGAAGGAACAAGTATGTTTATAAAGAATAAAAAGAAAGAAGCATTAAATGCTGCAGCGGCAGCTACACCAAACTGACCAAGAAAGAAAACTGAAACTCCTTCTCTCACCCCAAGTTCTCCGAAAGAGATTGCGGGGAAAAATGTTTTTGCAAACATAACAAGCACTGCTCCCCACAGATAATCTGAAAAATTAATTTCATTACTAAATGCAGCTACCAGAATAATAAATTGAAATAAAAAACAGGAATAAAAAAGAAATGAAATAAAAAACATCTTTGCAGAATAATTTTTTTCAAGATGTTTAAGAAATCTTAATCTTCCTAAATATTTATATAGTCTTTGTGAGTTTCTGATTTTATTGAAGAGAAAATTATTCCAGAAATCAGGGTCAATCAGTAAATGTATTACAAGGTAAAAAAGAATTGAAATAACTACGAGGAGCGAGACTGCAATGTAAAAGGAAACATCATAGAAATAATAGATAAAAGCTAATCCGGATATTGAACCTGCAAATGCAAGAATAATCAAAGGGAAAATTTTATCGACTAAAGTTGCTATTGTTATTTGTACTAATGTTTTATCTTTAAACAGAAAAGCTCTTCCGAAATACTCACCTACTCTGAAAGGAGTAAATGCTCCTGCCGCAAATCCCTGGAATAAAGAGAAGAAAATTTTTTCTTTATCATCAACATTTAAAATTGATTTACAGGTGAGTTTCCACTTAAAGTACTGCAGATAAATATTCGGAACAACGAGAATAAATGCAGAGAAGATTAATAGATAATCAGCATCCTGCAGTGCTTTAATTATTTCCGGTAATTCAATTGATGAAATAATGTAGGATAATAATCCTGCTGCAATAATAAATTTAAGTGCAAGAAAAATTTTCCCTTTATAAACTGAAAATGAATTTAAAATTTTTTCTCTTGTTAATTCCATTATTGTTCAATCTCAAGAATATTAATTTTTAAACCTTCGGTGCAGTTTGTACACATATCAAGACCTTTCCTGTTGTTCAGTACTCCCTGCCTGAAATTCTGATAAGGTTCAGAAAGCCATACATCCTTCATTGTTTTACCATTGAGTTTTCCCAATTCAAAATTTGCATCTTTATCAAAACAGCAAGGTACAACTTTGCCATCCCATGTTATAACCGATGTTCTCCATAAAGCAAAGCAATGATTCTTTAATTTATTTTTAATTCTGAATGTTCCATCTCCGACAATATATCTTCTGTACTTTTTATTTGAGGGGAGAAAATGGAGAGCATTTTCATAAGAAGTAACCTGCATAGTTTTAAAAACAAGTTTATCAACTCCTGCATCTTTGCAATATTTTTTTACATCATCAAGCTGATGCTCATTCTGTTTCATCACAATGAATTGAAATTCAACATAAGGCTTTTTCTTTTTCAATTCATTTCTTCTTTTAATTAACATTCGTAAACCGGAATCAGCTTTTTTGAAAGAGCCGCCTACCCTGTATTTCCGGTAGCTTTCTTCATCAAGTCCATCCATCGAGAAGATTAATTTATCAGGTGCATTCTCTAAAATATTATCAACAGTTTTCTGATTTATGTAATGACCATTTGTACTTATTGATATATAAATATTTTTACTTTGTGCATACTTAATCATTTCAGGAAGATGTTTGTTTATATAAGGTTCTCCCTGAAAATAAAGCTGAACATAAAAACCTGTATCTTTTATCTGGTCAATAATTAATTTAAAATCATCAACAGAAAGCATACCGAGAGGTCTTGTAAGAGCACCAAGTCCGGAAGGGCATTCGGGACATTTTAAATTACAATAATTTGTTGGTTCGATTGAATAACTGACAGGCATTCCCCAAACAACAGGTTTACCCAGCATTTTAGAAAGAGCAAATGAACTAACAATCTTCAAAACATTTGCTGTTCTTTTCAGGGTAAGATATTTAAATAAATTTATTTCCAAAGAAATCAGTTTTTGTTAATGAAGATAAAGAAATGTACCTGTTTAGTAAAGTAAATGTTTTTAGATTTGATTTTCATTACTGTTAAAAATCGGTTTATCTTTTTTCTAAAACAAAATTAATATCTGTTTGTGTCCACCTGGGTTTAAGAGTTAATGTATCCCTGTAAAAGAAAAATTCTTCCGAAAAACTAAAAGGGTCTGCCGAACCATAACTATAAGTATTGCTGCTATCCCTGTCATAATAACACCAGAGAATATATTTACCTGCATTTACTCTCTCAAAACTAAAAGTGTTTTGGTTAATGTGCTTCGTATAATTTTTTTTATCCTGCTCTGTTCCTTCAAGAACAAGAATTAAATTTTTGGATAAATCAGCATTGGTTAAAGTACCTGTTATACCAGTAAAATCAAGTCCGCTTATTGTTCTGAAATTAAAAATGTAGAGTGAATCGTAATAATTTCCTGCAGCATCTTTAAATTTATTTAAATCAAGATTTATCTGATAATCTTTCTGAGGTTCTAATTTTTGAGCAGTAGTAATTTTAAAAGATGCATCATCAAGAAAAGTAAGTTCGAACTTTATATTTCTTTTTGATGTATCCTGAAAAGTAATTCCCGATTTAACTTCCTCCCTGTTAAATGCATCATTAAAAAAGAAATAAAAATCATAACCTAGATAATCAACATCTCTTGAAGCTTTAGGAGGAATTGTTTTGAACAGGTTTGGTTTGTTTGTATCCGGATTTGTACTGTATGTTAAAATTGTATAATCATTTGCATAATAATTTCCTGCAATATCTTTTAAAGTATCTGCAAAAAGATACCATTGGTCTGAATCAGGAAAATTTTCCGGAACAACAAGAACAAATTCCGTTGATTTTGTATTTCCTTTAAATGCATACAAAGGTTTTACTATCTCTCCCGATGAAGAATCAATAAGAGAAAAATTATCAGCGTTGATATTTGGATTTATATTCTTCTCATCAAATCCTGTTTCTTCACTTAGATTAACAAGTATATGAAACTTGTCAGTCATTACAGCACTAACCAAGCGTGGACTAACAGTATCTGCTGAAGTCATAAAAAAATTAAGACCAGTGTAAATAGTATCTTCGTAAGATAAATGAACATCCGCAAATGGAATTCCTATTCTATCCTGCACTGGCTGAAAAAGTAAATCTCTGAATTCATCCTGAACAGCAAAAACTCTATAGCTGCCTTCTGCAAGTCCCATAATTTTATATTCACCATTTTTACCAGCCTGGGAAATATAATCAGGTTTATATGCGAGGGGATTAGTTGTTGTATCACTTAGCTTATAAGCAAAGAGCATTACATCTTCTGCTTTAGTATCATAAACTTTACCTGTAATAGTTCTTCTGTCGATTTCATTTCCGGTTGAAAAAGTAAAAATAAAAGCTTCCGACATTCTGTTTTTATTATTTAAATCAGCTACATCTGTCCCGATAGTTACAACATAAGTCGTATTGTCTTTTAACTTTTGTGAAAAATTTACTCTGAGATATTTACCGCTCCAGTCATATTCAATTTCACCTTCAATCGCCGGTGAGATAAAAATTGCATCCTGTACCGACCTTTTATCAACATATTCTGAGAAACCAATTTCAAAATAGTCTTCATCAAAATTTGTTGTGCCGTCAGCAGGAAAAACTTCAACAATTTTAGGAGGAATTCTATCAACCTCACCTCCACCCGGCGGAAGCTGATTTGCACAGGAAGCGATAAAGAAGAATACTAAAAATATCAGTTGATTAAATGTTTTAGTTTTTAATTTCATTTCATAAACTGTAAAATCAAAGTTCAAGTTTAAGAATAAATTTACTAATTACTTTTTTTGAGACTTCAGCCAATTTCTGTACTCTCTTACTTTTTTAAGATGCTCTGAATAAGATTCTGAAAACTTATGCCCTCCCTTTCCATCAGCTACAAAGAAAATATATTTATGTTCTTCTGGATAAAGGGCAGCGAGGATTGCATCTTTACCCGGGTTATTAATTGGTCCCGGAGGGAGTCCGGCATACATATAAGTATTGTAAGGAGAATTTATCTGCAAATCTTTATGAAGCAATCTTCTCCAGCCGCCTTCAAGAAGGTACTGCACAGTTGGGTCAGCCTGAAGCCTCATACCAATTTTTAACCTGTTATGATAAACACCTGAAATAGCAGGCATCTCCTCAGGATTACTGGTTTCACCTTTAATAATAGATGCGAGAGTTAAAACTTCATGAATTGTGAGACCAAGACTATCGGCTCTCGCAATTAATGTATCATTAAAAAAGTTTTTAAAGTTATTATACATTTTTAAAATTACTTCACTTGCAGGGCTGTGTTCATAAAATTCATAATTGCCGGTAAGAAGATATCCTTCAAGCGATTCAACACCTATTCCGAGTGAATCAGTAAATTGTTTATTAAATGCAAGAGAAACAAAATCTGATGAATCAATTTGTGCATCTCTTTTAAGAACGAAAGCCATCCACTTAACAGAGAGACCATCTCTTATATAAACCTGCTTCATAAACTCAGCATCACCTTCAATAAAAAGGTCAAGTAAATCAAAATAACTTAAGCCGTTTGGAATCTGGTATCTCGCAGCTCTAATCCTTTTTTCGGCACCGTAAATAAATGCTGCAACTTTCATATTAAATTTATTCGGAATGATTCCCAGGTTGTATAAAGAATCAACAACTTCATTAAAACTTTCACCTTTTCTTATCTCAAACTGAACAGGAGCTTTTTGTTTAAAATAATTCGGAGTAAAAAATGTGTAATAAAAAAAAGCGAGTGCCCCCAGGAAAAAAACAACGACTGCAATAAATTCTTTTCGGGATAATAATTTCTTCATAATGATTTTTGCATCTTCTTAATTATCCTCTTTACCTTCTTTCTGAATTGCTCTCGATTCATCAATAATTCTCTCATAAATTCTTTGCAGTGCGGGTTTGGTTAACGGTTCTTCGAGGTAGGCTTTAATTTTTTCTGAAATCTCTTTTTCTCTCTGCGGTGAATAAAAAGGCAAACCCAGTTTACTTTTTATTTTTCCAATATAGACAGAATAAAGTGTACGTTTATTTAAAAGCTGCACAATTGATTTATCAAGCCTATCAATTTCATCTCTTAATTCGGTCAATAAATCTTCAGCGTTTTCTTTATTAAGTGATTTTAATTTTTCTTCAAGTGATTTTTTTAAGTTATCCATTTAACAAAAATAAAAGAAGAGAGTGTTTAAGTTCAAGTTTAAGCAGTTTGAACAGCTAAAGCTAAAAATCTATTTATAATTTTCAAATTTGAATGACGGATAAGGAGGATAATCTAACCCAAACTTTTTACCTGAATCAAAAAGTGTCTTACCTCTGAATGCAATCATTGCGGCATTATCACCACAGTATTCGAGGTCGGGAATTACAAGTTTTTTTTGATATTTATCTGCCAATAATTTTATTTCTTCTCTCAGTTTTTTATTTGCTGCTACACCTCCAACCAGAGAAATACAATTAACATCATTCTCTTCAACAGCTTTTTTTGTTTTTTGAATTAATGCTTTAACAGCAGCTTTTTGAAATGAAGCAGCAATATCAGGTAAATCCTGCTCAGGTATTTTTTTGTCGGGATAATTTTTTTGCAGATATCTGAGAACGGATGTTTTTAATCCGCTGAATGAAAAATTATATTCTTTGGTTTCTGCAACCGGGAAGTCAATTTTATTTTCATCTCCCTGCTCTGCATATTTTTGAATTTGCGGTCCACCCGGATAGGAAAATCCAAGCATTTTTGAAACTTTATCGAATGCTTCACCAGCTGCATCATCTATTGTAGTTCCGAGCAATTTTAATTCAGTAAAATTTTTTACAAGAACAAGAAGTGAATGTCCTCCCGAAACAACAAGAGCCAGGTATGGGAAAACAGGTTTATCATCCATTAAAAATCCGGAGAAGATATGTCCTTCAATATGATCAACAGGAATAAAAGGTTTATTGAGTGAATATGACAGACCTTTAGCAAAGGTTAGTCCTACAAGCAATGCACCAATTAAACCCGGACCAGCAGTTGAACAAATAATATCAATATCTTTTAACTGAAGATTGGATTTTTTAAGTGCATCCTTAATCAGAGGAATAATAATCTGAAGATGTGCCCTGCTTGAAAGTTCAGGAACAACGCCTCCATATTTTGAATGAAAATCCTGTGAAGAAACAAGGTTAGCGGTTAACTTATCATTTGATAAAACAGCAACAGAAGTTTCATCGCACGAGCTTTCGATAGCGAGGATATTTTTTGTCATCTGCCATTTGTCATTTTATTCCAAAAATATTTTTTACAATATGCCCTGCTATCTGAGGATTTTCCTGAAGTCTTCTGATGGAATATTTATACCATTGTTTACCAAAGGGGACATATATTCTTACTTTATAACCATCTGAATTAATTTTATCTCTCAGGTCTTCTCTTACACCAAGGAGCATCTGAAATTCAAATTTATCTTTAGAGATATTTTTTTCTTTTATTAATCTGTAAGCTTCATTAATTAAATATTCATCATGCGTTGCAATGCCAACATAATTACCTGAGTTCAGAATTTCTTCAAGCAGTTTTACATAATTATCTCTTACCTGCTGTCTGTCCTTGTAAGCAATTTCAGCAGGTTCAATATAAATTCCCTTACATAACCTGTAGTTGCTATTAATTTTATTTAGCTGAACCACATCATTAAAACTTCTTTTTAAATATGCCTGTATAACAATTCCAACGTTGTTATATTTTTCTTTTAATTTCTTATACAAATCAATTGTCAAATCAGTATAGGGTGAATCTTCCATATCAATCCTTACAAAGTTATCCATACCCTTAGCCTTTTCAACGAGCTGGCATATTTGAGTAAAGGCAAAATCGGGATCTATACCCAATCCCATCTGTGTAGGTTTGATTGAAAGATTTGCCAGAAGATTATTATTTTTAATTGCTTCAAGAACTTCAAAACACTTTTCTTTATCTCTTAATGCTTCTTCTTTATTTTTGATTGCTTCACCAAGAACATCAATTGTTGCATGAATTCCTTTTTTATTTAATTCTTTAACAAGATTAACTGCATCTTCAAGTTTTTCACCTGCTATATATCTTTTAGAGAAAAACCAAACCACTGAATCAGGCATGAGTTTAACAAGGGAGACGATAAGTTTATTTATGATTTGCAAGATAAAACTCCGTTTAAATCAACATTACAAATTTAGCAGTTTTAAATATCAAAACGGAATTTAACTGTGATATGTTTTTCCTTTTTCGTATGTGCCTATCTTTTTAATCTTTATGGTATGATGTGATAATTGCTTTAAAGCTGTTTTTATTTTTTCATCTTCAAAACTGCCGGTAATATCAACATAAAAAGTATATTGAAAAGGTTTTTCAGGAATTGGTCTTGATTCAATCATAGATAAATTAATCCCTGCATTTGCAAATACACCAAGTGCTTTATGCAGTGCACCTGGGACACTCTTCAAATCAAATGATAAAGTTGATTTAGGGTTTTTAGGAATACTTTTGTTTTTACTTTTACTTATGATAAAAAACCTGGTGTAATTAAATTTTTTATTCTGAATATTCCTTGCAAGTATTTTCATTCCATAAATTTTGGCTGCATAACTGCTGGCAATAGCTGCAGAAGGTTCATCATTATTTCCCTGAATAATTAAAACAGACCCGGCAGTATCATAAGTTGGAATTACTTCTACATCTTTTAAAGATTCAATAAATCTTGAACACTGACCGAGTGCCTGGTAATGTGAATAAACTTTTTTTATTTCCTTAAGAGAATATTTTTTCTGAGAGATGAAGCAGTGATTTATCTGAAGGTTCAATTCACCAACAACGTAAATTTTATGTTTAAGAAGTAAATCATAATTTTCAAACACACTGCCGTAAAGTGTATTTTCTACAGGAATAATTCCGAATTCAGTAATTTCCTTTACTACACATTCAAAAACATCATCAAAGGAATAACATGAAATTGATATTACATCTTTACCGAAATATTTTTTTGAAGCTATTTCACTGAATGCACCTTGTTCCCCCTGGAATGCAACTGCAGGTTTGCCAGGCATAAATTATGATAAACCTTTCAGAATTGTAATAAGCAACTCAGCTTTTTGTTTTAATTCATCAATACTGCCATTATTCTCAAAAATGAAATCGGCTCTTTTTCTTTTTTCTTCATCTTTAATCTGATTTTCCTCTCTCTTAATAAAATCTTCCTCACTCAACTTATTATTATTTACTGCTCTCTCTTTTCTTATCTCAAAATCAGCAGATATCAAAACAATATAGTCAAACATTTTTTCCATATCTGCTTCATATATAAGAGCAGCTTCAGTAAAGACAATATCATTAAATTCAAAATACTGATCGGTAAGTTTTAATATTTTTTTCTTAACGGCAGGATGAAGTATTGAATTTATTTTAATAACGTTTTCCGGACTACTAAATACCTTCCGGGCAAGAAAATCTTTATCAGGTTCACCATTAAGATAAGCTTCTTTACCAAATTCTCTGATAATCTTTTTTCTTATATCATCATCTTTAGAAAGGAGTACTTTAGAAACAATATCTGCATAGATAACGGGATAACCCTGATTCTGTATAAATTGTGCAAAAGATGATTTGCCCGAACCGATATTTCCTGTTATAGCAATTTTAAGTTTTTTGGTTTTAGTTTTTGATTTATTCATGATTTAAAGCTACTAAAATTAAATCACTTTAAAAATAAAAAACCCATCGAGGGTGATGGGTTTTTAAAAGAAAATTTATAGCAGTTTATTTTGCGTAACTGATTTTTCTTACCTCACGGATTACAGTTACTTTTATTTGTCCGGGATATTCCATTTCCTGTTCAATTTTAGTAGCAATATCGTGCGATAATTTGTCAGCTATAATATCATCAATTTTATCATGCTCAACCACTACTCTTACTTCTCTGCCAGCCTGGATTGCATAAGTTTTAGCTACCCCTTCAAAAGATTTTGCTAAAGCTTCAAGAGTTTCCAAACGTTTAACATATCCTTCAAGCGGTTCTCTTCTTGCTCCGGGACGTGCTCCACTTATTGCATCTGCAGCCTGAACCAATGATGCAATCGGGTGCTCCATTTCGATATCCTCATGATGAGAACCAACAGCATTAACAACTATGGGATGCTCTTTATATTTTTTAGTTAATTCATAACCAATTAAAGCATGAGGACCTTCAACACTTTTATCTACTGTTTTACCTATATCATGGAGTAAACCTGCCCTTTTTGCAAGAGATATATCCAGCTCAAGTTCAGCAGCCATAATTCCTGTTAAATAAGCAACTTCAATACTGTGACCTAATAAATTTTGTCCATAACTCGATCTGTATTTCATCCTTCCGATATGTTTAATTAATTCGGGATGCATGTTATGGAGTCCAAGCTGCATAACTGTATTTTCCCCCTCCTTAATCATATCCTCTTCAATTTCCTGTCTTACTTTTTCAACTACCTCTTCTATTCTTGCGGGATGAATCCTTCCATCGGCAATTAACCTTTCAAGAGCAACACGTGCCACTTCCCTCCTGAACTGATCGAAAGATGAAAGAATAACTGCTTCGGGAGTATCATCTACAATAACATCAACACCGGTAACAGCTTCAAAAGAGCGTATGTTTCTACCTTCCTTACCTATAATACGCCCTTTCATTTCGTCATTCTGAATTTGTACAACAGAAACGGTTGTTTCTACGGAATGGTCGGCTGCAGTTCTTTGAATAGCCTGCACAATAACTTTTTGTGCTTCTTTTTTTGCATCGGCTTTGGCTTTATCAACAATTTCCTTAATAAGAACAGAAGAATCCTGCTTTGCCTGGTTAACCATATTTTCGATAAGCATTCTTTTAGCTTCTTCGGCGGTTAACCCGGATATTTTTTCTAAACGGATATTCTGTTCTTCTTCAAGCTTTTTAAGATCGATAAGTTTTTGTTCTATAATTTTCTTTTGTTCCAGTAACTCTTTTTCAAAATGTTTATTCTCCTTCTCTTTTTTAATTATCAGTTCGAATTTTTTTTCTGTACTTTCTTCTCTGGCTATTAATTGTTTTTCAAGATTACTTAACCTTTGCCTTTTTTGCTGAACCTCATTATCAAACTCTGTTTTTTTCTTATACCATTCATCCTTTACCTCTAATAGCTTTTCTCTTTTAAGGTTGTTGGCTTCTTTCTGAGCATCGCTAATAATTTGTTTAGCTCTTTCTTCGGCTGATGCTATACTTCTTTTGCCGATCTTCGAATTAAACATCCAGCCCAGGTAGAAGAAAACAACCACAAGTACAACTGCCAGGACAATCAGCAGTATCGGGTCCATTGTTCCTCCAAGGTAAATTAAAAATTAACAGGCTCTGCCAGTCATTTAATAGAGAAAAACCCTATTAATACACAGTGGGAATCCGCCATTACGCTTTTTACTTCCTCTGTTACAGCTTAGGCTGCGTTTCTTACGGATTAACCGCAAGATGAGGCCTGTAATTGGCGTACTGAGTCAAACTCCCAATTAGATCTAACTGTTAGTTTTTCTTATTCTGTGAACTGACAGAGCGGAAAATCTGCCTTATGATGGGTTAGACATTCTGACTTCGTTGAGCAGAAGCTTTAATTTTTTAATTTTATCACTTGCCTGTATTAGTAATTCTCTGTTTTTATTTTTTTCAAGAAACAGATCATATGCGATATTTAAACAAGCAATAATTGCAATTGTCTGTACGGGCTGGTCAGGAAGTTCTTCTTTAGTTTCTTCCATGACCTTGTTTACATAAACAGCAAGTTCTTTTGCTATTTCTTCATTTTCAACAATTAGAGAATATTCTTTATCGAATATTTTTATTTTTAGCTTCTTCTTATCTGTCATTTATGCCTTGTCCATCAAACGAACATAATGTTTAAGAACTTTAGCCTGCCTATTCGGCGGATAAATGAAAATCAATTTTTGTTATTAACTCGTTTATATTCTTTTTTAATTCTTCTTTATCTTTATCTTCAAGTGAACTGAATAAACCATTACCAGACTTTTCCTTTAAGGATTTAAGCTCAGCCTCAAGTTTAGAAATTTTTTCTGTCAGTAAAATCTTATCTTTTTTTAATTCGTTAATTTTTCCTTCTAATTCAAGGTTATTTTCAGTCAATTCTCTGCATCTGTTAGCCAGAATTTCCACCTGAGACTGGATTATACTTAAATCATTTAAAAGTACTTCCTGCTTGGAAGCTTCTGACATTAATTACCTCTTAATTTCGCATTAAAATTTTTCTCTATCAAATTTATCAGGCGAAGAAATTCTTTTTCCACTTCTTCTTCAGTTAATGTCCTGTCTTCAGCCTGATATTCCAAAGTAAATGCCATGCTTTTCAGGTCTTTACCTAAAGATTCACTTTCAAATAAATCAAATAACTTCACATTTTGTAATAAATAAGAACCATTGTTTTGAATGAATTTCAAAAGCTCTTCATATGTAATATTTTTATTAAGAACAAAAGCAAAATCCCGAACAACTTTAGGATATTTTATTGGAGAAATGTACCTGCTTTGTTTCTGCTTTATTTTCTGAAATTCATCAAGATTGAATTCAAAACAAAAGACATCCTGATTTATATCATATTGTTTAAGAACATTTTTGCCGAGTTTCCCACCCATACCTAAAGAAATATTATCAGCATTTTTGGTATAGCAGAAAGCAAAGTTAGTATTACCATTGTGATAATATGAATCATTTAAAACATTGTCAAGAGGAAACTTCATTATAAAACTATCAACTAAACCTTTAAGTGAAAAGAAATCCGCTTCTTTTTCTGAAGAGTTCCATGCTTTTTCTTTCTCTTTTCCTGTAAGAATAAAGAGTAAATGCTTTTCTTCTTTAAAATCCTGAAAGGTTTTTATATCCTTTTCATTAAGTTTTATAAAAACATTTCCTATCTCAAAAAAGAAAAGATTTTTTTCTCCCCTGTTTATATTATTTGCTATAACAGTCAATGCACCCGGAACTAAGGAGGTACGGAGAAATGACATTTCCACACTCTGCGGATTAAGCAGTTTAACAGGATTACCACCAAATCCTGCTGCCCCTTCATCAACCAAAGGATTGTTAAGAATTTCGTATAGACCGAATGATGTGGATAATTCTCTTACTTTATTGGTAAAAGTTGACTCATCATATTTTTTCTCAAGCGTGATAGTAATTTTGGGAACAGCAGGAATTTGATCATATCCATAAATTCTTGCGACCTCTTCAATGATATCAATTTCACGTTCAAGATCGGGACGGAATGTAGGTACAGAAAGATTTAATTTATCATCTTCCGTTGAAATAATTTTTAATCCAAGTTTGGTCAGAATATTTTTTATTTTGTCAGAAGGGATTTCATAACCAAGGATTTTTTTAATTCTGCTTAATCTTAAAAGAACTTTTCTCTCATTAATTTTTTCAGGATAAACATCAATTATTCCCTTGATAACTTTACCACCTGCAATTTCAGCAATTAACGAAGCTGCCCTGTTTGCAGCAAATTCGGTTAAGTTTGGATCAACAATTCTTTCAAACCTGTATGATGCATCAGTTGATAATCCAAGTGCCTTTGCAACTTTTCTGATATGGGATGGATTGAAGTGAGCACTTTCAAGAAGAATATTTTTTGTTTGAGATGTAACTTCAGAATTTTCTCCGCCCATAACGCCTGCAATTGCAACTTCTCTTTCAGCATCACAAATCATTAATGTACCGGCAGGCAATTCTCTCACTTTTGAATCGAGAGTAGTAAATTTCATTTTTGAACTTGTACTTTTCACAATAATCTTTTTACCTGCGAGCCTGTCAAGATCAAAAGCATGAAGAGGCTGCCCTGTTTCATTCATTACAAAATTTGTAATATCAACAATGTTGTTTATTGGTCTGAGACCAATTTTAATTAATTTATCTTTTAGCCATTCAGGTGATTCTTTAATTTTTACATCTTTAATAACTCTTGCAATATACCGGGGGCAATTCTCTTTATCTAAAATTTCTACTGAGGCAACATCAGTAACAGGAGTTTCTGATTCTACTATTTTTATTTCAGGATAAATTAATTTACGGTTAAAAATTGCAGAAAGATCTCTTGCTATACCTATGTGTGAAAGTGCATCGGAGCGGTTTGGAGTTATTGCTATTTCAAAAATTACATCATTTAAACCTAATGCTTCTGTTATCGGTGTTCCTTCTTTTAAATTGTTGTCGAGTACTTTTATTCCTGAAGCGTCACTTCCAATTTCAAGTTCAGCTTCGGAACAAATCATACCATTTGACTCAACCCCGCGAATCTTGATTTTGCTAAGTTTCATTCCATTGGAAGGAATGGTAGAACCTACAGGAGCAAAAATAATTTTTTGTCCTTCAGCAACATTAGGTGCACCACATACAACCTGAAGTTCTTCGTTTCCTGTATTTACTTTGCAAAGGGAGAGTTTATCTGCATTTGGATGTTTCTCTTTTTTTGTAACTGATGCAATAATAAAATCTTTATAAATTTCCTGCTGGTTAATATAGTCCTCTACTTCAAGTCCGCACATAGTAAGTTTATCGACTATCTCATCTACAGAGATTCCATCCAGGTTAACATATTCTTTAAGCCAGTTAAGAGATACTTTCAATTTAAACTTCCTTTAAAACTGTTTAAGAAACCTTAAATCATTTTCATAGAATTTTCTTATATCATCAATTCCATATTTCAGCAAAGCAATTCTTTCGATACCCATTCCGAAAGCATAGCCGGTATATTTTTCAGAATCATAATTAACATAACTAAATACATTCGGGTCAACCATTCCGCAGCCAAGTATTTCAAGCCAGCCTGTTTTTTTACATATCCTGCAACCCTCCCCTTTACAAATAAAACAAGTTATATCCATTTCGGCGCTTGGTTCAGTAAAAGGGAAAAAGCTAGGACGGAAACGGTATTTCAAATCATCCATGTAAAATTGTTTTGCAAATGAAACCAGTGTACCTTTTAATTCAGCAAATGTAACATCGGTATCAACATAAAGACCTTCCACCTGGTGAAAAACACAGTAACTGCGGGCGTTTATTGCTTCATTGCGGTAAACAACTCCCGGCATTATAGCTCGTACAGGAGGCTGGAATCTTTCCATTACTCTTATCTGTACCGGTGAAGTATGAGTTCTTAAAAGAAATTTTTCACTGATGAAAAAAGTATCCTGCATATCACGTGCGGGATGATCGGGAGGAAAATTTAAAGCTTCAAAATTATAATAATCAGATTCAAGCTCAGGACCTTCAAATACAGAAAAGCCCATTCCTTTAAAAATTGATTTTATCTCATCAAGTGTTTGAATGATTATATGTTTACTGCCGATAATTCTTTCAGTGCCGGGAAGAGTAAGATCAATTTTTTGTTCATCAGAGATATTTGCTTTTTCAATATCTGATTTAAGATTATTGAATTTTTCTGTAAGAATATTTCTTAACTCATTTAAGTCTTTCCCAACAGAAGGTTTATTTTCTTTAGGAACATTTTTTAATTCCTCAAATAATTGTGCTATTCTTCCATTTCTGCTGAGATATTTTATTCTGAATTCTTCCAGATCTTTAGGAGTTTTTACCGCAGTCGAATCTTTATCAAATTCGGTTTTAATTGTTTTAATCTTTTCGGTAAGCATAGCTGTATAAATTTTGTTTAATAGTTTTCAGGACAGCCTTAAACACACTACCCTCCCGGAATTCATTTAAATTATGATACCGGGAGGGTAGAAAAATTAATTAGCAGAAAACTTAACTATTTCTGTAAATGCCGAAGGGTTTTCAACAGCTAGATTTGCGAGAATTTTTCTGTTGATAGTAATACCCTTATCCCGCAGATTATTAATTAAACGTGAGTATGTGGTTCCGTTTAATCTTGCGGCTGCATTTATTCTGACGATCCAGAGGCGTCTGAAACTTCTTTTCTTAAGTCTTCTGTCTCTGTAAGCATGAAGGAGACCTTTTTCTACATGGTTTTTTGCAATAGTATAAACTTTACTTCTTGCACCCCAGTAGCCTTTTGCCTGTTTAAGTATTTTTTTTCTTCTTCTGTGAGAAGCAACCTTATTACGTACACGTGGCATTTTCTTTTAACCTATTATTTATTGTAACATTAAACTTACTTTTTTCTCATTTGCTTTAGAAACCATAGTAGGTTTTCTTAAATTTCTTTTTCTTTTTCTGCTTTTGGAAGTAAGGATATGGCTTTTATAAGCTTTTTTTCTTTTAAATCTTCCTGTAGCAGTTTTCTTAAAAGATTTAGTAGCACCTTTGTTGCTTTTCATTTTTGGCATTTTATTATTCCTGTATTTATTTCTTCTTTCCTTTTGATTTATCAGGGACAAGAATAACGCTCATATTCCTGCCTTCCATATTTATTGCACTTTCAACTTTTGCAATATGTTCAAGTTTTTCAACAAATCTTTTTAATAGTTCTTCACCCTGTTCTGTATATGCCATTTCTCTTCCTTTGAAGATAACAGCAACTTTAACTTTATTACCATCTTCTATAAAGTTAATAGCATGTTTTACTTTAAAATCAAAATCATGTACATCGGTATTTGGATGGAGCCTGATCTCCTTTAAAGAAGTTACCTGTTGATTTTTCCTCTGAAGTTTTTCTCGCTTCTGCTGTTCATATTTGTATTTGCCGTAATCGATTATTTTACAAACAGGCGGTTGTGCCTGAGGAGCAATTTCAACAAGGTCCTGTCCTCTTTCCTGGGATATTCTTAGTGCATCCTTAACTGTATATATACCTAACTGCGTTCCATCAACATCAATAACTCTAACTTTGGGAGCTTTAATCTCCTCATTTACTCTTACATTATCTGCCTGAGCGATTTAACACCTCACTAATTTGTTGAATAATATTTTGTTTCAATCTCTTCTTTTATTTTAGCTACAAAATCATTAATAGAAAAGGACCCCAGGTCTCCCTTCTTATGTTTTCTAACAGAAATTTGTTCGGATGATTGTTCCTTTTCTCCAACAATAATCATATAAGGAACTTTTTGTGTTTCCCAATCTCTTATTTTATATCCAATCTTCTCATTTCTCTGATCAAATTCAACTCTTATATTATTTTTTTTGAATTCTTTATAAACCTTATCGGCATAATTTAAATAATTCTGAGAAACAGGAATTACAACTGCCTGTATTGGAGCCAGCCATAAGGGAAAATCACCGCCGTAATGTTCAATGAGTACACCAAAAAATCTTTCAATTGATCCTAATAATGCTCTGTGAATCATAAATGGTCTGTGTTCTTTTCCATCTTCCCCTATATACTTCATATCGAATCTTTCAGGCTCATTAAAATCGAATTGTATTGTGCTCATCTGCCATTCACGTTTAAGAGCATCTTTAACTTTAATATCGATCTTTGGACCATAGAATGCTCCCCCTCCTTCATCAACTTCATATTTCAAACCTTCTCTTGTAAGAGCATTTCTTAAGGAATCAATTGCTTTATTCCATAGAGCATCATCACCGACAGCTTTTTCAGGTTTTGTAGAGAGATAATATTTAAGATCATCAAACCCAAATGCTTTCCATACCATTTTTGCAAATCTGATTACTTCAATAATTTCATCTTCCATCTGATCATAAGTACAGAATAAATGAGCATCATCCTGGGTAAAGCCTCTTACACGCAACAAACCATGGAGCACACCACTTTTTTCATACCTGTAAACCGTACCAAGCTCAGCCCATCTTAAAGGTAAATCTCTATACGAACGCAGGCGTGATTTATATATCATAATATGAAAAGGACAATTCATTGGTTTTATATAATAGTCCTGTTCATCTATCTTCATACTTGAATACATACTTTCTTTATAGAAACCAAGGTGCCCGCTGGTTTCCCACAACCAGCTTTTACCAAGATGTGGAGAATACAATAATTCATAACCATTATCTAAATGAGCTTTACGCCAGAAGTCTTCAATCTCAACTCTTATTCTCGCCCCTTTAGGATGCCAGTAAATTAAACCTGCCCCCGCTTCTTCCTGTATGCTGAAAAGATCTAACTGCTTACCAATTTTTCTGTGATCTCTCTTTTTTGCTTCTTCAAGAAATTGAAGATATTCATCGAGCATTTTCTTTTTAGGGAAAGAGATACCATAAATTCTCTGGAGCTGTTTATTCTTTTCATCACCTCTCCAGTATGAACCTGAAACAGAAAGTAGCTTAACATTTTTTATTTTCCCTGTTGAAGGAAGATGCGGACCGGTACAAAGATCTGTAAATGATCCTTCTTTATAAATGCTGATTGTTTCAGAATTCTCATCTATCTCTGAAAGTATTTCTAATTTATAGTTATCCCCTTTTTTATTAAAGAAATCAATTGCAGAATCTTTACTCAACTCTTCTCTTACAAAAGGTGAATCCTCTTTTGCTATCTCAAGCATCCGCTCTTCTATTTTTTTAAGATCATCTTCGGTGAGAGAAGTATTTATATCAACATCATAATAAAACCCATCTTCAATAGCAGGACCCACACCAAATTTTGCTTCGGGGTGTAAATCCTGGATTGCATGAGCCATTAAATGTGAAGTAGAATGCCAGTAAACATGCTTACCTTCATCATCATTAAATGTTAAGATTCTTACAGATGCATCTTCAGTAATAGGACGATTAAGATCTTTAACATTTCCATTTATAACAATAGCCAGTGCTTCCTCTGCAAGGCGTGAAGATATAGATTGAGCTATCTGAAATCCTGTAATGCCTTTAGCAAATTCTTTAACACTACCGTCGGGAAATGTAATTTTAATATTATCCATAATAATTTTTTCTATATAAAAAAATCGGAATATATCCGATTCTGTGGGTTCTGCAAGAGTCGAACTTGCGACCTTCTGCACGTCAAGCAGACGCTCTAACCAACTGAGCTAAGAACCCGTACCGAGGGCCGGACTCGAACCGGCACGGGAATATAATTCCCACAGGATTTTAAGTCCTGTGCGTCTACCACTTCCGCCACCCCGGCAAAATTTAAGATCAAAAAACTTTTACTTATTGCAAGCTTATAAAAGCTTACTTTAATTTTAAGTGTGTAAATATATTGAAAACATAGTTTTATTACAAGAAAATGCAGCATCTGGTATTTTTAATATTATCTTTTTCTCTTCAATAAGTTGTAAATATCAAAAGTGATTTTGGGTATGAAGAATTATTCATTTATGTAACATTTTTGTTTTGAATTGATTATGATCATCTTATAATGAGATGAGGTCATGCATTTTTTTATTCAGAAATAAATAATTCAGGTGGCATCAACATTGAGTTAACCCGAACAGGGCTAATAAAAATAATTTATCACAATACATTCAGAGGGCAATAATGTACCTGATAAATACCTACAGGCTTAAGGTTATTTTTTTAATTGCAACAATAGCAGTTGGTATATACACTATCATATCTTTCACCAAAGAATCTGTCCCGGAAGAAATTCAGATATCATACAATGATCTTATAATTAATCATATAACCAATACACCTTTTACAGGAAGAATTGTTGATACCCTTGCAGATAAGATTATAACATATGATGTAGTTGATGGAATCAGGAATGGTGAATTTATTGTAACTCAAATTGATGGAAAAAAATCAGTATCAGGTACGATAGTTAATAACAAGAATGAAGGAAAATGGAGTTATTACTATTCAACCGGGGAACTTGAATCTGAAGGATATTTTAAGAATGATCTTCTGTCGGATAAATGGGTGTGGTACTATAAGAATGGGAATGTTATGGAAGAAGGAGTTTTTGTAAAGGGTAAAAGAGATGGATTGTGGAAATTATATAAAGAAGACGGGAGTATTAAGAAATTTGTATTCTTTAAGAACGGGGAAATTATTAATTCAGTAGATGTAACATCGCGGGCTGCTTCATAAATATCCTTAAACATAAAACAAATAGTTAGTTTTTATTCAAGCGGGTAAAAACTATATATTTGTTTTATGTCTTTGAATATCCTTTTTATTAATTCAATATCCATTTATGGCGGTGGTGAAGTTTGGATGATTACCGCTGCAAAAGAATTAATTAAAAGAGGACACAACCTTTCCATTATATGCAAGCCAGATTCACAATTAAAAATCTTTGCTGAGAAGAATAACATTAGTGTCATCCCGTTAAAAATACAGGGAGACCTGGATCCATCGACAATAAAAAAACTGATAAGAATTATTCATGAAAAGAAGACGGATATTATTCTTGCAAATACAGGAAAAGAATTACGCCTCTCAGGAGTATCAGCAAAACTTGCAGGAAGAGGCAAAGTAATTGCCCGTCATGGAATTGATTATCCACTTAAGAATAAATTTCGTTACAAAGTAACTTACAATTATCTGACCGATATTATAATTGCTAACTCGGAAGCAACAAAAAAAACTTTATTGAAAAATGCACCATGGCTCAATCCGCAAAGGATTAAGGTTATTTACAATGGAATAAACGCCGATAACTATGATACGAAGAATTCAAAAGATCTTCGTAACGAATTAAATATTCCTCATAATGTTCCTTTAATTGGATTTACAGGAAGATTGAGTGTACAGAAAGGGATAAAATATCTTCTTGATGCTTTCCTTCTGCTTAAAGAAAAAATTAATGCCCATCTTCTTATTACTGGTGATGGAGAGCTTGAAGAGGAAATCAATTCATTTATTAATAAAAATAAACTCAATGACTCTGTTCACCTTACAGGATTCAGAGAAGATATTAATAATGTTATGAGAACCATTGATCTTCTGGTTCTACCATCACTATGGGAAGGTTTCGGTATTGTATTAATTGAAGCAATGGCAGCCGGCAAACCATGCATAACTACTCAAATCAGCAGTATGCCTGAAATTGTTGTTGATAATGTAACAGGAATTATTGTCCCGCCCGCAAATCATAAATCATTAGCAGATGCTATGTTTAAAATATTATGGGATAAAGAAACTGCCGAAAGAATGGGCAGAGAAGGTTTAAGAATTGTGAAAGAAAAATTTTCTCTTGATAAAATGATAAACGAATATGAAAAGATTTTCAGAAATTTAGCTGAGAAGAGTTAATCATCATCCTCATCATCACTGTATGAATCAGGAATAAAGCCCATCTCTTCTGCAGTAGTTGAATTTGCTTTTATAAGATCGTGAAGTATCATCATTTCTTTATTTAAAAGCTCAAGCATCTCTTCCCTGTCTGCTCCCCCGATATTTTTTAATTCTTTAACTGTATTAACTTTTTTAAATATCTCCTTTTTCTTGTGCTCAATTTCAAATAGTTCAAGAATCATATCTTCATAATAGCTGTTCTGGTAAAGATATACAGTTAAACTTTTGTACATTTATTACTCCTGTTTTAAGACAATATTTCAACAGGTAAATGTACAAAGCAAGTGCCATGCTTTAGTTAAATTTTTAGCCCCATTTATGCAAATTTCAGGTATTTATTAGAATTATGATTGAAGAAAGAAGTAAAAAATAATATATGAAGGCTGCCGTGCGGGAAATTTTACCTTTAACCGGAACAATGTTTTTCATAAAAATACTCCTTCGTTATCATAAATAGTTACCGGGAGTAAATTATCCTTATTTAATAACTATCACTATAGACTATTCAATTAATAACAAGTAGAATTATTTATAAAAATTTTGTAGTAAAAACACTACAAGCATAACTCAGTGAGTGTGGATAAAAGCTTATCGAGGTCAGCACTTTTATCGTACAAATAATCTGCTTTGGATAGTATACTTTTATCTTTATATAAGTTTATATAATTAGAAAAAAGAATTACAGTAGGTTTAAAAGGATAGTTGCCGCTCTTCACATATTTAAGAACTTCCAATCCGCTCCCTGATTTTAATTCTATATCTAGTAAAATTATATCAGGATTAATTTCATTAATTAATCTGATAGCAGTCTCTGCATTGTCGGCTTCACCAGCCAGTTCTAACTTATTAATATCAAGAATAAACTTTTTAAGGTTATTTCTGATATTCTGTGCATCTTCAACAATAAATATTTTCAATTTGTATCGTATTTTTTTCTGAGGCGAAGATAGTTTTTTAAATGATGAGAAAATGTAGATTACTACAAGATGTTTTTGTAGTATTCTTACTACCCGCTGTTAATTAGTTAACCGGTTTATTCAAGCAGATCATTTGTTATAGCATAGTGTATTAATTCGGCATTCGAATGGAGATTAAGTTTCTCAAGAATTCTTGCCCTGTATGTACTAACAGTTGTTACTGCAAGAGAAAGAGTTTCAGATATCTCGGCAAGTGTTTTACCGGAAGCAATCATTTGCAGTACTTGAAATTCTCTATCTGACAATAATTCATGAATAGGTTTATCTCCTCCCCCCTGCAGTTCGAATGCAAGAATTTCTGCAAGGTGCTCGCTTACATATTTTCCCCCGTTATATACTTTCCTTATAGCTTTAACAAGTTCATCACCGGCAGATTCTTTAGTTACATAACCGGAAGCACCTGCTCTTAAAACTCTCATCGCAAACCTGTCTTCGGGATGCATACTGAGGATAAGAATTTTTAACTGCGGACGTAAAGCTTTTAATTCTTTAAGAAGATCAAGTCCGCTTTTATCAGGAAGATTAAGATCAAGAATAAGAATATCTAAATTATTTTCCAGGACAAACTTCATACAATCTTTGGCATTGCCGGCTTCACCAACGATTGAAATATCTTTTTCATCGTTAAGAATTTTTTTGAACCCTTCTCTGATTAATGAATGGTCATCAGTTATGAATATTCTTATCATAAAGTGTCACCTGTTTGTATGGTTAAAAATATTTTATGATTCATCCAGCGGAATATTTACTAAAATTTTTGTACCGGATGGTATATTTGGTTCTAATTTAAATTCTCCTCCAAGTATAATAGCTCTTTCTCTCATTCCTATGACACCGAATGACTTTGGCTTATCTTCCCGTTTTTCTATACCGATTCCATTATCAGAAATTTCGAGTTCAATATGATTGTTAACTTTATTAATCTTAATATCTACTTCCGTTGCTTTGGAATGCCTCATTACATTAGTTAAAGCTTCCTGGAAAATTCTGTAAACAGCAATTGAAATATTCCTGTTAATTTCAACATCTCCGAAATTATTTATAAGGTTACATTCAATTCCGCTTTTTGCTTTAAATTCTTTCACCTGCCATTCGAGTGCAGGAATAAGACCAAGCTGATCAAGCATTTCAGGTCTGAGTTCTGTAATTATCTTTCTTATACGCTTTACGCTATTATCGATAATAGATGTCATACCTGATATTTCATTATGTATGTCATTAATACTGAAGCCGTTGCCGTTTCCTTTAATCTTTTTATCAACAAAAATAAGATTCATTTTTAATGAAGTTAAAACCTGTCCAAGCTCATCATGAATTTCACGAGCAATAGCTGCTCTTTCTTCTTCACGAATTTTCTGCAGGTAACCGGCAAGTTGTCTTAACTGCTCACGTGAATGTCTAAGTTCATCTTCGGCTTTTTTCTTTTCTGTAATATCGTTTGCAAGAACAAGCCTTGCAGGTCTGCCGTCAAATTCTATTTCATGTGAGATTACTTCAACATCTATGATAGTACCATCTTTTTTTCTATGTCTCCAAACACCTGATTTGCTGAAAGGCTTTTTAATATCTTTAATAAATTCTTTCAATGTGGGAACATCTTCTTCAGGAGTTATATCAATAACCTTCATTGATAAAAATTCATCACTTGTATAACCATAAACTTTAACTGCAGCAAAATTTACTGCCAGAAATTTTAAAGTTTCAACATCATATACCCACATTGGAAGAGGATTCTTTTTAAAAAGAAGCCTGTATCGGGCTTCAGAAGAAATTAGTGCCTCTTCTGCTTTTTTCTTTTCTGTAATATCACGGATAATTACAGTATATAATTTTTGTCCATTAACTTCAACCTGAGATATTGAAGCTTCAATCGGGAATTCTTCACCATTTGCACGCAAACCGCTTATGGGGTTTAATGCACCCATAGACCTGGTTGTTATTCCTGTTTCCCCAAATTTATTTATATGAAGCTGGTGAATTTCCCGGTATTTAGGAGGAATGAACATATCCAGCTTTTTCCCGTAAACATCGCTTGCCTTATAGCCAAACATCTGTTCCGCAGTTATATTGAAGAGGAGAATATTATGGTTTTCATCAATAGTTATTACTGCATCCATTGCTGAGTTAATAATATTTGATAACCTGGTCTGGCTCTCCCTTAAAGCATTTTCCATCTGCTTTCTGTCTGTAATATCCTGGACAGAACCGGAGAATTTTACAGGATTTCCTCTTTCATCATAAACAACTGCTCCCCTCTGGTTTACAAAGATTATACTGTTATCTTTTTTTACAATACGATGTTCAATGTCGAGTGATACAAGTCCGGATAATGCTGCTTCAAAAGCTTTGTGAAAAATTTCCCTGTCATCGGGATGAATAAGGTTAAGGAAATTTTTAAGCGAAAGGTTAAAATCTTTTTCCGAAAGAGAGAGAAGTTCGTAAATATCTTTGGACCAGATTAACTGGTTATTTTTGATATCAAATTCCCAATAGCCAAGTCTTGCAATCTTCTGAATAAACTCAAGTCTTTCATTTGTTTCAATAAGATTGAGCTGGTTTAATTTCTTTTCTGTAATATCTCTTATAATAAACTGAACAGCATTAACGCCGCCCAGCTCAAACGGAGTAGATGAAACATCTATATATTTAGTTTGTCCGTTTAATGCAATTATTCTTGTTTCATAAAAAAGATGTTTCTCTTTAGAGTCATTACGAATTTTATTGAATACATATTCTTTATCGAATGGATGAACAAAATCAAGAAAATATTTTCCAAAAACTTCTTCAAATGAATTAGCACCGAGTATCTTAATTCCGGCTTCATTAATAAATCCTATTTTCCCTCCGACATGATAACCAATTCCATCAGGTGAAAGCTGAAACAATCTTTTATATTTCTGTTCACTCTCCTTTGTAACACTGGTAAGCTGTTTAAGATGCTTTTTCTCCCTGGTGTCGTTTATAAGAAAATTTATCGAGGAGAGTAATTCTGTTTTCGAGAAATTAGATTCGAGGTAAATATCAGCGCCGGATCTTTTTACTTCATTAATATCTACAGATGAATCTGCATTCATTAATAAGATTATAGGATTGCAGGCATTATCATTTGATTTCAGTTTACTGCAAAGCGCAGTATCCGAATCTATAATGATCACACAATCATTATTTTTTTTATTTATATTCTCTAATTCTGAAGCGGAACTAACGGTTTCTAAATGATAAAAACCTGCAAGAAAACTGTTTACCTTTTCAACAATTGCTTTATCCTGAGAGAAGAGAATAATACTCGTACTATTTCTCATTTAACCTGAATTTTAGTAATAATTGCTTAAGGCTAAACAATAATAGTGAGAATTTAATAAAAATGGAATGCCAAATTTGAAAGATTATCAGCGTTTATAAAGAAAGGCGGCAGGTTAGAAGGTTTCGATTTTCCGTCTATTCACTGTGTGTTTTGTTTATTGAGGTAGGTAGTTGTGGGTAATGAAGGTAACTTCTAATGCCCGTACCGCCTGTAATGAAAATTCGTTATAAGTTGCGGGGTATACATTCAGGTAACTTTAAAACATGAGGCTCAATCATCTTTTTCAACCATATCTTGACCTAATCACAAAGGGTCATGTAAATGTATACCCGCTTAAATTATAGGACTAAAAAAGGAGATCCGCATCTTAACCAAACATTTTGCATCAGGGCTTAACTTAATCAAACTTACTCTGTATTCTCCTGATTTCTCCTAATCTTCACGCTGTCAAAGAACCGAACTAAAACATCGTTATATCATAACATCATCAAAAACTTACGCTTCAAATATATTTATACCTGTAAGGCTGTGGTATAGAGATTTTAATGAATGATTTGTAAAAAAATGAAGTATAAAATTGTAGTTATTTTACTACTTTAAACTAAAACTAATATCATTTTAAGGTGAAATTAAATGAAGGTTATTTTAAAACTGACTAGCTTACTAATACAGTATAAGAAAGTAAATTATCTTAAATAATTCTGCTTATTAATTTTATAGATAACACTCTCCTTCCCGTTTAAATTTACCAGTTCAACAAATACAGCACCGATTTTCTCAACAGCTTTACGTGAACGGTAATTTACCGGACCAATCTTAAATATTACATTATCAACAAACCTGAAAGCATGATTAATCATTAACCTTTTCATTTCTCCGTTATAAATCCCTCCCCAATATTTTCTTGCGAGAAATGTCCAGCCTAGTTCAATTTCACTTCTTTTTTCATTATAACCATGGTAGCGGGATGAACCGATAATGTTTCCATTATTTAAATCAATTACCACTAAAGCACCACCGGAATTAATTGCATCATTAAAGAAACTGCGGAAGACTTCAGGTTTATACCGGTCATTATTTGGATGCTGCTCCCAGATAAGAGGATCTGAAGCTACTTTAAAAAGTGAATCGTAGTCATCTGTTTTAAGTGGTCTCAATTTAATAAGTTTACCTGTTAACTCGGGCTGTAATTCAAAAGACATAGTTTTAAGATAAAGTTATAATTTATTTTTTAATTATTATCAGCAGTAAAAACCTTTAATCAATAATATTTCAATAATAATTGAAGGTTTAATTAAATTCTAACCAAAGAATTAATATTTCCCGTTCATAATTTCAAGGAACTAAAATAAAAATTGTAGAATACATATTAATACTTGGCGCTGTCCAGGGATTATTGTTATCTGTTTTGTTACTTACGAAAAAGGCAAATCATACTGCAAATGTTCTCCTTGCAGTTGCAATGTTTGCACTTTCGCTCGATGTATTTCATTCAGCTTTTATAATGTTTGGGTATTATAAAGATTTTCCTCACTTCACCGGTGTTACTTATGCTTTTACATTTTTATACGGACCTATCTTTTATCTTTACGCTAAGATAATCAGTACGGATAATCATACTTTTAACAAAAAATATTTTCTTCATTTTATTCCTTTTCTTATTGTAATGCTATACGGTTTCCTTTTTGTTTACCTGAGAAGCAGTGAGTTTAAACTTTCATTAATTGCCAACCGGGAAAAGCCTTTCGGTTTGGAATTTTTTGATTATATGAAACCGGTGCATGGATTAATTTATACTTTTCTTACAATACAGGTTGTTAGAGTTTTTAATAATAAAATCAGAAATTCTTTTTCCAACATTGAACAGATAAACCTAAACTGGCTGAAGCATCTTACAATCGGGTTAAGCATTATCTGGAGTATTGTAGTTGTAAATTATATTGCCGATGAAATTTCTGCCAGAGATATTAATATGGATCACTTTATTTATATGGCAGTATCGGTTTTGGTTTATTCGATAGGATACCTTAGTCTTAGGCAGCCCCGGATTTTTGACAGGACAGAAAAAGTTGAAAATAAAATAATAGATAATTCAAAAGTTAAAACTGCAGTGGGAACAAGCTATAAGAAATCGGGACTTGCAGATTCTGAAGCGGAGAAATATTTAAACAAACTTCTTCAGATAATGAAAAATGTGAAACCATATCTTAACAGTGAACTTACTTTAAGAGACCTGGCGGATAAACTTTCTATATCTACACATAATTTATCGGAAATATTAAATACAAGACTCAATCAGAATTTTTATGATTTTATTAATCAATACAGAATTGAGGAAGTAAAAAAGAGATTAACAGATATTCAATTTAAAAACTACAGTATAATTGCTGTTGCGTTTGATTCAGGTTTTAATTCAAAATCTGCATTTAACACAATCTTTAAGAAACATACAGGTTTAACACCCTCACAGTACAGGCGTGACTTCATGAATAATCTTAAAGTTGAAACCTGATAAATTATAATTCCACTATTGGTTATTGCTAGCATAAAGCGAAGCAATCTAACCTAACAAAAACTAAGATAGATCATTCATTGCCATTTATAGCATTCATTATCATTTATTGTCATTTGTTATTCTTTAAGGGTGATTGGTTTTTTCATTTCGTGCAATGATAATTCAACTCAGAAAAAAGATTAAATAAAAAATAACTAATACTATAGTTAATGAAGTAATTAATATTGCAATTCTTTCTCTCACAATAATTCCTTTTTATAGATTAAGGAAGTTCCAAAAAAATTAAGCTGAACCTGTATTGATAAAGTGAAATCAGATTCAGCATTACATTCATACTTTTAATTCACTGATCTTGTACAATTAAAAGCCAAACTTAATATTAAAATCGGCAGACCAGCCGCTGAAAGAATCATTTGAAAACTGGTGATACTTTACTCCCGATGCAAAACGATAATTAACCGAATAACCTAAGCCGAACCATTCAGTAATCTTGTAACTAACAGAAGCACCTGGTTCCATTATAAAGAAATAATCGTAACCGGGAAGTATTTCATAATCAATACGACCGGCACCTAACATCATCATCCCGGTTAAATAAAATTTTTCCGAAAGATTATGTTTGTATGATACTTCAGCACCGCCATAACCAAAATGAAGTTCATCTCTGCCATGACGATTTATATATGTGCCGCCAAGTTTCTCGGGAATGAGTCCATGTGCAACAGCTCCAATACTCACATTTTCATTTATATTATAACCAGCTCTCATTCCGCCAAACAATCCCCAGCTGCTGTTGATTGTTGCAACTTTACTGATAATATCAACATAAAACTGATTGCGGCTGTTCCCCTGATATGTAAAGGAAGTTTCCTGTGCAGATGATTCTACAGCAAACAGGAGTACGAGTGTAAATAGAAGATTTTTCATAATGTTTTTCCTTTCTTTGTTTAATAAAATTTCCGGTTGAAACTTCGTATAATTTTTCAGCCTGTTCGCCTTAGCCAATCGGGATGGACTTAATTCAGTTAAAAAGGAGGTTCATTTCGATGGGATGGGAAGTAATTGCAAAATTACAAGATTACAAGATTGTAAGATTGAGGGAAAATAAATGTTTTATGGAAATGATGAAATTTTGGAAAGTTTGGGAATAATTGAGTAATGAATTGTTTATATGAAAGCACTACTGTAAAAAATTCAGAGATGACATCCCTTCGGTTATTAAGATGTCATCTCCCCCCCATTTAGTATTATGTCTCCGGCGAGAGACTCGATGTAAAGGCGTTTTGATAAATCGTAATATTTTGCACGGTCTGTAATTAAATTAAATAATTCATAATGAGTTAAGTTTTCATTAAAATCTTTAAAGAAATTGGCAACTTCACTCCTGCCAAGAATTTTTTCTACTTTGGTTACATAAAACTCCTTATCATTTTTAATCTTTTTACCTGCAAGTAATTTGAGATTGCTAATAATTCTCTTCCTTTTCTTAGCTGCAATATTAATCTTTTCATTAAGGAAAGATGAAAGATTAACTTTTCCATAATGATAGTGTGAATCTCTTTTTTCATTTTTAACAACAGCACCATTAGAGCATATATACCTGTAGATGTAATGAGAAACCGTTAATGCCCTGAAACCAGTTTCGGAATTAATAATCATTAAACCTAGTCCGCAAATATCATCGGGGACAGGTTCAGTTTTAATATTATCATAAGTAACAATGCTGAAGAAGAAATCATTCCTGGAAATTGAGCGGGCCCCCATTCCCGCCAATGATTTAATTATTTCCAGGTCATTGATTTCATTATAATCCGGTGAAACTATAGTTAAGGCATCCTCCTGTTCAATTTTTACAATTACCGAATGAAGTTTAATATTCAATAAATAATCATTACATATTGATGCAATGGATTCAGGAGATAATCTATAAATCTTACTTACAGGGAATGTATACCATCGCAATAATTTATAAAGAAAACTTCTTCTTAAAGGAAACTCATTTTTAGTCCCGTTAAAAACCTGCAGCAGTAATTGCTCATTCCTGTTTAATATTTTTAGATTATGAGGATTAACCTCAATTTTTTCAATCTTCCTTTTTCTTAAAAAATCTATTACGATATCAGGTTCGGTATAAATAAATTCCGCACCATCTTTAACCATACATTCCTCAGATGTCGGCAGCTAAAATAAAAACAGCGGGAAAGAAAAGAATATCATTTAATGATACTAATTTGAATTACTTTAATACAAAGCATATTTTTGGTAAAAAATAAATTAAAGGTGGGACGTGTTTGAATTTCAAACAAAATTTAAGAGGCAGATTGAAATCCTGGGTTTATGCCTCGAAAGTAAAAAACCTCTCCGAACATTCGACCTTGCCGATTACTTCAGTGTTGAAGAGCTTACAATCAAAAGAGACCTTCAGGACTTACGGTCTTACGGAATTGATATTCACTCTAATAAAAAATCCGGGGTTAGTTTAAGCAGCAATCTGCCAAAAGAAAAACTGATTGAAATTATAATTCATTATGTAGGATTCAATCACAGCAATTTTGCACTTGATAAAGCAACCTCACTCATTGTTGAAAAGAAAGGAATGGATGCGCTTAGCTGCTTTGTAAAACTTCAGCTGTGTATTGATAATTGTGAAACTATAAAAATTGATTATAATAAAATCGGAAATAAAATAGAAAAGGATAAAGAGATTAATCCCCTGCTGATTTTTCAGAATGAAGTTTCCTGGAGATTGCTCGCTGGCTCTGAAGGAAAAGTAAAGCAGTATCTTCTTGAAAAAATCATAAGTATAAAAGAAACAGGAAATAAATTTGATAAAAGCATTTATAAAATATCTGATCCGCTGAAATATGCATGGAAAACATGGTTCGGTGATGAGAAGTATGAAGTTAAACTGATGCTTTCACCTTATTGGGCTGAGAGAGTTAGTCCAAGAATTTTAGCAGAGAATCAGAAAACAAAAAGAAATAAAGATGGCTCCGTTATGTTTGAATGTACGGTCAACTCGATAAACGAAATTGCTGGATGGGTTGTGAGCCGCGGTGAAGGTGTTAAAGTAATTGAACCACCTGAATTGAAAGAGAAAGTGATTAAACTTGCAAAAGGGGTGCTGAGGAATTATGAGGAAGATTGAAAAATTTAAAGATTAAAAGATTTAAAGATTGAAAATGGAATTATGGAATACCGGAATGGTGGAATAATGGAATGATTGGTAGATGCTTGCATAAGCTTTAGAGATGTCATCTCTTAATTTACATTCTGAAGTAAATTCAATTGACTTCACAATAATACTTTGATAAAAATCATATCTCAAAAATTTTTTTGCTTTAAACTTGCGCAACTGATTGGTTGCACTTATATTTGCAACCAATCGGTAGCATTTTAAGGTAAGCAAATGAGAAGAGATATATTCCATGCAATAGCTGACCCGACCAGGCGGGAAATAATTAAACTTGTGTCGTTAAATCCTATGACACCTAATTCGCTTGCGGATCATTTTGATATAAGCAGGCAGGCAGTTTCCAAACATATAAAGATACTTTCTGAATGCAGTCTCCTCGAACAGGAATATTCCGGAAGGGAGATTTATTACAGGTTAAGTCCTGCTAAGCTAAAACCTCTCGATGAATGGCTTGAGCCTTTCAGACTTATGTGGCAAAAAAGGTTTAATGAACTCGATAAACTTTTATCTAAAAAAAATAAAACTAAAAACCAAAGGAGATAGATATGGAAATAGTAAAAGATGCTGCACAGAAGAAAATTTTTATTAAAAGAGAATTTAATGCTGAGCTTGAGAAAGTGTGGCAGGCATGGACAACTGCTGAACTGCTCGATGAATGGTGGGCTCCCAAACCATGGAAAGCAAGAACCAAAAGTCTTGATTTCCGTGAAGGCGGAAAATGGTTTTATGCTATGGTTGGTCCTGATGGAAGCGAATCGTGGGTAAGAATGGATATTATAACTGTTTCCCCTCTCAAGAGTTTTACTGTTTATGATAACTTCACAGATGAAAACGGAAATACGAATCCTGCTCTCCCAGGAATGGAATGGAAGTGTGAGTTTTCAAAAACCGCCGATGGTACTTTAGTAAGTGTTGAAATTTCTTTCTCATCAGAAGAAAACATGAAAAAAATTATAGAGATGGGATTTGAAGAAGGATTCTCATCAGCTTTAAATAATCTTGATGAAGTGTTCAAGAATTAACAAGATTGTAGACCATGGATTTATTGGACGGCAGAAGGAATTCCTGAAATAACAGATTTTTACAGTTGTGAGTGGACGGCTTTGTTTCGGCTATGTAACGGCTTTGTAGCGGCTTTGTATCTAAGCTGTTCCGATGCCTGCCCGAAAATCATATTTATTTTTTCTGTTTTGTTAAGGATTATCATTTGTTTCATCCTTTCTTTTGAAATTTTTTTTAATGTCAGGCTCTTATTAATAAATACTCCGTTTTTCAGTTTTTTGCCATTAAAATTTTTTTTTGAGGAATAGCAAAATCCGTCAAAATGGAGTATATGTATTATATACGCCCACAAAGCAATTGTGTGGGATGTCGCATAGTTGCTGAGTTAAACTTCCGGGGATTTTGGAATTTCGGAGTATTAACCCACCCCTTCTTCCCCTCCAGGGAGGGGACAACTCTCCCTAAGCAGGAGCTATACTGGAAGTGGTGCCGTATCAATTAGAAATTAAAAAGTGCAGAGGGCATAGTGCATAGTGTTGAGAAATGCATTAGCCCATAAAGTGGTATGTGACAGACTAAATAATCCTATTCAACATTCCAAAACTTGTCCGGCTTACAGATAGACTCCAAAAAAGTTGTTTTGTTTACAGACAGATTCCACCATTCCAAAAGCGTGGTTCAGCTTAGAGGAACTTTGCAGATCTGGAGATCTGCACTACGGGTAGGCTAATTATTGGACTCAACCTCCGGGAATATTTGGATAATGTAAAATCCTTTAATATGAACTTAACCTGAGCCAGAATTTTCTTTTAATTTTGTCCGGTTAAATGCATAAAAGAAAGCTCCGGGTATAAGACCTATTATGGAAATAAAATAATCTAAAATACCAAGAGTAAAAGCATATGATTTAGTAACTCCAATGAGTCCCAAAAAGTAGATGGAACCCCCTTCATTAATTCCTATTCCGCTAAATGAAATCGGCAATCTTATAAGCAGCATCATTATGGGGACATAAATTATAAAATAATAGAGTGGTACATCAAGCTGCAAACTTATTGCAATATAAAAATTAATCAGGATGCTTATGAATATTTCAACCAATGTTAGAGCTAAAAAGATAACCAGGGTAAGTTTTTTTGTTTTATAAGAATAGTAAGACAGAATCAGTCTTTGAACTTTAGAGGAAAATTTTGAAAAATATTTTTTGTTTTCAATTAATCTTAAAAAATTAACTGCTTTATTTATAAAGCTTTCATTAAATGAAAGGAACAGCAAGATAATACCAATTATAGAAATGAGAGAAAAAACAACAATTATTTTATCTATATCGATATTCAAATCACTCATTAGACCCATAAATAAAAAAGCCGAAGTTAAACCATATAAGAATAATCCCACAAAACCTAAAAATCTCTCCACTAATATTGAGGCAATAATATCAGATAAAGCAAAACTTTCTTTTCTTAGAAAATGAGTTTTGATAATATCCGCACCAACTGTTGAAGGTAAAACCAGTCCTAAAAAATTCGAGATGTAATAAATCTTAGCAGCTTTATATAAAGTTATATTAATATTTTTCACCTTTAATAACATATTCCATTTAAAAGCCATTAACATTCTATCAAAGGTAAAAGTAAGAAAAGCTAAAACAAGGAAGGAGTATTCAGCATTCTTTACTGCTAAAAAAACTTCATCAAAGTCAATCCAGTTAATAATAATTATTAATAAAGAAAGACTTATAAGAATTTGAATTATTTTTTTAAAATTTATTTTTCCTCCTGATAATTTTAGTTTATGATTCGAGAATTTTTCTTTATTTGTTAACTACATTTTTTATGGCTTCTAAAGTTTTTTTTGCAGCATTTTCCCAGGTATAATAAGAAGCGCGTTCAAAGCTGTTCTTTATCAAACGATTTCTTAATTCATCATTATTCAACAGAATTTCAATTTTGGAAGCGAAATCTTCTGGAGAATAAGGATCAGCATATAAAGCACCATCACCTACAACTTCCTGAAAAGCACCGGTGGTAGAAACTACAGCAGGACAGCCGCAAGCCATAGCTCCTAATAATGTAAAGCTAAAGCTTTCATAAAATACCGGTATTACAATTAACGATGCCAGGCTATAAAGATTTTGAATCTCATTAAAAGGGACAAAATTTACAAAATGAACCTTTTCAAAATCTGAATTAGTATATCCGTTATCTAAAAAATATTCACGAACATGTTTCCCTGCCATCACCAAATGATGAGGTATTTTATCTCTGCAAAGCATAAATGATTTTAATATTGTATCAGGGTTCTGGCTTGGATTCCATTTTTTTGAATTTTCCATTCCGGGATTAGTTACCCTGGTCATTGATAAAATAAATTTTTCAGGTAACTGATATCTCTTTCTAAACTCTGATAAAACTATTTGATCTGTAACAGGTTTGTGAGATTTATGAACACCGGGATATGTTATAGTTGAATTTTGAAAATGATGATTTAAATACTTCCGGTTTTCTTCAACAACCCAGTTAGCCATTGGTAAAAAGTGGCTTGCTTTTCTTATATAAATGGGAAGCATAAATTTTTGATAAAGCACATCAAACTTTTCATAGTATTCGGGACATACATACCAGGCAGGTTCCTGTAAACCCATAATAACAGGACGGTGACTGAAGATTGGAACTGTAAACTTGGGATTAAAAATTATATCGGCTTTATATTTCCGTGCTGCAAATGGTACTAATACCTGATCCCAGAATAATTTATTTCTAGACTTTAATAGTATTTCCCGGGCATTACTAAATGATTTAAAGCGGCCAAAATATTTAGTTGTTCTATAAAGAAGCAGGAAGGTTATTGAAGGTTCGATGCTCAGCATAGCTTCCAGGAGACCATCAACATACATGTGGAAGCCGCTATCCTGATCCATAGCGCGCATCATCACCGCAATTTTCATGCTTTAACTAATTGTATGTATTTATTTAAATGTTAAATGAATTTACCATCCGCTTTTAATAACGTGACAAACACGCTGAACATTTTCAATACTCATTTTTGTATGGAGCGGAAGAACTAAATATTTATCTTCTACTGCATCCATATTAGGAAGATCATCTCTTCTTCCTCCAAAGATACTATACCTATCATTCCTGTAATGTACCTGACCGGATTCAATATTGTTTTCACGCAATTTAGTCATTAACTCAACTCTTTTTTCAACTAAAACAGTGCATAACCATGCAGCATTAGTCCTGTCTGAATAACCTGTCCCTATAATTTTAATTCCGGGAACATTTTTTAAACCGATAATATATTCATTCAATAGCATTTGGCGTAAAGCAAGAATTTTATCAAACTCATAAAGACCGGCAAGTCCTAATGATGCAGCAATATCATTCATCTGGTATTTATATCCAACTTCATAAATATCATTTTCCCAGATTCCTCTTTGTTTTGCAGTTCTGTCAATACCAAACCATCTTAACCTTTGTGCTTTTTCTAAAAGTGACGGATCTCTAAAAGTTAAAAGTCCGCCGTCCCCCGTTGTAATATGTTTAATAGCCTGAAATGAAAACATAGTAAATTCTGAATATGCACCAATAGGAATATGATTGTAAGTTGCACCTAAAGCATGTGCAGCATCCTCTATAACAGGGATACCAAATTCATCTGCAATTTGATTCAATTCTTTCAAATCGCAAGGAAGTCCTCCATAATGCACACAAACTATCGCCTTTGTTTTTTCATTCACTAAACTGCGTACATGATTAACATCAATATTTAGTGTGTCCTGCTGAACATCAGCAAATTTCAATTTAGCACCCAAATATAATAAAGGAATACTTGTAGCCGTACAAGTAAAAACCGGGACTATTACTTCATCATCTTTTTCAATATTTGCTAAAATATAGGCAAGATGTAGAGCATCAGTACCTGAACCGACTGCAAGAACCGGGTTACCCTTTGTAAACTTTGATCTGAAGATATGTTCAAATTTATCTACTTTAGGCCCCTGCCCTATCCACCGGGTTGATAGTGTATCGGCAATCTCCTCAATAGCTGAACTCGGGATATGGGGGTGAAATAAAACTATATTTCCTTTACAAGGCTGTAAAAGAGGAAATTCATCCTGTGGTGATTCTTTAGGTTTGTCGATTTTTATTTTAAACATATATTTTCTTTAATTATTTGGAACTATAGATGGGAGACATTTATTATTTTTCCCCACAATATTTTCCCAACCAATTCTTATACCATTAAAGAATGCAATTATATTGTTTGGTTTTAACTAAAACCCATTTTCTTTCTATGAACATTTTGAGACATGGATGAAAAATTCAAACATTCTTTTGATGATTAAAATATCGGAAGGCTTTAATTATTCCTATCGCTATAACTCGTCTGTAGATAAAAGAATTATAATTAAATCTTGAATTATTAATTTCACTTTATTATGTTCAATTCCGATTCTAAATTTATGAGGGGTCATATGTTATTTTATATCTTACTTTCAGCTTTTTTAATTCTTCTGTACTTTATTGTTAAAGCAGTTTATAAGTGGGCAAATATTCAACGATGTCCTGTCTGTAACCAGCCAATCCCTGAAGGCCAGGAGTTTTGTGATGAAAGACTTCATGATGAGTAGAATATAAAATTACAAGATTTCGAAATCACAAGATTGGGATATTGGAATGGTGAAATATTGGAATAAATGAATGAATAAAATTAATTGAATTGGTTGATACTGATATAGAGCATTGGATGAAATCTCACCTTTTCTGAATATAAAGCTGTCACCCTCATGATAAAAAATGGACAGATTTAAATTTTCAATAAATCAATATTGCGAATTCAGGGACAAATTTTTAAGTTAAAATATACTCGTCATTGCCGATATCTCTAATCTAAATAAAAACAAAAGGAGGATCTATGCTCAGGAACCAATTACTGTTGTGTCTCTCGTTAGCTGCATTTCTCTTTTTCTCAGGTGCAACAGCATTAGCACAGGAAACAGAAAAGTCAATGGAGAAGTCGCTTTATGAGCGTCTCGGCGGTGTTCATGCTATTGCACAGGTTGTAGATGATTTTGTTGACAGGATTTGGGTAAATGAAGTATTAAATGAAAACCCGAAGAATAAACAGGCAATGGGGATTAGCAAACCAGCATTAAAATATCTCGCAACAGAGCTTACCTGCATGGCTGTCGGTGGTCCGCAGAAATATACAGGACGTCCATTAAAAGATGTACACGAACATCTTAATATTTCGGAAAGAGAATGGGAAGCAATGGTAGCAGATTTTAAAGTTACTCTAAATAAATTTAATGTTCCGGATAAAGAACAGCAGGAACTTCTTGAAATTGTGGGAAGTGTTAAGGGCGATATTGTTAGTGTGGCGCAAAGATAAAATTACAAGATGGAATAATGGAATCCGCCAATAAGCCGGACAAGTTTTGGAATATTGGAATGTGTGGATGTTTGAACGATGGAGAATTGATTTTTTATAGAGATGACGTCTCTTCAAATTAGAACTGAATGATAGAGATGTCATCTTTTTTATTTGTGCGAAAGAAATACTGAAATAAGTTCATCATAAATTAAAATGGAAAGAAGATGGGGATAAGGAATGTGGCTAATATCCAGAATAAAATGTTTAACGGAGTTCCTACTTTAATGAAATCAATTACTTTATAGCCGCCGGGATTAAAAATTAACAGGTGTGTCTGATATCCAACCGGACTCATAAATGCAAGTGAAGCTGCAAACATAACTGCTACAATAAAAGGCCGGGGATCTACCCCCAATGAATGTGCTGTTACTATTGCAATTGGTGTAATTAAAGCAGCAGTTGCTGTATTGGACATTACTTCAGTAAGGGCAAGAGAGATTAAATAAATTAATGATAGTACGATAAATGGTCCACCACTTCCTGCTATCACAAGTATCAATTCCGAAACAAGTTTTGCTGCGCCTGTTTTTTCCAATGCAGTTCCTAATGCAAGTGAGCCTGCAAGAAGAAAGATAATTTTCCAGTCAATTGCATAATAAACCTGTTCGAGTGTTAAACATCTTGTAAGAACAAGAACAATACTTCCGCAGAAGGCACTCACTGCAATAGGAAGTATATTAAAAGTAGCTAGCATTACAACTGCAAGAATAGTAACCAAAGAGATTAATATTTTTGACTTTTTGAATGATGGAGGGTCAACCTTTGATAAAAAAACAAATGCTCCCTGCTCTTTTAACTTGTCAATCTCCCCTTTGCTTATTTCTATTAAAAGAGAATCACCCGCCAAAAGTTTTACTTCCGCAATTTTATCTCTTATTAATTTACCTCTGTGTCTTAATGCTAAAACTATGCTGTTAAATCTGTGCCTGAAGTGAACCTGTTTAATACTTTTCCCGATCAGAAAAGAATTTGGTGCAACAATAGCTTCAATTAACTGAATATTACCTGCTGCAGTTAAAGCATCTGACCATTTTAATCCGGGTTTAATTAAAATTCCCGGGTGTTCCATTAATTCTTTTATTACTTCAAGTTTGGTTTTAACCAGCAGTCTGTCGTTTTCATAAATGTATGTATCTGCATTAGGAATAAAACTATGTTTATTATTTCTTGTTATCTGGATAACATCAAGATTAAGATTTTTAATAATGGGAGAATCCTTAATTTTTTTATTTACCGCATTAGATTCTTTTTTAATAATTATTTCTGTAAGATATTCACCAAGGCCAAAACTATCTGTGAGTTCAGAATCAGGTTTACGCTCTGGAAGAAATTTTATACCAATTAATAAGAGATAAAGAAAACCTGTTACAAAAAAGAAGAGTCCTAAAGGAGTAATTTCAAATAAAGAAAAAGATGGCAAACCCTGTTTAACAGCAACAGAGTTTACTACAATATTTGTTGAAGTACCGATTAAAGTACATACCCCGCCAAAAATTGCAGCATAAGATAAAGGGAGCAAAATTTTTGATGGAGTGAAATTATTATCCCGTGAAATCTGTAAAAGCAGAGGAAGAAATATTGCAACAACAGGAGTATTATTAATAAAAGCTGAAATGAAAGCTGCCGTAATAAGTGTAATAGATACAGCAAGAAA
>Ga0207873_1000184_pt1 | contig 67051 bp, 56 predicted proteins | sample BGWIniCompost_FD_187373 | JGI IMG/M metagenome (GOLD analysis project Ga0207873, IMG submission 187373) | Cellulose adapted compost microbial communities from Newby Island Compost Facility, Milpitas, CA, USA - BGW Initial Compost (SPAdes)... ...
ATCCAGATAATCAGGCCATTGAAGCCTACCAATATCATCGTGACAACGGCCACAGTGCCCAGAAGTATCCGCTTGGGAGAGCCGGGCTGACGAGGTTGCCCGGAAAACCCAGGCTGGGGGTACGCCACCGGTTTCCGCCTCCATCGCTAAGTCGGCTGTCACTCCTGTCTTCTGCCGGCAGAGCCGCCAACCCAGAATATGTCTCACTGTCCGCCTTCTACAGACCTGCGCTCTGATCGCTGTGGCGGGATATCAAGCGGCGCTTGTGCCGTCCTGGTCAGCCGTACCGGTTCCGGATCACAGGTGCTGCATCTGAAAACGAAGCTGGTAGACGGGGTACGCGTGACGCGACAGCGACTCCGCCCTGGAACGTCCTGACGACGCTGTGGCGTTCACCTAGACAAGATCAGGCAAGATCAGGTCGGTACCGTTCCGGCTCGGGTAGCAGCTTGTTTGGTACCGGCCGGCGTACACGACCGAGGCCACGCACGTTCACGTTTAACACGACAGCTGACGCGTAGCGAATTACGACATCGATCCATAAATCGAAGTCGATATCACTGTCTGACTGACTAAGGACGTCCTAGCGCAAGCAGCATCCCAGCCATAGCCGATTTTGAATAGAACTCAGATACGAGGAACGGTGAGGCGCCAGGCACCGGGCCGCACTCGCCATGTGCGCTTTTGCACCCCATCGGTAAGTTCCCCGTCGGTGTTGAGCGGCACTGCCTCACCAGAGACCGTCACGGTACGTCCACGCCGAGTTACCACCTGCGAGTAGCTGATGTGTCGGCCGAGTTTGAGCAGGATCCCATACACCACCCGGGCGATCCGGCCGACCGCGAAGGAGACCATCACATCGACCAGTCCATCGTCGGGAACGGCGTGTGGGGACAACGGCGTCCCTCCCCCGATGCTCGTTCCGTTCCCGACCCCGATCATTAGGATTCTCCGCCGCCCATCCGCCACGACGGCGCCGTCAACCGTCACTTTCACCAGCCACCCTTGGGCCCGGAACGCGGCGATGACCGCCCCTATCGGGTACGCGAAGCGACCCAACCGTGGTTTGAGTGGTGCTGCTTCTCGTGATCCCTGAGCCCCGACTCCCAGATGTAGGGCGTTGACCACCACCCCGCCGGTGTCATCCACGAGCAGGTCGAGCCGCCGTTCTTGACCTCGTAGTACCACCTCCGCGGCTCGTACCGGATCGAGCGGTATCCCCACTCCTCGGGCGAAGTCATTCCCGGTTCCCATGGGGATCAGGCCCAGGGTGACGGTGTCGAGGAGCCGTCTGTGGTAGAGGAACTGAATCACGGTGTGCAGGCTTCCGTCGCCACCGATGACCACTGGCTTGTGGCCCGCGTACCGGCTCATTACCTCACCCAGCTGGCTGGGGTGATCCAGCGTCACAACCGCCACCTCAGCGCCGGAGCGCAGTACATCTAGCGCCGCGGTGAAGGCGCCGTTACCGACTCCGCCCGCCGCCGGGTTACAAATCGCCACAATCGGCTGTGCGCCTTCGTCCGACATCCGCTCTTAGTCCTCCAGGCACCGAGCCAGCCTCCAAAAAGAGGGGCCAGGCCGTGGCTTCGGTCCCCTCATCAGGCTTGGTACCACATACAGTGGGACGGGTCCGTGAGAGGAGGCCAGGTGGCTGAACTCGTGGTGGGTCCGCTGTTACGGTACGTCGACGATCGGTCTGCCACGGTCTGGGTCGAAACCGATCGACCGTGCACTGTGGAAGTCCTGGGGCATCGAACCCATACCTTCACCGTCCACGGTCACCACTACGCGTTAGTGGAGATCACAGGCCTTTCTCCGGGCGAGAGCGTCCCTTACACCGTCTCGTTGGATGGAGAGGTGGTCTGGCCTGAGCCGGGCAGCCAGTGGCCGGTCAGCCGGATCCGCACCTTTGCCCCTGGTCGACCGCTCCGCCTGCTGTTTGGCTCCTGCCGCCGCGCCGACCCACGCGACGACATTCACAATCGCCTGCTCGGTGTGGACATGCTGTGGGCGTACGCGCATCACCTCGCTGCCACCCCCGAGGCTGAATGGCCAGCAGCGCTGCTCCTGCTCGGTGACCAGGTGTACGCGGACATCCCGCCCGAGCCGGTCAAGGAGTTCATCCGCGCCCGCCGTGACGTCAGCCAGCCCCCGGGTGAGGAGTTGGCTGATTTCGAGGAGTACGCCTTCTTGTACCGCACCGCGTGGAGTGATCCAGCGGTCCGGTGGCTGCTGTCCACGCTCCCCACGGCGATGATCTTCGATGATCATGACCTCCGGGATGACTGGAACACCTCCGATGTCTGGCAGCGGCAGATGCGGGAGCAGCCCTGGTGGAGGGAGCGTGTCACGGCTGGTCTGGGCGCGTACTGGATCTACCAGCATCTGGGGAATCTGTCACCTCACGAGCTGGCTTCCGACAGCACCTACCAGTCGGTACGCGCGTTTGAGGGTGACGCTGGGGCCGCGGTAGACAAGTTCGCGCTGCGGGCGGATGAGGAACCCGCCAGTGTTCGGTGGAGTTTCCATCGTGACTTCGGCGCGATCCGCTTGGTGATGCTCGACTCTCGTTGCGCGCGGGTCCTCACGCCTGGCCAACGCGCCATGGTCCACCCATCGGATTGGGAATGGTTCGACTCCGTGGCCCGAGGCGACTTTGATCATCTCCTGATCGGGACCTCGCTGCCTTACCTACTGCCGGCCAGCATCCATGCCTTGGAGCGCTGGAACGAGGTGGTCAGCGAAGGACGATGGGGTCGGTGGGCTGCTTGGGCTGGTGAGCGGCTCCGCCAAAGCATAGACCTGGAGCACTGGGCTGCGTTTGGTCGCTCTTTCGACGACATGGCCCGTCTTGTCAGAGAGCTGGCGACTGGTCAACGAGGAGCGACGCCGGCGACGATCCAGTTCCTGTCTGGAGACGTGCATTTCAACTACTTGGCGCGCACCGAGCTGCCCGGCGTCTACCAGGTGGTCTGCTCTCCTATCCGACATCCCCTCACACCGGTGCTGCGGTACGCCAACGTGGTCGCCGCGTGGCGGGCGGTTGGTTATGTGACACGGACCTTGGCGCGTTTGGCGCGTGTCCCTAAGCCACCGCTGCGGTGGTGGTTGGACCGTAAGCCCTGGTTCGACAACGCGCTCGCGTCATTGGATCTTGATGGACGTTCGGCCACCTTGCGCTGGTTCACCGCCAGGCACACGGCACCCGAACGTCTTGAGGTGGTACGCGAGGTCGCCCTCAGCTGAGGAGCCCTCGCTGAGTTGACGCTGTCCCTGGGCTGCTTCCTGCGAGCACTGGTTCCTTCTGCTTCGTTGCCCAACGTTGGGTACGCGCGGTAGCGACGTCCCCTCCAACGCGTGCTCCCCCGCGCCCAGCCGCGAGATATCCACAGGCTATCCACAGCCTAGTCCCTGGTTTTCCACAGTTATCCACAGGGAGCGGCTGAGTTATCCACAGGCTTGCACACAGGCTTGTGTGCATTGATGGCCATCACATACCGTCGTTCCAGGTTGCCTACTTGTTGATCTATAAGTCGCTTTCACTCTTAAAGCGAAGCTCTACCTCTCTTATCGCGGAAAGGTGCTCTATGCCATTAGATGTTCAAAAGTTCCTAAAAGAGGCGATGGAAGAGGCTCGACAGGAGTTCGAGCGTCGACGTTCGCTACATGAAGAGTTCCGCCGTACCGAAGTGTCCTGTCAGTCACCAGACCACAGCATCGAGGTGGTGCAAACCTGTTCTGGAGAGATCCGGAGTATCCGGATTGCTCCCGGCACCTTCGAGCGATACGACGAGGAGTCCTTCGGTCGTCTCCTCGAGACCACCCTTCGATCCGCCACTGATGCCGTTCTCTGGGCCCGCCGCACGCTTATCGAGGACAGGAAGGCTGCTGCTCATGACAGAGGCTGATGTTGACGTCAATACGGAAGGTGTTCGCCAACAGATCGCGCGCATCCTCGGGCTGTCCATGATCGCGGAAGCCGTCCCGCATTACCTCGAAGGCGAGAACCCTATTGGTATCTCCGCATGGTTGAGTCGTGAAGATCTAGGTAACTTATCACCGCTATATGACGAGTGGAAAAATCTGATCGATTGGCGTGTTCAGGAGGCGATAGATCTAGCAACCGTTCTGCGGTACACCGCTGAACTCGTCGCCCAGGCACTCGCCATATATCAGAACGCCGACTTGACCATCGAGGCCGATATGACAGACCTCATGAGTAACAGCCCGGCGTTGCATCCGGAAGACCACTATGAGGCCGGTGATGAGATCTCTATCCGCGCCTACTCATCTGAATCTCTTAATGAACTCCTTCACTCCTGGCACCCACCCCGTGTTCGCTGAAGAGAATCATGACTAATCCAAATCCCCTTCCCGGCGAGCAGCTTAATGTACTCGAGCAAACACTGCAGGAACATCGGGATCGTATTGGATTGTGGTTATACGCGCTGGAGTTATTTGGTTGGGGCAGTGAAGGAATGCGGCGACGCCTAGAGACCGCGGCTAGCTTCCGCCCCGAGAAAATCTTTGCCGTCGCCCAATTGTTCCAAGACCTATCACGAGCGTATGCAGAGCTGAGAGATTCTGCTCAAGCAATAGGGATAGAAATAGATTCTTATTGGGATGGCGAAGGAGTAACCAGCTTTCTAAACTTCTTCAACCTTCTTACCGACCACATAGCGGGAGATAACTACAGTCTCAGCGCAATAGCAACCCATACAGCCAACACGATGAATGGCTTTGGACAGGCAATTATGGCATGGCAAATGGCGGTATCCCAGGCTATCCAAGCATGGAATGCTCATAATGAGGAAGAGGAACGCAATCTCCTTGATTCCATATACTCTGCCCCTACAGCTGATCCATTAGTACTAGCTGGCAATATAGCGCGGGTCGTTGATCGAGCTATTCGCGCTGCCCACGACAGCGCGGAAGAAGAGGCCCAATTTTGGATGGGGGAGTTCATGGCTGCCTTAAATATACCTGCCCCCTCCGGGGGTCACCTCCAAACGAACTTCTTCGATGGGCCCACGCTTGAGGTGAGAATGCCATGAAGCCTAGATTGTTAGACGGTCGAACGGCCCGTCGAGCGGTTCCCCGCTGGTGCGCTTATGCCCTCACGCTTCTTATACTCACCAGCACATCGGCTTGCGTAGGCTTCACGCCCGACCGAGAGGAACCAGAAGTTCCACCTATCCCCTCGTTGTTTCCCGCCACCCCTTCTTCCTCGCCCCTACCTACCCCAGACGCGCAGCGTATCTCCTATCTGTGTTATCTTCTAGAAACCAGAATCGAGAATGCACCATTTGATCTAGTCCCCCTATCGTTGACTCACTCATCTAATGAAAGCGTCACCTGCAGCTTAAGGCAACCAATTCCCGACACTAGAGCCGCTCTCAAAATTTCTATCTTCGCGAATACATTCCAAGCCTATCCAGGAGAATCTAGTGAGGACGCCACAATAAGGAGATTAAGGTCCGAAATTAGCTACAGAGAGGCTAATGGGATAGCATATCACCGCTTAGACATAGATATTGCAGAGATATGGATCGGCACAAGCTTCAATGACACCACTCTGATAGACACGGATACCAACACTGAAACACCTGGCCATCAGGTCGGCACGCGGGGATTTGCCGTCAATTTTCCTTATCAGATCAGGACCGCGACCTCCATCGTTCAACCCTTGGAAGATGTCACTGAAGACATCAATGCTGAGAATACGGCACTAACCGAGGAAATAGCCACTATGCTGCTCACTGAAGCCATGGAGGTGCTTCTGGAGTGACCCGCATACAGGTCGTCTGATGGCCCTCCCCGGCTGTGCTCTAACCGCGGTCGCGTACCTTCTGCTAAGGCTCTATCCGATGCGTGTTACTGCTGAAGGATGAGACTCATCGCCTCACTACGAGACTTCGCGTCGGTCTGAAAAATACCCCGCACTGCCGAGGTGATGGTCCGGGCTCCTGGTTTGCGAATGCCCCTCATCGACATACACATGTGCTCACAGTCGACCACCACGATCGCGCCTCGGGGCTCTAAACGCTCCATGAGCGTATCGGCGACCTGTGAAGTTAACCGTTCCTGCACTTGAGGTCGACGCGCGTACACCTCAACCAGCCGCGCGAGTTTCGACAGGCCGGTGATCCGGCCATGCTCACCCGGAATGTACCCGATATGGGCGACCCCATGGAATGGGAGCAGATGATGCTCACATAGCGAGGTCAATGAGATGTCCCGCACGAGGACAAGCTCCTCGTGGTTCTCTTCAAACGCCGTGGTGAGCACGCTGGCGGGGTCTACCCGTAACCCCGCGAACATCTCGGCGTACGCCTGGGCGACACGGGCTGGGGTACGCCGTAGGCCTTCCCGGTCGGGGTCCTCCCCTAACGCCAGCAGGATTTCCCTAACGGCCCGCTCGATACGTCCCAGGTCGACCGCGTCCTCAACTGGCCGGCCGCTTAACCGGCCACTGACGATGCGTGCCGCGAGCAGATCGAGCTCCTCCACCGAGGAGGTGAGATCGTCGGGTTCGGTCGCCGACACGACCTCGCGCTGCTCTCGCCCATTGGGTCGGTGAATGCCGGAGTCCGGCGGGGAGGGCGACACCTTCCCGCCGGACCGGTCATCATCACGTCGCCTTGACAGGGCCTACCCCTCCCGGACTAGCTGGGTTGCCCCGGTCCGGAAGCAGAGGACGGTGGCAGCGAGCTGGATTCCGCCGACGAGGTTGTGGATTCGTCGGTGGAGCTGGCCGAGGCCGACTGGTTGTTGTTCGGCGTTGACTGGGTCGATTGGCTAGATGCCGACTGGTTGTTTGGCGCCTCGATCGCCCGGGGCCGCGGACTGGGCCGCTCACTGCCGTTGGCAACGCTGCCGTTGTTGCTCTGCTGGAGAGCAGCGGCGCCATCAGCTTCGGCCTGCCGCTTGAGCCTTTCGGCTTCCGCCGGCGTCAACACCGGCGGACGGTTGCTGGGACGACGCTTCCCGAAGCCGTTATAAGGCGCCATGGGGGGCCGCTTGACGACTCGGGCGCAGATTCGAGCCATGTCCGCCTGGGAGATGGTCTCCTTCTCCATCAGCTCCAGGACGATGTTGTCCAGCACGTCCCGGTACTCGACCAGGATCTCCCACGCCTCGTCGTGGGCCAGCTCGATCAGCGCCCGGACCTCAGCGTCGATCTCAGCCGCGATGGCGTCGGAGTAGTCACGCTGGTGCCCCATGGTGCGTCCGAGGAAGGGCTCGTCGGAGTTGTCCGCGTAGCGGACCGCACCAAGCTTGGCGCTCATGCCGTACTGGGTAACCATCGCCCGTGCCAGCGCGGAGGCCTTGTTGATGTCGTCACCGGCACCCGTGGTCGGCTCGTGGAAGACCAGCTCTTCGGCTGCTCGACCACCTAGCGCGTACGCGAGCGTGTCGATCATCTCGGAGCGGGTCTGGGTGTACCTGTCCTCCGTCGGCAGAACCAGGGTGTGTCCCAAGGAGCGGCCGCGCGACAGGATGGTCACCTTGTGGACGGGCGCGGCGTGCGGCAGCGCCCACGCCACCAGGGCGTGTCCACCCTCGTGGTAGGCGGTGACCTTCTTCTCCTTCTCGCTCATCACCCGGGTACGGCGCTCCGGTCCGGCGATCACCCGGTCGACGGCCTCTTCAAGGAAGTCGTTGGTGATCGCTTTCTTCCCGCTCCGGGCGGTGAGCAACGCAGCCTCGTTGATCACGTTGGCCAGGTCGGCACCCGTGAATCCGGGGGTACGCCGAGCCAAGGTCTCCAGATCAACGTCGGGTGCGAGCGGCTTGCCCCGGGCGTGCACCCGAAGAATCGCCTTACGCCCCTCCAGATCCGGCCGGTCAACAGCGATCTGCCGGTCGAAACGGCCGGGACGCAGCAGCGCCGGGTCGAGAATGTCAGGACGGTTGGTGGCCGCGATCAGAATCACGCCGCCTTTGGTGTCGAAGCCGTCCATCTCGACCAGCAGCTGGTTGAGGGTCTGCTCACGCTCGTCGTGGCCACCCCCTAGCCCGGCGCCGCGGTGCCGACCGACGGCGTCAATCTCGTCGACGAACACGATCGCCGGCGCGTTGGCCTTGGCCTGCTCGAACAGGTCACGGACTCGGGAGGCACCGACACCGACGAACATCTCCACGAAGTCCGAACCGGAGATGGAGTAGAACGGGACGCCTGCTTCCCCGGCGACGGCTCGGGCCAACAGCGTCTTACCGGTTCCTGGCGGACCGTAGAGCAGGACACCCTTGGGGATCTTGGCACCCAGGGCCTGGTACTTCGCCGGGTTCTGCAGGAAGTCCTTGATCTCCTGCAGCTCCTCAATCGCCTCATCGGCGCCGGCCACGTCGGCGAAGGTGGTCTTGGGAGTGTCCTTACTGACCAGCTTCGCCTTCGACTTGCCGAAGTTAAGCACTCGGCTGCCGCCGCCCTGCATCTGGCTCATGAACAGCAGCAGGAGTATGACCACGATCGCGATGGGCAGCAGACTGATGAGCAGCCCAACGAAGAAGTTGTCCTGGGTGACGACAACGTCGAACTCTTCGATCGTGCCGTTCGCCGCCTGCTCAGTGAGTTCCTGATAGAGCTCGTCTGCGGACTCAGCGGGGAAGGAGGCCTGAATCTTGTTTGTTCCATCGACCTCAGTGCGCAGGTCCAAGCTCAGGACCTGCTCGCGGTCCTCGAGCCGCGCGGCTCTGACATTTTCGGCTTCCAGCTGAGCCAGCACCACCGACGTGTCGACTTTGGTGTAGTCGCTTCCGCCGGTGAAGACAGAGCTGAGCAGGATGGCACCCAGGATCACCAAGATGATCCAGAACAGTGGCCTGCGGAAGAATCGCGTGCGTTCCATACTTGTACGGGCTCCGGTGGTGCCCGGCCCCTCCCGATCTCACGCCTTCATCGTTGACCCCCGCCGGTCAGCAGACCGGCGCGACCCCGGACTTCCCGGATATTCGACGGTACACCGTCCACGGCGCGGTCGCCGAGCCCAGCCCGGTTCCCAGCGAACTCCCAGCTACTTTCTGTAAGTATATGAAGACGCTGCGATCAGCGTAGAGGGTCGCTGTCTTCACTGGTCTGGGAGCAAAGCCAGGGTTTTCTCTCCAGGTCATAGGAACTCTGACCGACATCGCCAGTAACACGGCTTTCCTGAGAGCCGCCTACCGGTGCCGGTGTAGATGTAGGAATCGGATATGTAGCGGCCCGCACTGTTCCGACCCTAGATCGGACTGGTCTTGTCTGTTTCCGCTACTGGACCCCAGTTGTCTGGCATTAGACAGTCGCTCGTGTGCCATCCGCCACAGTGTCGATGCTGGAATAGCTGACACCCGGTCCGGAGTGGATGGTGAGCGTCCCCCAGGCTTGGGCACCGAGCCTAGGGCGAGCCGTACTGCCGTAGCCGTTCGTCACGGTGTAGATAGCCCTTGAGTTCGGCGCTCTGCTGATGAGGGCAAGCTGTACGCCGCTGTTAGGCGCTACCCATCGGGCGGATGTGGACGATCCTGTTCTCTCCACGCAACGCAACCGATCACACGGTGCTACAGCCACCGTTTTCTGGACAGTCGCCGATTTCTAGATCGTGAATCTCCCTGCCGGGTTGGCGCCCCCACACCCCTCCAACCGCGAAAGATCATCACGTATTACCCGCACGCAGGTGTTGCCGAGATCACGCGCCATGGTGCTCAGATTCGGCGTGCCACGCGTCTCACCAGCTCATCCTCGTCGGTGACGCAGTTGAAGAAGCAATCGCAGCGGCGTCTGTGGTGGATATCCGGGCCGCCTTTCATACCGGACTGCCCTCGTAAAGGCCTTTTCGTCCTCTTGGAAAGAGGCCTACGCATATCGCAGATACACGTTGCAGGTTGGAGATGCACGTTGCGGGCCATCACCGCCCGAGCAGCGGCCCCACGAATGTCTCATCCACATCAACACCCACAACACCAGGAAGCAACTACCCTGCCTCCACCCACCACACTCATTACATCACTACATTCTCATTTCAGGATATTATACGCACATCTCCCGTGCTCGCTTCCCACGCTCCCCAACCTGCGGCTCCTTTATGAAGCAGGTATAGGAGTGGACGCGGCGCACTGCGGATCGGAGTGATGTACGGCCACAGAGATAGAGAAGCCAAAGGGGCACGCGGTGCGCGTACCCCTTTAGTCATCACTAGCGTCGGCAATCCGAAGGCGCTCGGGCTCGGTCGCCTTATGCCTGTCGCCTTATGTCTTAAGAGCGATCAGAGAGCACCGCAACCCGACCCTACGGACGTTATCTAATGAGTTCGGCGCTTCCGCCCGAGTCTCTACCTGCTGTACACCTCGGGCTTGAGAACCGCGACACAGGGCAGTTCGCGGTAACGCTCCGCGTAGTCAAGCCCGTAACCGACCACGAACTCGTTGGGGATATCGAAACCTAAATACCGCACCGGGACATCGACCTTAACGGCGTCCGGCTTGCGGAGCAGGGCGACCACCTCGATCGACGCGGGCCCACGACTCTCTAGGTACTTCAGCAGCCACGACAAGGTCAGTCCGGAGTCGACGATGTCTTCCACGACCAAGACGTGCCGACCGGTGATGTCTCGGTCCAGGTCCTTGAGGATGCGTACCACCCCTGAGGAGGTGGTTCCCTGTCCATAGGAAGACACCGCCATGAATTCCATCTCCACCGGTCGGGGCAGGGCCCGCGCGAAGTCAGCCATGAACATCACGGCGCCCTTGAGGACCCCGACCAGGAGCAGGCCATCCCGATCGGCGTAGTCGGCGGTGACCTGTTCGGCCAACTCCCTGACCTTGTCCTTGATCTGCTGCTCGGTGACGATCACACGGTCGATGTCAGCCGCGTACCAGCTCCGCTGCGCCATGCCCGATAGCCTGCCGGATCCTTGTGATCAGGCTGTAACTGGGGTCGGACCCGTACCTGGTCAGGTTTCCAATCTGCGCTGTCACGACTGTCGTAAGCCCATCCGATCAGGCTGACAATCCCACATAACAGGATGAAGACGATAAGTCCGATTTCCATGTCTTACCCCTCCGCAAGACACCTCATCTCGAGGATGAGATATTTGACGGAGGCAAGGAAGTGGCAAGAATGCCAACCTTCATCGATTTCCTGCCAATAGACTGGCGGCATGCTCAAGTCCATCGCCGTGGCTGTACTAGACGGCGTCGCACCGTTCGAGCTGGGAACGCTGTGTGAGGTCTTCGGGACCGACCGCACCGCCCAGGGCTTTCCTTCCTATGAATTCGCGATCTGTTCCCCCGGTGGCGCTCCGGTCCGTTCCAAGTCCGGATTCTTGATCACCCCCACCCACGACCTGACTCCCTTGGCCACCGCTGACCTGGTGGCTGTTCCAGCCACGCAAGCCAACGACAGGCCCCTGCCCCCTGAACTGCTTGAAGCGCTCCGGGAGGCTGAAGCCCGAGGCGCTTATGTCATGAGCGTCTGTTCGGGCGCCTTCATCCTGGGCGAAGCCGGCCTCCTCGACGGTCGCCGCTGCACCACACATTGGATGTACGCGGAGGAACTGGCCCGCCGGTACCCGCGTGCCATGGTCGATCCGAATGTGCTCTATGTCCGCGACGGCCGTGTCCTCACCAGCGCCGGCACCGCCTCCGGCATTGACCTCTGTCTGGATCTGATCCGGCGTGAGCAGGGCTCGGAGATAGCCAACAAACTCGCTCGGCGTATGGTCGTTCCCCCACACCGGGAAGGTGGACAGGCGCAGTACATCGAGCGTCCGGTGCCGTCGGCCCAACGCGGTTCTTCTTTGGAGCCTCTCCTGACGTGGATGCTCCACCATCTTGATCAGCCTTTGACGGTGGAGTCCTTGGCTGCTCGCGTTCACATGTCCCCGCGCACATTCGCGCGTCGGTTCCGGGCAGAGGTCGGGACTACGCCGCACGAGTGGCTGACTGCTCAACGTCTCTTGCTAGCTCGTGAGCTTCTCGAACAAACGTCAATGACGATCGAGTCGATCGCGGTCCAGACCGGATTCGGCAACGCCGCCGCGCTACGTCACCACTTTGCGCGTCGTCTCGGCACCTCACCCCATGCCTACCGGCGATCCTTCCGACGCCTGTCGCCCGCCTCCTCCCTGCCCCACACCGCCTGATGTTCCCCTCAACACTCAGGGCTTTTATCTATATTCGAACCATATTCGAAGTACACACACTTCGCGGTTCTACGCCCGCTCCGTCTTCGCCTCCCCTATCAGCCCAGCGACAACCGGTCTTCATGATGCCGTCACAGTGAATGACCATCAGAGTTACCCACAGATTCGCAAGTTATCCACAGTCCGGGGTCGTTGGTTTGCGATCAGTGATTCTGTTCGGGACACTGTTCCCGTTTATTGGAGAGATAGATCGCTGTTCATCGACACGCTGCGGCCCAGGGATGCGCGTCGCTCCGTGTTGTCGCCGGGAGGGTTAGATGGCTGATCCTGACGCTTGGCAAGCAGGCGTCGAGGTCCATACCGACACGTTGCAAGGACTGGCGCGGGATCTGGAACAGCTGGCAGGTCTAGGAGTGCACGCCGAACAGTTCGGCGCAGATGACGATCGCATCCGCTACACCTGCGATGCCATGCACATAGTGGAGCTATTCAGCCAGCGGCTACGGGATATCCACATCTTCACCGCTGACATCGCAGCACGGATGGAGGCTCAGAGCGCCCGGCTTCGGCAAGCAGTATCAGCAGCGCTAGATGAGCTGGGCGATGTCGATACCGCCACCGCAGAAGCACTAGAGGCTGTGTGGAACCACCTCGACCCCGCGGCCTCCCCCACTCGTTGATGTGACGCCGTTGACCGAATAGCCGAGCCGGCTAACCACCGCATACCAACTCCAGACAACCTCTGGTTGCAGAAGCTGCTGCTGACTGACGCGAGGGACGGGTGTGGAGACTCCAGGGGTAGGACTGAGCTTCAGCGGCTTCACCTATGAAGAACTGCGGGCAATGGTGTACGACACGGATCTGCGTGATCTGACAACGGCGCAGAACCGGTGGGGCTTGTTTAAAAGGTCCATTGATGAACGCATCGGCCTGCTGCATGTCCTGATCGCGCAGATCCAACCGGCCTGGCGTGGGGAGGCAGGTCAGGCCGCCGTAGCAGCGTTCCAGCAGTATGTGGACTGGTTGACAGCGGTCAGTGAAGTAGCCGCTCAAAACCGAGAAACTCTCGGTGACCTGCATACTGCTCAGACACAGGCCATTCTCGCTATGCGGGAGCTGGACGCCCAGGAAGGCGGTCCAGCTGAGGTAGTGAGAGACCCCAATAGCTTGGATGAACCACTGCCGCCTCGCTTAGCGGACCGCCGCCAACCTCGTGCCGTAGAGATCGTCAACGATCTATTTCAGGCCTGGCTACGCGCCTACTCCAATATCGAAACACCACCTCCACCTAACCGTTATGTAAACCGACAATGGACACCTCCCAGAGTTGAATCAACATCAGAAACATTCTCAAACGAAAAGATAAGCACCTTCTCTGGGAGAGAGGACAACAGCTCAACAAATGATTCACAACCCGCTAATTCATCCCCCATTCCACCTTTCAATGATAGGGAATTCACCGGAGGCGATCCGCAGCCAGACGAACCACTCCCTGACATAACGCCACATCCCCCATTCAACCCTGGACCGATCCTGTCAGGCCCTGGCGGTGTAACACCAGGTGGCGCAACACCTACTCCTCCAACTACCTCCCCACCGGTAGGTGTATCCCCACCAGGAATAGGAGGTCCCCCCCTCGCGGGCACCCTTCCTCCAACGATTCCGGGATGGCCTGCTCACGGCAACTCGATATCGGGTGGTCAGCGTCCCGGTGCCGGAAATATTCCAGGCGGACTTACCTATTCGCGTTCGGGTTCCACCTTGGGCGTTCAGCGCCCTATTTTCGGCGTCGAACCGCCGACAACTGGAGCACCTTCCACCCTTGGGAACCGCGCTCCTTCTCAGCCAGGGTCAACGCCAACAGGTATGAATTCAGCAAATACAACCCGTGCGGGTTCACATTCTGGAGGAAGCGGAACAGGACTGTACCCACCGAGTGGCATCGGAGCTCCCATTGAGGGTGGGAGAAGTAGGCGCCGTCGCAACAACCTAACCGAGGATCCCGAAACATGGCGATCCCGTCCTCCACGAGGTTCCGCTCTCCTAGGTGGTTCGCGCTCCTCCGCATCCGTTGATCCTGGCCCAGTATCTCTAGGTAAGCAGCGACGTCCGGCAACGGTATCCCCCGGCCCTCTGAGAAGACAACGACTAACACAGCGACCTGAAAGCGAGCAGCCGTCGCTACAACTTACCTGGCGAGAAGGTCGAAACATGCCCGATGAGATCCCGAATGGAGAAATCGTTGGGCGAGATGGTCAACGAATCAGCTTCCGAAGGGCGCCCCGTGCTAACTCTTGACAATATACGGTTTACTGAAACGCCACCTTCAAGACGTGTGTTCCGGCGCCTAATCGCCCTCCTATGGGCCACTCTACTGATAGTAGGCGTAGTCGGCAGTCCACGTCCTACCTATGCCGATGCGGTCCGTGATGCGCAGTGGCATCTGAGCTTCCTTCGCATTCAGGAGGTCCACCGAATTACCCGCGGAGAAGGGGTCATAGTCGCCGTCATCGACTCCGGTGTCAATGGCAACCACCCTGACCTGGCCGGTGCAGTCCTCGAAGGACGCAACATGATCGAAGGCATAGCAACCGCCTGGGACGACAACGACGGTCACGGCACAGCCATGGCCTCCCTCATCGCCGGCCAAGGACACGGACCAAACCACCAAAACGGAGTCCTCGGCATCGCACCAGACGCAAAAATCCTACCAATACGAGTCATGAACATCAGCGACCGAGGAACCGGCGACATTGATGCTATCGCTGACGGCATCAGATGGGCCGTCGACCACGGCGCCCAAGTCATCAACATCTCATTGCCTCTCTCAGATATTTCTTCCTACCGAAACGCAGTTAACTATGCCTTGGAAAACGATGCAGTTGTGGTCACCTCGGCAGGAAATACAAGGCAAGGAGATACTTATGTCAATCCCATCGCACGCAGCACCGGCGTTATCGCAGTATCGGGTGTAGACCGACAAGGATTCTTCACACCCGAATCAGTGTCAGGGCCTGAGGTAGTACTCGCCGCCCCATGCGTAGACATCATAGTGGCCACCTCAGGTGAGCGCGCCGTGAATGGCGAGTACACCCTTAGCACTGGTACCAGTGATTCTGCGGCGTTGGTGTCAGGGGTCGCTGCTCTGGTCCGCTCCGCGTTCCCAGAACTCGACGCCGCCAACGTCATCAACCGCCTCATCCAAACCGCCGACGACCGCGGCCCCCAAGGACACGACCCCGAATACGGCTACGGCATCGTTGACCCTCTCGCCGCCCTCACCGAAGACGTCCCCACCGTCACCACCAACCCCCTCGACCCCAACACCGACAACACCACCCCAAATAACCCCACTAACAACGCTGCAGACGACCCCACCCCCCACAACAACGAAAACACCGACATCAACCCACTCCTGCTTACCGGCTTTATCGTCGCCACCCTCACCCTCATCACCGGCCTCACCCTGCTAGCCATCCACCACCGACACAGCCGATAACTGCATCCCCTAACCGCATTCGTCACTACAACGCGCCACCCTGAGAACCCAAAGGTCTCGTTTCCAGGAGTCGTCGTTATGGGACACGGTGAGCCATGGACTGTGGCGTATCGGCCCTTGGCTTCGGGCGTACCTCTTCTTCTGTCTTCACGGTTTAACCCGATAGCAGCAATAGGTAACCCGGCAGCCTGGCGCGCCCTGTGGTGCCATCCTCGCCGTCGTTGACGGCTCACGGCGGGGTATGAAAGTGCTACCTGTTGGCCGCTGTGGTGTGAGGTGTTCGGGGCCATGGCAGCAGTTGAGGATCTCCACGCAACACATCGACGGATCAACGTGGTAGCTCAACGGCGGCCGGGACTGGTAGGTGTTCTCAAGGACGGCACGGACCGGCTTTATCAGGTGGCGTTCACCTACCCGCGAGGTGATCTGGGCATCGCCGAGGAGTTGTGCCGCTCTCATCGGAGTGGAGGGCACCATACCGACCGGGTACTCGGCGCGAGCGTCCAGCGGCGCGCGATAGTAAATTCAACGCTCTTGAAGCACACATACGCCGCGCATCACGCGTGTTGGGGCAGTTACCTCGTCGTGCAGGAAGAAAATCAGGAAGAAAATGACGAGTTAGGTGGCTGCGGGAAGGGCGGCTCGCAGGCATCCGGCAACGCGGCGCACCTGGATCCCGCCGGGTAGGTAAACCGGCCCCTGCCCACGCCACGCCGTGACCAAGGCGTCGAGTGCTTCCACATGCCGGGCGGACAACGCCGATCCTGGTGCCCCCAGGCGTCGCGCCCAGCCGTGCAGTATCCGGCCCCGGATGGCGTCGGGTTCCCTGGCTAGGGTCTCAACGTCCAAGCTGTGTTGGTCTTTCATGGCCCTCACCAGGGCGCGGGCCGCTATCCGATCCAGCACATCGGCGTCTGCCGCGGCCAGCCGTGCGGTCCGCGCCAGGTTGGCGACGAACCCCGGCCCTAGGGCTTCCTGAAGTGTCGGCAGCAGCGCGCGTACCCGCGCCCGTGTGTACGCGGGGTCGCTGTTGTGAGGGTCCCGCCACGGTTTGAGCCCTAAGGCGGTGCAAGCCTCGGCGGTCACGGCGCGTGGAAGCTCCAGGAAGGGGCGGTGGTAGGGGCCGCGTCGAGGTGGCATGCCCGCCAGGCCGCGCAGTCCGGCTCCCCTGGCTAAGGCCAACAACACGGTTTCAGCTTGATCATCTCGGGTGTGGCCAAGGAGGACCGCCACGGCCGAGTGGCGTTCTACAGCGTCATCTAGTGCCGCGTACCGTGCTTCCCGTGCGGCTGCCTCCGGTCCGCCCTTGGTGCCCACCTCGACGGCGATCACCTCGACCGGGTTGAAGCCTTGCTGGGCCGCCCAGGCGCCGATGTCGGCGGCGCGTTCTGCGGACCCCTCCTGCAGGCCGTGGTCAACCGTGACCAAGCCTGCTCGTAGTCCTACCCGGGGGGCGACGAAGCTGGTGGCGGCCGCCAACGCCATTGAATCCGGGCCGCCCGAGCAGGCCACCAGAACCAGGCTGTCCTGCCCGGCTTCGGCCTTGATGGCGGTGAGGGTGCGCCGGACCGCCACGCGTACCTCAGCTACCGCCGGATGCAGAGAAGACACAGATCAGAGCCTCGCTCGCGGAAGGCTTCCCTCAGCCACCGGCCGTACGCCGGCGGATGTGGAACCGATCCTAGAGTGGCCGTCTGCTCAGGTGTCGCCCACGACCCGCGCCACCCAGGCGTGGGGGTCGCTCAGCTCTTCCAGGGTGGGCAGCGTCTCGGGAGACTCCCACACCCGGTTGAACGCGGCCATACCCACCTGTTCGATAGCGGATTGGACGAATTTACGCCCTTCTGCGTACTGACGCAGTTTCACATCCAGACCGATCAGTTTGCGGATCACCCGCTCCAAGGGGTTAGCGGCTTCTCGACGCCGGTTGAACTTCCTGCGGATCTCCTCGACGCTGGGGACCACCTCGGGCCCCACGCCGTCCATAACAAACTCGGCGTGCCCTTCCAGCAGGGTCATCAACGCGGTGAGACGGTTGAGGACCTCGCGTTGCGCCGGCGTCTGCACCAAGTCCAGGACACTGACGCGGCTGTTAGGGTCCCGGATGGATGTGGCGAGCGTGTTGAGGGCGCGTTTGACCCGGTCAGCCAGTTGGTCGGTGTCCAACTCGGAGGCGTCGATAAACGCCCGGACCTGAGCCAGGAAGTGTTCTCGGAGCCAGGGCACCGCCGTGAATTGGGTCCGGTGCGTCACCTCATGCAGGCACACCCACAGGCGGAAATCCGTCGGGTCGGCGCCGATTTTGCGCTCCACCTCAACGATGTTGGGGGCGACGAGCAGGAGCTGCCCCGGTTCACCGCTGAGGACCTCGTACTGGCCGAGTACCCGTCCAGAGACGTAAGCCAGTACGGTGCCCAGCTGGACCCCGGTGAGGCGGGAGCCCACAGCCTGGGCGATCGGCCCGGGTTCCCGCCCTTCGACCAGCTGGTCGAGCAGCGGGTTGAAGACCTGTCGCAGCCCGTTGACGTTGGCGGCCGTCCAGTCGACTCGGTCGACCACCCGCACGGCCGGATATGCGACCTGCGGTGCCATACCGGTGTATTCCAGCACATGCCGGGCCGCGACATCCGTAAGCCGGCGAAGTTCAGACACCACCTCAGCGGCGTCCGCGAAGCTGACCTTCGGGCCAGACTTGCCCAGTGCCCCCGCGGTCGCGGTGGCCAGATCCCAGTCAACGAGGTGCGCCATTCACCAACCGTACGTCGCGTATATCGGTCCGGCGCGTCAGCAGGACGAGTGTCGTGTCACAAAGCCGAGGTTTCTCCCGACCCCGACGACCGTGACCTTGTTCCCGATGTCCTCGAATCCGCCATATCCCCTGTTCAGGGGACTGGCGCCGCGCCGGAGTGGTGCGTTATCAGGAACAACCACACTGCGCCAAGGCTGTAGCGATGATATCCAGCGCTTCTCGTCCTCCCTGCTGACTGGGTACGCCGTTGGCCATGATCGCGAAAAGCAGCAGGCGCCCGTCGGCGGTGGTCACCATGCCCGCGAGAGAGCTGACGCCGGTGAGGTTGCCCGTTTTGGCCCTCACGATCCCGGCTCCTGCCGCGGTCTCATCGGTGTACCGCTCCGCCAACGTTCCTGAATGTGCGGCCACCGGTAGCCCGGTCAGGACCCCGCGCAGTTCAGGGTGCTCGTCACTGGCGGCGAGGAGCAGCAGATCCGCGATCAGGGAGGGGGTCAACAGATTTTCCCGGGACAGCCCGCTGCCGTCGACCAGCTGTACCGCGTGCGTTGGCAGCCCCAACTCGTCCAGGACATCGAGCGTGGCCTGCGCGGCTCCGGCGAAGCTGGCCTCCAGGCCACGAGCTAAGGCGACCTGACGAGCCAGGGCCTCGGCGATCACGTTGTCGCTGAGGGTCAGCATTATCTCGACCAGTCGGATCACGGGTGGCGACTGCACCGCCCCCAGCTCCTCGGCGTCGGCGCGCGCTGTGCCGATGGTGACCGCGCTTTCGGGCAGTCCGAGTAGTTCAGCGAACCGCTCGCCAGCGTCCAGCGCGGGTTCCGACGAGCGGGTGAGCCGGTCGGGGCGTACCCGGCCACCGTCGACCATCAGGGATGTGATGTGCCCGCCGTAGCCTTCCGCCACCGCGTCCTCCCAGCCAGCGGTGGTGGGGCCGGTGAATAGGGAGGCGTCCACCACTACCCGGGTAGGCGTGACGTTTCCTAAGGCCTCGGTCACTTGGGCGGCAAGGTCGTCGAGCCGCGCCGCGCCCGGGTAGGTGCCGTCGTCCCCGACGGTGAGCGTGGGGTCGCCACCTCCCACCAGGACCACTTCGCCGGGTGTGCTGCCTGCCACCGCCCGGGTGGTGAGCCGGTACGCGGGTCCGCGGGCGCTCAGGACCGCCGCGGCGGTAAGGATCTTGGTCACCGAGGCGGGAATGACCGCGGTGTCCGAATTTTGCTCAAACAGCGTCTGCCCGGTCAGGGCGTCTATCACGGTGACGGCGACGGTGTCGCCGAGCCGCTCATCCCCCAACAGTGGGGTGATGGCCGCTTCGACACCGGCGGGGGTGGCTGGGGTGCCCTCGTTCGCTTCGGTGAGAACCGGTGGGACCGGACCCATCGCCGGGGGGATGACCAGGGTGGCCGGTTCGTCAGAGCCGAGCCCGGGGCGTACGACCACAAGGACCGTGGCGACCACGACGAGAAGGGTCGTCGCGCACAGCGCGAGTAGCAGGAGCGGGCGGCGCAGGGAGGGTGGGACGGACAGCGCCGACCAAGCCTGCGTAGCCGTCGTAGAGGCAGACGACGGGGCAGGGGAATCGGTGGCCTCAGAAGAAGACCCAGAAGAAGACCCAGAAAAAGACTCAGAAGAATCGGCAGAAGTGGACGAGGAGGTGGATGGAGCAACCGCAGCCAGTGGAGAAACACCCTCGGTGGGGACAGCTGCGGCCACTGACGGGGCGGGGGAGGACGGAGCAGTCGAAGGCGACTCAGCTGATGGTGGAAACTCAGCCGTAGGCTCCTCCGACGAGGAGGGATCGGGTGACGCTGCCTGCGCTGGCTCGATCCCCTGTGTGGGGTCGGTTGGGGTCGTCACTGTCGGATGCGGGATTGCGGGATGTGGGTTAGCCGGCGGGGTTGCTGAAACGTGTTCAGGAGTTTGATCGGAAGTCGACGTCATTGTCTCCTCGGAAGGCAGGGGCACCGACGCGACACCACGCATGGATTGCGGGTTCAGCCTCCCCACTGACCCCTCCTCCTGTGCTTGGAACACGCTAGGTCACACTTAGCGAGGTATCAGATCGCCACCTCAGATCAGCTATGCAGTAGCTGACCCTAGCCATTAGGACGCGTAACGCTGTGCCGGAGGTTGCGCGTGCATCGAGACCTGTGAGGAGACAGCGTGGAGTTCGACGTCACGATCGAAATCCCCAAAGGCCACCGCAACAAGTATGAGATGGACCATGAAACGGGGCGGATCAGACTAGACCGCACGCTGTTCACCGCTACTCAGTATCCGGCCGATTATGGCTTCATTGAGAACACTCTCGGCGAAGATGGCGATCCGCTCGACGCTCTGGTCCTGGTCCAGGAACCCACCTTTCCCGGCTGCCTCATCCGCTCCCGGGCCATTGGGATGTTCCGGATGACCGATGAGAAGGGTGGAGACGACAAGGTGCTGTGCGTGCCGGCGGGGGACCCTCGCCAGGAGCACATTCAGGACATCAGCGACCTACCGGAGTTTTACCGCTTGGAGATCCAGCATTTCTTCGAGGTCTATAAGGATCTGGAGCCCGGTAAAAGCGTCGAGGGCGCGACCTGGGTAGGCCGGACCGAGGCTGAGGCCGAGATTGAGCGTTCTCGGCGTCGGTACACCGAAGCCGACCACTGAAAGTAACCGGGGCCGGGTTTCACAAAAGCCCGGGAATCAGCGCCACAATCCACTCTGGGAGGCTGGACGCCCCGGCGGATACAGCAAACGACCCGACGGGTGTGGCCCGCCTCCTTCCCGGATCAACCTTCCGAGTCGGCGCGGTTGCGCGTTGGTGTGCGTACCCGCCGCGCGCCATCCCACCGCTGGTTGGAAAACGCGACGTGCTGTGGCGTGGCGCTGTGGTATGCCTGCTACCCGGGCCAGGAGCTGGTTCACATCATCGAGACGCTTGAGGGTGGCCGGGTCGTGGCGTCAACGACGGCCCCGGAAAGCGATTTTGATCGCCCACCAAAGAATCACCACCCCGAAGACGGCGATCACCAGCTGTATCAATTGTTCGCCCGTCATGCCGTCATCGTACTGTCCTCACACCCCGACGGGCATCTGCACCGAACGGAGCGCAACTCCTCCTTCACAAACGGTTCGTTGTCGCTTGTCGCTGTCCATGATTCAATGAGGCCAGCCGGGCCGCGTACGCAGCTATCAACGATCAATCTGTTATGCCCCGCCGATCCTCGGCGGCGCCGTCACGCGTGAACGTGACGCCTTATCTCCCTCACGCTGTCACCGTTGTCGCCTACGCCTTGGCGCAACGTCGACTCTGACCGGCGTACCGGCCAGAGTCCACAACCCCGTGCACGTCCCAGGCCGGCGGCACCGGTGAAACCCACCTACCCGGGAGGTTTTCCTCCCGCCACTGTGGACTGCCCTGTCGTGACCCGAATGTTGGGTCATTCTGGGAGGGGAACACTTTGAAGCTGCGACACGCTTTAACCACTCTCTCGGCACTCACCCTGGTTGCCACGGGTGTATCCACCGTCGCGCTGTCTGAGCCGGCCTCGGCCCACGGCGCGATGGTGTACCCGATGACCCGGACCTACGCCTGTTACCTGGACGGGCTGGCCGGCGGTGGTGGTGACCTGAATCCCACCAACCCGGCTTGCCGCGACGCGATCGCCATCAGCGGCAAGCAGGCTCTGTGGGACTGGTTCGGTGTCCTCATCAGCAACGCCGGTGGCCGGCACCGGGAGATCATCCCGGACGGCGAGCTGTGTGGGGCCGGAACCACGAAATACGCTGGTTTCAACCAGGCGCGTACCGACTGGCCGACCACGGAGCTGCAGCCGGGCGCTCGGATCACGTTCCGCTACAACGCGTGGGCCCCGCACCCGGGTACCTGGTACCAGTACATCACCCGGGACGGTTGGGACCCCTCTCAGCCGTTGACCTGGGATGACTTGGAGCCGGTTCCGTTCGACGTGGTGACCGACCCGCCGATCGGCAGCGGCTCGTCGGGTGCCGAGTACTACTGGGAGGCGACCCTACCGAACAAGTCCGGCCGCCACATCATCTACTCGATCTGGCAGCGTTCGGACAGCCCGGAGGCGTTCTACAACTGCTCGGACGTGTACTTCGGTGACCTGGACAACGAGGAGCCCGGCGGCCCGACCGGCAGCCCGACCGTCACCCCGACCGACGGTGACGGGGACGCGTCCTGCCAGGCGACCGTGACGATCACCAACTCCTGGCCCGGCGGTTACCAGGGCACGGTGACGGTGACCAACACCGGTTCTGCGGCGCTCTCCCCCTGGACCGTTCAGTGGGTCATGCCGAGCGGCGCCACAGTGGCCAGCGGTTGGAACGCTACGGTGACTCAGAGCGGCAATACCGTCTCAGCGACGGCGCCGAGTTGGAACCAGACCCTGGCGGCTGGTGCGTCGGTCTCGATTGGCTTCACCGCTAACGGCTCGGCCGATACCCCACCCAGCTCGATCACATTGAACGGAGCCGCCTGCTCCTGACTGACCGCACTCCTGACTGACCTCAACCATCCGTTCCCGAGCTGACGGGAGCGGGTCCGCAACAGTTCAGGTGCCCGGGAGCCCACGGTTCCCGGGCACCTTCGTGCTGCGTACTGTGGCGTCCCACACCGACGTCCACGCCAAAGACCGAATCGACGCCCCACAGCGGCGCTGTCGCGTCAATCACACCCGATGGACGATTCGAGGCGTCGCGGTCTTGATCTCGTGAAAGAAGCTGCTCGTGAAGTCCAATGGTGCGCACGCCCGAGGGGGCACCCGTCCCCCTTTCGACGTCGTTACGCTGTAGCTCGTCGTACGGTCCCCGTTGAGGACAGCCCGCTCTCGTACGGCTCAAACCCTCCGGCGTACCGGGATGGGGCACCCGACGGGCTTCCCACCGTGGGATCTTCCACCGCAGATTGGAGTGTCGCGTTCCGTGAACGATGCACTGGGCCCGAACATTAAGGCCCTGACCACGATGGGCCAGGGCCTGCTTGAGCCGCCTGACGGAATCGAACCGTCGACCTTGGTATTACGAGTACCACGCTCTACCGACTGAGCTAAGGCGGCGGACTGGCTCAGTGTACGTGATGGACGGATCCTTCTTGAAGCGGGTTCCCCCACCCGCTGGAGCCGGGAACATGGGAAGGTGCCAGGCATGAGCCATCTTCAGGAACGGTTGCGGTACCGGCTGGTCACCGGTCCCGATGGAACCGAGTTCTACGCCCGAGTCAGCAACCTGCTCGACGAGGGATACGAACTTTATGGGTCCCCGGTCATCACCCACGACGGCGAACGGGTGATCGTGGCCCAGGCGGTCGTCCTGCCGCCGTATGAGGCGGTCAGGATCCGTAAGCTCCCCCCTCCAGTTCACGACGAGTAGATTCGCGGGCTACTGATCGTCGCTCAAACCCACTACCCTCTGGAAGGGATGGTCGACGCACCCCTGCCCGAGCCCGCCTCACCCGTTCCCGTCAAGCGTGGTCCACACCACCGCCCCCGGGATCTGTCCCCGGCTCAGTTGGGTTTCACCCGGCGGACGCGCGTGCCGTGGTTAGCGCCGGGCTTGCTCGGCGCGACCGCGCTGCGGGTGCTCTTGGCTCATCTGTTCGGCGCGTATCTGGATAAACGCGAGCTGCAGGGGGTCCTGCCTGCGAAGGTCTACCAGCACGCGGATACCGACGAGCTGTGGGTGGACTACGTCGCTGATCTCGGCGATGGGTTCGATGCGACGTACTCGGTGGCCTGGCTACTGGCGCAGCCGGAGTTGCGGGTGTCTGACCTGACACGCCCCTTGCCCCGCGGCCAGGTGCTGGTCATGGGAGGCGATCAGGTCTATCCCACAGCCAGCTGGCGACAGTATGAGGACCGTTGCAAAGGCCCATACCAGGCGGCGTTGCCACGGGCTGACCCAGAGCCGAGCCTGTACTGCCTGCCCGGCAACCATGACTGGTACGACGGCCTCACCGCGTACCTGCGCCTCTTCGGCAAGGGTGAGTCGATCGGGGGATGGCGTACGCGTCAGAGTCGTAGCTACGCCGCGCTACGCCTCCCTCACCGCTGGTGGCTGTTCGCCATCGACGTTCAGCTGGACGCCTACCTGGACGAACCCCAGCTGGACTACTTCCGCCACTGTGCGGAAACCCAGTTACGCCCGGGGGATCGCGTCATTATCTGCACCGCTCGCCCCAGCTGGGTGTACGCCGCCGATGCGCCTCACGAGTACGACACGCTCGACTACTTCATCCGGAAGGTGATCGAGCCTACGGGTGCGTCGGTGGCGCTTTTATTGGCGGGAGACGCCCATCATTACGCGCGGTACGAACGCCTCTCCGAAGCGTCAGAGGAGCTCGACGGCGCCCCGTCTACGTCGGCCCAGCATCTGGTCACCTGTGGCGGTGGCGGCGCTTATCTGTCCCCCACCCACCACCTGCCGCCCCAGCTCCAGGTACCCCCTGCCAAGCCTGCGGTACGCGCGTCCAGCAGGTCACGTCCGTACCAGCTTCGCAGCTGCTATCCCGATCACGCGACCTCGCGCCGCCTGACCTGGGGAATCTTCTGGCGTCTGCTGGGGCGTAATCCGGGGTTCAGCGGGCTGTTGGCCACCCTGCACACGCTGCTGTTCTTATCCGTGGTGACCCTGGCTGGCCGGGTGCTCAGTCTGCCTCTGGCGCTGATGGGCACGGTGGTAATGGGTTTCGCGCTCGGCTTCGCGTTATCCGGTGCTCAGGAGTCCCACCGGTTCAGACCGTGGCTGCTGGGGACCTGTCACGGCCTGGCCCATCTGGCGCTGGGGATAACGGCCGGGCTTCTGTGGAGCCGGCTGGGTGCGGACGGTCCATTGTGGTTATCTCTGGCTGCCTTCGGCTACGCGCCGGTCGCTGGGCTGCTGGCGACCTATCTCGTCGCCGGCTACCTGTGGATCGCGGACCGCTGCGGCGTCAACAGCAATGAATTGTTCGCCGCGCAGGGCATCGAGCACGCCAAATCCTTCCTGCGGCTGCACATCGCCGGGGACGGCACGCTCACGGTGTATCCGATGGCCGTGGACCGGGTGTGCCGCTCCTGGCGAGCGGCGCCTGATGATCCCCCTGAGGCGCCGTGGATAGCCCCGCAGGAGCCGCTACGGGCACGTTTGATCGAGCCGCCGTTTACGGTGACCGGTTAGCCCGGCGGCCTGTCCGGCGTTCTCACTCCTGCGTACTTCTGCTTACTTCCTGGGTTTGGGCCTCACCCTGGTATCGGCTCTCGTACGCCTGGCGGGAGCCACAGACACTGGCGCGGCTGCACAGGCAGCGAGAGCCGTCGGAGTCGAGGCGGACCACGACGGAGTCGCGGGGCACGCTGTGGCCGACAACCTTGCCAGGGCCGTGTTCGGTCTCCACCCGCTCCCCCACGGCCGGTGCTGTGGCGTGGAACCGCTGGTATAGGGGGTGCTCGTACTTCAAGCAGCACATCAGACGCCCGCAGGCTCCTGAAATCCGCAACGGATTCAGTGGTAGATCCTGCTCCTTGGCCATCCGGATGGTGACTGGTTCAAAGTCGGTGAGGAATGTGGCGCAGCACAGGTCGCGCCCGCATGATCCGATTCCTCCTTGTACTTTGGCGGAATCCCGCGCCGATAGTTGACGCAATTCCACCCGACACCGCAGAGTGGCGCCCAGGTCACGAACCAGGGAGCGGAAGTCCACCCGATGGGGAGCGGTGAAGTAGATGGTGGTGTGGGCGCTGCGTTCTTCTGTGGCGAGCAGGTGATCGACTGCGACCACCTTCATCGGCAGTCCGTGCTCCCGAATCAGCCGCTTGGCCGCCACTTTGGCTTCGGCCTTACGACGGCGGATGAGCGCGTCCCGTTGCAGATCCGCTTCCCCGGCTAGCCCGAGCAAACGTGGAAATCCGTCGGTGTCTTCGGGGACCCATTGCGGCGCCCATATGCATTCGGCGACTTCGGGGCCACCGTCGGTGGGTACCAGCACCCGATCCCCAACTTGGGGGGAGAACTCGCCAGGGTTGAAGTAGTACAGCCGGCCGTACCGGTTGAAGCTGACCGCGCAGAGCATCCCCATGACCTGAACCCTACGCGGAAACAAGCGCGAAACGTAGATACCTGACCCTATCAGGGTTTATGTCCGAAAAACGAAGTAAACGAATAAAAACCATGAGAGAGGCCTACATGCTAGAACCTCCGAATACTGTCACCCCATAAATCCACCCACATACTTTCCGTAACTCGTATGCCCCCACTCTCGTTGGTTTGGGTGGAGCGCCCTCGGACACCTTCCTCGAAGGGCCGGATCAGCGGCGTTATCCAAAAACACCGTTCAGAAGCGTCCTCCACCTGAGCTTGGCTCCCTCCCGCGCGCCGGGATCCCACCTCCCGGTAGCCCGCCTCCCTCCGGGCGGGTCGGCGCGGATCGGACGCCCCGGCGCCCTGATCGTCGGCGAGCGTCCACCGGGCCCGGGGTTGTACCCGCCAGCCCCGGGCCCGAACAACACCCGCGCCACGTCCTCACAGAGCGGCGGTTCATGCCCGTAGAGACACGTATACGACATTCAGGGATGTTCCACGCCTTGCCTATGTCACAAAATAAATCCCGGCACACGCCACGGGTCGGTCATAGCGAACTCTGATCGTGGAACTTTCGGGGGTTTACGGAACTAAAGCTCCATGAGCACCGTGAACGCTTTTCCTCCCTTCTGTCAGGTGGACGACACACATGTCTGATCTGCAGCTATAACCAAACGTAATTACTGTCACCCAGATGGGTGAATCACGTCACTGTCCTGTGTTACGCCCTTGATCAGGGGATAGGAATGGGGCGTCGGCAACGCACCGCCTCACCAAAGAGCGCGGAGTCAGCGAAGCCGCCACAGACCTGCGGGGGGTGCAGGGAGCCGCGGCGTCGGAGCTAGAGCTTCGACGCCGCGAGCCTTTTCTGGCTCAGCTCCTCACTATGGAGCGGCTTCATAGTGCGGCTTCTTATTCCAGCGACCGTTCCAGGGACCGCGTCGTATCACCGACCCCGACTCATACCGGTCGCCTGACGCGTACCGCCTCGATAGCCGCGTACCAGCTCAACACCGCAGCGGGCCCCACCAGGGTGGGGCCCATCCGGGGACAGGAGGAAACCTCCACAGCGAGCGCCTCCCGACCTACAGCCGCACCTTCGTCCCACCGGTCTCGCCGGTGTTGAGGTCCGGTAGGGCTGGCCCGTGGTACGTCAACTCGCTGAGCCGCTCGGACCAAGAGGCTGTGGCGGTTCCGTCAGATCCACCCAGCAGCTCCTCGGTCCCGGCCTCGTAGATCTCCGCGACCGCGTGAAGCACCACCCGGCCAATCTCCGCACCGGCTCGGGCCAACCGGCCGGTGTCGGACACCGCCCCCGAGGCCAAGGCGGTCCGAAACTCCTCAGCGCTGCCCGATAGAGCGGCACAACCGCGTAGCACCACGGCTTCCTCAGAGGACAACGCGGGGATCAGCGCCTCGCAGATCGCGTACCTCAGATGGCTGAACCATCCGGCCACAGACTCGGCGTACGCGGCGGTCTCCAGCAAACGTCCCGCCATGGAATCCCGGCCGCCCTCCTGCCCAGCCAGGTGGTCCATCAACGATCTCCAGCGAGCAGTGAACGCTGCCTGACCGGCGCTACTCCAGCCCAGCTCCGCCATCACACGGTCGAGGGGAGTAGCCACCTCGCTGTCGTAGGAGGCCCGGATTTGCCGCAGCTGCGCCGCCGCATCCACCAGTGCCTGCGGGGACGCGCTCAAGGCGAAGTCCAACGCCTGCCCAGGCAGCACCCTCAATCGGCGTAGCAACGACAGCACTGGGTGGTCCGGTGGCGCACCGAGCTGAGTGAGAGTCAGATCTACCCGGTGGAGCAGATCACGGGCCACCGGCGCCATGGTGTCCAGGGATTCTTCGGCCATCTCAAATGAGACAAAGCCGACATTCTCGGTGGGGACCGGCTGCATTTTCACTCCGTGCCTGCGTCAGGTCGTATGGCCGGGTCCCCTCCCGTGGGCCCGCGCCGATCAAACCAGTTCCCGCTGTCGGGATACAGCCGGTTGAGCTCGCTGGCGAGACTCTGGTCCACCTCGGTGTAGGCCGCTGCAACCCCACCGAGGGTGGTGGCCACCTCTATCAGTCGCTCACCGTGCTGCGCCGCCTCTCGGGCTCTGGCATTCAACGCCGCCTGCCACTGCTGATACAACTCCCGGGCAAAATCACCCAGTCGGCCGGGGCCATCGCCCCCAAACGCGGTCACACCGGGGTCGCACGCGGTCAGGGCGGCCGTGGCATTAGTCAGGGTCTCCCCTCCGGCGAACACCCTGCTAGCCACATCACCCAGGCCGCGCGTCTGCTCGTCGGGTGAATCATCACGTTCGGCCATCACGGCCTCCTACAGGTTCGGTTACGGGAGAGGGCCGTAATCACGGAACGTCTCCTCGTACAACTTCCTCCGCGCCCATTCAGCAGCGTCCGCGGCGGCCGTGCAGGCGGTGAGGACAGCCCGGGAGAGTTCCCGGGCGGTACGGCCGGGCTCCAGGGCTTCATCAGAGATGATCACATCTCGAAAGGAACCATCACCGGCCACCACGATCTCGACTAGGCCGTCGGGGGATCGTACTGACACCTCCATGCTCTTGGCCGCCTGATTGAACTCCGCGAGCATGGCATCGATCTTGCGGTAACGCTCGACGGCTTCTTCAATGAAGCGCTCGTCGATCTCGCGAGGCATCCGCCGCTCCCTCACCGTTCGTGCACTCGGCGATCCCGGAGAGGAACCGTACGCCACCAACCGGTGTGAAGTGCGTCGCCGACCACCGTCACCGTGACTGGCGTCCCACCCGCCATGCCGCGGTCACCGCTGACCGTATGTGCCGCGGTTGTCGGACACAACCTCACAGACCCGCCTGTGGACAACCTCTCCGAGTAATGAACTCTATTCAGACAGTCTTGGAGGCACCGCCAACGCCACGTTCATCCTTGCCACAACGCAAGCATCATCGCTTCAACCGCGACCTTTGGTTTGACATTGGCCTCGATTGCTCTCCGGCATTCCAAAACCGCCTCAATCCGGCGTAGCACCTTGTCAGGGGTCCACGCAGCGGCCGCGCGACGGGTCATCTCAAGGGCATCGGTGTGAATCGGCGGAACCGCCGCTCCTGTCTGGAGCATCAATACATCGCGGTAGAAACCCGCCAGGTCGATCAGGGCGCGATCGAGCGCATCGCGCTGCGCTCGTGTCACCCGCAGCTTTTGGCGCCGCTCCAACTCTTTGATTTGGCCGGCGGTTCCTCGGGCTGCTCCAGCCGCACCCTTACCGGTGCCTCCTGCGCCGAGGGCGGTCTGCAACTCGGCCTTCTCGCGTTCGGCTATCTCCGCCGTCGCGGCGGTGGCTTCCGCCTCGGCTGCCTCAATCAACGCGGCCGCGGCGTCGAAACACGCTCCGATGCTGGAGAGGGTACGCGGAATCGCGAGCACCGCTTCCCGCCGCGCCCGCGCCTCAGGGTCGCGCGCCAAGAGCCGAGCCCGATCCAGGTGCCCCTGGGACGCCGCCGCCGCCCAGTGGGCGGTCTGCGGGTCGATGCCGTCCCGTTCGGTCAGCACCCGCGCCACCGCTTCAGAGGATGGTTGCCGTAGCGCCACCACCCGGCACCGGGACCGGATGGTCACGGAAATGTCGTCCGGGTGCGTGGTCGGAGTGCACAGCAGGAAGACGGTACGCGCGGGCGGCTCCTCAATCGCCTTGAGCAAGGCGTTTCCAGCCGCCTCAGTGAGGCGGTCGGCGTCCTCTACAACCAGCACCTGCCAGCGCCCCTGGGTGGGGGCGCTGGCGGCTCGGAGGACCAGCGAGCGCATCTCGCTGACCGAGATGGACAGCCCGTCCGGCACCACGAACGTGACGTCGGCGTGGGTTCCGGTGAGCGCGGTGTGGCAGGCGGTGCAGCGACCGCATCCCCGGTCGGGGCACTGCAAGGCGGCGGCGAAGGCGCGAGCGGCCACGGACCTGTCTGATCTCGTGGGGCCGGTGAAGATCCAGGCGTGCGTCATCGCGCCCAGGGGCGGGGTCCCGCCCGCGATGATCGTGGCGGCGGCGTCAGCCGCTCTGGTAAGCGTGGCCACCGCCTCCTCCTGGCCGACCAGATCGTCGAAAACGCCGGCCGTGACCGGCGCACTCATGTGGTCAACTCCTCGTGAGCGTCGTCGGACGAACTCGTGCTCTGGGACGGTTTAGTCGATGACGTTTTAGTCGTCTTAGTTGTCGATGACGGTTTAGCCGATGACGCGGAGGGCATACCGGTGGCGGCGTCACCGGATGTGTCCTGCCGAAAGTCATCATCGGCCAATTCCCGCTCTCTGATCAGTTGGGACACGCGCTGGCGTACCTGTTCGGCGATCGTCTCCACGTCCTGGGTGGCGTCCAGCACCAGGTAGCGCTTGGGATCAGCCGCCGCCAAATCCAGGAACTGGTATCGCACCCGGTCGTGGAATTGCAACGATTCCCGTTCGACCCGGTCGGCGTCCCCACGACGCTCCACCCGGGTCAGCCCCACCATTGGATCGATGTCGAGCAGGACGACCAGATCCGGCTTGAGGCTGCCGGTCGCCCAGTTCGACAGCCACGCCACCTCCTCGACCGGCAGGGTACGACCCGCTCCCTGGTACGCCAGGGATGAATCGATGTACCGGTCGCTGATGACCATCTCCCCACGAGCGAGCGCCGGACGTACCACCGTGGCGACGTGATGGGCGCGGTCAGCGGCGTACAGTAACGCCTCCGCGCGTGGGGAGAGCGTCTCCTGGGTCAACTCACGGTTGAGCAGCAGGGCGCGAATCCGGGAGCCGATATCGGTAGCGCCGGGCTCCCTGGTCACCACCACCGTATGCCCCTGGAGCCGTAACCACGCGGCCAGCTTGACCGCCTGGGTCGACTTTCCGGCTCCCTCGCCGCCCTCGAACACCACGAACAGCCCTTTGCGGGCGGTGACCTCGGGCCTCCCCAGCGGTCGACCCCATATCGATGACCACAGATCGGGCAGGATGCCCACGCCGGGTTTGTCGTCCATGTGGCGGAAGGCGGCCACTCCGGCTACCACACCGATCACGCCCGCCACCGCCAGCAGCACGCGGCTGGTGCTCAACTGGAAGGAGAAAAGGCCGAGGTTGATGCGGCGGGAGGCACCGAGGCCGACCAGGACACCGGCGACCGACATGGTGAACACCAAGACACCGCGGGTGGCGACCTGGACCACCGCGAAGACCCGGCCCCGCATGTTGTCGGTGACCTCGCCCCCGAGCAGGGTGATGCCGGCCAGGAAGGCCATGCCGGCACCCATGCCGACCAGCACGCATCCGAAGATCGCCAAGGCCAGGTGGGGTGCGATCGCCAGGTACGCCACTGAACCTGCGGCGAAGATGATGCTCAGTCCGAACCACCGCCGCCGGGACAAGTCCCCGACCAGCCGCGGGCCGAATCCCACACCGACCCCAACCCCGGTGAACATCGCCGCGAAGAGCAGGTAGAAAGCGGCCTGCCCAGCACCGAGTGACTGCGCGTAGAACTGAGCGGTCCCTACGACGACACCGGCGCTGGCGAAGGCGCCCAGGATCCCCAGAACCAGGCCCCGGACCAGCGGGGTGTGGCTCACATAGCGCCAGCCCTCGACGAACTGGCCGAGCATCCCTGTCTGCCGCCGTATCGCCGCCCGTTCTCGATGACCGCGGCTGATCTCCTTGATGCCGACGAGCACCACTATCGCGACGGTCAGGAAGGTGAGGGCGTTGAAGTAGAGCGCCAGATCGGTCGCAGGCGGCAGCCATGACACGTTGCCCAGCCCACGGGTCAGTCCGGCGGCGATCAGTGCGGCGGGTACCGGCGTCAGACCATAGGTCGTGATGAGGGTGAGTTGGTTGGCCTTCTCCAGGCGCGCCTTGGGGACCAGGTTGGGGACCGCCGCGTCCTTGGCGGGGGCCCAGATCAACGCGATGGTCTCGATGAGGAAGGTGGCCACCGCTGCCCATCCCACAGATGCCGGGCCACCGCCGACCACGGTCCCGACCGCGGGGATCGAGGCGAACAGCGCGAATCGCAGGATGTCGCAGATGACCATGGTGTAGCGCCGGTCGAAGCGGTCGGCGAGGATCCCGGCGATCGGCCCGAGGATCAGAGCCGGGAGAAGACGCACCGCGATCACTGACCCGAACGCCAAACCACGGGCGGTGCTGCTGGAAACTTGATCCGCGGCGAACATCGCGACGACGAGCAGGCCGAGCCAGTCCCCCAGCGAGGACAGTCCTGTGGCAAGCCACAGTCGCCGGAAGGGTCGGATACGCAGGATGGCCCTGAGTTCGGCGAAGCCGGAGAGGTCGACCTGAGCCGCCATCGTCGGGTCCGGAGGACCACCTGTGGGCTGATTGATGACCGTACCTCCGTGTTCAACCGCCCCCGCTGAGCGCGGGGACGTTGTCGGTAGGGATTGAAGAACATTATTCAGCGCGCGTGATCCGGAGCGTGGGGGCACCAACTTTTGCGAGAATTCCTCGCATTAAGCGCGCTCTCCCAGGAAATTCGCCACACTCAGACACAACAAGGTTACAAACGGCAAGGCCCAAGGAGGCCGAGACGTGCTCACCGAGCTCGAGCGATACGAGCGGGCCACCGCTGCTTTGGATCCACCTTTCGCGGTCATTGACCTCACGGCCTTCTACGCCAACGCGCAGGCTCTGACCACACTCGCAGCCGGCAAACCGATACGTGTAGCCAGTAAGTCCATCCGGTGCCGCCACCTGCTACGCGAAACGCTCCGCCTCCCCGGCTTCAGCGGAGTCATGGCGTACGCCCTTCCAGAGGCCTTATGGCTAGCGCAAAACGGACAGGAAGACATCCTCGTGGCGTACCCTACCGCTGATCGCACCGCGATCGCCGCGTTGGCCGATGAGACCACGGCGACCCGGATCACCCTCATGGTGGATCACCCTGACCACTTGGATCTGATTTCAGCGGCGTTACCCGCCTCGCACCCGCCGGTGCGAGTGTGTTTAGAACTAGACACCTCATGGCGTTTGTTCGGGGGGCGGGTGCATTTGGGTGCCCGCCGCTCTGGTATTCACACGCCCGACCAAGCGGCCACCTTCGCTCAAATGATCACTCGGCGCCCCGGCTTTCGCCTCGTTGGCCTCATGGCCTATGAGGCCCATATCGCCGGCATAGGCGACGCCCCGCCCTCCCGGATCCGCGGCGCCTTGATTCGCGCTTTCCAAAGCGGCTCGTACGCGGAGCTGCGGGCACGTCGCGCCGCCGCGGTGGCCGCGGTGCAGGCCGTGGCGCCGCTGGAGTTCGTCAACGCCGGAGGAACCGGCAGCATCGCTCGCAGCGCCACCGAACCCTGCGTGACCGAGGTGACCGCCGGCAGTGGCCTGTACGGACCCACGCTCTTTGACCACTACCGGGCCTGGCGTCCTCAACCCGCGGCGCTGTTCGCGCTACCGGTGGTACGCCGCCCGGCCCCCGGGTACGTCACGGTGCTGGGAGGCGGCTGGATCGCCTCTGGCCCCACCAGGCCAGATCGGGCACCGTTACCGTGGCTGCCTCGTGGGCTCCGCCTGACCTCCACCGAAGGGGCCGGGGAGGTCCAAACTCCACTCCGCGGCCCAGGAGCGACGACGCTACGGGTAGGGGATCGGGTGTGGTTTCGGCACGCTAAAGCCGGTGAGTTGTGTGAGCACGTGACCGAGTTGCACCTTATTGACGGAGACCGAATCGTTGACACGGTGCCGACCTACCGGGGAGAAGGCAGGGCCTTCCTGTGACCCGCCCTCCCTCTATCCCCGAGGTCACCCCTGCCCCGAGGGCGCCGTGTCACCGCCGCACGGCTTGCCCGTCCTGCGGGGTTGGCGACTCGACCCCGGCTGTGAAGTGACGTGGGCGGCCCATCGCGCCTCACCTGGTAGACCGCAACGTAGACCACAACCTGATAGGCCACAGGTGGCAGATGCCGTAGGCGACGGGTACGCCTCGAACGTGTCACAGATGCGGGCCATACGATTGCGGGCCATACGGCGCCGGAGACGGGACCCCTCGGGTAGCGAACAGCTGCCGGACGTCGGGCCGTCGCAATGTCAGCACAGCCCAGATCCCGACCGGAATCCCGATCAAAAACAGACAGGTAACCGGCGATATAGCCAGGATCGCCGTGGTCATCGCCAGGCCGTAATTGCGGCCCTGCCGCATTCGTACGGCCCCCACGATGATCAGCGGTGCCAGCAGCACAGACAGCAGACTGAGAACGCTCAAGGCGGTATATGTAACCAGCTGCGCCGTATCGGCGTCCCCCTGGATAGGGTCAGAGCCGGCTTGGCCGATCCGACTGCAGCACCCCAACAGGCCGATGACCCCATTGACGGTCCCCAACACGATCAACGTGGTGGCGGGTGCCCGTAATCGCGCCAACGGGATAGGGGTGGGGCCCGCCGGATTTGGGACTGACGGCAACGACATGCCTGAGAGGCTGTGGGGTCCCGGCCAGCTCATCCCGAACAGCCCACGGCGTACCCAAGATGATTGCCTGGCTATGTTTCAGCCTGACCATCCTCGTTAAAGGGGAAATGTCCAGCCAGGTACTCCCGGATGATGGTCTTGGCCTCTTCAAGAATCTCCGGGTCTCCATCGGGATCCCGACGAAACGCCAGGCGGGTGAGCGCGTCCCCGGTCTCCACCACGATCATCAGCGCGAAGTCGAGGCGGGGCCCCGGGGTAAGGCCGAAGTGTTCAACCAAAAGATCGCGCAGCTTGTCGGCGATGACCCCGTTGTTGTCCTTCTCCGGATCCAGGAGATGGACGTCCACGACATCACCGAAGTGCAGTACCCGGAAACCGGGCACCGTGCGGTGCATGTCGATGTACTCGTCGATCACCGCATCTACCGCCTGCCACCAGTGCTCGAAGTTGGCGGTTTCGAACCGGTGCGCGATCCGCCCCAGATACGCCTCGAGATTACGCAGCGTCAGAGCCTGGACGACCGCGCGCTTGTCTGGGAAGAACTGATAGACCGACCCGATCGCCACTTGAGCGCGCTCGGCCAGCATCGTGGTGGTGAGCCCGTGGTAGCCGACCTCATCGAGGAGTTGCGCGCAGGCGTCGAGCATCCGCCGTACTCTGGTCGCACTGCGCTCCTGGACGGGGGTCCGCCGGAGCGGACCGCTGGCACGCGAAGATTGGGCGGTCGGGCCTGACGGACGGGTTGGCTCGACCGCGGCGCGCGTTCTGCTGGCCGGCACCGCAGCGTGCTCCTTTCGTGTTCCTTCTGTTACCGAGCATCATGCCCGATGCGTCACGACTCTGTTGACAATGGGTATAACTCACCGCTACGAATTCGCGTCACGCCTATCGGCAAGCTCGTCTGACCGCTTAGATCAGGCTCGTGTCCTCTGTCGTCTGGCGTAACTGGGCGGGCAACCAACGTATGACCCCCGAACGGGTCGTGGTCCCCACGAAGACGGCTCAGATCGTGGAAGCGGTCCAGCAGGCACGGGCCCACGGTGCCCGGATCCGGGCGGTCGGGAGTGGTCACTCCTTCACCCCGGCGGCGATGACCGATGGCACTTTGGTGTGTCTGGAACGCTTCACCGGCCTGGTGGCCGTGGACTCCACCACGCGGGAGGTAACGATCCGTGCCGGCACCCCGCTGCACGTTCTCAACGACGCCCTGGCTGATCTTGGTCTCGCCTTGCCCAATCTAGGCGACATCGACCGGCAAACCATCGCGGGCGCGATCTCAACCGGTACGCACGGCACCGGTGTCAAATTGGGTGGGTTGGCCTCGCTGGTGACCGGGTTGGAATTAGTGACCGGTACCGGTGAGGTGCTGCGCTGTTCCCCTCACCAGCACCCGGAGATCTTCGCGGCGGCCCGGGTCAGCTTGGGCGCCCTGGGCATCATCACCGAGGTCACCCTTCAGTGCGTGGACGCCTTCAACCTGCGTGCGGAGGAAGGGCCGGTGCCCCTGGAGCGGGCCGTGGCGCACCTGACGGACCCGAACCCGGCCGATGAACACGCGGAGTTCTACTGGTTCCCCTACACCGACCGGGCCCTCCTGAAGCGGAATAACCGCGTACCCCCGGGGGATCCGTTTCGCCCGTTATCACGCTGGCGCGGCTGGTGGGAGGATGAGTTCCTCTCCAACACCGTCCTCGGAATGGCGTGCCGGTTAGGGCGTGCTGTCCCTCGCCTGGTGCCGATGCTCTCCAGCGTGGCGGCTCGGGCTTTGTCTGCGCGTACCTTCACTGCCCGTTCCGACCGGGTCTTCTGCTCCCCCAGGCGGGTGCGTTTTGTGGAGATGGAGTACGCGGTGCCGCTCGAGGCGCTATCCGAGGCGTTTGCGGGAATCCAGCGAGCGGTACAAACCTGTGGAATACCGGTGACTTTTCCGGTGGAGGTCCGAACCGCCGCGGCGGATGACATCTGGCTGTCCACGGCCTATCAGCGGGACTCCGCCTATCTGGCGGTGCACCAATTCGTGGGCATGGCCTATGAGCCGTATTTTCGCGCTGTTGAGGCGGAGATGAGCCGACTAGGTGGGCGGCCGCACTGGGGAAAGCTGCACTACCTGTCAGCGGCGGAGCTAGTCCACCGGTATCCCCGATTCACGGATTTTCTGGCTCTCCGTGATCAGCTCGATCCCGACCGCGTCTTCGCCAACCCCTACTTAACCCACGTACTCGGCCCGTGACACACACGCGATGTCAGCGGCTTGTACAGACTGCCTGCATCGACTTCTGCCCCACATATAGACGCGTGTCTCACGTGCGCACTCCTTGTGAGCCTCGGGGCGCTACGTGAGACACGGTTTACCGGAATAAATTGTCTAACCGGTTCAGGAGCTCCCTGTCGCCTTTGCCGTACTCGCCGCCTTGGTGGAGGTGGCTTTACGGGTACGCTTCTTCGCCGGCCCTTTAGCGCGTTTCTCCGCGATCAGCTCCGCCGCCTGCTCCAGCGTTATATTCTCCACAGAATCTTCACGCCGCAGGCTGACGTTGTACTCACCGTCGGTGATGTACGGGCCGAACCGGCCATTCTTAATGACCAGCGGTTTACCAGTCTGCGGATCTTCTCCCAGCTCCCGCAAAGGCGCCGTAGCCGTCCGCCGGCGCGCCGTCTTGGGCTGCGCGAACAGCGCCAACGCCTCTTCCAGGGTGATGGTGAACAGCTGCTCGTCCCGTTCCAGGGAACGCGTCTCGTCTCCCTTACTCAGATACGGACCGTACCGACCGGGTCGGGCCACGATCTCCTCGCCGTCATCGGCTACCCCGACCACCCGAGGCAGTGACAGCAAGCGCAACGCGTCCTCAAGGGTCAAGGTCTGCGTGGACTGGCCCGGTAGCAGCGACGAACGCTTCTCCCCGCTTTGAACATACGGACCGTAACGTCCTGATCTGACCACGACCGGTTCCCCGGTCTCGGGGTGCTCACCGAGCTTGCGTTCCCCTGATCCGGTCTGGAACAGCTCCTCGACCTTTTCAGGAGTCAGCTCATCGGGCGCGATGCCCTCGGGAATCGGGGCCCGCTCGCCTTCCTCGCCGTCCGCGGTTCTCCGCTGGAGATACGAGCCATAGCGCCCGACGCGGACCACCACATCGTCAAAGAGCGGAATGGAGTTGACTCCCCGAGCGTCGATCTCAGCCAACCGCTCCGTGACCATCTTCTTCAGGCCGCCGGACCGGGAAACGCTACCGTCCTCACCGGTCCCACCCCCGAAGTAGAAGGACCGCAGGAAGTCCACGGCGGCCTCCTCCCCGGCCGCGATGGTGTCCAGCTGGTCCTCCATAGCCGCGGTGAAGCTGTAGTCGACCAACCTGGGGAAATACTGCTCCAGCAGCCCGACCACGGCAAAAGCCAAGAACGAGGGAATCAGCGCCTGGCCACGCTTAAAGACATATCCCCGTTCCTGAATGGTTTGCATGATCGAGGCGTATGTGGAGGGGCGTCCAATACCCAGCTCCTCCATCTGCTTCACCAAAGACGCCTCGGTGTACCGAGGAGGCGGCTGTGTGGTGTGCTCGACCGCCTCCAAACGCTGAGCGTCCAGCTCTTGATCCTGTGTCAATGCGGGAAGCCGACGCTCGGCGTCTTCGGCCTCGGCGCTCTCATCGTCGGAGGACTCCACGTACGCCTTGAGGAAACCAGGGTCGGTAATCGTCTTACCGGTCGCGGCGAACTCACACACCTCACCGGTGGTGGACACCGCCTGCACCCGTACCGACACGGAATTCCCCACCGCATCGGTCATCTGGGAGGCGATGGTCCGCCGCCAAATAAGCTCGTAAAGCCTGAATTCCTCACTGGACAGTTCGGAAGCGACCTCCCCTGGCGTCCGGAACACATCGCCGGCGGGCCGGATCGCCTCGTGGGCCTCCTGTGCGTTCTTAACCTTCCGCTGGTACCGGCGCGGCTCCGGCGGCACGAACCGTTCGCCGTACAGCTCCCTCACCTGACGGCGCGCCGCCTGCAACGCGGTGTCCGAAAGGTTGGTGGAGTCGGTCCGCATGTAGGTGATGTAGCCGTTTTCGTACAGCCGCTGCGCGATCCGCATCGTCTGCGCACTGGACCAGCGCAGCTTGCGTGCCGCCTCCTGCTGCAGGGTGGAGGTGATGAACGGCGGGTACGGTCGCCGCCGGTACGGCTTCTCCTCGACACGTGTAACGCGGAACGGCACTCCGCGCAACCGGTCAACCAATCCCCGGGCACCCGCCTCATCCAGGTGGAGGACACCCTCACGCGGCTGTCCGGTGGTGGGATCGAAGTCTTTACCGGTGGCTACCCGCTCTCCATTGAGGGTGATCAGGGTGGCGGGGAAGGTCCGCGGCCCGTCCGCCGCGGTCTCGTGGAGCGTCGCCAGCAGCGCCTGAATGTCCCAGTACTCGGCGGCGCGGAACCGCATCCGCTGCCGCTCACGCTCCACCACGATCCGTGTCGCCACTGACTGGACCCGGCCGGCCGACAGCTTCGGCATGACCTTCTTCCACAGGACCGGGCTCACCTCGTACCCGTACAACCGGTCGAGGATCCGGCGTGCCTCCTGGGCGTCGACCAGGGCCTGGTTGATTTCACGCGGGTTGGCCACCGCCGCGGCGATCGCCTGCTTGGTGATCTCGTGGAAGACCATCCGGCGTACCGGGACCTCGGGCTTGAGGGTCTCCACGAGGTGCCACGCAATCGCCTCGCCCTCACGGTCCTCATCGGTGGCGAGGTACAGCTCGCTGGCGTTCTTGAGGAGATCCTTCAGCCGGGTGACCTGCTGCTTGCGGTCCGGGCTGATGATGTACAGCGGTGTGAAGTCATGGTCGGTGTCCACACCCAACCGCGCCCAAGGCTCGTTGCGGTACTTCCCGGGGATCTCTTTGGCGTTCCGGGGCAGATCACGGATGTGCCCGAGGCTCGCCTCCACGACGTATCCCGAACCCAGATAGCTGGAGATCGTCCTGGCCTTCGCCGGGGACTCGACGATGACCAGCCGGCTATTGACGTCGGAACGCGGCACAGCACTCCTTCTGCCTGTTCTCCTGGGCCCGGTCCGTTGGTGACCGGACTGTCAACCGTAGCGCGTTGTTCGGTTGAGACTGTCCCATTGCGGAGGGATCGCCGGTTGTCCGGACAACACCCGCTTTAAGGATCAGCCGCCCCGTTGCCACCGGCGCCACGCCGCACCGGGCCGCTACAGAGACGTTACGCGGATGGTACGCGGCAGGGGCCTTCGATCGGGAGCTACTACCCGTCTGAGCGGCCGACACTCACGCGTGACACACCCAAGTTCCATGTTGGAACCCAGATGTGCTACGGCGTTCCCTCGCGGGGCCAGACCCCCGGTGGGGCCTGGATGGGTGGGCGTCCAACCAATTCTCCCAGCCTAGCCAGCCGACGACTCCCCACAATCCGGTACGCCGGACCACCGGCCCGCGGACCGAGCAGTTGGGCCGGCAGCCCGACCGCGGCAAGCAAGTCGCCGACGAGGTCCCACATGTGAGTATCCGACTGTCCCAACGCCAACAGGTAGCCATGGCCATCGGCGACGCCGGCCGCGATCGCCCACAACCGCAGGCGCGGCCCATCCAAGGTGAGCCCGGCAGGGGGAGCCTTCAAGGCCCCCTGCAACCACCGTTGCGCCAGCGGTCCCAGCGCGGTCTTGAACGGGGTACGCACCGTCAAGGTGCCTTCCACCGCGGGGGAGGGCACGGCTTCCCCACCCAGTCCACGGGCGTTGAATTCGCTGAGCAGCGCCTCGGCGCGCCACGATTGCGTCACAAGCACCGATACCCGCGCCGTTCCCCCCATCCGCACCACCTGACCAGGGCCGACAAGCAGCCCTTCCAGGTGTGCGGGTTCGGGTCGGGCCAGATCGGCGTCGAACAGCGACAACTGCGTCGGTCGGATCCCCCGACCACGCCGGCGGATGCGGGTCACTGACACTCCGGGACCTCGTCGAACGCCCGCTGAAGCTCGGTGGAGGACAGGGTGGAGGTGTCCACCGCGCTTTGTCGGTACCGCTGGTCCAGCGTCTGCATGGCGGCCTCCACGCCGTCGTAGAAGGCTGTCGCATCCGCGGTGGACAGGCTCTCAATCTCGTCATGCGCCGCCGCGTACGCGTCCCTGGCGGCCGTCAGAGAGGCCAGGAATTCCTGGGCGACCCGTTCCCCCTGCTCGATGTCCGGGATCCCCGCGGCCGCCACCCGGTCCCGGGCGGTAGCGCTGGCCTGGCGCGCCCCGTCGAGCAGCTCCAGAACGCTGGCCCTGGCCTCGTCGGGGCCGGCGGCCGCGGCCAGCCGCTCCTGGGCCTGCCGGGTCAATGTGGCGATCTGGTCGGTCCACGGACGTAACGCCGCACAGACCGCGACCGCCCACTCCCGGGGTGGTACCCCATCGAGGTCGCCGGTACCGCCCCGTCCGGCATCCCGACCGCATGACGTCAGCAACGCCACCATCAGCGCCGCGACCACCGGAACACCGCAGAGCGAACGCATGTTCGTCACGCTAGCGTCCCCTTCCGACACCCGGCATCCCTGCCCGGGAGCGTGACAACACCTCTGCAGACTTCTGGAGACGCGCACCGGGGGAGGTTCCCGTGACCGGGCTGAATACCCGATGAGGCCCGGATCCAGAACGGATCGGGCCTCACCGGGTGATCAATCACCAGGGCAGGTAGGTAAGCCGATCAAGCAGCGACCTTGGCCGCTGGCTCGTCGTCGGGAGCGGAGGCCCCCACCGCGATCGGCCGCCGCTTGCTGAAGTAGACAGCCGCCAGCACGATCAGCGCGGCCACCACAGCGATGATCACCCGCAGCGGCGTGTTGGTGTCCTCCCCAGTGCTCCACATGACGACCGCTGGGGCGATCAGCAAGGCGACCAGGTTCATCACTTTGATCAGCGGGTTGATGGCCGGCCCCGCGGTGTCCTTGAAGGGGTCACCCACGGTGTCCCCGATGACGGTCGCGGCGTGCGCCTCAGAGTTCTTCCCACCGTGCGCACCGTCCTCGACCAGCTTCTTGGCGTTGTCCCAGGCACCACCGGAGTTAGCCAGGAACACCGCCATCAGGGTGCCGGCCGCGATCGAGCCAGCCAGGTACCCAGCCAGCGGCCCGATCCCCAGGCCGAAGCCCACCGCGATCGGCGCCATCACCGCCAGCAGTCCCGGCGTAGCCAGCTCGCGCTGCGCGTCCCGGGTGCAGATGTCAACCACCCGCCCGTACTCCGGCCGCTGGGTGCCGTCCATGATTCCGGGCAGCTCCCGGAACTGACGCCGCACCTCAAAGACCACCGCACCCGCGGAACGAGACACCGCGTTGATCGCCAACCCGGAGAACAGGAACACCACGGCGACACCAATCACCAAACCGACCAGGGTGTTCGGCGAGATGATCTCGTAGAAGAAGGAGGAGCCGACCGTGCTGAGGCTCTCACCCGCCTCGGCCACAGCCGTGCTGACCGTGTCAGCGTAGGAGCCGAACAGCGCGGTCGCCGCCAGCACAGCGGTAGCGATCGCGATGCCCTTGGTGATGGCCTTGGTGGTGTTCCCCACCGCGTCCAGGTCGGTGAGGATCTGGGCCCCACCTTCGTCGATGTCACCGGACATCTCGGCCACACCCTGGGCGTTGTCGCTGATCGGCCCGAAGGTATCCATCGCCACGATGACGCCGACCGTGGTGAGCAGACCGGTCCCGGCCAACGCCACCGCGAACAGCGACACCACGGTCACGCCGCCGCCTAGCAGGAACGCGCCGTAGACCCCACCACCGATCAGCAGGGCTGAGTACACCGCCGACTCCAGACCGACGCTGACGCCGGAGAGGATCACGGTGGCCGGACCCGTCAGCGAGGTCAGCCCGATATCCCGCACCGGCCGCCGGCTGGTCTCGGTGAAGTACCCGGTCAGGGCCTGAATAGCGGCGGCGAGCACGATTCCGATGAGAACCGCGATGATCGCGACCCACTGCGGGCTCAGGTCAACGCCTCCCTGCACATCGCCGTTGAGTTCAGCCCAGTCAGCGGGCAGGTACGCGAACGCCGCGATCGCACACAGCACGGCGGCGATCACCGCCGAGATAAAGAACGCGCGGTTGATCGCGGTCAGACCACTGCGGTCGCTGGGGCGCAGCCGCGTAATGAAGACCCCGATGATCGCGGTGATCACACCGATGGCCGACACGATCAGCGGGAAGACCAGACCCTCGTCACCGAAGGCCGCCCGGCCCAGGATCAAAGAGGCCACCAGGGTCACCGCGTACGACTCGAACAGGTCCGCGGCCATCCCCGCACAGTCACCGACGTTGTCACCGACGTTGTCAGCGATCGTGGCGGCGTTACGGGGGTCGTCCTCGGGGATGTTCTGCTCCACCTTGCCAACCAGGTCAGCGCCGACGTCGGCGGCCTTGGTGAAGATACCGCCACCAACCCGCATGAACATGGCCAGCAGCGCGGCACCGAAGCCGAATCCCTCCAGCACGGTAGGGGCGTTGCCATCGAAGATCAACACCACCACCGAGGCACCGATCAAACCCAGCCCGACGGTCAGGAAGCCCACCACACCGCCGGTGCGGAACGCGATCCGCATGGCTCCTTCGCGGCTTCCCTGACGAGCCGCCGCAGCGACCCGCAGGTTCGCCCGCGTCGCCAGGGCCATACCGGCGCCCCCGATGAACGCGCTAAACAGCGCACCCACCACGAAGAACAGCGAACGTCCGATCTTGACAGCGGTCTCGCTGGTGCCTTCCTCGACGTGGGCCGGCAGCAGGTACAGCAGTACCACCGCGATCACGACGAAGACGCTGAGCGTCTTGAACTGCCGAAGCAGGTACGCCGAGGCGCCCTCCTGCACCGCACCAGCGATCTGCTGCATTTTGGTGGTGCCTTTGTCGCTGGCGAGAACTGCCCGCACCAGCGCTCCGGCGAAACCAAGAGCGACCAGCGCGATCACCGCCGCGACGATGACATATGACACGTTGGCGCCCGTGAGGGACACCGAATCTCCCTCAAGGGCGACATTCCCACCCTCAAGGGCGAGCGTGGTCCCGGACATCTTTGTCCTCCTCATTGCGACTCAGCCGGCTCCGCGGGTGCGACCCACCGTGGGCGGCCGGTCGCATGAAGGTGCCGGTCAGTCGACGGACCGTCCCTTCCCGAACGTTCACCCTCGCGCTGTTCCCTGACGGAGCCCGACATCCACCCAGCGCCGGGGAACGCTGAGGAGGATGCACGACAACCCGGGGAGTTTAGCCGCCGATCGTGTGCCCGGTCACACCCGGTTGGCGACCTTCACTCCCTGTGATATTCCGGATTGTCCAGGAACACATCGGGTGATCTTCTCAGACCGTTCCCTCTTCTCTGGTTATTCCCGTTCAGGCCGTATCCGACCGAGACCGCCCGACAGCGAGCCGCCTATTTAACGCAACTCGGTGTCATGGACTGGCCATGACATCCGTACCACAGTCCCCACGCTGCCGGGAGCTGGCGCCACCTCCAGGTCGTCTACCAGCCCAGCCAGCAACGCGAGACGCATGCCGATGGCGACCTTGTCGTCATCCTCGGCCCTGCTGTCCTCTTCGACGAGGGCCAACGGATCGGGCAGCTCCCCGGCACCGCCGAACGTTTCCTCCCTGGGGGCACGGTCGACCACCTTGGCGGAGAATCGCGCCCCATCGGACATCTCCACCGTCACCAGGTCGGGTAATCCGTATCGACGATGCAACGCCACGGCACGCGAGCAGGCCTCACCGATAGCCAGCCGCACCTCGTCCAGCACTGGCTCCGGAACTCCCGCCCGCCGGGCCACCGCGACGGCGACCAGCCGAGCGGTGCGGACATGGGCGGGTGCGGGTGAGAACTCCAGTCGAACTGTCGGCATCATCAGTGTCCGGATGCCGTGGTGGTCCCGTCGTCCCCTGCCGGGCCCCGCCGCGGCTGTTCCGAAGGGTCGTGCGTGTCATCGTCACTGATACCGGCGTCGGTGCCGTCCGGCATCACCACCGGCGCGGCGACCGCTTCCTCCACCGAGGGGTGTATGTCGAACACCCGCTCCAGTCCGGTGATCCGGAAGATTTTGAGGATCCGCTCCTGGCTGCAGACCAAGACCAGATGACCTCCCTGGGCTCGTACCCGTTTGAGGCCACCGACGAGGACACCCAAACCCGTCGAGTCCAAAAACTCGACGCGTTCCATGTCCACCACGATCTGACGGACCCCGTCACCCACCAGCTCAACCAGCCGTTCCCGGAGCCGGGGCGCGGTGTACACGTCGATCTCACCGCCCACTTCCAGAACCGTGCGGTCCGCCACGGTGCGCGTCTGAAACGACAGCTCCATGTAGAACCTCCCGGACGATAACGGCGGCGTTCGGCGAGCCCTGTCACATGAGCCCTATCAGCATGACACCGCACTCCTGCGAGGCATCTAACCATCGGTGTCTTTGCCCTGTGATCGCTACCTGACACGTTCCGCTCACTGATACTTCTGGAGTGCCTCTGGTTCCGAAGACCGGTCGTCCAGAAGCAGTAAGCGCGCTGTGATTTGTTCCCGGCGTCTCAGGGCGCTGTTGCGCGGTCCGGCCTGATGTTGAATGGCTCGAGTGAACGCAGCCGCACTACCCGACCCTGTTGAGCTGCTACGCCGGCTGCTCGCTGGGCGCACTGACGGGCAGCTCGACGGTGCGTACCCCGGTTGGGAGACGGATCAGACCGGAGCTGGACGGCTCACCCACGTGGAGCGGCTCCCGGCCCGCTCGGGCAAGACCGTCCCGTGGCCGGATTGGGTTCCCGATGAGCTCCGCGTGGCGCTGGCTCAGCGGGGCGTCACCGCTCCCTGGCGGCATCAAGTTGAGGCAGCTGACCTGGCCTATCACGGCCAGCACGTGGTCATCGCGACCTCGACGGCGTCGGGTAAGTCCCTGGCGTACCAGTTGCCTGTGCTCTCGACCTTGCTGACCGACCCGCGGGCCTGTGCCCTGTATCTGTCTCCCACTAAGGCGCTGGCCGCCGATCAGTTACGCGCCATCAGCGGGTACGCGCTGTCGGGAGTCCTCCCCGCCAGCTACGACGGGGACACCTCTTCCGAGGAGCGCCAGTGGATCAGGCAACATGCCCGGCTGCTGTTCACCAACCCCGACATGCTCCACCATGGCATCCTGCCGCGGCACCAGTCCTTCGCCCGTGTGCTGCGGCGACTGCGCTACGTGGTGGTGGACGAGTGCCACACCTACCGAGGCGTGTTCGGTTCCCATGTGGCGCACGTGCTGCGGCGGCTACGTCGAGTAGCGGCCAAATACGGCAGTCACCCGGTTTTCATCCTGGCCTCGGCCACCACCAGCGACCCGGCCGCTTCGGCTGCTCGTTTGACCGGGCTGGATGTCGTCGCCATCACCGAAGACACCTCGCCCCGCGCGGGGGTGACCTTTGCGCTGTGGGAGCCGCCTTTGACCGATATGCAGGGCGAGCACGGCGCCCTGATCCGCCGGTCGGCGTTGCGGGAATCCGCCGATCTCCTCGCGGATCTGGTCACGTGTGGGGTACGCAGCCTAGTGTTCGTCCGTTCCCGCCGAGGCGCTGAGTTGGTCGCGGCCATGGCACGACAGGTGCTGGGAGAGGTGGCTCCCGAACTGGTCGACAGGGTGGCCGCCTACCGCGGCGGATATCTGCCGGAGGAGCGACGGGCCCTGGAGCGTGCGTTCATCTCCGGCGAGTTGCTTGGCCTGGCCTCCACCAACGCGTTGGAGTTGGGCGTGGATATCGCCGGTCTGGATGCGGTGGTGCTCTCTGGCTACCCGGGCACGTTGGCGTCGCTGTGGCAGCAGGCTGGGCGCGCTGGCCGCGCCGGTCGGGAGGCGCTGGCCGTACTGGTGGCTCGTGACGACCCACTCGACACCTATCTGGTGCACCACCCTGCGGCGATCTTCTCCCGTCCGGTGGAGGCGACCGTGCTCGACCCTGGGAACCCCTACGTTCTGGCGCCCCAGTTGTGTCGCGCCGCCGCGGAACTGCCCCTGACTGAGGAGGATCTGCCGCTGTTCGGTGGGGAGGCCGCTCGGGCCGTTCTCGATGCGCTGGTGGCCAACGGCTCGCTGCGGCGACGCCCGACCGGCTGGTACTGGACTTCTCGAGGCCGTCCTGAGGTGGATCTGCGGGGCGACGGTGGCGAACCCGTGGCCGTGGTGGAGGCCGACACCGGCAGGCTGCTCGGCACTGTGGATGCCGCCTCCGCCCACTTCCAGGTTCATCCGGGCGCGGTGTATCTCCACCAGGCCACCAGCTATGTGGTGGATGCACTGGATCTGGATGACGGAGTGGCCTTGGTGCACGCCGAGGAGCCGGACTGGACCACCTCCGCGCGCGACATCACCGATCTGGAGGTGGTCGCGGTCCGGGAATCGCTGCCGGCTGGACCGGTCACGCTCCACCTGGGGGTGGTGGACGTGACCAGCCAGGTCGTCGGCTATCAGCGGCGCCGCCTGATGACCGGCGAGATCATCGACGAGCGCCCGTTGGATCTGCCGCCTCGGCAGCTGCGTACCGTTGCTGTCTGGTACACCGTCGATCCGGAGGCGTTGACAGCGGCCGGGGTGGAGGCCGCCGACACTCCGGGAGCGCTGCACGCCGCCGAACACGCCGCGATCGGCCTGCTTCCCTTGGTGGCGACCTGCGACCGGTGGGACATCGGTGGTCTGTCCACGGCCTTGCATCCCGACACTGGTGCCCCCACCGTCTTCGTCTATGACGGCCACCCTGGCGGTGCGGGCTTTGCAGAACGGGGGTACGCGGCGGTGACCACCTGGCTGACCGCCACCCGCGACGCGATCGTCGACTGTGGATGCCAGGACGGCTGTCCGTCCTGTGTTCAGTCTCCCAAGTGTGGTAACGGCAACGATCCACTGTCCAAAAGCGGTGCGGTCAGGGTGTTGGAGGTGGTGCTGAAGGCGTTGGCGAACACCTGACCCCGTCGAAGGGCCCGACCGAAGGAGCAGATCTGCCAGGTCATGAGGAGAACCGCACCGGACCGGCCCGGGCAACAGCCTCGGCTCGGCCGAACCGCTGCACGGGTGTGGGTAACTCGACGCTGACGCTGACGTGAATATCCAGTCCAGTGACCTGACAGGACTCTAGCCGTGCGTTATTGGCCACCGCCGCACGCTCAGCCCATCGACAGGCGTCTGTTTCACCCGTGTAGGCGTGGGCGGCTCCCGCCAGCGCCGCCAGATCCGCCGCTGTCTGGGCGTGATGCCGGGAGGCCACCACACCGGTTATGGCCCCCATCGCCGCTCCGAGGACGGTGATGGCGAGGCCAACGCCCAACAGCCAGATTGAGGCTGACCCGTGGTCGGTGCCGTGGCGGGGGGAAGGCCGCCGCGGCACCGACCACCGCTTGTGAATGATTTTCGATGGTTCAGTGGGTGGCGTCCCTCGTCTCATTGGGGGACCTCCGCAACCACCACACCGGGTTCCCGTGAGGCGACAGCCGATGCGGACACCGGCAGGGCCGGGAGCAACCCGTCAAGCGGGGTGAGGACGACGCGCACAGTGACACGCACCCAGTCCTTTTCGACGTCGACCTGGGTGCTAGCTCCGGTGGGGGCGAGACGAGCAACCGCGACGTACGCCGATTCCCCACGAGCTGCCGCGCGGGCTCCGGCGCGGGCAGCGTCCACACACTCCACTTTGGTCAGTGCGACCTCAATGGCCGCTAGGCTCGCCATCAACAGCAAGATCAGGGTAGGGAGCCCGACCGCCAACTCCACGGTGACCGATCCGCGTTCTCGGCGGCCGCCACAGCGGCGTTTCCTGTCGCACTGGTTGTGTCCGTCCCGCCCGGCAAGGCGGGTATAGGTTCGCTCGTCATCGCAGGTTGTCACGGTGGCTGGTGTGGTGGTGCCCGCCTCCGGGGCCATCACTGCAGTGCCCTTTCGATGAGTGAGGCGAGTGCTGCACGGACGGCTTCGCTGGTCACCACCTTGAACAGGGCCGCGGCGAACGCCGCCGCAGCGATCGTCCCTACGGCGTATTCCACCGTGCTCATACCGGCGTCCCCCCGTAGCCGGCGTCGAACGATCTGGATGACGCGCATGGTTATCTCCTCACGGATGTCGTGGTTCGTTCAGACACGTGGGCGCAGCACCCGAACCCCGTCGGCGCCGTCGTCACCGCACGACGGTGTCCAGGACGGCGATGACGACGGGGACGAGCCCGGCGAGCATGAACGCAGGCAGGAAGCACAGGCCCAGGGGCAGAACCACCAAAACTCCGGCCCGCCGGGCCGTCGCTTCGACCGCCAGCAACCGGTCAGCACGCAGGTCATCCGCTAACCGACCGCATGTGGCCGCGAGGGCTGCTCCGCTGTCACCGGCGCGAGTGACGAAGCGGATTAGTCGATCGGCCCCGGGTGTCCCCTGTAGCTCCCGCCAGGCCTCCGCAGGGGACGCACCCAGCTGAAGCTGCCGGGCGACATGTGACAACCGCTGCCCTACAGGGCCGTCGAGGACCTGCCCGAGCGCATGAACCGCCCGCTCCGTGGACGCTCCAGCACGCATACCCGCCGCCAACAGGTCCAACGCGAAAGGCATCTCCGCTGCGGCGTACGACCGACAGGCCCGCACCGTCGCGGGTTCGAGGTGGCGCAGCGCCACCATGCCGGCTACGGCGGCCGCGATACCGACGCACAGGCCGATCCCCTGCCCCAGCAGGTACCCGAGTACCGGGCCGCTTACGGCCGTGACGACTCTGGGGTCGCGCAGCGATAGCCGCCGTCGCCGTTCTCCCGCTACGCCGCGGCGCCAGGCGTGGCGCGCGTGGTCTCTCCACGCCGCCTGGTCACCCGGAGGCGCTTCCCACAGGCCCTGGTCGATTCGGGTGAGCCGGTTCGACCAGGCGATGCCGATCCCTTGGAGCGCCATGGCTCCCAGGACACAAAGTGTCCCTAGTGGGGTGTGTAGCAGCACCGCTAGCGGAGCCACCCCCAGTAGCTGTCCAAGCAGCACACCCATGATGGGAAGCAGCGCCAGGAGAGCCGCCGTCATGCGGGCGTTGGCGGCGTGGCCAGCGGCGGTGCGACACACCCGCCACGCGGCGCGAAGCTCGGTTTCTAGCCGGTCCAGTACCTCAGCCAAGGGCGCCCCGGTGATTTCGGCGTACTCCCACGCGGTGTGGAGCCGACGCAGCACCGGCCCGCGGTCGGGGCAGGTGTCCGATCGCGCCGCCACCGTCAATGGTGAGGGCGTACTCAGCCACCCGACGACCGGACCCGGCGGCTTGCCCGTCAACAGCGGCCAAGCCGCCATCAGGGCCTCGGTAGCTGACACACCAGCCCGAAGATCACCGGCAAGCAGCGCCACCCCATCCAGGGCCGCGCGCCGTCGCTGAGCCGCGCGGCGTCGCGTGGCTCGACGGTGCAGCAGCCACAGCACCGCCGTCCCATAGACCGCCGCCACGATCCCTGCGGTCACCCCCGACAACGCCATCGCCACGGTTCCCGCCGTGGCTCCAGCGAGCAGACACCACAACGTCACATGTGTGTGGGGAGTGGTCAGCCCCAACCCATGTCGCCAGAGCGCTGTCGTGTCAGGCACCGAAAGGCGCGCATTAGTGGTCGAGGCGGTCAACACCAGACTCGCGGCACTGATCGCCGGACTGCCCTCTGTCATGTCAGCTCCGCAGGGATCGGGCAGTCGCGCGCTGTCAACAGTCGCAGAAACCGGTCTCGCCCCGGCCCGGGACCATGGTCGCGGTGCCAGACAGGGAGCGTTTCGACCAAGTCATGTGAGCGTCCCCGCACCAGCAGACACACCTCCTGCACCATCCGCCCGACCGGGGTGCGGCGCAGGTGCACGATCACCTGGACTGCAGCGCCCAGTTGGGCGTGGAGTGCCCGTCGCGGCATACCTCCCAGAGCGGCCAGCGCCTCCAGTCGGGCCGGGACATCAGCGGGTCGGTTCGCATGCAGAGTGCCGGCTCCCCCTTCATGACCGGTGTTGAGGGCGGCGAGGAGCTCCACCACCTCCGCTCCCCGGCACTCCCCCACGACCAGCCGGTCCGGTCGCATCCGTAGCGCCTGCCGTACCAGGTCCCGCATCGAGACCTCGCCGGCTCCTTCGGCGTTCGGTGGCCGGGCGGCGAGAGCGACGACGTGAGGGTGGGAAGGGCACAATTCAACGCTGTCTTCGATGGTCACGATGCGCTCGTCGGGCGGAACCAGCCCGAGCATGCTGGACAGCAGGGTGGTTTTACCGGAGCCGGCGCCGCCGGTGACCAGGTAGGCCAATCGCGCCGCCACGATGGCGCGCAGCAACGCCGCCGAGGTTCTGGTCAGGCTTCCGCTAGCGACCAGCTCAGCGAAGGTGAATCCTCGGGGCCGGAAGGTCCGCAGAGACAGGCAGGGCCCGTTGACCGCGATAGGCGGGAGTACGGCGTGCAGCCGGGTGCCGTCCGGTAGCCGTGCATCCACAAAAGGCGTGCTGTCGTCGAGTCGTCGGCCACACGCGTTGGCCAGCCGTTGCGCAAGCCGCCGTACCGCGCCCGGCCCACCCAAATCCAGATCCAGACGCTCCAGCCGGCCGGCCCGGTCCACCCATACCCCAGAGGCGTCGTTGACCAGCACATCGGTGACCTCAGGATCGGCCAACAGGTTCTGCAGCGGCCCGGCTCCTAGCAGCTCGGCGTACACCTCAGCGGTGTACTCCTGAAGCGCGTCCGTGCTGAGCGGGCTGCTGTGTTCGGCCTGAATCGCCTGGGTTAGTGCTTCCCGGGTTACCGGGCGGCTGGAGACAGCGAGCCGATGTCTGATCCGCCCCACCAGTCCGGGATCGATCGGGTCGCGGGTGTCGGTCGCCCGGTCAGACGTGGTTGTGTCGGCTTGGTCAGGCATCCGCGGTCCCCTCGCTTGTCGGGGTGGACGGGCGGTGCTGGCCCTTCTCCGGAGCGGGCGTGTCTGTCGGGGCCGTGGCCTCAGGCTGGTCTGATTCGTCAGCGGCCACCGGCTGAGGAGTCAGGTACGCGGCTGTGACGATCCCCGCCAACAGCTGCCGGCATGTTCGCGCCAGCGAACCCCGGCCGTTCCGGATGGGCGGATTCCCCTTCTCGACAGCCGCTCGCAGCCCAGACTCGGTGCGCATGGTGCCGGCCAGAGGCCGCTGGAGCATACGGGCCATATCCCCCGCCCGCAGCCGACTCGCCACCGATCCCCGTACCACCAGCTCCATCTCACGGCAATGTGGTTCCAGGGACTTGGCGACCCGAGCGGCGGCCGCGCAGGCTCGGACATCGGCCGACACCGCCAGCAGCGTTCGGTCGGCCGTTTCCAATGCGAACGCGGTGCTACCGTCCACATGTCGGGGAAGGTCCACAATCACCAGACCGCTGCTGCGGCGCCCCATGTCGAGGGCGTTCCGCATACCGGTCACTGGAATCGCGGTGAGCTCCCGGTCCCATGAGGCGAAGGTGAGTTCGCCGGGTTCGGCGTACCAGGTCGAACCCGCGGGGTACCGGTACCAGGCGCGGGCTACCGATGCGAGTGGATGACCGGGCTTCGGTTCCTGGCGCCAGGAGCCGAGCATGAGCTCCAGCCCACCACCCAGAGGGTCACCGTCGATCAGCATGGGCCGCATGCCGTGACAGGCCGCCGTCACCGCAAGCCCAACGGCCAACACACTGGCGCCGGCACCGCCGTTTCCTGGCACCACGGCGATGACCGGCGCCCGGGGCGGACAGACGGCGGCACTCTCTACCAACCGTCGGGCCAGCCAGGGCGCGGCCAGGGGCAGAATCGCCACCGCCTCAGCGCCGATGCGGGTCGCCATGTCCCACTGCCGGCGCCCCGGCCGGCTCCCTATCCCCTGTGGGCGGTCCAGAACGAGGATGAGCCCGGGGCGCACGGGGAGACCGAACCGCAGGCAGTCGGTCACCGCGTCGGGACCAATCAAAATCAGCGGTGCCCGTTCCCAGTAACGCCGGACACCGACCACGTCAATGGCGACATCAACCCGTACCCCAATGTTCGTCGTGAGCTGCAGCAGACGGTCCCGCCATCGTGGATCGCCGGCGAGAAGCACCGGCCTAGGCACCATGGCAGATCGGGTGGAGGTCGCCTTAGGAGTGTTCGGCCCGGCATTGTGCGGTGGAAAACCAAGTGATCGAGGGCCGATGGAGGTAACGCCGAGGTTCATTAGGAGCCTCCGAGAACCGACTCTCATCCGTAGGGAAGGCAGTCACGACGATTCCCTATGAACCCGGCGCACCCAATGCATCACCAGCTGTTCTGTGGATAACGGACATAGCTGTGGATAAGCGGCGGGATGAGCCGATGCCCGTTCTCAGCCCACACGACCTTGATCACCGATCGACCGATCGTGCTCACCGCACCACATAAAGCCAATAAACGTGGCGCATATCACACACAGATTGATATCAGAGAGATACGTTAAGCAGCGATAACACGAAAGTTGCTTCACGAAAAGTGATCAAGATCCTCCACTAGGTATTGATCATCCAAGGACGATGCAGCGACAATTCGCCCCTCTTCCAGGTCACGTACCCCTTGACCGCCACGGCGACACTGTCTCGGAGAGGCGGGGCGCCCTCAGGCGGCACCAGCCGTAGCCACACAGAGAGAAGCCCACGGTCGCTTTTGGGGACATGCGAATTCGCTGGTCAATGACGGGTTAGGTCCTCAGCAAGAAAGGGACGAGCCCCGTCGGGGGGGTGACGGGGCTCGTCAGAGGTTCGGCTCCGGGGGGGTCGAGCCGAACCCACTCAGCGGTCACGGGGGGGTGCAACCGCCGAGGGCTACACACGCCGTAGATACCGGCAAGTGTGACAGCGTTTCGTGTCTACGCATAAGCATGCCCGACAGGACGGGTCCGCGTCGAGTGGCCGTTACCGAACACCGCGTGACACAACGAACACCTGACACATTAGACTCATCGCCTTGAATGCCGGATACCGGATACCCGTAGGCGAAGGCTTCACCGACGCCGATAGCGACCAATCATCGCCGACACGCGGAAGGTCGATTCAGGACACTGGACTGTGCGCTGACCCTGGAACGCGGGCTCTGAAAACGCGTCAACTCGGGCACTTGAGCCGCATCCAACCGGCGAATCGTGCACCGCGGCCACCCGAGAGACACCCAAGAGAGCTGAACATATCCCCGCGTGCACCATCGCTAACAGTCACATCCCGCTCTAGACTTCCGGCCGTGCGGTGTGCTGCATTCTTCGACCTGGACAAGACCGTGATCGCCAAGTCAAGCGCTCTGGCGTTCGGTCGTCCGTTCTACCGCAACAATCTCATCACCCGGCGTGATGTCCTGAAAGCCGGCTACGCACAACTGGTGTATCTGATTGCCGGCGCTGACGAGGATCAGATGGCCCGCATCCGGGACTACCTCACCCAACTGTGTCGGGGATGGCGGGTCGACCAGGTCCGGCAGATCGTCGCTGAGACCTTGCATGAGCTCATCGACCCATATGTGTACGCGGAAGCCGCCGCCCTCATAGATCAGCATCGGGCTGCCGGACGCGCGGTCTTCTTGGTCTCCTCCTCCGGTGAGGAGATCGTTCAGCCCATCGGCCAGATGCTGGGGGTGGACGGGGTCATCGCGACCCGCATGGTGATCAAAGACGGTCACTACACCGGTGAGGTGGAGTTCTACGCGGCGGGGCCGAACAAGGCGAGCGCCGTCCGGGAACTGGCCCAGGCCGAAGGGTACGACCTCACCGAGAGCTACGCCTACTCCGATTCGATCAGCGACGTCCCGCTGTTGGAATGCGTGGGACACCCCACGGCGGTGAACCCAGACCGCGCCTTGCGCAAGGTGGCGCAGGAGCGGGGATGGCCGATCCTGACGTTCCGCCACCCCATCCCTCTGCGCCAGCGGTTTGCCACCGTCCGCGTCCGCACCGCACTCCCCCTCTTCGCCGCCGGAGCAGCCATGGCCACCGTCATCGGCCTGCTCTGGTACGGCCGGTACCGGCGGACCCGCGTCACCGCCTGACCCGTCGCGTTCGTTCCGGGACAGGGGTACGCAGGCCCGCGTACCTCATCGGGGAAGGCTCAGCGTGCCGCGATCGCCGGATCGGCCAACGGATTGGGAACGGTCCCGTTGGGATAAAGGGCGTGCCGCAGCGCCCGGTCGACATAGCGGGTCACCACCAGGCGGTCCCGGTTCAACGCGTACCGCGCGAACTCCGGGGCGAGCAGGTCGTATTCGGTGAATCGCTCGGCCAACTCCGGGAAGCGGCGCTGGTAGTCAAGCACAGCTTCCCGTACCACCCGCCAGAACTCGGTCTCCGGCAGTCCGAGCTGCTCCTCCATCAACGGCGCCAGATACCGGAAGTGCCCCACGAAGATCTGGTCCACCACATGCTGCCGAATCACCGAAGGGTGCTTGCGGGGCAGCACGTGATCGTGTCCGTCGGGTTCCGGTCCGCGTTCGGGTACGTCGGTGAAGGAGACACACACGTCGTCCACGAAATCCTTAAGGAACAACCGGCGCGGCACATCGTGGGCGTCAAAACCGATCAGCGTGTTCTGACCGTGCGGGTTGAAGGTCACCCCATAGCGGTAGAGAACGTGCAGCACCGGATCCAGCACAGTGCGGCACAGCTCAACCAGCCACTCCCGTGGCGCCAAACCGGAGGAGCGGACCAGCTCGGCGACGAAGGCGACGCCGTCAGCGTCCACATGCAACAGTGACGCGAAGGTGCGTACCCGCTCGTCGGGATCCTTACGGGACGCCACCGACTCTCGCCAGATGCACCCGAGGGTCTCCAGATGCTGGTAGGGCACGCCCGGTACCGAGTCCAGGTAGGGGTGGCGGACCGTCACGGAGGCGACCTCACCGAGGAACACGGTGCGGCACTTTTCCGTCAGGTACGCGTCCCGTTCCAAAAAGCCGCGCAGCCATTGGGTGACCACCGGGGCGCCGAGCGAGCAGTGTGGAGGGATACCGCGCCATACCAGGGTGTTGAGAATCCGCAGCGGGAGCTTGACGTCGTACCGCTCCCGGGTGGTGAGGTTGGACATGGTGCGGATCGACTGCTGTGGCAGGTACTGGTCGGGTGACTCTCCCAGCGGCACGATCCGGTTCTGGGCGACCTCACCGGCGAAGAGCACCTGGACGGCGTGGTCCCACTGCCAGGGGTGGACAGGAAGCCACACATAGGCGTCCGGATCCAGCCCACGGTCCAAGAGCCGTTGCCGGAACCCGGACACGGTGGCCTCGCCGAGCTCACGTGTCACTACCGTCCGCTCGGACAGCTCAGGGGTGCCGCGGAACTCGGCGAGGCCGCGGTGAGCGGCGATCCAGATCAGGCGAAGCGGCTGCCGCGCCTCAGGGGCGTAACACCGCACATCGGAGGCGGAGAACCCGAGCCGTCCTTTGTTGGCCACCAGCCAGCTGTGGCCGGTCATGTGGCACTCCAGCTCGATGTGGTCGACGGCCAGCAGGTCCTTGGCCGAGGCCCCTTTCTCCGTGATCCGGGCGGCGTCCACCGCCAACGTCGCCGACAGCTCAGTCAGGTAGGTGGCGAGGGTCGCCGGGTCGGTGCCGATCGTGCTGGCGGCGTCCCTTACGAAGATCAAGGCGTCCCAGGCCGGGGCCTCGATCTCGTTGCCAAGCATGCCGGTCGCGACGCGGGTGATCGAATCCGGATCGATCCGCCAGGCGCCGAACGCGCCGCGCCGGGCGCGGAACAAGTAGCTGACGCCGCTGTCCAGGTCGACCCGGTACCGGCCGTCGTCGAGCGCGACCGGTTCGAGCATCGTTTCGAAGCTCCACTCGGACAGCGCTTTAGCCAGCAACCGGCGGTTGGCCTGACGCCAGGCGGTCGGGCTCACCTCGGTGAGGTCAGGAATGGGATGAGTCTGAGGTGTGGGGACCGTGGTTTCGGTCATCGGGTTCTCCACAGTAGGCGGATGGGCGATCGCGGGGCGCGGGTGTGGGAGGCGACCCGGCCGTCCCGAACGCACGGGACGGCACCGGGCACAACGTGGGATGAATGGGAGACGAAATGAAACACAGAGCGCGGAACGCGGAACGGTCGCGTCAGACGGCCTCGAAGGACTGGAACGCGGTGCGCTTGGGGAGCCGGAACACCTCACGCCCGGCGATCGAGTTGAGGATGGTCGCGCTGCGGTAAGCGGCGATACCCAGGTCAGGTGCCGCCGCACCGTGGGTGTGCAATTCGGCGTTCTGGACGTAAAGACCACCGGTAACGCCGTCGACCAGCCGCACTTGGTGGTTGACCATCACATCGAAACGCCCCTGTGAATCCCAGGCGATGAGGTGCTCCACCGGCTTCAGCAGGGCAGGACGGACAGCGGCGTACCCGGTGGCGGCCACCACCGCGTCGGCGGTGATGGTGACGGTACGCCCGGTGTCTCGGTGCAGGCAGCTGAGCCGGATCTCATCGCCTTCCTTGGCGGCGTTGTGCACAGCCGTTCCTGGCAGCAGCCGGACCGGGGGTCGGTTGCCGTCGAGCATGTGCTCGTACAGCTCGTTGTGAATCTCGTCGATGGTCTCGGTGCTGATCCCCTTGTACAGCTGCCACTGGCTCGCGATCAGCCGGTCCCGGACATCCGGATCCAGGGAGTGGAAGTAGCGCATGTACTCCGGGGTGGTGTACTCCAACACCAATTTCGAATAGTCCAGGGGTGCGAAGCTCGGGGTTCGGGTGAGCCAGGTCAGAGCCCACCGATACTCCCGCTGCTGCCGTATCAGGTCCAGGAACACCTCGGCCCCTGACTGCCCGGACCCCACCACCACGATGTGCCTGACCCCGTCACCGGCGAGCGCATCGATGCGATGCAGGTGCTCTCCTGAGTGGTACACCCGTGCCCCGAGCAGGGGCCGCAGCGGCTCGGGCACCACCGGGGAGGTCCCCACCCCCAGGACGACATTGCGTGCGGTGGTCTGTCGGGTACCGGTCGCGGTCCGCAGCGTCAGTACCCACACCCGATGGTTGTGATCCCAGTCCAGGGCCGCCACCTCGGTCCCAAAGTGGCAGGACGGCAGCGAGTCAGCGACCCAGGCGCAGTATTCGGTGTACTCCCGGCGCGGGATGTGGAACCGCTCGGCGATGTAGAACGGGTACATCCGGTCCCGCTCGGCCAGGTAGGACAGGAACGACCACCGGCTGGTCGGGCGTACCAGGGATACCAGGTCGGCGAGGAAGCTGACTTGGAGTTTCGCCCAGTCAAACATCAACCCGGGGTGCCAGTCGTACACCGGTTTGGCGTCGTAAGCGGCGATGGACAGCTCGGGTACCTCGTCGGCCAGGGCCGCCAGCGCCAGGTTCATCGGCCCGATACCGATCGCGGCGATGTCATACGTCATGGCTCTCACCTGAACTCACTGATCATCAAAGCGGCGGTCTTGTCGGGGAGCGTCACGTCGGCCACGCGGGTGAAGCCGGCCTTGGCGAAGGCGCGGATGGAGGGGAGATTGCGTACGTCGGGTTCGGCCACCACGCGGGGGCAGCCGCGGGCGAACAGCCCGTCCCGGACGGCGCGGATCAACGCGGTACCGAGGCCCTGGCCGGTACGCTCCCGCTCTCCGATGAGCAGATGAACCCCTAGGTCGTCGGGCGCCGCCGGGTACGTCCTCCCCACCGGTTCGGCCTCGGCGCGGTAGATCTCCCAGTACGAGACCGGCTGCCCATCCAGCACTCCCAGGCAGGGGCGGGAGACATCTCCGGTGAGTTGATCGTGCAGATAGGACGCGATTTTCTCCTTCGGCCACGCCTGTTGCCAGAACGGCACCACGTGCTCGGCGTGCATCCAGCGATGGATGAGCGCCAGGTCGGCCACTGGATCGACCAGCCGGAGAGTGAACTCTCCAAAGTCGGTAGGGGTCACGGGGAAGTTATCGACGGGCGGTATCACTCGGCCTCCCGCAATGGATTGGGCACGTTGAGGTAGACCGACTGCGCGTCCAGCGGCGCCAGAACCTCGTCGATACCGGCGATACGCGTCAGGAGATTCCCCTTGCAGGGCAACCGGTCCGCGGTCAGCCACCGCTCAACCAAGCCCCGGGCGGTGTCGTGTCCGCGCCGTTGGATGTCGCGCAGCCCATCCCGGACCGCCGCCAACAGAACAGGCTCCGGCGCGATCCCCGCGGTGCCGAGCGCCCCCACCGGCGCCAATGCCTGGTTGAAGAACAGGTAGTAAGTCAGGCGGTCGTCCACGATGGCGTCGTCGACTATCGCCAGGGTGGAGGAAGTCGCCCCGGCCAGCAGTTGGAGCACCCCCGGCAGCCCCGACTCGGCCAGGTAGTAGCCCTGGTTATCCCGGAACCATCCGGCTTCGGGCCACCCCACGGTGTCCAGGGCCACCAGCGTGTTCTGCTGGTGGGCTTCCAGCCCGACCCCGGTCGTGGCGTACAGGTACACCATCGGCGCCAGTACCCGGTCGATGTAGCGTCGGACCCACTCCCGCGCCACCTCGACGACGTCCCGTCCGGACGCCTTGGCCAATCCGGTGACGAGGGCGGCCAGGGTTGACGGTCCGATCCCGGGTCGGGGCGCCACCAAGCCGGCCAGGCAACGAACCCCGGTCAGTCCTGGGGGCACCTCACGCACCGATACGTCCAGATGGGACAGCGTCCCTTCTGGAGTGAAGACCGCTAGCCAGGCGGGGTCTCGCACGATCCGAAAGCCTGGGTACGCGCGGGATACCTCGGTGGTGAGACCAGCGTCGAGCAGTCGGTGCACCTCAAGGCCGCGGACCAATTCCGTGGCGGTGTTCTCCCGCCGAGAGTTGGTGATCCGCAGCCCGAGGGAAAGCTTGAGCATGACCGGCTGATCGGGGTGATAGACGGTGCGCAGCGAGGAGGTGGGGTACCAGCGCGGCCCCGCGGCGCCGAGCGGTGTCACGGCCCCGGAATCCACCAACGCGCGGAAGGCGGGTCGCCGGAGCAGATCTCTGGCCTGCCAGGGATGCGCCGGCAGCAGGATCTGGCCAGGCGCCACCGACAACCCGGATAGCTGACGCATCAGGGTCGGCGCGTCCCGGCCCGCTAGCGCCGGCGAGCTGAGCACGGCATCATGACGGACCACGGCCGGATCGGCGGCGAACCACTCAAGGGCGAACGACCCCCGCAACTCCGGACTCCAGTCGGCGGCGTCGGAGTCGCAGATCCCGTCCCGGCTTTTAGGCGCGGGATGCAGCAGGTGCCCCAGCAGGAGCCCTTGTTCGGCTTCCAGGAACGCGTCCCCCGGCACGACTGGGGTTTCGTCGGCGCGGCGCTGGTTCAGGAAACCCGCGACCCGGCGTACGCTTTCGGCCGCTCGGGCCACCAGGTCGGTCAGGGTGAGGGCCGCCTCCGGGTGGCCGGCGGTGGCTTCCCGGGCCAGCAAGGTCGCCAGCGACACCGTCTCCAACGGCTGGTTGACATCGGCCAGATACGGCGTCCCGAAGTGGTGCCATCCCACAGCCGAGCGGTAATGCACGACGGCGCGGACGCGTACCCCACTGGCGGGGAGCGGAATATCGAGGATCTGCCCTTCGGGTGGGACCGCAAGACCCCGCTCCCGGGTCCAGCACCGCAGCAGCGCATCGGTGCCGGCGTTTTCGGCGAGGGTCCACGCGTCCCGCTCAACGGCGGGGAGTGTGACGGTCACCGGTCCTCCTCATCGCCGGCCGCCACGACCATGTCCAGCAGTTGATCAATGTCGTACGGCCTGGTTTGTGGGTTGAGCAGGGTCAGCTTCAGACGCACGGAGCCAGGCTCCGCCTCACCGGTCCACCCGCCATCGGCCCGTGGGGCGCCCGGTCGGCCGGGCAGACAGGTACGCCCGATCAGGGCGGTGCCTGACCGCATCAGTCGGCGACGCAACGCGCCGTTGACGCGGTCGGAGCGGTGCGGGTCGTCGCACCGGTAACGGAACACCACGGTGGTCAGCGTCGGCGTATCCGTCGTCAACTCCAGGCGGGGATGCGCCGCGATCCGACCAGCGGCGTAGCGCGCTAGGTCATGGCAGATATCCATCAGCCGCCCCAGACCACGCCGGCCCAGCGCTAGGAAGGTCGCCGCGACTTTGAAAGCGTCCGCCCGGCGGGTGGTCGCCAATGAGTGGCCCAACAGCCCGTCGTAACCGGCCTCGCCGTCATCGGCGGGGTTGAGGTAGGCCACCCGCCGGTTGTGAAGGGCGAAATCGGCCTCGTCCCGGACGAGCAGCACACTGGCGGCCGCAGGCTGCCAGGCGGTTTTGTGTAGATCCAGCGTGATCGAGTCCGCCTCGGCTACCCCGTCCAGCAGCGGCCTGAGTCGGTCGGAGAACAGCGCGCCTCCCCCATAGGCGGCGTCGACATGCAACCGGACACCGTGCCGCCGCACCACCTCGACGATGTCGGGGAGCGGGTCCACAGAACCGAAGTCGGTGGTGCCCGCGGTGGCCACCACCGCCACGGGCAGGGCCCGCCCGGCCAGGTCCCGCAGGGCGGCGTCCAGGGCGTCAGGTCGCATCCGCCAAGAGGCGTCGACCTCGACCGTGACCACCGCGTCCTCGCCCAGTCCCAGGACCGCGCAGGCCCGGGCCACCGAGAAGTGCGCCGCGGTCGAGCAGAGCACTACCCGTGGCAGGCCGGGATCCACGGCGGGGTTCTGAGCCAAATCCCGAGCCAGGAGCAGGGCATGGAGATTGGAGGCCGTCCCGCCTGAGGTGAATACCCCACCCGCGGTGGGGCCGTATCCGACCAGTCGGGCCAGCTCCGCCACCACATACCGCTCCAGCTCCACGGCGGATGGTCCGGAGTCCCAGGTGTCCACCGAGGCGTTGAAGGCGTTGACCAGCACATCCGCGGCGACCGCGACGGTCAGGGCCGGCGGCTGCAGATGAGCGGCGGTGACTGGGTCGGACAGATCGACGGTGCCTTCCGCGTACCACCGCGCCAACGGTGGGAGGGCGGCCACGCCACGGCCCTGCTCGGGCAGAACGCCATCACTGAACCAGGCAGCGGTCCTGGCGGCGTACTCCTGCGGCGTCATGCTCGGCAGCGGACCGCTGCGGCGGCGGAGGCCGCTGCTGGCCGCGCGTACCAGTTCGTTCACCAGGCGGGTCAAACCAGCCAGACCGACCGGGTCCGCCGCCAACAGATCCGGCGGCGGCGAGGGAACCGCTGGCGGGACGTACACCCCCGGATCGGGAGCATCGAGTGGATCGAGGACAGCCGTCGAAGGCGAAGTCATAGTGCGGTAGGTTAGGTAAGCCTGACCTAAGAGGCAACCTCCATATGCTGATAAACCAGTGATTTATTGCACATACCACCACCAGATATACGAATGTTTTTATTAGTTTTTCCCGCGAACCCTAGCGAGCCTAGACGAATCGACGTATAAAGGAACTACGGATCCCGCATCGCAAGCGGGCGTCGTTCCCCTTCCTGCGGGCTCCGTCGCCACCACCGGGCACCCACGCGCGACCAGCCGCGCAAGGCGCTTCGAGTCGTCGCCCACCGTGGACGCGGCTCGTGGATATACGTGCACGCTTGGTAACCCAGGTGGCTGGCGTGAGAGACGGCGTCCCGCCAATGGGGCGCCGTTCTCTTGGCGCCCTTTATGGCCACTCTGTGGCGGTTATTTCATGAGGGTTGTACACCCACGGTGATTGACGCGCGCGGCGCCACAGGCCCGCCAGGCGCATAGCGGGGGTTTGTGGCGGTCACTACTCTGTGGCGCATGTATCCCAGCGAACAGCAGCCCCAATACGGTGGGCCACCACCGACGGGCGCCAATCCGCCATACCAAACTCAACCCGGTTACCCTTCGTCCCCCACTCAGCAGGCACCCGGTAACCCACCTCCGGTCCGCCTGTCCCTGGGGGATGCGATCGCCGGCGGCGGCGCCCTCATCGTCTTCTTGTTCTCTTTTGCCCCGTTCCTAAGGTTTAACTTCGGTTTCGGTGGCGAAAGCCAGATGGCCTGGCAGCGGGACTTCTTCCTGAACCCGCTCACCTGGTGGGTGATCTTCGCGGCAATCGGCGTCGCCGTGTTGGTCCTTCTGGGTTTCCGGTTCCCCAAGGAGCAGGACTTCTTCGGGTTCCGCTTCAGCCACCTCAAGATCGGCCTCTCGCTGTTCGCGTTCTTTGTCTTGATCGGTTACGCCCTCGCGGACAAGGGCGGCGCGGAACTCGGCTGGGGAGCCATCCTGATGCTGCTCGGCTCGATCGCGGCGTCCATCGGCTCTGTTCTGGATCACCTCAACGTCGGACCGGTGATCTGGCCGAGCGCGAGGCAGCCGGTGGGCTGGGGACAGCCTGGCTTCGGCGGGTACCCGCAGCAGGGACCGTCCACTGGATACGGTGCCGCGCCGCAGCAGGGGTACGGACAGCCGACCTACGGCGCTGGCCAGCCCAGCTACGGTGCCCCACAGTCCGGTTACCAGACGGGCTACGACCCTCAGGCGACTCAGCAGGTCTCCCCGACCTCTGGACCTCCGGCGCCTCCGCCCACCTCTGCCCCGCCGTCCACCCCGCCTACCTCTGGCCCGCCGTACGGACAGACCTCGGTGCTCCCGACGGTCGACCCCGGCACAGGCTTGCAGCCGCCACAGCCGGGCCAGTCCCAGCCAGGGCATTCCGGGCAGTAGTCCGGCGCGTAACCACAGGACGAAAACGGCGTTCAGTGGCCTTTCCCGGACCGCCGGGCCGGTACGGCGTTCCATACGCGTCGGTACCAGCACGCCGACCGGCCCCGGCCGGATCCAACCCCTGGAGCCGTGGTGGGTCCCGACCGCTCAATGGTCGGGGCTCGCCGCCTCACATCTCTCGTTCTCATCGCGTTATCGGGTAATCAACGAGGACACGCCGCGCCTCAGGCTGTAGAAGTCTGCCGCGATAGAGCGAAATATGTCGGAAGTCCGCTTTGGATCCGCGCCGTAGCTGTATCCGGACATAGATGTATCTGATCGCGCACGCATGAGCGCTACTGGAGGGCGGAGGCGATAGCGACCGTCTCCTGCGCCCCCAGGACTACCGCGGTGGCGTAGTGCCGCAACCAGGAACGCACGCCGTCAGGCGTACCCGTCGCGTACGCGTTGGCCGCACCCACGTACTCGGGATGTCGTGCCAGGTGCCCGACCTCGGTGACCATGAGCGCCCGGGGATCCAACCCGCGCTCGATCAAGGTAAGGCGAGCGGCGGCCCGGGCTACCACCCCATTAGGACCGGGGAAGAGCCGCAACGTCAGCAACTCGCCGTGCACCACGGCTGCTAACAGCACGGCGGGTACGTCTCGGGCACGGGTAACCAGCTCGACCAACGCATCGATCCGGGCCATCACCTGCGGATCAGAGGTGGTCGGTCGACCCAGGTCAGCGTCGGTCACCGACCCACGCGCCGCCAAGGCGTGCAGCCGCGCCAGGGCCTGGCGAGGCGCCCTCCCCCACAGGTCAGCCAGACCTACCTTCTCTGACACCCGAAGGCTGCCCTGCACCACCGGGTCGGTTACGGTGCCGGCGCGTACCTCTTCCAAGGAGTACGCGTGTCCTTCCAAGGCGGCGGACGCCCGAGCGGACCGGAGAGCAGCCTCAGCAGCGACCTGACCGCCGTGTCGACGCAACACCCGGTGGGCGAGAGCAGTGTCCACGGCGGCGCGCGCCTGGTCCATCGCCTCGGCCACTCCTTCCAGCTGAAGCAGTGGCCTGAGCACATCCGTCGTCATCAGACCATGATCTCCGCTGTTCTCATTCCCCCGGTGCGTGGCTGGGGTGAGCCTCATCCGTCCGCGGCGCTCATGACGGGACGCTAATGGCGTACCGGCTGTTGCCGGCTTGGCACCGCTGGTCGCCGCCTCGCTATCACACCCGTGATCTTGGAGCGGCGCTACTTTGAACTACTTAAAACATGCCTAAACCGCTAAAAAGCCATGAACTCTATGTAAGCTCACGTCAGGCACGTATAGCGCGTTCTGACTACAGGCAACCCAGCCTGAGCCGCCGCACTCATCGACCCCCATCAAACGATGTGGCGCGCCGTCAACCTCATGATCGCCTGAGGTTTGCTGCCGCATATCGACGCTTCGGCGCACGTCGTGGATAGTTCGGCGCATCCAGAGCGCACACCTCGCCGTCTATGACGGTCGCCACTAAGTTGAGACAGTGAGAGCCAGATCTCACCAGGATCTCACCGAGGAGTCCTTGTCGATGACCGACAGCGCCACCGGCCCGACCCTGGAAAACCTGCTCCAGGAAACTCGCCGCTTCGATCCACCACAGACTCTGGCCGCGCACGCGAACGTTACCGCCGAGACATACGCGCACGCGAATCAGGATCGGCTCGCGTTCTGGGAGGAACAGGCGCGGCGGCTGCACTGGGACAAGCCCTGGGAACAGGTGCTCGACTGGAGTAACCCACCCTTCGCGAAGTGGTTCGTCGGCGGCAAGCTCAACGCCGCGTACAACTGCGTGGACCGGCACGTCGAGGCCGGCAAGGGCGACAAGGTCGCCTTCTACTGGGAAGGCGAGCCCGGTGACACGCGGACCATCACCTACTCAGACCTGCTGCGCATGGTTTCGCAGGCTGCTAACGCCCTCACCTCCCTGGGGGTACGCGCCGGCGACCGGGTCGCGATCTACATGCCGATGATCCCGGAGACCGTAGTGGCGATGCTGGCCTGCGCTCGCCTCGGCGCTCCCCACACCGTCGTATTCGGTGGTTTCTCCGCGACCGCGCTCGCTGACCGGATCCTCGACTGCGACGCCCGAATCGTGATCACCGCGGACGGCGGGTACCGGCGGGGCGCTCCCCACGCGCTCAAACCCGCCGTCGATGAGGCGCTCCAGCGCTGCCCGAACGTCCGTAACGTCCTCGTGGTCCGCCGTACCGGTCAGGACATCCCGTGGACCGAAGGGCGTGACCTGTGGTGGCACGAGACCGTCGAGACCGCCGACCCCCACCACACACCCGAGGCGTTCGACTCCGAGCAACCGCTGTACGTGATGTACACCTCGGGTACCACCGGAAAGCCGAAGGGCATCCTGCACACCACCGGCGGCTACCTGACTCAGGTGGCGTGGACTCACTGGGCGGTGTTCGACGCCAAGCCGGAGACCGACATCTTCTGGACCGCGGCCGACATCGGCTGGGTCACCGGCCACTCCTACATCGTCTACGGCCCGCTGGCCAACGGGATGACCAGCGTGATGTACGAGGGCACGCCGGACACCCCGCACCGAGGCCGCTGGTGGGAGATCATCCAGAAGTACCGGGTCACCATCCTGTACTGCGCCCCCACCGCGATCCGTACCTTCATGAAGTGGGGCGAGGATATTCCCGCGAAGTTCGATCTGTCGTCGCTGCGGGTGATCGGTAGCGTGGGCGAACCGATCAACCCCGAGGCGTACGTCTGGTACCGCACCCACATCGGTGGTAGCCGGACCCCGGTGGTCGACACCTGGTGGCAGACCGAAACCGGGGCAATCATGATCTCACCGCTGCCAGGGGTCACCAGCGGTAAGCCGGGTGCGGCGATGACCCCGCTGCCGGGCATCAGCGCCGACGTGGTCGACGACGCGGGGAACTCGGTGCCCAACGGCTCCGGCGGCTACCTAGTGCTCACCGAGCCATGGCCGTCCATGCTGCGCACCCTGTGGGGCGACGACCAGCGTTTCATCGACACCTACTGGTCGCGGTTCCCTGGCCGGTACTTCGCCGGTGACGGTGCCAAGAGGGACGAGGACGGAGACATCTGGCTGCTGGGCCGAGTCGACGACGTCATGAACGTCTCTGGACACCGGCTGTCCACCACCGAGATCGAAAGTGCCCTGGTGTCCCACCCCAAGGTGGCTGAGGCGGCAGTGGTGGGTGCCAGCGACGAGACCACCGGCCAGGCCGTGGTGGCGTTCGTAATCCTGCGCGGCGAGGTCCCTGAGGAGGAGGCGCAGGGCCAGGAGTTGGTCAAGGAGCTGCGGGATCACGTCGCGAAGGAGATCAGCCCGATCGCCAAACCGCGGCAGATCATGGTGGTTCCCGAGCTGCCTAAGACCCGCTCTGGGAAGATCATGCGACGGCTGCTGCGGGACGTGGCGGAGAACCGCCAGCTGGGCGACGTCACCACCCTGCAGGACAGCACGGTGATGGACTTGATCGCCGCCGGACTGCGCTCCGCCAAGTCCGACGAGGATTAACGACGGTACGCCGGGTGTGGCGGGCACCGCAG
>Ga0207873_1000186_pt1 | contig 66949 bp, 54 predicted proteins | sample BGWIniCompost_FD_187373 | JGI IMG/M metagenome (GOLD analysis project Ga0207873, IMG submission 187373) | Cellulose adapted compost microbial communities from Newby Island Compost Facility, Milpitas, CA, USA - BGW Initial Compost (SPAdes)... ...
GGACCAGCCGCAGCAGCTCCCTGGCGCGGGTTCGCTCGTCCTCGCCGGCCCCGGCGGCGAGGAGGGCCTCGGCCAGCCGGAGGCGGACGCGGGCCAGATCGTAGGGCCGGGCGAGCGGCTCCACGGCGGTGACGGCGGCGCTCCACTCGTCGGGGGCGGCGATGCCCTCGGCGCGCTTGAGCTCGGCGCGCAGCCAGATGTCGTGGGCCTGCCACACGGGCGCGCCGGTGGCGAGGTTCTTGGCGGCCCCGCGGATCCGGTCGAGGATCCCGGGGCGGCCGGGTTCGGCGGCCGGGTCGCCGAGTGCGTCGGCCTCGGCGGTGGCGCCGGCCAGCAGCAGGGGCCAGCCGTAGCGCTGGGTGCCGGGCGGAAGCCCGGCGTCGAGGGAGGTGAGCAGTTCGGCGCGGGCGTCGTCCAGGCGGCCCTCGGCGGCGGCGATGCTGAGGGCGACCAGCGCCATCGGCAGCGCGAATTGCGGCATGACGTCGTGGGTGCCGAAGTGGGCGCGGGCGGCCGCGAGTTGCCGGGAGGCGGTGGCCAGATCGCCGCGGTCGCAGGCGAGATGGGCCAGGCGCAGCGCGGCACCGGCGCGCGGGCGGGCGCTCGGCTCCCGGCGCTGGGCGGCGGTGGCGGCCTCGGCCGCCTCGTCCCAGCGGCCCAGGGAGTGCAGGCTCTCGGCGAGGTTGCCCCACACCCAGGCCTCGGAGTCCAGCAGGCCGAGCCGGCGGGTGACCCTGGTTCCCTCCTGCAGCAGCCGCAGCGCCTCCTCGGAGCGTCCGACGCCTTCGAGGCCGGACGGCAGGTTCACATAGCTGCGGCACAGCACGGTGTCCACGCCCAGCTCGGCCGCCTGCCGCTGCACCTCGTACATCATGGCCAGCCCGCTCTCGACGTCCCCGGCGTCGACGGTGAGGCCGCCGAGGGTGAGGCGGGCGTTGAGCTCGATGTCGTGGGCGCCGACCATGCGGGCGTACTCGACGGCGCGTTCGGCGGCGGCCATGGCCTCGGGGCCGGGCTGGTGGAGCATGGACCAGTTGGCGGCGGAGGCGAGCACCTCGGCGTGCACCTCGGACGGCGGCAGGCCGCGCACCAGTTCCTGCGCGGTGCCCAGTTCCGTCCAGCCGTCGCCGCGGGCCAGGGACTGGCTGAGCCGGGAGCGCTGGACCCAGAACCAGGCGGCGCGCAGCGGGTCGGGCTCCTCCTCCAGGATGCGCAGCGCCCGCTTGGTGATCTTCAGTGAGCGTTCGCGTTCGCCGCAGAGCCGGCCGGCCACGGCGGCCTCGGCGAGGAGGTCGAGGTGGCGCAGGGTGGCCGTCTCGGGGTCACAGCCGCAGTAGGCCTCGGTGTAGTCGGCGGTGCGCAGGCTTGCGCGTATCTCCTCGGGGACGGACTCCCACAGCTCCATGGCGCGCTCCAGGAGCCGGAGCTGCTCGGCGTAGGCGTGCCGGCGGCGGGCCTCCGCCGAGGCGTCGAGCACGGCGGGCAGCGCCTTGGCGGCGTCGTGGGCGTGGTACCAGTAGCTGGCCAGCCGGGTCACCCGCTCGTCTGCGGGCACCAGGGTGGGGTCGGCCTCCAGGGCCTCGGCGAAGCCGCGGTTGAGGCGGGAGCGTTCGCCGGGCAGCAGGTCGTCGCTGACGGCCTCGCGCACCAGGGAGTGGCGGAAGCGGTAGCCCTCGCGGTCGGGTGCGGGGGTGAGGATGCTGGCGTTGACGGCGGCCCGCAGGGCGTCGAGGAGGTCGTCCTCGGCGAGGCCGGCGACGGCGGCGAGCAGCCGGTGCTCGACGGTGGAGCCGCCCTCGGCGACGATCCGGGCGACTCGCTGGGCGTTCTCGGGGAGGCTCTCGACCCGGACCAGGAGCAGATCGCGCAGCGAGTCGGTGAGTCCGGTGCGGCAGCCCTCGTGGGCGGCGACGGCGAGTTCCTCCACGAAGAAGGCGTTGCCGTCGGAGCGTTCGAAGATCTCGTCGACGTGGCCGGGGTCGGGCTCCCGCGCGAGGATGCCGGCCATCTGGCGGCCGACCTCCTCGCGGTTGAAGCGGCCGAGTTCGATCCTGCGGACGCTGCGCAGCCGGTCGAGTTCGGCGAGCAGGGGGCGCAGCGGGTGGCGGCGGTGGATGTCGTCGGAGCGGTAGGTGGCGAGGACGACGAGGCGGCCGCTGCGCAGGGTGCGGAAGAGGTAGGCCAGCAGATGGCGGGTGGAGGCGTCGGCCCAGTGCAGGTCCTCCAGCACGAGGACGACGGTGTGCTCGGCGGCGACGCGTTCGAGGAGGCGGGCGGTGAGCTCGAAGAGACGGGCCATGCCCTGTTCGTCCCGGCGGGCCTCGCGGGCGGTGGTACCGAGCTCGGGGAGCAGCCGGGCCAGCTCCTCCTCCTGCCCGGCCGCCGCGGCGGCGAGCTGCTCGGGCAGCTCCCGGCGCAGCTGGCGCAGCGCGGTGGAGAACGGCGCGAACGGCAGACCGTCGGCGCCTATCTCGACGCAGCCGCCGAGCGCCACGACGGCGCCGCGGCGCCGCGCGGCCGCGGCGAACTCCTCGACGAGCCGGGTCTTGCCGACCCCCGCCTCGCCGCCGAGGAGCAGTGCCTGCGGCTCGCCCGCGCCGCTGCTCGCGCGGCCGAGCGCGGTGTTCAGGGTGTCGAGTTCAGCGGCGCGGCCGACGAACACGGGACTGACGGACCTGGTCTCCACGGTCCTGAGCATCGCACGAGGCAGTGACAACACGTCACCTGTTTTCGCACGGCTGAACGCGGACCGCTGTTTCCTCACTCCGTGCGCGTCCGCGGGACCGGCCCGGCGGGCATCCGTGGCGCCGCCGCGGGCCTTCGCCGGGCCGACGCGGCAAGGCCCGGCGGGGGTGGGGATCCGGCGGCCGAACCTCGTGCGGTCGCCGGAAGCCGTACCCTCGCCGGGCCTCGCCCCGCCGGGCTCCGTGCCCGTGCCGGGTCTCCTCCCGCCGGGCTCCGTGCCCGCGGCGGGCGTCGTCCCGCCGGTCCCGGTGCCGCGTGCGCGGCCCGTCGCCGGTGTCATGCCGGCCGCCTCAGGCCGCGCGGGCGAACCGGGGCCTGCGGAAGCGGCGCCTATGGCTCTCGGCCTCGGGGCTGCGTGCGGCGGACTGCCTGCGGGCCGCCCGGCGCCCGCGGGCGGCCTCGCGCGCCCGGCGCTCCTGCTCGGCCTGGCGGACGAGCTCGGCCTGGCGGATCTGCTGCATCTCGTACTCGAGCATGGTGGGCCCCTCTGCTAGGACTGGGAGTTCCATGGTTCTCGCCCGGTGCGATCGCTCCGGCTGCGACGACTCCACTGTCATCTCCCAGGGGGGCCCTCCACATCGGGAAGGTGCCGCATCTTCGGCGAGCGGCGGGACCTTAGACATGCGAAGGGGGCCCTGAGTCCCGTCCGTAAGGCGCTTACGGACGGGACTCAGGGCCCCGGGAAGGGTCTGAGGTGCCTCAGGCCGCCGAGGGCAGGCCCAGCAGCACGTCGGTGTACTTGAGCACCGCCAGCAGCAGTCCGATCGCACCGAGCGCGATGCCCGCCCAGGCGACGGACTTGATCCACGGTGCCTGCAGGCGGCCCGGCGTGCCGAAGGCGGGCCGGAGCAGCACCACCGCGCCCACGATCAGCGCGGTGAGCGCGAACAGTCCGCCCCACAGCGCGCTGGTCTGCCAGGCGTCGCCGTACATCTCCTTGATCTGGGTGGCGACGCCCGCGTCGGTGGACGTCCGGAGCTGGCCGTCGAGGGTCTCCCGGGCGGCGGCCACCGTGCCGAGCCAGCTGCCGGTGAGCGAGACCAGGCCGAGCGCGGCCGAGACGACCGCCGCGGCGCCCTGCCCCACTCCGGTGAATTTCTCCTCGTCCGCCGCAGCGGCGGCCTCTGCCGTCTCCGTCTCCGGCGCGGACTCCGTGGCGTCCACCGCCTCCTCGTCCTGCCGGTCCTCGGCGGTCTCGTGCGCGGTGCCGTCCGCTGTCCTGGTAACCATGCCCCGCACCGTACGGACGCCGTCTGAGAGCCGTCTTAATGATCGTCGCGGGGGCCCGCCGCGGTGGCCGGGGAGACCTGGGCGGAGGCGGTGGCGCGTGCCGCCCGCCACTCGGGCGCCAGCACCGACCACACCTCCAGGTCGTGCCGCACCCCGTGGTGGAGGTGGGCCTCGCGGCGGACGCCGTCGCGGGTCATGCCGAGCCGGCGGGCGACGGCGAGGCTGGCGGTGTTGCCCGCGGCGGCCACCCACTCGACGCGGTGGATGCCGCGCTCCTCGATCACCCAGTCGATCAGCACCCGCATCGCGCGGGTGACCAGGCCGCGCCCGGTGGCGGCGGGCTCCAGCCAGCAGCCGACCTCGCAGGTGCCGTTCGCCGCGTCGAAGTTGAGGGTGAGCACGCCGCCGACGAGCCTGCCGTCCAGCCACAGCCCGTGCAGCGAGGCCGTGCCGGCGGCCCGGCGGTCGGCGTACCGCTGGAGCACCTCGCGGGCGCCGGCGGTGTCGGTGGCCGTGGCGGCGAAGGGGACGAACCGGTTGACGAAGTCCCGTCCCCGCTCCAGGTGCGTCAGGAACTCCTCGGCGTGCCACGGCTCCAGGGGACGCAGTTCGGCTCCGTCGTCACCCAGTCGTATCGCGTACATCCCGCTCGCGCCCCTCCTCGGCCAGCACGTCCGCCACCTCGGCGTCCGTCGCGTGGGCCAGCCTTTCATGGGCGGTGCGGCACTCGGGCGGCTCGATGCTGATGCGCGGCAGGATCCGGTCGAGGGGGCGCGGCAGCCACCAGTTGGCGCCGCCGAGCAGGTGCATCAGCGCGGGGACCAGCAGGGTGCGCAGCACGAAGGCGTCGAGGGCGACGGCGGAGGCGAGCGCGATGCCGAACATGGCGATCACCCGGTCCCCGGTGAGCACGAAGGCGAGGAAGACGGAGATCATGATGACCGCCGCGGAGTTGATCACCCGGCTGGTCTCGGCGAGCCCCACGCGCACCGCGCGCCGGTTGTCGCCGGTCTCCAGCCACTCCTCGTACATCCGGCTGACCAGGAAGACCTGGTAGTCCATGGACAGCCCGAACAGGACCGAGACCATGATCACCGGCAGGAAGGGCTCGATGGGTCCTGCCCGGCCGAGACCGAGCAGTTCGCTGCCCCAGCCCCACTGGAAGATCGCCACCACCACGCCGAAGGCCGCGGCGACGGCGGCGACGTTCATCGCGGCGGCCTTGAGCGGGATGCCGACGGAGCGGAAGGCGAGCAGCAGCAGGAGGCAGCCCAGGCCGATCACCACGCCCACGAAGAGCGGCAGCTTGCCGACGATCACGTCGGCGAAGTCGTCGTAGGCGGCCGTGATGCCGCCGACGTGCACATCGAGCGAGGTGCCGGCCTGGGCCCTGGGCAGCACGTCCTCGCGCAGCCGGTCGACCAGCTCACTGGTCTGCTTCGACTGCGGGGAGGACTTCGGTACGACGGTGAGGTACGCGGTGTCGCCGCCCCTGCCGAACGTCACCGGCGACACCGAGGCCACGCCCTCGGTCCGGCGCAGGGTGGCGTCCAGGTCGCCCAGCGCGAGCCGGTCCTCGGCGCCCCCGACCTCGGTGACCAGGGTGAGGGGGCCGTTCACGCCGGGGCCGAAGCTGTCGGCGAGCAGGTCGTAGGCCTGGCGGGTGGTGGTGTTCTCGGGGTCGTTGCCCTGGTCGGAGGTGCCCAGGTGCAGGGACGTGGTGGGCAGCGCCAGGGCCGTGATCACCGCCAGTGCGATCACGCCGAGGATCCTGGGGTGCCTCTCCACGAACGCCGACCAGCGGGCGGCGAACCCGGTCGGCAGCTCCGGCTCGGGCCCGTGCTCGGCGAGGCGGCGCCGCTCCCGGCCGCTGAGCGCGCGCATGCCGATGAACGACAGCAGGGCGGGCAGCAGGGTGACGGAGGCGGCCACCGTCAGCACCACGGTGAGCGAGGCGGCGACGGCGACGCCGTTGAGGAAGTTCAGCCGCAGCATCAGCATCCCGAGCAGGGCGATGCACACGGTGGCACCCGCGAACACGACCGCGCGTCCCGTGGTGGCGACCGCGCCGGCGGCGGCCTCGGTGACGGACAGCCCGCGCTTCAGACCGCGCCGGTGCCGGGTCACGATGAACAGCGCGTAGTCGATGCCGACGCCCAGGCCGATCAGCATGCCGAGCATGGGGGCGAAGTCGGCCACGGTCATGACGTGCCCGAGGAGGGCGATCCCGGCGTAGGCGGTGCCGACGCCGACCAGTGCGGTGGCGATGGGCAGCAGGGAGGCGGCGAGCGAGCCGAAGGCGAGGAACAGCACCACGGCGGCGACCACCACACCGACGATCTCCGCGGTGTGCCCGCCGGAGGACTCGGTGAGGGCGACGGCGCTGCCGCCCAGCTCCACCCGCAGGCCGGCGGTCTCGGCCGCCTGCGCCGTGCGCACCACTGCCGCGGCCTCACCGGCGTCGATGTCCTGGGCCCGGTCCTCGAAGGTGACGGTGGCGTAGGCGGTGCGGCCGTCCTCGCTGATCCGCCCGGCCCCGCGCTCGCCGTAGGGGCCCGACACGGAGGCCACGCCGGGCAGGGCGGCGATCCGGTCCAGGGTGCGGGTCATGGTCTGCTCGACGGAGGCGTCGCGGACCGTGCCGGAGGAGGTGTGCCAGACGACGGTGTCGGTGTCGCCGCCGAGTGACGGGAAGCCCTCCTCCAGCAGGCGGGCGGCCTGCGAGGACTCGGTTCCCGGGACCCGGTAGTCGTTGGAGTAGGCGCTGCCGGCCAGGACCGCGCCCGAGCCGGCCACGCCGAGGGCGAGGAGCCAGAGCAGCACGGTGATCAGACGGCGCCGTATACACCAGCGTGCAAGAGCTGCCACGGACGTGCTCCCAGAGTGACTGACTGCTGCTCTTTGACCGGGAACAGACGTTCATGAACGAACCGCCCGCAAAGAACGCATGAGCAATGCAGTGACACTCTGGCAGGCAAGAGTGATCATTTGCCGGGTTCGTGGGCTTCTTCACAGCGATGGGAGGCAGCTCACAGGACAATCGGACCGGACGAGTCAACCGATCGCCCGGTCCCGTGACGGGTTCAGTCGAACTGGTCACCCAGCGCCATCACCATCAGCCCCGCGATCAGCAGCCACAGCGCCCTGCGGGTCCGGCCCCGGGCGCCCAGCAGCCCGGCCAGCGCGCACACCGCGGCTCCGCAGGCATAGGCGACGGGAACCAGCGGCGGAGCCTCACCGGCGAGCCGCAGCAGCGCCGCGGCGAGCCCGGCGAGGGCGAGCGCCGCCCCGGTCCCGGCGGCCAGCCAGCGTGCACGCCGGGCCCCGTTCCCGTCGTCGCCGCCGTCCTCGCCGTCGCCGTCCTGGTGCTCACCCTCGTGCTCGTCGGCCTCGCTCCCGGACGCGCCACCGGCCTCCTCGCCGGCGGGCCCGTCGGCCTCCGTCCCCTTCCTGCCCGTCGCGGTGTCCTCGGTGCCGGCGTGGTGCTCGTGCGCCGTGTCCTCGGCGGACTCGGTCTGCTCCGGGTACGTGTCGGAATCAGCGCGTCCACTCATGGCGCCGGAGCGTAGCGCCTCCGGGATCACAAACCTGGTGCGGGGGCGGGCTCCGGCTGCTAAGCAGGAGCGATGACCGATCTCGCCGAGCGGCTGACCCTCGCCCGCTGTCCGCGCAGCAGCGCCTACGACGCCCGCTGGACCGTCGAGAACCAGATGGGCCCGCACGCGCTGTGGCTCCTCGAGTGGCTCGCCCCCGCCCTGCAACTCGACTCCCTGCGTCCCGGCGCGCGGGTGCTCGACCTGGGCTGCGGCCGCGCCATGACCTCCGTCTTCCTGGCCAGGGAGTACGGCGCCCAGGTCACCGCCGCGGACCTGTGGATCGACCCGGAGGACAACGCCCGGCGGATCGCGGAGGCCGGGGTCGCCGACCAGGTGCTTCCGGTACGGGCCGAGGCGCACGACCTGCCGTTCGGCGAGGGCACCTTCGACGCGATCGTCTCCATCGACGCCTACCAGTACTTCGGCACCGACGACCTCTACCTCCCCACGCCGGCCAGGCTGCTCAGGCCGGGCGGCCGGATCGGGGCCGTCGTACCGGCGGTGCGGGAGGAACTGCAGGGGACAGAGCCCCCCGAGTGGCTGGCGCCGTTCTGGGAGCCGGCGTACTGGTGCTTCCACTCGGCCCAGTGGTGGCGCCGGCACTGGACGCGCAGCGGAGCGGTGGAGGTCGAGGCGGCCGACTGGCAGGAGGACGGCTGGCGCGACTGGCTGCTGTGGAGCGAGGTCTGCGCGGAGGAGTCCGCCAGTGAGCTCATGGCCGGCATGGCCCGCCGCTCGGCGGAGATGCTCCGGGCGGACCAGGGACGGATGCTGGGGTTCGTCCGGGTCGTCGGCCGACGGTCCTGACCGTCGTGGGCCGACAGGCTGTGATGGTCTCGCCCGGCGGGCGTGACCGTTTTCGCCCGGCGGCCCTGACCGTCCTCGGCCGGCGGGCGTGACCGCACGACGAAGCCGTGCCCGCGCACGACGAAGGGGTGCACCGCTGCGGTGCACCCCTTCAACCCTCGACGGTCCGGGTCAGCCCTCGCTGACGCCCAGCTTCTCGAGGATGAGCTCCTTGACGCGGGCCGCGTCGGCCTGGCCGCGGGTGGCCTTCATGACCGCGCCGACCAGGGCGCCGGCCGCCGCCACCTTGCCGCCGCGGACCTTGTCCGCGATGGCCGGGTTGCCGGCGATGGCCTCGTCGACGGCGGCGGTGAGCGCTCCCTCGTCGGAGACGACCTTCAGTCCGCGCTTCTCCACGACCTCGTCCGGCGTGCCCTCGCCGGCGAGGACGCCCTCGATGACCTGGCGGGCCAGCTTGTCGTTCAGGTCTCCCTTGGCCACCAGCTCGGTGACCCGGGCGACCTGCGCCGGGGTGATCGCCAGCTCGTCCAGCGCCTTGCCGGACTCGTTGGCGTGGCGGGCCAGTTCACCCATCCACCACTTGCGGGCGGAGGCGGGGTCGGCACCGGCCTCGATCGTGGCGACGATCGGGTCCAGCGCACCGGCGTTGAGGATCGCCTGCATGTCGGTGGCGGACAGGCCCCACTCCTCGCGGAGCCGGTTGCGGCGCACCAGCGGCAGCTCGGGCAGTCCCGCCCGCAGCTCCTCCACCCACTCGCGGGGCGGGGCGACGGGCACCAGGTCGGGCTCCGGGAAGTACCGGTAGTCCTCGGCCTCCTCCTTCACCCGGCCGGAGGTGGTGGTGCCGGTGTCCTCGTGGAAGTGGCGGGTCTCCTGGACGACCGTGCCGCCGCCGCTCAGCACCGCCGCGTGCCGCTGGATCTCGTAGCGGCAGGCACGCTCCACGGAACGCAGCGAGTTGACGTTCTTGGTCTCGGAGCGGGTGCCGAACGTGTCGGCGCCCTTGGGCATCAGCGACAGGTTGACGTCGCAGCGCATCTGGCCCATCTCCATACGGGCCTCGGAGACACCGAGCGCCCGGATGAGCTCGCGCAGCTCACGGACGTAGGCCTTCGCCACCTCGGGGGCACGCTCGCCGGCGCCCGTGATGGGCTTGGTGACGATCTCGATGAGCGGGATGCCGGCCCGGTTGTAGTCCAGCAGCGAGTGGGACGCGCCGTGGATGCGGCCGGTGGCGCCGCCGACGTGCGTCGACTTGCCGGTGTCCTCCTCCATGTGGGCGCGTTCGATCTCCACACGGAAGGTCTCGCCGTCCTCCAGCTGCACGTCGAGGTAGCCGTTGAAGGCGATCGGCTCGTCGTACTGGGAGGTCTGGAAGTTCTTCGGCATGTCCGGATAGAAGTAGTTCTTCCGGGCGAAGCGGCACCATTCGGCGATCTCGCAGTTCAGCGCGAGGCCGATCTTGACGGCGTACTCGACGCCGGCCGCGTTGACGACCGGGAGCGCGCCGGGCAGGCCGAGGCAGACGGGGCAGGTCTGGGTGTTCGGCTCGGCGCCCAGCGCCGTCGAACAGCCGCAGAACATCTTGGTCTTGGTGCCGAGTTCGACATGGACCTCGAGGCCCATGACGGGGTCGTACGACGCGAGTGCGTCCTCGTACGACACCAGGTCGGTCGTGGTGGTCACGGTGAAAACTTCCCTCTCAGCCCAGCAGGACGTCGTCGTCGCCCAGCCGCTTCAGCTCGCGGTAGAGGATGGCGAGGCCGGTGACGATCGCGGCGGCGGACACGGTGGCGTCGATCAGGACCAGGGTGTCCTTCTCGGCGCGGGCCTTCTTCAGCCGCTTGGCGACGCCGACCGCGCCGAACGCGGTGGCGGCCATGGACAGGTACGTACCGGACCGGGACTTCTTGAAGCCCTTGGCCTTGGTCAGTGCACTCACAGCGACGGAGCCTCCTCGAGCAGCGGGTGGCCCCACTTTTCCACGAAGGCCGCCTCGACGGCGGCGCCCACCTTGTAGAGGCGGTCGTCCTTCATGACCGGGGCGATGATCTGCAGTCCGACCGGCAGGTTGTCCTCGGGAGCGAGCCCGCAGGGCAGCGACATGGCGGCGTTGCCGGCCAGGTTGGTCGGGATGGTGCACAGGTCGGCGAGGTACATCGCCATCGGGTCGTCGGCGCGCTCGCCGATCGGGAAGGCGGTGGTGGGCGTCGTCGGGGAGACGATCACGTCGACCTGCTCGAACGCCGTGTCGAAGTCCCGCTTGATGAGGGTGCGGACCTTCTGGGCGCTGCCGTAGTACGCGTCGTAGTAGCCGGAGCTGAGCGCGTAGGTGCCGAGCATGATGCGGCGCTTGACCTCGGGGCCGAAGCCGGCCTCACGGGTCAGCGAGGTGACCTCCTCGGCGGAGCGCGTGCCGTCGTCGCCGGTCCGCAGGCCGTAGCGCAGACCGTCGAAGCGGGCGAGGTTGGAGGAGCACTCGGAGGGGGCGATCAGGTAGTACGCCGACAGCGCCAGGTCGAAGGACGGGCAGTCCAGTTCGACGATCTCGGCGCCCAGCTCCTTGAGCAGCTCGACCGACTCGTCGAAACGCTGGACGACGCCGGCCTGGTAGCCCTCACCGCGGAACTGCTTGACCACGCCGACGCGCATGCCCTGCACGCTGCCGTTGCGGGCCGCCTCGACGACCGGCGGGACGGGCTCGTCGATGGAGGTGGAGTCCATCGGGTCGTGCCCGGCGATCACCTCGTGCAGCAGCGCCGCGTCCAGGACCGTGCGGGCGCAGGGCCCGCCCTGGTCCAGCGAACTGGAGAAGGCGACCATGCCGTAGCGGGAGACCGCGCCGTACGTCGGCTTGACGCCGACGGTGCCGGTGACGGCGGCCGGCTGGCGGATGGAGCCGCCGGTGTCGGTGCCGATGGCCAGCGGTGCCATGTACGCGGCCAGCGCGGCGGAGGAGCCACCGCCGGAGCCGCCGGGGACCCGGGTGAGGTCCCAGGGGTTGCCGGTGGGGCCGTACGCGCTGTTCTCGGTCGAGGACCCCATGGCGAACTCGTCCATGTTGGTCTTGCCGAGGATGACCACGTCGGCGGCCTTGAGCCGCTTGGTGAGCGTGGCGTCGTATGGCGGGATCCAGCCCTCGAGGATCTTGGAGCCGACGGTGGTGGGCACGCCCTCGGTGGTGAAGATGTCCTTCAACGCCAGCGGCACACCGGCGAGCGGGCCGAGCTGCTCGCCGCGCTCCCGCTTCTCGTCGACCGCACGGGCCTGCGCGAGAGCGCCCTCCCGGTCGATGTGCAGGAAGGCGTGCACCTTCTCGTCGACGGCCTCGATCCGGGCCAGGTGGGCCTCGGTGACCTCGACCGCGGTGAGCTCGCCGGAGGCGATCTTCGCGGCGACCTCGGCCGCCGTGAGCTTGATGATGTCCGTCATGACGGCTTACTCCTCCCCCAGGATCTGCGGCACCTTGAAACGCTGCTGCTCCTGGGCCGGGGCGCCGGACAGCGCCTGCTCGGGGGTGAGCGAAGGACGGACCTCGTCCGGGCGCATGACGTTCGTCAGCGGGAGCGGGTGCGAGGTCGGCGGTACGTCTTGGTCGGCGACCTCGCTGACGCGGGCCACCGCGCCGATGATGTCGTCCAGCTGGCCTGCGAAGTGGTCGAGCTCTTCGGGCTTCAGCTCCAGACGCGCCAGCCGGGCGAGGTGGGCGACCTCCTCGCGCGTGATGCCAGGCATGCAGCGATCCTCTGGGGTGAGTGTGTGTGGTTTGGCCCAATCCTATGGGTCCCCACCGGGTGCTCGTGAAACGGTTTCCCCGACGGTCGGGCCGACGCGACGGCAACTCCCCCTCAAGGGCTCGGGGAACCGCGCGCCCAGCCGCACCCGACCGACGAGCGAACCGGGCACCACCCGGAGGCGCGGGGAACCGCGCGCCGACCGCGCACCCGCCACAGCCACAGTCACAGCCGCCGGACGACGACACCCGGCACCCGCAAAGGCGCCGCCCGCTACTCCTCCGCGGCAGCGGCCGGCAACGCCGCCGCGGGCCGCTGCCACCCCCGGGACCCCCGCGCCAGCAACCACGCCGTCGTCTCGTCCGCCGGCATCGCAGAGGCGACCAGCCACCCCTGCACCGCATCACACCCCAGATCCCGCAGGTGCTCCCACGTCTCGTCGTCCTCGACACCCTCCGCGACCACGAGCAGCCCCAGCGAATGCGCGAGATCCACCGTGCACCGCACGATCTCCGCGTCCTCCGCGTCCACCGCCAGCCGCGCCACGAACGAGCGGTCGATCTTCAGTTCGCTCACCGGCAGCTTCCGCAGATGCACCAGCGAGGAGTACCCGGTCCCGAAGTCGTCCAGCGACATCTTCACGCCGTGCCCGGTCAGGGCATTGAGCGTGTCCGCGGCCCGCGTCGGGTCCTCGAGCAGCACATGCTCGGTGATCTCCAGTTGCAGTGCCCCCGCCGGGACGCCGTGCCGGGCGAGCCGCGCCGCGACCGAGCCGGCGAAGCCGGGCGTGTGCACATCGCGCGGCGAGACATTGACCGCGACCGGCACGAACAGGCCCTGGGCGCGCCAGCGGGCCACCTGCCCGAGCGCGGTCTCCAGGACGTACTCGGTGAGATGCGGCATCAGCCCGGAGGACTCGGCGATGGCGATGAACTCGTCGGGCGGCACCTTGCCCCGCTCCGGGTGCACCCATCTCACCAGCGCCTCGAGACCGGCGACCTGCCCGTCGAAGCGGACCTTGGGCTGGTAGTGCAGCTCGACCTCGTGCGCGTCCAGCGCCCGGCGCAGATCGCCGAGCAGACCGAGCCGGTCGGGGGTGTTGGAGTCCCGCTTGGACTCGTAGACCTCCACGCCGGTGCGGTCCCGCTTGGCCTGGTACATCGCGACGTCGGAGCGCCGCAGCAGCCCCTCCGCGTCGAGCGCGTGGTCGGGGAAGACGGCGACACCCGCGCTGGCCTCGAGGACGAGGGTGAGTCCGTCGAGGTCGAGCGGGGAGCTGAGCGCCGTCACCAGGCCCCGGGCGACGCGGGTGGCCGAGGTCGTGGAGTCGACGACGGGCAGCAGGACGGCGAACTCGTCGCCGCCGAGCCGCGCGGCCTCCGCCCCGCGCGGAAGGGCGTTTCTGAGCCGGTCGGCGATCTGCAGCAGCAGCCGGTCACCGGCGAGATGACCGAGGGTGTCATTGACCGAACGGAACCGGTCGAGGTCGATCAGCATCAGGGCGGCGCGGGCGTCGATCCGTTCGGCCTCGTCGAGGGCGGTCCAGATGCGCTCCTGCAGCCACTGGCGGTTGGGCAGTCCGGTGAGGGGGTCGCGCAGCTGCTCCTCCGCGCGGGCCCTGGCTATCCACAGGGTCGAGTCGAGGGCGATCAGCGGGATCGCGAACAGCGGCAGCAGCACCGGCCGGGCGTCGGCGACCACGCAGATCAGCGGGGCTATGCCGAGCAGGGCGACGGCGACCAGGCCCTGTCTGACCAGGGCGGTGCGGGCGACCGTGGGCAGTCCGGCGTGCGGTACGTGCAGATACCAGAGCAGGGTGCGGGTGACCGCGAGGTAGGCGACGGCGACCAGGACGACCTCGGCGGCGGTGGTGAGCGTCCAGCTGTCCGGGGTGGACGGCGCCTCCACGGTCGGTACGCAGCCGAACGCGGCCCGCACCAGCGCTCCGGCGCCGATGCCGAGCAGGTCCACCGCGCCGTGCAGGATGCCCTGGCGCCAGCGGCCCCGCCGGGCTATGCCGACCAGCACCACCACGGTGAGGCTGACCATGCCGGCCGGCACCCATCCGTACAGCAGCAGCACGGCGAGGGTGAGGGCGGCGCCGGAGCCGGTGCCGCCCCACCAGCGGGAGCGGCCCAGCATCACCAGATGGCCGACGATGATCCCGGTGAGCACGGCGAGGGACCAGCCGACCCTGCCGGACGGGAACAGGGCGTGCCCCTGGGTGAAGGCCCGCAGGAAGCCGGCACCGAGCACGAACCCGGCCGCGGCGACGACGGCCGCGGGCAACGCGGGCCAGGAGAAGTGGCGTTCGGCCTCGGTGTCGGGACCGCCCGCCGGGTGGCCCCCGGCCGGGGCGGCCAGGGCCCGCCGTGCGCCCGTGCCGCGCGGCTGCGCCGTTCTCCCGCCGGCGCGGAGGCTGCCGGCCGGCCGGATCCTCCCTCCGCCCGGACCGGGGGGCAGTGCGCGCCTGGCGCCCGAGCCGCCGGGGGGAAGTGCGGGCCTGGCCCGGTCGCCCCGGGCCGGTGCCTCGGAGGCGGGCGCCTCCGGGGCCGCCCGGCCGGCGGTGGACGCCTCACCGGCGAGTAAAGGCGCGGCGTGCGCGCCGGGATTCGTGTCCGCCTCGCGCGCGGCCGCGGGGTGCGTCCCCGGCCGCCTCGGTGTGCCGGACCGGTCCGCGGGCCCCGTGCCCGGCCGGCCGTTCGCACGGCGGCGACGCCAGACGGCCGCCGCACCGCGCAGGCGCAGCCGTGAGCCCGGGGCGGCGCTCTCGGTCGGTTCCATTCCCGTCCCTCTCACAGCCGGCGGTGCCCACGCCACGCGGCTCCCGCCTCGACCACCCTCTGCGGCTCCGCGGTGGAAAGCCCTTCCCCGAAGCCCCTCACGAACACGGGGATGCCCCGACCGCAACTGGGCACGGCAGGTGCACATCTCAACAGTAGGCCGCAGAAGGCTTCTACGGGCACCGGTCGCCGACGGTTGCCCGAATGCGCCCCTGCCACCCGTATGCATCTGGTATGCGCCGATCGGGTGGGCTTCAACCGTTACTCCTCGGCCGAAAGAGCGGCAGCTGCCGCGGCCTCAGCTCCCTGCTCCAGAAGGACGTTGAAACCGCTCTCGTCCAGAACCGGCACCTTCAGCTGCATCGCTTTGTCATACTTCGACCCGGGATTGTCGCCGACCACGACGAAGGACGTCTTCTTGGACACCGATCCGGTCACCTTGGCGCCCCGGCTCTGCAGGGCCTCCTTCGCGCCATCCCGCGTGTAGTTGTCCAGCGTTCCGGTCACGACCACGGTGAGTCCCTCCAGCGGGCGGGACCCCTCGTCCTCGCCGGAACTCTCCTCCTCCATGCGGACACCGGCCGCCTTCCACTTGCGGATGATCTCCCGGTGCCAGTCCTCGGCGAACCACTGCTTGAGCGAGGCGGCGATGGTCGGGCCGACCCCTTCGGTGTTCGCCAGCTCCTCCTCGCTGGCCTGCTCGATGCGGTCGATGGAGCGGAACTGGCGGGCCAGCGCCTCCGCCGCCACCGGCCCGACGTGCCGGATGGACAGGCTGGTCAGGATGCGGGCGAGCGGGCGGTTCTTGGCCGCCTGGATGTTCTCCAGCATGGCGAGGGCGTTCTTCTTGGGCTTGCCCTCCTGGTTGGCGAAGACGGTGACGACCTTCTCCTCGCCCGTCTTCGGGTCGCGCTTCGGCAGACCGCTGTCCTGGTCCAGCACATAGGCCTTGATGGGCAGCAGCTTCTCCACGGTGAGGTCGAACAGGTCGCCCTCGTCCTTCAGCGGCGGCTCCTCGGGCTCCAGCGGCTTGGTCAGCGCTGCGGCGGCGACATAGCCGAAGTGCTCGATGTCCAGCGCCTTGCGTCCGGCGAGATAGAACAGGCGCTCCCGCAGCTGGGCGGGGCAGCCGCGGGCGTTGGGGCAGCGCAGGTCGACGTCGCCCTCCTTCATCGGCCTGAGCGGCGTGCCGCACTCGGGGCACTCGCTGGGCATCACGAACTCCCGCTCGCTGCCGTCCCGCAGGTCGGCGACCGGCCCGAGGATCTCCGGGATCACATCGCCGGCCTTGCGCAGCACCACGGTGTCGCCGATCAGCACGCCCTTGGCCTTGACCACGTCCTGGTTGTGCAGGGTGGCGAACTCCACCTCGGAACCGGCCACGGTGACCGGTTCGACCTGGGCGTACGGGGTGACCCGGCCGGTGCGGCCCACGCCGACGCGGATGTCGACCAGCTTGGTGTTGACCTCCTCCGGCGCGTACTTGTACGCGATGGCCCAGCGGGGCGCGCGGGCCGTGGAGCCGAGACGGCCCTGGAGGCGGATCTCGTCGAGCTTGACCACCACGCCGTCGATCTCGTGCTCCACGGAGTGGCGGTTCTCGCCGTAGTGCGCGATGAAGGCGCGCACGCCGTCGAGGTCGTCGACGACTCTGTTGTGCGGGGAGGTGGGCAGGCCCCACTCCTTGAGCAGCTCGTACGCCTGGGAGAGCCGGGTCAGGCCCTCGTAGCCCTCCAGGGCGCCGATGCCGTGGACCACCATGTGCAGCGGGCGGCTGGCGGTGACCCTCGGGTCCTTCTGGCGCAGTGAACCGGCCGCCGCGTTGCGCGGGTTGGCGAAGGGCTTGTCCCCGGCGGCCACCAGGCGGGCGTTGAGCTCCTGGAACTTCTCCATCGGGAAGTAGACCTCGCCGCGGATCTCCACCAGGTCGGGGACCTTGTCGCCGTGGAGGCGGTCGGGGATCTCGGCGATGGTGCGGACGTTGGGCGTGATGTCCTCGCCGGTGCGGCCGTCGCCGCGGGTGGCCGCGCGCACCAGCCGGCCCCGCTCGTAGGTCAGGTTGACGGCGAGGCCGTCGACCTTGAGCTCGCACAGGAAGTGGTAGTCCTGGTCGCCCAGTTCGCGGTGGATGCGCTCGGCCCAGGCGGCCAGGTCCTCGTCGTTGAAGGTGTTGTCGAGCGAGAGCATGCGCGAGCGGTGCTCGACGGAGGTGAACTCCGTCTCGTAGGACCCGGCGACCTTCTGCGTCGGCGAGTCCGGGGTGCGCAGCGGCGGGTACTGCTCCTCCAGGGCCTCCAGTTCACGCAGCAGCCGGTCGAACTCGGCGTCGCTGATGACGGGGGCGTCCTTCACGTAGTACCGGAAGCGGTGCTCCTCGATCTGCTCAGCGAGCTGTGCGTGCTTCTCCCGTGCCTCCGCGGGCACGCTCGTCGTCTCCGCCTGCTGGTCGCCGGCCACCGTGTGTCCTCCCGTTACTCAGGGTTGTCCGCGAGGGATCTCGCCGCCCGGACGCAGTGGGCGTACGCCGCGCGCGCGTACCCGGGGGTCGCCCCCGCGAGCCCGCACGCCGGGGTGACCGTGACCGCCTCCGGGAGAAGCCCCGGACGCAGCCCCAGCCTGCGCCACAGCGTTCTGACACCCATGACGCTACCGGCAGGGTCTGACAATGGAGCGTCCGTGCCCGGGACGACACCGGCGAACAGCCGGGTGCCGGCCTCCACCGCCTCGCCGATCGCCTCGTCGTCACGCTCGGTGAGGAGGGAGAAGTCGAAGGAGATCCCCGCCACACCCGCCCGGCGCAGCAGGGCGAACGGGACGTCCGGTGCGCACGAGTGGACCACGACGGGCCCGCCGTCGTGAACCCCGGCGACGTCCCGCAGCGCGGACTCCACGAGCTGCCGGTCGACGGCGCGATGGGTGCGGTAGCCGCTGGCGGTCCTCACCCGGCCGCGCAGCACGGCGGTGAGTGACGGCTCGTCGAGCTGCAGCACCAGCTGTGCGCCGGGCACCCGGCGGGCCACCTCCGCCAGGTGCAGGCGCAGCCCTTCGGCCAGCGAGGCGGCGAGGTCGCGGCAGGCGCCGGGGTCGGACACGGCGGCCTCGCCGTTCTTCAGCTCAAGGCCGGCGGCCAGCGTCCAGGGGCCGACGGCCTGCACCTTCAGCGGGCCCTGGTAGCCCTGGGTGAACTCCTCCAGCGCGTCGAGGTCCTCGCCCAGCCAGGAGCGGGCCCGCCGGGTGTCGCGGCCGGGCCGGTCGCCGAGCCGCCAGCCGCTGGGCTCCACCCGGGCATACAGCTCGACCAGCATGCCGGCGGTCCGCCCGATCATGTCCGCGCCGGGTCCCCGGGCGGGCAGCTCGGGCAGGAAGGGGAAGTCCTCGAAGCTGCCGGTGACGGTCTTGACGGCCTCCCGGGCGTCGCCGCCCGGCATGGAACCCACCCCGGTGGCGGGACCGAACCTGAACTGGCTGTTTTCGCTCACGTGCAGAGCCTACGGAACGAGAGCGGGGTTGCTTGTGCCGTGGGCCCCGCCCGGGGCCCGGCACCGGGCCGTCCCGCCCTGCCCGGCCTGCCCCCGGCCCGGCCTCAGCGCCCCGGCCGTACCGTCAGGTCGTTGACCTCCGCGTCCCTGGGCAGGTCCAGCGCCATGAGGATGGTGGTGGCCACCGACTCGGGGTCGATCCAGCGCGCCGGGTCGTACTCCTTGCCCTCCTGCTGGTGCACCTTGGCCTGCATGGGGCTGGCCGTCCGGCCGGGGTAGACGGACGTGACGCGGATGCCGTTGCCGTGCTCCTCCTGGCGCAGCGCGTCGGCGAGGGCCTTCAGGCCGTGCTTGGAGGCGGCGTAGGCGGCCCAGCCGGCGTGGGCGTTGAGGCCCGCGCCGGAGTTGACGAAGACCACGTGGCCGCGGGCGGCGCGCAGCTGGGGCAGGAAGTGCCGGGTCAGCTCGGCGGGGGCGATCAGGTTGACGTCGAGCTGGTGCCGCCAGGTCTTCGGGGTCAGCTCGCCGACCGGGGCGAGGTCCACCACTCCGGCGATGTGCAGCAGGGAGTCCACCCGGTCCGGCAGCGACTGATGGGAGAAGGCCCAGCTGAGCCGGTCGGGGTCGGCGAGGTCCCCGACCAGGGTCCGCGCGCCGGGGAACTCGGCGGCCAGCTCCTTGGCCCGGCCGGCGTCGCGTGCGTGCAGCACCAGTTGGTCGCCGCGTGCGTGCAGGCGGCGGGCGACGGCCGCGCCGATGCCGGAGCCGGCTCCGGTGATCACATGTGTAGCCATGCCCGCCATGCTCGCATCACCGGGGCCTCACACCATGCCCAGGCTCTCCTCCAGGTAGGCCAGCGCGCCGACCGGCTCCTCGGCGAAGAACACCAGGTCGGCCAGCGGGCGGGGGAGGAATCCCTCGTCCTCCATGCGGCGGAACTGCTCCTTGAGGCCGTCGTAGTAGCCCGCGGTGTTGAGCAGCACCACCGGCTTGTCGGTGTGGCCGTGCTTCTTCAGCTCCAGGATCTCGGTGGCCTCGTCGAGGGTGCCGGTGCCGCCCACCATGACGACCACGGCGTCGGCCTTCTCCAGCAGCAGCCGCTTGCGCTCGGAGAGGTCCTTGGCGACCACCATCTCGTCGACGCCCTGGCGGGCCTTGGCGGCGAGGAACTCCACGGAGACGCCCACGAGCCGGCCGCCCGCCTCCTGCACCCCGTCGGCGACGACCTTCATCAGCCCGACGTCCGACCCGCCCCACACCAGGGTGTGCCCGCCCTTGCCGAGCAGCCGCGCGAACTCCCGTGCGGGGCGGGTGTAGCGGTCGGCGAGCTCGGCGGCGGAGAGGAAGACGCAGATGTTCATGGCCCCACGGTAGGGGTGCTCACGACCCCACGGTACGGGCCCGGTCGGACACCGCGGTCAGGCGCATCTTGGACTGCCGGTGCGGCAGCTTCTCCCAGTCGTCCATGAACCGTGCCGACAGCCCGTACCGGGCGGCGAGGTCCGTCAGCGTCGTGGTGCGGTAGTAGAAGTCCTCGCGCAGCACATGGTGCTCCTCGCCCTCGGTGCGGTCGAAGGTGAAGTCGAAGAAGCCGCCGGGCGCGAGGATCCGGCCGACGTGCGCGAAGCACTCCTCGATGACGTGCAGCGGGGAGTGCGAGAAGACGCTGTGCGCGTGCACCACGTCGAAGTGGTGGTCGGGCAGGAAGGAGAAGGTCAGGTCGTTCGCGAGGGCCAGGTGGGGCAGCTTGTCCTGGAGCCCCTCGCGCACCAGGGTGTCCTGTGCGGCGAGCAGGATGTCCGGGGAGATGTCGATGCCGTAGTAGTGGCCGGGCTCCAGGTAGTCGATGAACAGGCGTCCGGCGCGCAGGTTGCCGCAGCCGATGTCCAGCATCCGGTGCTCGGGCTTCAGTCCGTGCCCGGTCAGGTAGTCGAACTGCATCCGGCCGATGCGGGCCCAGGTCTCCTTGGAGGGGTTGTGGCCGACGGCGGCCTCGGCGCTGCGGGCGGCGTCGGAGGCCATCACGGCGCGGTAGTAGGCGATGTGGTCGCGGTGGCGCAGCCTCAGCCAGGTGTCGCGCAGGGCCCGCCGCGCGTACCCGGGGACGCGCTCGGGGTGTCGCAGTGCGTAGCGGACCTGGTGGGCGAGGCTGCTCCGGTTCCTGCGGATGTCCTTGGCGGGCATGGTCCCTCCTCGGGAAGAACTCCGCTCCAGCGTGCGCTGGAGCCGGCTGGTTCGCTACCCGGTCGGAGGTCCGTCGTGACGGGGGGACGCCCGCATGACCGTCGTACGGAGCAACCGGCAGGGCCGGGTGGTGCAGCCGGCCGCCGCGGGGCGGGGTGGGCTGACCGCGTGGACGCGCGGCCCGCCTCACCGACGAAACCGGTGCCGTGCGGCAGTCTGCACAGACATGGACAAGAACATCCTTTCGCGCGACGGCACCCCCCTCGCCTATGAGAGCGCGGGCCGCGGCCCCGCCGTGGTTCTCGTCAGCGGGGCGATGTCGACGGGGGCGACGGTGGCTCCGCTGGCCGCCCCGCTCTCCGAGCGGTTCCAGGTCGTGGTGTACGACCGCCGGGGCAGGGGGCGCAGCGGGGACACGGCGCCGTACGCGGTGGAGCGCGAGGTCGAGGATCTGGCGGCGCTGATCGAGGCGGTGGGCGGCCGGGCGTCGCTGTACGGCACCTCGTCGGGCGGTGCGCTGGCGCTGCGGGCGGCGGCGAGCGGGCTGCCGGTGCGGCATGTCGCGGTCTACGAGACCCCGTACGCGATGTCCGAGGAGGCGCTGGCGGAGCGCGCGGAGTACACCGAGCGGCTGAACGCGGCGCTGGCGGAGGGGCGGCGCGGAGACGCGGTGGAGCTGTTCCTCAGGCTGACGGGGCTGAGCGAGGGGGTGATCGAGGGCGCCCGGCAGTCCCCCATGTGGGCCGGGATGGAGTCGCTGGCGCCGTCCCTCGCCCACGACGACGCCGTGATGGGCGACGGCGGCGTCCCGCGCGAGATGCTGGCCTCGATCGAGGTCCCGGTGCTGTCGATCGCGGGCGACGCGAGCCCCGCGTGGATGCGGGACGCGGCACGGGCGATCGCGGAGTCGGTGCCCCGCGGCACCTACCGCACGCTGGAGGGGCAGACGCACATGGTGGAGCCGGACGTGCTGGCACCGGTGCTGGCGGAGTTCTTCGCGCGGTGAGGTTCCCGGCGTGAGGGCCCCCGTTCGACGTTGCCGCCGAAGGCCCCTGCGTGCGGTCCTCGCCGTGAGGTGAGCGTTCCGGTCAGGCCGCGCCGGCCGTCGCCCGGACCGTGGAGGCGATGGTCGCCGAGCCCACGACGCGAGTGCCGTCGTAGAGCACGATCGCCTGCCCGGGTGCCACGCCCCGGACCGGCTCGGCGAAGCGCACCCGCAGCTCCCCGCCGACCAGCTCCGCGGTCACCGGTGTCTCGTCGCCGTGCGCGCGCAGCTGGGCGGTGTAGGTGCCGGGCCCGGAGGGGGCGGCACCGCACCAGCGGGGCCGGACGCCGGTGAGGGCGGTGACGTCCAGGGCGGACGCGGGGCCGACGGTGACGGTGTTGTCCACCGGGGAGATGTCGAGGACGTAGCGGGGCTTGCCGTCCGGGGCCGGCGTGCCGATGCGCAGGCCCTTGCGCTGGCCGATGGTGAAGCCGTAGGCGCCCTCGTGGGTGCCGAGCTTGTTGCCCGCCTCGTCGACGATGTCGCCCTCGGAGCGGCCCAGCCGCTCGGCGAGGAAGCCCTGGGTGTCGCCGTCGGCGATGAAGCAGATGTCGTGCGAGTCGGGCTTCTTGGCAACGGCGAGACCGCGGCGCTCGGCCTCCGCCCGGATCTCCTCCTTGGTGGTGACCGTGTCGCCGAGCGGGAACATCGCGTGTGCGAGCTGCCGGTCGTCGAGCACACCGAGCACGTACGACTGGTCCTTGGCCAGGTCGGAGGCGCGGTGCAGCTCACGGGTGCCGTCCTCGCGCACCACGACCTTGGCGTAGTGGCCGGTGCACACCGCGTCGAAGCCGAGGGCGAGCGCCTTGTCGAGCAGCGCGGCGAACTTGATCTTCTCGTTGCAGCGCAGGCAGGGGTTGGGGGTGCGGCCGGCCTCGTACTCGGCGACGAAGTCCTCCACGACGTCCTCGCGGAAGCGGTCGGCGAGGTCCCATACGTAGAAGGGGATGCCGATGACGTCGGCGGCGCGGCGGGCGTCGCGGGAGTCCTCGATGGTGCAGCAGCCCCGGGCCCCGGTGCGGAACGACTGCGGGTTCGCGGAGAGCGCGAGGTGGACGCCGGTCACGTCGTGCCCCGCCTCGGCGGCGCGGGCGGCGGCGACGGCGGAGTCCACTCCGCCGGACATGGCGGCCAGGACGCGGAGCGGGCGGTGGGGCTGCGGGGTGTCAGTCATAACCCCTCCAGGGTACGGGGGCGCGGGAACCGGAGCCGCCGGACATCCGTTGGGGATCGCGTGGGGGCATCAGCATCCGGGAAATCAGCCGACGGGGACCGGCGCATCGGGCGGCGGGCCCTGGTCGTGGGCTCGCTGGCCGCCGCCGCGGGCACGGCCGCGCTCGCGCGTGACGAGCTGGCGCGCCTGTGGTGGCGAGTGCCCGGCGTGGAGAAGCCGCGCAAGCCGGGCGAGGTCGACTACGCGGGTGCGCGCTGGCTGGCGGCCTCCGACGCCAACTGGCGCCGCGCGGACCGGCCGGACGACTACCGCATCGACATGGTGGTCGTCCATGTCACCCAGGGCGATCTCGACAGCGCCGTGAAGGCCTTCCAGGACCCCGGGCACCGGGCGGCGACGCACTACATCGTCGGCCAGGACGGCAGGGTCACGCAGATGATCCGCGAGCTGGACGTGGCCTACCACGCGGGCAACCGCGACTACAACGAGCGCAGCATCGGCATCGAGCACGAGGGCTTCGTGGACCGCCCGGAGGACTTCACCGACGCGATGTACGAGTCCTCGGCCCGCCTCACCGCCCGGATCTGCGCCCGCTACGACATCCCCGTGGACCGGGAGCACATCATCGGGCACGTGGAGGTTCCGGGCACCGATCACACGGACCCGGGCCCGCACTGGGACTGGGACCGCTATATGAAGCTGGTCCGGCGGGCCCGTACGGCGGCACAGGCCTGAGGCTGCCGGGCCCGCCGGGCGCGGGCTCAGCCGGCCGTCATGTCAGCGCGCGGGCTCCGCCGGCCGTCACGTCAGCCCCGCCGCCCGTGCCCGCTCGACCGCGGGGCCGATGGCCTTGGCCAGGGCCTCCACGTCCGCCTCGGTGGAGGTGTGCCCCAGGGAGAAGCGCAGGGTGCCGCGGGCCAGGTCGGGGTCGGTGCCGGTGGCCAGCAGGACATGGCTGGGCTGGGCGACGCCGGCGGTGCAGGCGGAGCCGGTGGAGCAGGCGATGCCCTGGGCGTCGAGCAGGAGCAGCAGGGAGTCGCCCTCGCAGCCGGGGAAGGTGAAGTGGGCGTTGGCGGGCAGCCGGCCGCCGGGGTCCGGGTCGCCGCCGAGAATGGCGTCGGGGACCGCCTTGCGGACCGCGGTGATCAGGTCGTCGCGCAGCGCGCCGATCTCCCGGGCGAACCACTCCTGCTGCTCGGCGGCCAGCCGCCCGGCGACGGCGAAGGAGGCGATCGCGGGCACGTCGAGGGTGCCGGAGCGCACATGCCGCTCCTGCCCTCCGCCGTGCAGGACGGGCACGGGGTTGTGCTCGCGGCCCAGGACCAGCGCGCCGATGCCGTACGGGCCGCCGATCTTGTGGCTGGAGACGGTCATCGCGGCGAGTCCCGAGGCGCCGAAGCCGACGGGCACCTGGCCGAAGGCCTGCACCGCGTCGGAGTGCAGCGGGATGCCGAACTCGGCGGCCACCTCGGCGAGTTCACGGATCGGGAAGATGGTGCCGATCTCGTTGTTGGCCCACATCACCGTGGCCAGGGCCACGTCGTCGGGGTTGCGGGCGATGGCCTCGCGCAGGGCGTCGGGGTGGACCCGGCCGTAGGTGTCGACGGGCAGGTACTCGACGGTGGCGCCCTCGTGCTCGCCGAGCCAGTGCACGGCGTCGAGGACGGCGTGGTGCTCCACGGGGCTGGAGAGGACCCGGGTGCGGGCCGGGTCGGCGTCCCGCCGGGACCAGTACAGGCCCTTCACGGCGAGGTTGTCCGCCTCGGTGCCGCCGGAGGTGAAGACCACCTCGCTGGGCCGGGCGCCGAGCGCCTCGGCGAGGGTCTCGCGGGCCTCCTCGACGGTGCGGCGGGCGCGGCGGCCGGCCGCGTGCAGGGAGGAGGCGTTGCCGGTGACTTCGAGGTGAGCGGCGAGTGCCTCGACCGCCTCGGGAAGCATCGGGGTGGTCGCGGCGTGGTCGAGGTAAGCCATGGTGAGCCCGATTCTACGGGTCCCGGCTCGTCTCTCCCGGTGCGTGGTCGGCCATGTGTGAGCCGGTCCTGCCGGTGCCGCACCGGCAGGATCCCGCCGCGCCCGGCGGCGGTTCCGTCGCTCCGGGAGCTCGTCAGATGCTCCAGGAGATGGTGTTGTCCGCCTGCATGAAGGCGGCGAGGACCACCAGGTCGGCGACTCCGAGGCCGAGGCCGAGCCAGGCGCGGCCGGGGCGGCGGGTGCCGCGCGCCAGGGCCACGGTGGCCAGCACGATCGCGACCGGCCCGAGAAAGACGTTGAGGACGAGCAGGCCGAGCAGACCGAGGACGAAGGACGCGACGGCCATGCCGTCGGTGTCGCGCAGTCCGGCGGGGCGGCCGGCGGGTGCGGTGAGCTGCATGATGATCGGGCTCCCTTGGTCGGAGGGGTCGGTGGTCTCGCGGGGCCCGGTCAGCGGGCCTGGGTGCCGCGGCGGCGGCCGTGCCGCTCGCGGAGGGCGAAGATGCCGAGCCAGGCGGCGATGACGACGGCCGCGGCGGCGGAGAAGGACAGCGGCGCGTGGGCCACGGTGCCCAGGACGAAGCCCAGGAGCAGCAGCGCGGCGACGATGAACAGCATGAGTGGTTCCCCCAGGATTTCGGTGAACGTTTGTAGTTACACTTGTTCACTGACTTCCCAGTCTAGCGGCCGGCACGCCTTTCCATTTCCAGAGAACAGTTGTTAACTGCATGGCATGAGTCACACCCTCGGCATCCGGCAGGCCCAGAAGCAGAAGACCCGGCAGGCACTCCTCGACGCGGCGCTCGAGCTGCTGGAGGGGCAGAGCCTGAGCAGTCTGGGGCTGCGTGAGGTCACCCGCGCCGTGGGGGTGGCCCCGACCGCCTTCTACCGGCACTTCCGCTCCATCGCGGATCTGGGCGTGGCACTGGTCGAGGAGGCGCTGGGCAGCCTGCACCCGACCATCAGGACCGCGCTGTCCACCACCGGCGACACCGAGGAACGCATCGTGCGGGCCGTGGAGCTGATCGCCGGTCATGTGGAACGGCACCCGGCGCACGTCCGGTTCATCGCCCGCGAGCGGTACGGCGGCGTCCGGCCGGTACGGGAGGCGATAGGCGGGCAACTCGCCCGGTTCGCCGAGGAGGTGGCCGAGGCACTGGCCGAGGACCCGGTGTCCGAGGGCTGGAGCAGGGACGACCTGCTGATGCTGGCCCAGCTCTACGTGGACCAGATGATCATGACCGCCTGCGGCTTCCTCGAGGCGCAGGAGGCGGGCCCCGAGGAGCAGGAGCGCAGCGCCCGCCTGGCGATCCGCCGCCTGCGGCTGATCGGCGTGGGCCGCCGGCACTGGCTCGACGACGGGCACGACGACGCGGGGAGCGGCACGCCCGGGTGAGGCCGGCGGCCGGCCGTCCGGCCGCACACGACGGCGGCCGTCCCGCGGTGCGGGACGGCCGCCGGATCGTGAACCGAGCGGGGGCCGGTGCTCAGCCCAGCCGGACCCGGGCCAGCTGCCGGGACTGGGCCACCAGCCGGTCGTTGCTGTCCCAGACCTCGGCGTCCTCCTCCAGGAAGCCGCCGGCCAGGTTGCGGGTGGTGATCGACACCCGGACCGGGCCCGGCGCCGGGCGGCACCGGACGTGGACGGTGAGCTCGACGGTCGGCACCCAGCCGGACAGGCCGAGTTCGAACGCGGTCGGCGGCAGCGCGTCCACCGCGAGCAGCAGCGACAGCGGGTCGTGGTCGCGGCCGTCGGCCAGGCCGAACCAGGCGCGCATCTCGCCCTTGCCGGAGGGCTTGCCGAGCGCCCAGCCCAGCGTCGACGGGTCCAGCTTGAGCATCAGCCGGTCGGCGATGGCGGAGCTGCCGTCGACCGGTGCGGGCCCGTCCTCGGGCCCGAAGCACTGCTCCATGGGCGGGATCGCGGGCGGCTCGGCCGTGGTGCGGACGTCGTCGGGCAGCGACCCGAGGTCGCCGTAGGAGGCGAGCGCGCGGATGCGCTCGATCTCGCGGCCCTGCTCGTCGTACTGGAAGAGGGACGCCTGGCCGGTGGACAGGGTGCGTCCGGTGCGCACGGTCTCGGTGCGCACCACCGCGGGGCCCGGCTGGGACGCGGTCAGGTAGTGCGCGGAGATGGTGAACGGGTCGGAGTGCGGCAGGGTGTCCGCGAGCGCGCGGCCCAGGACCGCCAGCAGATAGCCGCCGTTGACGGCATTGATGATCGTCCAGCCGGCGGAGAGGTCGATGTCGTAGACGCCGGGCTCGCGGCGGGTGACCGCGGTGTCGCGGTCGAACTCGCTGTCGCCGATCGGGGCCCGGACGGCCGGGGCGGAGGCTGCTTCTGGCATGGATGAACAGTACAAGAACCAACTACTAAGCGGTAGCTTTTGTGTCGCGCGGGACACCGGAGGGGCCGCTGCGGGACCGGTCACGGCGATGAACCGAACGCCCCCGCGTCCCCTCTATCGGGACATGAGCCTCACCGGAACCCCGTTCCTCTGCACTCTGGCCGTGCTGTGCGCCCTGGCCCTCGGCCTGCCGCTCGTGCTGTGGAGCCGGGTGCGCGGACCGCGGGCGGTGCGGGCCCTCGCCCGGGTGTCCATGCTGCTGTTCGCCCAGCTCACCGCTGTCGCGCTGGTCTTCACCCTGGTCAACAACGCCAACCAGCTCTACGACGACTGGGGCGATCTGCTCGGCACCGCCGGCCACGTCGAGCACGCCGCCGACCTCGGCGCCGACGGCACCGGCGGCATCGCGCTGGAGCGGCTGCCCCGGGTGCGCCAGACCTTCGAACCGGCCCGCGGCCCCGGCATGCGGGCCGCCGGGGGCGTCCGGGTCACCCGGTTCGAGGGGCGGGTGTCGGGGGTGCGCGGCGAGGTGTACGTCTGGCTGCCGCCGCAGTACGACGACCCCGCCTGGCGCGGACACCGGTTCCCGGTGGTGGAGCTGCTGCCGGGCTATCCCGGCTCGGCCAAGGCCTGGTTCGGCACCCTGGACGCGCACGAGCAGCTGCTGCCGCTGATGCGCAGCGGGCGCATCGCCCCGTTCGTCCTGGTGGCGCCGCGCACCACGCTGGTGCCGGGGGCGGACACCGGCTGCGCCAACCTGCCCGGCAAGGTGAACGCGGACAGCTGGCTCAGCGTCGACGTGCCGCGCATGGTGACGGACAACTTCCGGGTGCAGCGCGCCCCGCGGGGCTGGGCGGTCGCCGGCTACTCGGCCGGCGGCCACTGCGCCACCAAACTCGCCGTCGCCCACCCCGACCGCTACGGGGCGGCGGTCAGCCTCTCCGGCTACAACGACCCGGCCGCCGAGCGCACCTCCCTCACCGGCCGGGACCCGGCGCTGCGCACGGCGCACAACCCGCTGACGCTGCTGCGCGAGGCGGTCGCCCCGCCCCGGATCTCGCTGTACCTCTCCGGCCAGCGGGGTGACGGCTACGAGGACGCCCTGGCCCTGGGCCGCGCGGCCGAGCCGCCGACCAGTGTGCAGGTGGTGAGGCTGCCGCGGAGCGCGGGCGGGCACACCATGGCGCTGTGGCGTCCGCAGGTGGTGCCGGCGTTCCGGTGGCTGACCGCGGAGCTGGGCGGGCAGCGGACCGTCTCCCACCCCTCGGCCCTCACTCCTCCCGGACCGTCGAGCGCCGGTGCCAGGCCCGGGGCGCCCGCCAGTGGTAGCGCATCGCCAGCAGCCGCAGCACGAACGCGGTGATCACCGCGGCGCCGCTGGTGAACGGGGTGAGCACGTCGTAGCGGATGCACAGCGCGACCAGGGCGGCGCCGACGATGGCCGGGACGGCGTACAGATCGCGGTCCCAGCGCAGCAGCGAGGGCACCTCGTTGGCGAGCACGTCCCGCAGCACGCCGCCGCCCACGGCGGTGGCCAGGCCCAGACAGGCGGAGGCGGTCAGTCCGAGCCCGTACTCGTACGCCTTGATCGTCCCGGCGACGCAGAACAGGCCGAGGCCGGCCGCGTCGAAGACATTGACGGCCGCCTGGATCCGCTCCACCTGGGGATGCAGGAAGATCACCAGGGTGGCGGCGAGCAGCGGGGTGACGAAGTACCCCAGGTCCGTGAAGGCGGCCGGCGGCACGGCACCGATGACCAGGTCACGGAAGAGCCCGCCGCCGCACGCGGTGACCTCGGCGAGCACGGCGATACCGAACACGTCGAAGTTCTTGCGGACGGCCAGCAGGGCGCCGGAGATCGCGAAGACGAAGATGCCGATCAGGTCGAGCGTGTGCTGGACGGACGGGCTGAAGAGTTGCTGGAGCACCCTTACATTCTCACCCAGCATCGAGCCCCCGCCTTGCAATAGAAGGCGAGGGCTCGCGGGCGCTTACTTGTCCGAAGATGTGTCCGAGGACTTCCCCAGCTCGGCGGCGGCCTGCCTGGCCTCCGTCAGCAGCTCGGTGTCCTGCGGGGCCTGGTCCTCGGAGTTCTCCGGGTGGTGGCAGGCGACCCGCTGACCCGGCCGGAGCTCCAGCAGCGGCGGCTCGGTGGTCCGGCAGATCTGCGTGGCCTTCCAGCACCGGGTGTGGAACCGGCAGCCGCTCGGCGGCGAGATCGGCGAGGGCACGTCGCCCTTGAGCAGGATGCGCTCGCTCTTGACCTTCCGGCGCTTGGGGTCCGGGATCGGCACCGCCGACAGCAGCGCCTTGGTGTAGGGGTGCATCGGCGCCTTGTAGAGCGCGTTGCGGTCCGCCAGCTCCACGATCTTGCCCAGGTACATCACCGCGATCCGGTCGGAGACGTGCCGGACCACCGACAGGTCGTGCGCGATGATCACATAGGTCAGGCCCAGCTCCTCCTGGAGGTCGTCCAGCAGGTTCACCACCTGCGCCTGGATCGACACGTCCAGCGCCGAGACCGGCTCGTCGGCGACCACCAGCTTGGGGTTGAGCGCGAGCGCGCGGGCGATGCCGATGCGCTGGCGCTGGCCGCCGGAGAACTCGTGCGGGTAGCGGTTGTAGTGCTCGGGGTTGAGGCCGACCACCGACAGGAGCCGCTGGACCTCCTTCTTCACCCCGCCCTCGGGCGTGACGCCCTGGAGCCGGAACGGCGCACTGACGATGGTGCCGATGGTGTGCCGCGGGTTCAGCGAGGAGTACGGGTCCTGGAAGATCATCTGCACGTCCCGGCGCATCGGCCGCAGGGCGCCGGTGCTCAGGTGCGTGATGTCCCGGCCCTCGAACTCGACCGTGCCGGCCGTCGGTTCGAGCAGCCGGGTGATCAGCCGGCCCATGGTGGACTTGCCGCAGCCCGACTCGCCCACGACGCCGAGGGTCTCGCCCTTGCGGACCTCGAAGTCGATGCCGTCGACGGCGCGCACGGCGCCGGTCTGCCGCTGGAGCAGGCCCTTGCGGATCGGGAAGTGCTTCTGCAGACCGGTCACCTTGAGCAGGATCTCGCCGTCGGCGCCGGCGTCCTTGGCCTGGGTGCCACCGCTCTGCTGCGGGATGCTCACCGCTTTTTCGTCACTCACAGCTTCGGCGCAATCTCTTCGGTCCAGATACGCTCCCGCTGCTCCTGGCTCATGTGGCAGGCGGCCCAGTGCCGGCTGCCGACCTCGGTCAGCTCGGGGCGGACCGTGCGGGTCACGTCGTCCTTGGGGATGTCCGCGTACGGGCAGCGCGGGTTGAAGGCGCAGCCGGGCGGGAGGTTGATCAGGGAGGGCGGCTGGCCCTTCACCGGGATGAGCCGGTCGGTCTCGTCACGGTCCAGGCGCGGCATCGAGCCGAGCAGGCCCCAGGTGTAGGGGTGGCGGGGCTCGGAGAACACGGCCTCGGCCGGGCCGCGCTCCACGCACCGGCCGCCGTACATCACCAGCAGGTCGTCGGCCATCTCGGCGACCACGCCGAGATCATGGGTGATCATGATGACGGCGGAGCCGAACTCCTTCTGCAGATCCCGGATCAGGTCGAGGATCTGCGCCTGCACGGTGACGTCCAGGGCGGTGGTGGGCTCGTCCGCGATCAGCAGCTCGGGGTTGTTCACCAGCGCCATGGCAATCATGGCGCGCTGGCGCATACCGCCGGAGAACTCGTGCGGGTAGCTGTCGACCCGCTTGCCGGGCTCGGGGATGCCGACCCGGTCGAGCATCTCGACCGCGCGCTGCTTGGCGATCTTCTTGCTGACGTCGTGGTGGACCCGGTAGGCCTCCACGATCTGGTGGCCGACCGTGTAGTACGGGTGCATCGCCGACAGCGGGTCCTGGAAGATCATCGCCATCTTCCGTCCGCGCAGCCGGCGCACCTCGTCCGGATGGGCGCCGATCAGCTCCTGGCCGTCCAGCCAGACCTCGCCGCTGACCTTGGCGCGCGCCGAGCGGTGCAGGCCCATCACGCCGAGCGAGGTGACGGACTTTCCGGAGCCGGACTCGCCGACGATGCCCAGGGTTCTGCCCCGCGCCACGTCGAAGCTGACGCCGTCCACCGACTTGACCAGACCGTCGTCCGTGTCGAAGTGGATGCGCAGATCACGCACGGACAGGAAGACGTCGTCCGCGTCGGACTGTGCGAGCGGCGCCGGTTCACCGAGCGCCGCCTTTTCGAGCTTGCTCACGAGTACCTCACGCGGGGGTCGATGGCGGCGTACACCAGGTCGACGACGAGATTGCAGAAGACGATGAAGAAGGCCGCGACCAGGGTCACGCCCATGACGATGGGCAGGTCGTTGTCCTTGATGGACTGCACGGCGTACGCGCCGATGCCCTGCAGCGAGAACACGGTCTCGGTGAGCACCGCGGTGCCGACCAGAAGCCCGAAGTCCATGCCGAAGATGGTGACGATCGGGGTGAGCGCCGAGCGCAGGCCGTGCTTGGTGACGACCGTGCTCTCCTTCAGACCCTTGGCCCTGGCCGTGCGGATGTAGTCCTCGCTCATCGTCTCGAGCATGCCCGCCCGGGTGAGCCGGGCGTACAGCGCGGAGAAGAGGAAGGCGAGGCTGATCCAGGGCAGCATCAGGTGCCAGGCCCAGTCGACGGGGCTCTCCGTGAACGGGATGTACTCCACGCTCTCCCAGATGGGGACCTCGTACACGAACAGGGCGTTGAGGACCTGCCCGGTGAAGAAGATCGGGAGGGAGACGCCGGCCAGGGCGATGATCATGGCGATGCGGTCGACCGGCTTGCCCTTGCGCAGCGCGGAGATGACACCGGTCGTGACACCGCTGATCACCCAGATCACGGCGGCGCCGATGGCCAGCGAGAAGGAGACCGGGATCCGTTCGGTCAGCTGCGGCCACACCTCGACGTGGCTCTTGAAGGAGTAGCCGAAGCACGGGGCGTCGCAGTGGGTGGCGTCGGGGCCGAACTTGTAGTCGGCGCCCGCCACGATGGCCTTGATGAAGTCCCAGTACTGGACGTAGAGGGGCTGGTCCAGGCCCAGGTTCTTCTTGATCGCGGCGACGGACTCGGGGTTGGCGTCCTTGCCGACGTACTGGGTGGCGAGCTGATCGGCCGTCTGGCCGCCGAGCCGTGGGACCAGGAAGAAGATCGCGAAGGTGACTGCGCTGACCACCAGCAGCAACAGCACCGCGCCGAAGACGCGTCGGATGATGTACGCAGCCACAGCTGTGCGGCTCCGGACGGCCGGGGCGGATCGTGTCCGCCCCGGCCGTCCGGCGCCTTCACCTGCCTTTCAGTGGATTACCGGCCCTGCTGTTCTGTGAAGCGGCATGTGCTACTTGGCGGAGCTCATGAGCACGTAGTCGTACATGCCGAGGTACGCCTGGGTGACCGTGACGTTGGCCGCGGACTCCGGGCGGAACAGCAGGTTCTTGCGGTAGACGAGCGGCACCACGGTGGCGGTGTCCATCACCATCTTGTCGATCTCGCCCCAGGTCTTGGTGCGCTCGGCCTCGTCGGTGTTGGCGATGCCTTCCTTGAGCGCCTTGTTGATCTTGGGGTCGTCCAGCTCCATCAGGTTGTTGCCGCCGGAGGGCTTGATGGCGGCGCCGTTGACGATCTGGTCGAGGAAGCCGTAGCCGGTCGGCCAGTCGGCACCCCACGCCATCGACATCATGCCGAGCTTGTGCTTGTGCACGTAGCTCGGGACACCGGCGAAGTTGGAGAAGTACTTGCCCGAGGGGAACTGCTTGATCTCGGCCTGGATGCCCACCTTCTTCAGCGCGTTCTGAATGGCGGTGGCGGCGGCGACCTCGGCGGGCCGGTCCGAACGGGCCGTCAGGTTCGTGGTGAAGCCGTTCGGCTTGCCGCACTGCTTCAGCTCGTCCTTGGCCTTGTCGACGTCGCCCTTGTTGCCCGGCGTGGCGTAGGTGTCGAACTTGGTGTAGCCGTTCACCGTCGGCGGCAGCAGCGTGGTGGCCACGTCGCCCTTGGGCGCGCCGCCCATGGCGTCCACCACGGACTGCTTGTCGATGGCGTACTGCACGGCCTTGCGGCAGTGGATGTTGTCGAACGGCTTCACATGCACGTTCAGCGCCAGGTACTGGGTGGCGCCGGCGTAGGAGATGTCCGTCTGCTTGGCCAGCTTGCCGGAGAGGACCTTCGGCTGGGTCTGCGGCTGCACACCCGTGCCGGCGGCGTCAGCCGTGATCTTGTCGGACAGCAGGTTGTTGTCGACGGTGACCGGGTTGACCTTGAACTTGATCTCGACCTTGTCCGGCAGCGCCTTGCGGATCGGGTCCGTCTTCGGGTCCCACTCCGGGTTGCGCACCAGGGTGGCGCTGCGGCCCTCCTGGTACGACTGGAACTTGTAGGGGCCGGAGGACACGATGTGCTGGACGTACTTCGCACCGTCGTCCTTCGCCCGCGGCACCGGGGCCGTCTGGGAGAACGTCGCCAGGTAGTCGAAGTCGGCGAACGGCTGGTTGAGGTGGAAGACGATCGTGTGGTCGTCCGGCGTCTCGATGGACTTGATGCCCTCGGGCGACTTGTCCTTGTACGGGCCCTTGTACTTGTCGCCGCCCTCGAGGAACGCCTTGAAGTAGGTCGGGCCGTTGGACAGCGCCTCCGGCGCGAAGTTGGAGCGCTCGATGGCGTACTTGACGTCCTTGGACGTCACCGGGGTGCCGTCCTCGAACTTCACACCCTTGCGCAGCTTGTACGTCCAGGTCTTGGCGTCCGGGCTCGGTTTGCCGAGGGACTCGGCGAGGTCGGGGACGACCTCCAGGCCCTCCTTGCCCGCGGCCGGCTTGAACGTGGTGAGCGTACGGCCGTACAGGCGGGAGAAGTTCATCACCCAGCCGTAGTAGCTGTTGCCCGGGTCGAGGGAGTCCGGCACGTCCGAGTGCTGGTAGGTGACGGTTCCCCCCTTCTTGTCCGACGCGTTGACGATGGAGGTAAGCGCCGCGTCCTTCTTGGCGTTGCCTCCATTGCCGTCGTCGTCCTTGCCACCACCGCCGCATGCGGCAGCGCCCAGCGACAACGCCAGGACCGACGCCACGCCGGCGGTCACCCTTCTCGTCTTCACCTGAGGAAGCCCCCTCAATCGATGGATCACTTGCTGCGAGGGTCGAGGGCGTCACGCAGCCCGTCACCCAGCAGGTTGAAGGCCAGGACCGTGATGAAGATCGCCAGTCCGGGCACGAACATGTACTGCGGATCCGCCGTGTAGAGATCCACGGCGTTGCTGAGCATGCCGCCCCAGGAGGCCTGCGGCGGAGCGATACCGACGCCGAGGAAGCTCAGCGATGCCTCGAAGAGGATGTTCGTCGGGATGATCAGCGTCGAGTAGACGATGATCGGTGCGACGAGGTTGGGCAGCAGCTCCCGGAACACGACGTACGGGCCGCGGGCGCCCATGCTGCGCGCCGCCTCGATGAACTCACGCTCCCTCAGGCTCATCGTCTGCGCGCGCACGATACGGCCGATGTACGGCCAGCTGAAGAAGCCGATCACGAAGATCAGCACGCAGATGCGCAGCGGCAGGCCGTCGAGGCCGAAGAAGCCGTCCTGCACCGAGGCCGAGATGGAGATGGCGAACAGCAGCAGCGGGAACGCCAGGAAGGTGTCCATCATCCGGCTGATGATGGAGTCCACCCAGCCGCCGTAGTACCCGGCGAGCAGGCCCATCACGGTGCCGATCAGCACGGAGAGCATCGTGGCGCCACCGGCCACCAGGAGGGAGACCCAGGAGCCGTCGATGATGCGGGCCAGCATGTCCCGGCCGTACTGCGGGTCGACACCGAGCGGGTGCTCCCAGCTCATGCCGCCCCAGCCGCCCTTGGGGGCCAGCAGGGCGGGGTCGATGAGGTCCTGGTTGAACTTGTTGGGATCCAGGCCGAAGACCCACTGGATGGGCTTGGAGAGCACCGCCATCAGGACGAGCAGGACGACCACCACACCACCGGCCATCGCCACCTTGTCGCGCTTGAAGCGCATCCAGGCGATCTGGGTGAGCGAACGCCCTTCGATCTGGCTCTTCTTGACCCCGGCGAGCACGGCCTCGGGCTGTGCTCCGGCTTCCGCCCCCGTGGTCTCGATCGGTGCGGTCACGGTGCGATTGACCCCTCTCGGGTCGGCGATCCGCCGACCCCCCCTTGCTGCCGCTGTAGCGGTCGCTTGTCTCGTACACAGGACCGACCGGCCCGTGTCTCCGGGAGTCTTCAACGCTTCGGCGATCAGTATCCAGACCTGGAAGTGAATGGATGCGTAACCGTGATGCTGTCCTGGGGGTTCCGTTATCCGGACAGCGGCTAACGCGGGCCGGACGTAGGCGAATCGGCATAAATCCCGCCAGGCCACTGCGATTTGACGCGGTCTACGCGCGTGAACCGCGTCCGTCGACGGGGGCGGGACGCGGTGCCGGGGCCCCGGTGCGGCGCGGTGACGGGGCAGGGCGGAGGTGGCTCAGTAGGCGCCGGGAGCCGGCGGCTGGACCGGCGGACCGCCGTAACCGGCGGCGGGCGCGGGGGCCGCCGAAGGGGCCGGGGCGTGTGCCTCACGGTCGTAGAACGGGCGGGCGTTGTGGCGCAGCCACATGACGACCGGGTCGTGCTCGTCGCTCATCGCGACCGTGGACACCGGCAGGCCGTCCGGGACGGCGGCCAGGGACTGCTGCATCATCGCGCGCACCGAGTCCACCGCCTGCGGCGAGGTGTCGTACACGTCCAGGCCGATGGCCAGGTACGGCGCGCCGAGGGCCGGCTGGACCCAGGCCCGGCGCAGGGAGCGCACCGCCGGGGTGCGGTGGGCGTTCTGCGTGAGCAGGGCGTAGAACTGCGGGATCTCCACGGCCGGTTCGGACAGGCGCAGCGGTCCCGCGGGCTGTCGGTCGAGGCCGGTGGCGATGCGGCGCAGGTCGAGCCAGGGGATGCCGACGCCGCCGCCCGGGGCGTGCGGGTTGAGCCAGAGGCCGTAGCGGTCGGGGTAGAGGGCGCGGGCCACGTCGAGGCCGTCGACCACCTCGTAGGAGCGGTTCCAGCCGCTCGCCGAGAGTTCCTGAGCGGAGGTGACGCACGGGGCGTAGCCGTGCCCGTCGACCTCCATGTTGGCGTACTGGGCGTCCGGGGAGCCGGCCTGGCCGTGCCACAGCAGCATCCAGACCTGGCCGGTGGAGGGGGTGGCGAGGGCGCGCAGCAGGGCTTCGTAGGCGTCGTAGCGCCCCGGCGTCACCTGGCGCAGCATGTGCTCGACCTGGCCGGTCGCGGCGGTGCCGCTCGCGCTCACTGTTACCGCCCCTCTGTGTCAACGCCGTGAGTGGACCTAGCTTAAGGGTCGCCCCGCAGCCCGGGGTCCGCCCGTGCGGACGGGGGCGCGCGGTGCCGTGACCGGTCCCGCGCACCCGCGCGTTCCCCGGGTCAGCCGGCCGGCCGCTGGTAGAAGGGACGCACCCGCTCCCGCATCCAGGTGCCGACCGGGTCCTGCGTCACGTCCAGCAGTACCAGGTTGACCGGCCACGGTGCCGGAGCCTTGGCCAGGGCACGGCCGAGGGCCTCCAGCGGCAGGGCGCGCAGGTCGCCCTCCCACTGGGAGAGCTCCACGCCCACGAACATCACCGGATCGGCGGTCTCGATCGCCGCCAGGCAGCGGCGGGCGGTGGTGACGACACCGATGGTGTCGAACTCCGCGGACGCCGCCGACAGGAAGTCGACGGGGTCGTCCTGCCAGTCCGGTTCGAACAGGCGGACGCGGCCGCCGGAGGCCGGGCCGTCCAGCGGGGTGCGCCCGGCGCGGCACAGCTCGGCCACCGCGGGCGGCGGCAGCGGGATGCCGACGACTCCGCCCGGGTTGACGGCGATGCCCGCCTGCGGCGGCAGACCGCGCGCGAACTCCACGGCCGGCGCGATGGTGTACGCCATGTGCGAGCCGACGACCTGGTGGAACTGCTCCTCGGAGCTGAAGACCGGGACGTAGGCCTGCCCGTCCAGCTCCATCGTGGGCACGTCGAGCGGTCCGCTGTGCGGGCCGCCGCCGTTGGGCAGCGGCACCCAGATGAAGCTGCGGCCCAGCACCTCGACGATCCGCCCGCCGGCCGAGGGCACACCGAGCGAGGCGGAGAGCACCTCCTCCAGCTCGTTGCCGGGCCATCCGCCGTGCGGATGGGGATGTGCCTGCGCCGGGAAGTCCGCGGAAAACCCCGCCGGAATGTCCATCTGCCTACCGCCTGACTGAAACATCGCTGTAGCCCAGAAGGCTAACGCCCCCACCGGCACCCGTTCTCCACGGCCGCCGCCCCGCACGGGCCTCCGCCCGGCCGGTGTCTCCCCCGGCCCCCGTCGCCGCTCAGCCCGTGAAGCCGATGTGCTGGAGGGTGTCGGCGGCGGTGCGGTCGAGGAGGACGGCTGAGGCGCAGCCGGCGGGCAGGTGGGCCCGGTGCGCGGCCCTGAGGAGGCGGTGGGTGGCGGTGCGGTGGCGGCGGAAGGCGTAGCGGGAGACGGCGCGGCCACGGCGGCGCTGCCCCTCGAGGGCGGCGTCGGGCGGGACGTCGAGCAGGATCAGGTGGAGGGCGCCGCCGCGGCGGCGGGCCTCGCGGGCGAGCCAGCGCCGCACCCAGGTCTGGGTGCCGCAGTCGTGGACGACCAGGGGTTCGCCGGTGCGCAGGGCGCGGCGCAGCCCGGCGTAGTGGGCGAGGCGCACCAGGGGCCGGTAGCAGGCGTAGGGGAGGAAGCGGGGCACCCGGCTCGCCCAGCGGTCGCGGGTGTCCTGGGAGTCGATGCGCCGGCCGCGCACCGTGCGCTGCATCAGGGTGGACTTGCCGCTGCCGGGCAGCCCGGTGACCGCGACCAGGTCGCGCGGGCCGAACAGGAGCGCGCGCGGGCTGCGGCCCGCCCGGTCGCGCAGATCGCGGACGACGGGCGCGGGCAGCGGCGCGCACGTCTCCCGGGTGGATGCGACGGGCGCGCCGGGCAGCCCGACACCCGGGGTCGTGGCGTACGCCGTGATCCTGTTCACCGTGTTCGTCCTCCCCTGGGGCCGGTCCGGTGGACCCGTCCCCCGCCGACTGTAAAGAGACGGTAATGCCGTGGTGATGCGTTTCGGTCCGCGTCCTGGAACAGGCCTGTCACAGCCCATTGTGACCGTCCGTGCGCGCTGTGCGTCCGAGGAGAAGGGTCCCCCTGCCGAACGCCCGGGATGCGTGCAATGATGTGCGCGCCAACTGCATACCGGCCGTTTGAATCCGCGCGGGAGAGTCCCCGGCACCTTGCCGCCGGGGCGCCGAAGGAGCAAGTCCCTCCCTTGAATCTCTCAGGCCCCGTTACCGCGCGGGCGAGGCACATCTGAAAAGCGGGCCGCTGCCGCAGTGCTCCGGTGGCCCCACCCAAGGTGCAAGTCCTGACCGCCGCGACAGCGGTGGTCATGGCGAACCTCTCAGGTTCCGATGACAGATGGGGAGGAAATGTCCTCGCCTGTCATGCTTGGGAGACCGACCGATGAGCAGTACCGAACTCCGCCGTACCGCGCTCGATGCCGTGCATCGTGCCCTCGGCGCGACGATGACCGATTTCGCCGGCTGGGACATGCCCCTGCGCTACGGCTCCGAACGCGACGAGCACAACGCGGTGCGGACCAGGGCCGGCCTGTTCGACCTGTCGCACATGGGTGAGATCACCGTCACCGGCCCGCAGGCGGCCGCCCTCCTCGACTACGCCCTGGTGGGCAAGATCTCGGCGGTGAAGCCGGGCCGCGCCCGCTACACCATGATCTGCCGCGAGGACGGCGGCATCCTGGACGACCTGATCGTCTACCGGCTCGGCGAGACCGAGTACATGGTGGTCGCCAACGCCTCCAACGCCCAGGTGGTGCTGGACGCGCTGACCGAGCGCGCGAGCGGTTTCGACGCCGAGGTGCGCGACGACCGCGACGCCTACGCACTCCTGGCGGTGCAGGGCCCCGAGTCCCCGGGCATCCTGGCGAGCCTCACCGACGCCGACCTGGACGGCCTGAAGTACTACGCCGGCCTGCCGGGCACGGTCGCCGGGGTGCCGGCGCTGATCGCCCGTACCGGCTACACCGGCGAGGACGGCTTCGAGCTGTTCGTGAAGCCGGAGCACGCGGTCGAGCTGTGGCAGGCGCTGACCAAGGCCGGCGAGGGTGCCGGTCTGGTGCCGTGCGGGCTGTCCTGCCGGGACACCCTGCGCCTGGAGGCCGGTATGCCGCTGTACGGGCACGAGCTGAGCACCTCCCTCACCCCCTTCGACGCCGGTCTCGGCCGGGTGGTGAAGTTCGACAAGGAGGGCGACTTCGTGGGCCGGGCCGCGCTCGCCGAGGCCGCCGAGCGGGCGGCGCAGAACCCGCCGCGCGTCCTGGTCGGGCTCGTCGCCCGCGGCCGCCGGGTGCCGCGCGCCGGGTACGCGGTGGTGGCCGGCGGCGAGGTGATCGGCGAGGTCACCTCCGGGGCCCCGTCGCCGACGCTGGGCAAGCCGATCGCCATGGCGTACGTCGACCCCGCGCACGCGGAGCCCGGCACCGAGGGCGTCGCCGTGGACATCCGCGGCACCCACGAGCCGTACGACGTCGTTGCGCTGCCGTTCTACAAGCGCCAGAAGTGACACCGTCTTAAGCCGGACCTTCTTCGCGTGCCGCGCGTCCGGGCACGTCCGGCCTGCTCACGCACGCGTCACCCAGGTCCCTGAGTCATCAGCCATCACGCCCGTACAGGAGAATTCAGGCCATGAGCAACCCCCAGCAGCTGCGTTACAGCAAGGAGCACGAGTGGCTGTCGGCCGCCGAGGACGGCGTCGCGACGGTCGGCATCACCGAGCACGCGGCGAACGCGCTCGGCGACGTCGTGTTCGTCCAGCTCCCCGAGGTCGGGGACACCGTGACCGCGGGCGAGACCTGCGGCGAGCTGGAGTCGACCAAGTCGGTCAGCGACCTGTACTCCCCCGTGACCGGTGAGGTCACCGAGATCAACGAGGACGTGGTGAACGACCCGTCGCTGGTGAACTCGGCCCCCTTCGAGGGCGGCTGGCTGTTCAGGGTGCGGATCTCCGAGGAGCCGTCCGACCTGCTCTCCGCCGCCGAGTACGACGCCCACATCGCCGGCTGAGGAGCCGTACGCCATGTCCGTTCTGAACACGCCCCTGCACGAGCTCGACCCGGCGGTGGCCGCCGCGGTCGACGCCGAGCTGCACCGCCAGCAGTCCACCCTCGAGATGATCGCCTCGGAGAACTTCGCCCCGGTCGCGGTCATGGAGGCCCAGGGCTCGGTCCTCACCAACAAGTACGCCGAGGGCTACCCGGGCCGCCGCTACTACGGCGGCTGTGAGCACGTCGACGTGGTCGAGCAGATCGCCGTCGACCGGGTGAAGGAGCTCTTCGGCGCCGAGCACGCCAACGTCCAGCCGCACTCCGGTGCGCAGGCCAACGCCGCCGCGATGTTCGCGCTGCTCAAGCCGGGCGACACGATCATGGGTCTGAACCTCGCGCACGGCGGGCACCTGACCCACGGCATGAAGATCAACTTCTCCGGCAAGCTCTACAACGTGGTCGCCTACCACGTCGGCGACGACGGCCAGGTCGACATGGCCGAGGTCGAGCGGCTGGCCAAGGAGAGCAAGCCGAAGCTGATCGTGGCCGGCTGGTCGGCCTACCCGCGCCGGCTGGACTTCGCCGCGTTCCGCCGGATCGCGGACGAGGTCGGCGCCTACCTCATGGTCGACATGGCGCACTTCGCCGGCCTGGTCGCGGCGGGGCTGCACCCGAACCCGGTGCCGCACGCCCATGTGGTGACCACCACCACGCACAAGACACTGGGCGGCCCGCGCGGCGGTGTGATCCTGTGCACCGCCGAGCTGGCGAAGAAGATCAACTCCGCGGTCTTCCCCGGTCAGCAGGGCGGCCCGCTGGAGCACGTGATCGCGGCCAAGGCGGTCGCCTTCAAGGTCGCCGCGAGCGAGGAGTTCAAGGAGCGCCAGCGTCGTACGCTGGAGGGCGCCCGCATCCTCGCCGAGCGCCTGGTGAAGGACGACGCGAAGGCGGCGGGCGTGTCCGTCCTGACCGGCGGCACGGACGTCCACCTGGTCCTGGTCGACCTGCGCGACTCCGAGCTGGACGGCCAGCAGGCCGAGGACCGCCTCCACGAGGTGGGCATCACGGTCAACCGCAACGCCGTCCCCAACGACCCGCGTCCGCCGATGGTGACCTCCGGTCTGCGCATCGGCACGCCGGCCCTGGCGACCCGCGGCTTCACCGCCGAGGACTTCGCCGAGGTCGCGGACGTGATCGCCGAGGCGCTCAAGCCGTCCTACGACGCCCAGGCGCTCAAGGCCCGGGTCGCGGCGCTGGCGGAGAAGCACCCGCTGTACCCGGGGCTGAACAAGTAGCGAACAGCAGCACAGCGCACCACAGGGGCGGCCGCGCCCGCCACAAGCCGGCCCGGCCGCCCCACCCCCTTTGCACCACCCCCGCTTCCTAGGAGTCCCCGTGGCCATCTCCGTCTTCGACCTGTTCTCGGTCGGCATCGGCCCGTCGAGCTCGCACACGGTCGGTCCGATGCGGGCGGCCCGCATGTTCGCCCGGCGGCTGCGCAACGAGGAGCTGCTCGGCTCCGTCGCCTCCGTCCGCGCGGAGCTGTACGGCTCCCTGGGCGCCACCGGCCACGGACACGGCACCCCGAAGGCGGTGCTGCTCGGCCTGGAGGGCGACTCGCCCCGCACGGTGGACGTGGACACGGCCGACGAGCGGGTGGAGAAGATCAAGGAGAACGGCCGGCTGCGGCTGCTCGGCGAGCACGAGATCGCCTTCTCCTTCGACGACGACATGGTGCTGCACCGCCGCAAGGCACTGCCGTACCACGCCAACGGCATGACCCTGTGGGCGTACGACGCCTCGGGCGCCGAGCTGCTGACCAAGACCTACTACTCGGTGGGCGGCGGGTTCGTCGTCGACGAGGACGCGGTGGGCGCGGACCGGATCAAGCTCGACGACACGGTGCTGAAGTACCCCTTCCGCACGGGTGACGAGCTGCTGCGCCTGACCAGGGAGACCGGTCTGTCGATCTCCGCGCTGATGCTGGAGAACGAGCGGGCCTGGCGCAGCGAGGAGGAGATCCGGGCCGGCCTGCTGGAGATCTGGCGGGTGATGCGGGAGTGCGTGCAGCGCGGCATGACCCGCGAGGGCATCCTGCCGGGCGGGCTGCGGGTGAAGCGCCGGGCCGCCAACACCGCGCGCAAGCTGCGCTCGGAGGGCGACCCGCAGGCTCTCGCCATGGAGTGGATCACCCTTTACGCCATGGCGGTGAACGAGGAGAACGCGGCCGGCGGCCGGGTGGTGACCGCCCCGACCAACGGCGCCGCGGGCATCATCCCGGCCGTCCTGCACTACTACATCAACTTCGTGCCGGGCGCCGACGAGGACGGCGTGATCCGCTTCCTGCTGGCCGCCGGCGCCATCGGCATGCTGTTCAAGGAGAACGCCTCCATCTCCGGTGCCGAGGTCGGCTGCCAGGGCGAGGTCGGCTCGGCCTGCTCGATGGCGGCGGGCGCGCTGGCCGAGGTGCTGGGCGGCAGCCCCGAGCAGGTGGAGAACGCGGCCGAGATCGGCATGGAGCACAACCTGGGCCTGACCTGCGACCCGGTGGGCGGCCTGGTGCAGATCCCGTGCATCGAGCGCAACGGCATGGCCGCGGTGAAGGCGGTCACCGCCGCCCGTATGGCGATGCGCGGCGACGGCTCCCACAAGGTGTCCCTGGACAAGGTCATCAAGACCATGAAGGACACCGGCGCGGACATGTCGGTGAAGTACAAGGAGACCGCGCGCGGCGGTCTGGCGGTCAACATCATCGAGTGCTGAGCCGGCACCCCCGGACGTCGTACCGGGCCCGTCGCCGGGCGGGTGTGCCGGCACCCTTGCTTTTGCCGCCGGTCTGTCCGATAACCGAGGCATGTCACAGCGCAGTGACCTCTGGCAGCGCAGGGCGACGCTGGAGGACGAGTGGTCCCGCTGGGTGGCCGGCCGCAAGGCGGTCGGGGCCGTCCCGCCGGCCCGCGGGGCGCTGCGGCCCGAGGTGACCGAGTCGTGGGGCCGCTCCCTGGTCATGGTGGACCCGCGGGTGGACAGCGCGCCGGTGTCCGAGGACGGTTCGGTGGCCCGCCGCTGGGCCGGGTCCCCATTGCGCCGGCCGGTCGACGACCTGGCGGACGAACTGCGCAGCATCGCCGAGGACGCCGGTTTTGTCAGCGCCGTGACCGACGAGTCCGGCACCATCCTGTGGACCTGCGGCGGACGCACCATGCGGGCCCGCGCCGAGCGGGTCAACTTCGCGCCGGGAGGCCGCTGGGACGAGCCCGCCATGGGCACCAACGCCCTGTCCCTCGCGCTGCGCACCGGCCGCCCGAGCACCGTCTTCTCCGCCGAGCACCTGGTGAGCGCGCTGCACGGCTGGGTCTGCTACTGCGCTCCGGTGCGCGCACCGGACGGCCGTATCCTCGGCGTGCTCGACCTGTCCACCACCTGGGACCGGTCGCACCCGCTGGCGATGTCCACGGTCCGCTCCCTGGTGTCCGCGATCGAGAGCCGGCTGCGCACCGAGCTGCCCGCGCGGCCGCAGGCCCCGTCCGCCGCCGAGGTGCGGTTGACCTGCCTGGGCGCCGAGCGGGCCGAACGCGGCGGCGTCCCGCTGCCGTTGCGCCCGCGCCAGCTGGAGATCCTCACCCTGCTGGCGCTGGAGCCGGAGGGCTTCACCGCCGAGCGGCTGCGGGAGGCGCTGTACGGCGACCGCCCGGTCACCGCGTCCACCTTCAAGGCGGAGGTCTCTCATCTGCGGCGGGCGCTGGGCGGCGGGATCGCGCCGCGCCGCTACGCCCTGACCGGCCCCGTCTCCTGCGACGCGGTGGAGGTGCTGCAGGCGCTGAAGCAGGGTGATCTCACCACGGCCCTGCGCCTGTACGGCGGTCCGCTGCTGCCCCGCTCCGAGGCGCCCGGCATCGTCGAGTGGCGGGCCCAGTTGGAGGTCGCGGTGCGCGAGGCGGTGCTGGCCAGCACCGATCCCCAGCACAGCCTGAGCTACGGCGAACGGGCCCCGTACGACGCGGAGGTGCACCAGCGGGCGCTGCGGCTGCTGGCCCCCGGCGACACCCGCCGGCCGATCGCGGTGGGCCGGCTCAGCACGGCGCTGCGCGACTGAGCCGGGCCCCGCAGCGGGCGCCAACCTCCCGCCAACCTCGGGGATCCAGAGTGAGCGGCATCACGACGGCACGCTCCGTCGGACCACCGCACCTCACCATCCTTCGAGGAGAGCCGCCATGGTGTACGCGCAGCCCGGCACGGACGGCAGCATCGTCGCCTTCGACAGCCGGTACGACAACTTCATCGGCGGAAAGTGGGTCGCCCCCGTCGAAGGCCGCTACTTCGAGAACCCGAGCCCGGTCACCGGCGAGGTCATCTGCGAGGTGGCCCGCTCCTCCGCCGCGGACATCGAGCTGGCGCTGGACGCCGCGCACGCCGCCGCGCCCGCGTGGGGCCGTACCTCCACCACCGAGCGCGCGAACATCCTCAACCGGATCGCCGACCGGATCGAGGAGAACCTGGAGAAGATCGCCGTCGCGGAGACCTGGGAGAACGGCAAGCCGGTGCGCGAGACGCTGGCCGCCGACATTCCGCTGGCGGTGGACCACTTCCGGTACTTCGCCGGGGTGGTGCGCGCCCAGGAGGGCAGCATCGCGGAGATCGACGCGGACACGGTGGCGTACCACTTCCACGAGCCGCTGGGCGTGGTCGGCCAGATCATCCCGTGGAACTTCCCCGTCCTGATGGCCGCCTGGAAGCTGGCGCCCGCGCTGGCCGCAGGCAACTGCGTGGTCATCAAGCCCGCCGAGCAGACCCCGGCCAGCCTGCTGTACGTGGTCGAACTGATCGCCGATCTGCTGCCGCCGGGCGTGCTCAACGTCGTCAACGGCTTCGGCGTGGAGGCGGGCAAGCCGCTGGCGTCCAACCCGCGCATCGCGAAGGTGGCGTTCACCGGCGAGACCACCACCGGACGCCTGATCATGCAGTACGCCAGCGAGAACATCATCCCGGTCACGCTGGAGCTGGGCGGCAAGTCGCCCAACATCTTCCTGCCGGACGTGACGGCCGCCGACGACGACTTCCTGGACAAGGCCGTCGAGGGCTTCGTGATGTTCGCGCTCAACCAGGGCGAGGTGTGCACCTGCCCGTCCCGGGCGCTGATCCACTCGTCGATCTACGACGAGTTCATGGCCCGCTGCATCCAGCGCACCAGGGCCATCGTCAGCGGCAACCCGCTCGACCCGGCGACCATGATCGGCGCGCAGGCCAGCAACGACCAGTACGAGAAGATCCTGTCCTACATCGACATCGGCAAGAAGGAGGGCGCCGAGCTGCTCACCGGCGGCGGTCCGCGCACGGTGGAGGGGCTCGAGGGCGGCTACTACATCGAGCCGACGATCTTCCGGGGCACCAACGACATGCGGATCTTCCAGGAGGAGATCTTCGGTCCGGTGGTGTCGGTGACCACCTTCGACTCCGTGGACGAGGCGCTGAAGATCGCCAACGACACGCTGTACGGTCTGGGCGCCGGCGTGTGGACCCGGGACGGCAACACCGCGTACCGCATGGGCCGCGAGATCAAGGCGGGCCGGGTGTGGACCAACTGCTACCACGCCTACCCGGCGCACGCCGCGTTCGGCGGCTACAAGAAGTCCGGCATCGGCCGCGAGACGCACAAGATGATGCTCGACCACTACCAGCAGACCAAGAACCTGCTGGTGAGCTACTCGGCCCAGAAGCTCGGCTTCTTCTGATGGAGGCGCGTGTGAGGCGGGTCGAACTGACGCGGGCGGCCGAGGACCTGGTGAACCGGCTGAAGGACATGCACGGTCCGCTGATGTTCCACCAGTCCGGCGGCTGCTGCGACGGCAGCGCACCGATGTGCTACCCGCGCGGTGAGTTCCGGGTCGGCGCCTCCGACGTCCTGCTGGGACACGTCGCCGGTGACACGCCGTTCTGGATGAGCTCCGACCAGTTCGCCTACTGGCGGCACACCCACCTCACCGTCGACGTGGTGCCCGGCCGGGGCAGCGGTTTCTCGCTGGAGGCTCCCGAGGGAGTCCGCTTCCTGCTCCGCTCCCGGGTCCTCACCGACGAGGAGTTCCAACGGGCCGAGGCGGAGCCGCCGTTGCCGACGGGGGCCGACGTCACGGACTGACACGGTTGCCGCGAGGTGCCGGGGGAATCCTTGATTCCAGAACATCCCCCGGCACTTCGGGAGCATCATGCTGCGCGGTATCGACGTCAGCTCGTACCAGCCCTCGTCCTACGACACCGACGGCCTCTCCTTCGTCTTCATCAAGGCGACCGAGGGCCGCACCTACGTCAACCCCAGGCTCGCCGCCCAGACCAGGACGGCCCGCGACGCCGGTCTGGTGGTGGGCTTCTACCACTTCCTGTGGCCGGGCAACCTCACCGCCCAGGCCGAGTACTTCGTCTCCAAGGCCCCGGAACGCGCCGGGGACGTCCTCGCCGTCGACTGGGAGACCACGGGCGACGGGACCCGGGCCAGCAATGCGGAGAAGGACTCCTTCATCCGCAAGGTGAAGTCGCTCCGCCCCGGCCACCGGGTGATCCTCTACTGCAACCGCAACTTCTGGCTCAACGTGGACACCACCTCCTACGCCGGCGACGGCCTGTGGATCGCCGACTACGTCACCGCGGGCAAGCCCCGCATCAAGGCCAAGTGGCGCTTCCATCAGTACACCGACAACCCCCTGGACAAGAACGTCGCCGACTTCCCCAGCAGGACGGCGCTCAGGGAGTGGGCCGGGGGCGCCTGAGGGCCCGGCCGCGCGACCGGGCCCTGCGCGCTGCGGGTCACCGGGCGCTGCGGGTCACTTGTTCGGGTGGGCTTGCTGTCGCAGGCCGGTTCAACCGGCGGCGAGCGCGTCCAGTGCGGCGACCGCCCAGGCGAACTCCGCATCGTAGGAGGCGGGGGGCTCCTGGCCTTTCACGATCGCGTTGAGCGCGCGGTAGCGGGCGAGGCGCGGGTCGGTGCCCGCGGTGAGGCGCTCCTTGACGGCGGCCGGGTCGGCACCGCCGATCAGGTCGCGCAGGATCTCGGCGGCGCGGGGCGATGCGGGGGCGACGTTCTCCCTCAGCGCCTCACCGGCGCGCTGCACCAGGCGGCTCATGAACCACAGGGAGGTTCCCGCGGGGGTGTCCGGGGCCCGGTCGGCCGCGTTGAACTCGATCATTCTGCGCATGGCGGCCCGGAACTGAGGGTCCTGGATCAGCTCGGCCAGCTCCACCCAGGCGTCCACCTGCTCGGGCGTGGGGTCGTCGGGCAGGTCGGCCGCGGCGAAGCGCAGCCGGCCGCGGATGTCGGGGTCGGCGGTGTCGAGGCCCTCGAAGATCTCCGTCATGAAGTCGTCGACGATGCGGCGGCGTTCCGCCGCCGACAGGCGGGCCAGTCTGTTCATCAGTGTCGTCTCCTCGGCGGTCGAGCCGCGTCGTGCCACGGTCGACAGCACCGCGCGGGTCACCTTCAGGGCGCGGATCTGTGCGTCCAGGGCCGCCACATGGGCCGCCGCGACCTGCGCGACGGTGGTCTCGCCGGCCAGGACCCGGCGGACGTCCGCCAGTGACAGGCCCAGTTCGCGCAGGGTGCGGATCAGCTCGAGGCGGGCGGCAGCGGCGGCGTCGTAGAGGCGGTAGCCGCCGCTGGAGCGGGCCACCGGGGGCAGGGCGCCCTCGTCGGACCAGTAGCGGATGGTGCGCACGGACAGGCCCGTGGCGCGGGCCAGCTCACCGATGGTGAACAGCTCGGTGCCGTCTTCGTTCATGGCGAGGAGTGTGGTGTCTCCAGCGGGTGGAGACTCAAGGACGCGCCCGGCGGTGAGGGCGGTGGCGCACCGCAGGCGTCCGAGGAGCGACACGCGGAACGTATCGGGGACCGGCGCACGGGACGCGTTCAGCGGTCGGTGACGCGCATCTCGAACCAGGTGGTCTTGCCGCGCGGCAGCAGATCGACGCCCCAGCGGTCGGCCAGCTTGTCGACGAGGAAGAGGCCGCGGCCGCTGATGTCCATCTCCTGGACCGGCATCAGGCAGGGCAGGCCGCGGGACGGGTCACGGACCTCGACGCGGATCCAGCCGCGGCGGTGGCGCAGCCGCAGTCCGAAGACGCGGGCGCCGGTGTGGCGTACGGCGTTGCCGACGAGCTCGGAGACGAGTAAGACGGCGTCCTCCGTGGTCCTGGCGTTGAGGCCCCACTGGCGCAGGACGACCATCTGGACCAGTCGGCGGGCGGTGGCCGCGGACTCGGGGCGGGACGGCAACGGAACCTCTTGCTCCGTGGGATTGCCGAACAACTCCAGTGCCTTCAGGGCGCGTTCGTCCTCGACCGTCGGCGACCAGCGCGACGCAGTGGCACGTCCGTCTCCCCGCGGCTGTTCCATACCCTCCAGCCCCGCCATGCCTCCATCATGACCGCCGGGGGCGGCCCCGGGGGCCGTTCCGGAGGAATACGCCCCCCGTGCGCCCCCCTTCCGCATCGGTCCGCCGTCATATGCCAGAGGCATGTCGCAGCCTTCGGCACCCTGCCTCACCTGCGGAAACGGCTCGCTCTGCGGCAATCGACGGACTCCCTCGACAAGGCGGGCTTAAGCCGCCCTTAAGGCTGCCATAAACCGCCCTGCCGAGGGACTGGAATCAGACATCGTGTCAATTGCAAGCCCTGGCGCAGGTTTTCACCTCGTCGCCAGAGGACCTGCCAAGAACGGGCAGACGACCGGCGGAGGACCGTCAGAGGAACTTGGCCTTGCCCGGGCCCTCCTCCACGAAGCTGCGCATCCCGCGCTCCCGGTCCTCGGTGGCGAACAGACCGGCGAACCAGTTGCGTTCCACCGCGAGACCGGTGTCGATGTCCGTCTCCAGGCCGGTGTCGATGGACTCCTTGGCGGCGCGCAGCGCGATCGCCGGCCCCTGCGCCAGCCTCGCCGCCCAGGCGTGCGCGGCGGAGTACACCTCCTCGGCGGGCACCACCCGGTCCACCAGGCCCAGCGCGAGCGCCTCGTCGGCCTTGACCTGACGGCCGGTGAAGATCAGGTCCTTCGCCTTGGACGGGCCGATCAGCCGCGCCAGGCGCTGGGTGCCTCCCGCGCCCGGGATGAGGCCGAGCAGGATCTCCGGCTGGCCGAGCTTGGCGTTCTCCGCGGCGATGCGGTAGTCGGCGCAGAGCGCCAGCTCGCAGCCGCCGCCGAGCGCGTAGCCGGTGACCGCGGCCACCACCGGCTTGGGGATGCGGGCCACCGCGGTGAAGGAGTCCTGCAGGGCGCGGGCGCGCAGCACCATCGCGGTGTGGTCCATGGCCTGCATCTCCTTGATGTCCGCGCCGGCCGCGAACACCTTCTCCCCGCCGTAGATCACCACGGCCCGCACGTCGTCGCGGCGGGTGGCCTCCTCGGCGAGTTCCTTGAGCCGGTCCTGGGTGGCGACGTCCAGCGCGTTCATGGGCGGGCGGTCCAGGCGCAGCGTGCCGACGCCCTCGGCGACTTCGAGATTCACGGTCATGAGAGCAGGTTAACGGGGGCTAACGCCGGCGGCCCCGGTGCCGTACCTCACACCGGGGCCGCCGTCTCACGGGTGCGTCACGCTCGTCCCGGGCGGGGGGACACGCCCCGCGCCGCGCGGGGGGTCCCGCCTCGTCCCGCGCGCGGAGCTACGACTTCCACTTCTCCCAGGACATGTTCCAGCCGTTGAGCCCGTTGTCGGGGGCGATGGTCTTGTCCTTGGAGTTCTTCACGATCACCACGTCGCCGATCATGGAGTTGTCGAAGAACCAGGCCGCCGGGGTCTTCTTGTCCCAGCCGCCGCGCACGTCGCGCAGGCCGACGCAGCCGTGGCTGGCGTTGCGGTTGCCGAAGGCGTCGCCGCCCCAGTAGTTGCCGTGGATGAAGGTGCCGGAGGTGCTCAGGCGCATGGCGTGCGGGACGTCCTTGATGTCGTACTCGCCGCCGTAGCCGACCGTCTCGCCGTTCATCCGGGTGACCTTCAGCTTCTCGCTGATGACCATCTGGCCGTTCCAGGTCTCGTAGCCCGGCGCTCCGGTGGTGACGGGGATGGTCTTGATGACCTTCCCGTCCCGCATGACCGTCATCTTGAGCTTCTTGGCGTCGACCACGGAGACCTGGTTGCGGCCGATGGTGAAGGAGATCTTCTTGTCCTGCTCGCCGTAGACGCCGGGGCGGCCCTCGACGCCGTCGAGGTTGAGGTGGACGCTGACCTTGGTGCCGGGCTTCCAGTACTTCTCGGGCCGGAAGTCCAGGCGGTCGTTGCCGAACCAGTGGCCCTCGACCTCGACGGCCGGCTCGGTGGTGATCCGGATGGCCCGCTCGACGGCGTCCGGGTCGGTGATGCCCCGGGTGAAGCGGATGGAGAACGGCATCCCGACACCGACCTTCGACCCGTCCTCGGGGGTGAAGTTGCCGATGAAGGTGTTCTGCGGGGTCAGGGTGGTGAAGGTGGAGTCCTCGGCCGCGGTGCGGCCCTCGGAGTCCTTGGCGACCGCGTGCACCGTGTACGTGGTGGAGGCGGCCAGGTGGGTGGACGGCGTCCAGGTGGCGCCGTCGCCGGATATCCGGCCCTCGATCCGGTCGCCGTCCGGGTCCTTGACGACGACCTCGGTGAGCTTGCCCTTGGCGGCGGTCACCTTCAGCGCGCCGCTGGTCCTGACGGACTTCGCCCCGTCCTCGGGTGCAATGGTGACGACCGCCTCGGACTGCTTGCTCTGCGCGGCGGTGGAGTCCTTGCCCTTCGCCTTGCCGTCACCCGAGCCGGCGTTCGCATCCCCGCCGCCGCAGGCGGTGGCCGCCAGCATCACACCGAGTGCCAGCGCCGCCAGCCTGGTGCCCGCACGCCGCCGCGTGCCGCCGCGTCCCCGCGCCCCAACCGACGCCCCCGATATCGGCCCCACGTTCAACTTGCCACTCCCCTCGGCGGGCCTGGCCCAGCCCGCGCCCCCGCGCGTACCGCACGCGCACCGGCGCATCTTAACCGCAGGCCAGGGGCGTTGAACCGGACGTCAATGTCACCATTCCGTTCCAACTTCAACCGCCCCCGCCGCAGGGGAACCGGCTGCCCGCCGTCCCCGGACCGGGCGGGCACCTTCGAGGTCCGCGAGTGGCGTCTTCCCCCCCGGGGATCACCTCACGGCCCTGGGGATCACGGCTCCGGGTTCACGGCACGGCCCCGGGGTCCACGGCCCCGGCGTTCACTGCACGGCGCTTCCCGCCTTCCACTCCTGCCAGGTCATGTTCCAGCCGCCGAGGCCGTTGTCGGGGGCCACCGACTTGTCCTTGCTGTTGATCACCTCGACGACGTCGCCGACCAGGCTGCGGTCGAAGAACCAGCCGCCCGGCGCCTCGGGGTTGCCGCCCTTGTCGTCGCGCAGCCCGATGCAGCCGTGGCTGACGTTCTCCTCGCCGAAGACCTCGGTGTCGGCCCAGTAGTTGCCGTGCAGGAAGGTGCCGGAGTCGGTGAGCCGGATGGCGTGCGGCACGTCGGGGATGTCGTACTCGCCGCCGAAGCCGACCGTGCGGCTGTTCATGCGGGTGACCTCGAGCATCTCGGTGATCACCATCTTGCCGTTGTAGGTGGGCGTCTTCTCGGCCCCCGCGGTGATCGGCACGGTGGCGAGCAGCTCGCCGTCGCGGTGCACCCTCATGGTGTGGCGGGAGGCATCGACCACGGAGACCTGGCTGCGGCCGACGGTGAAGGTGAAGGTGCGGTCCTGCAGGCCGTAGACGCCGGGGGCCGCCTCGACGTCCCGCAGGCGCAGCTCGACGGACACCTTGGTGCCGGGCTTCCAGTAGTGCCGGGGGCGGAAGTCGAGCCGCGAGGGGCCGAACCAGTGCGGGCGGATCTCGACGGCCGGGACGGAGCGGACCCGTACGGCGCGTTCCACGGCGGCGCGGTCCCTGATGGCGCGGTTGAACTTCAGGGAGACGATCATCCCGGTGCCGACCGTGGAGCGGTCGTCGGGGGCGACATAGCCGATGAAGCGCTTCCCGGGCACGTGCGTGGTGAACGTGGTGTGGCGGGCGGAGCGGCGCCCTGAGCCGTCCACGGCGACCGCGTCGATCGTGTACTTGGCGGCCAGCGCCAGCCGCTTCTCGTCGGGCGTCCAGCTCAGCCCGTCGGCGGAGACCCGGCCGGGCACCGGCGTCTGCCGGGCGTCCTGCGACTTGACCACCTTCACCGACTCGAGCCGCCCGTCGGGCACCCACACCCGCAGCCGGTCGCCGGGGCGTACGTCCTTGTCGCCGTCCCCGGGCGCCACCCGGATGACGTCCTCGGCGGCCGGTGGCCCGAACGCCCCGCCGACCGGACCGTCCGGGCCGCAGCCGACGGCCCCGGCGAGCAGTCCTGCCCATGTCACTACGGCGGCCAGCGCGGCCCACGCGCGCCGTGCGCGCCCTTGTACGTGCCTCACGCGATGCACAACGACGGGTCTCCTCCCAGGGAAACGTCGCCGTTCCCCCGAAGCGACCAGGCCGCCCCGGGGGAAACGTGAGTGCGAGCCACGCGATGGGCAGAACAGTGGGGAGAACGACGCGCAGGGTGAGCCGCGGCGGAGCCGGGACCATGGCCGCACCCCTGTCCCCCGTCGTTCCACGAGCCGCGGGAGGCTGACAGGTGTCCAGCGCAGCCGAGCAGGAGGCGGTGGCCGGAGAGCGGGCCACCGGGGAGGGACGCCCGGCCGCCGCCGTGAACGGCGCGCGGCCGGGCGTCCCCTTGCCCGCGATCCCCGTGCGGCCGGGGCGGCCGACACCGCTGGGCGCCCGGTTCCGGGTGGGCCCGGACGGGGTGGCGGGGACCAACTTCGCGCTGTGGGCGGGCGGGGCGGAGGGGGTGGAGCTGTGCCTCTTCGACGACCAGGGCAGGGAGAGCCGGGCCCCGCTGACCGAGCTGACCCATGAGATCTGGCACGGCTTCGTGCCGGGCGTGCTGCCCGGGCAGCGCTACGGCTTCCGGGTGCACGGCCGCTGGGACCCGTGGACCGGCGCCCGCTGGAACCCGGCGAAGCTGCTCCTCGACCCGTACGCCCGCGCCGTGGACGGCGACTTCACGCTGCCCGCGGAGGTGTACGGGCACGTCCGGGACTGGCCGGAGCAGCATGTCGCGGACACCGTGCGCGACGACCGGGACTCCGCGCCGTTCGTGCCCAAGGGCGTGGTCGTCCACGATGACGACGACTGGTCCGACGACCGCCGGCCGAAGACGCCGTGGGCGGACTCGGTGATCTACGAGCTGCACGTCAAGGGCTTCACCCAGCGGCACCCCGGCGTACCGCCCGAGCTGCGCGGCACCTACGCGGGCCTGGCGCACCCGGCGGCGATCGAGCATCTGGTGCGGCTCGGGGTGACGGCGGTGGAGCTGCTGCCGGTGCACCAGTTCGCCCACGAGGACCATCTGCTCCGCCGCGGCCTGCGCAACTACTGGGGCTACAACTCCATCGGCTACTTCGCCCCGCACGCCGGCTACGCGGCCACGGGCACCCGGGGGCAGCAGGTCGGCGAGTTCAAGCGGATGGTGCGCGCCCTGCACGCGGCCGGTATCGAGGTCATCCTCGACGTGGTCTACAACCACACCGCCGAGGCCGGCGAGCTGGGGCCCACGCTGTCGCTGAAGGGCATCGACAACCGCGGCTACTACCGTCTCCAGCCGGACGCCCGCCGCTACGCCGACTACACCGGCTGCGGCAACACCCTGCACGTCGTCCAGCCGCAGGTGCTGCGCCTGATCACCGACTCGCTGCGCTACTGGGTGACCGAGATGGGCGTCGACGGCTTCCGCTTCGACCTGGCGGCGGCGCTGGCCCGCTCGATGCACGACGTCGACATGCTCTCCCCGTTCCTCGCGGTGATCGCCCAGGACCCGGTGCTGCGCCGGGTGAAGCTCATCGCCGAGCCCTGGGACATCGGCTCCGGCGGCTACCAGGTGGGCGCCTTCCCGCCGCTGTGGACCGAGTGGAACGACCGCTACCGCGATGCCGTGCGGGACTTCTGGCGGCATGCGCTGCCGGACGTGCGGGAGATGGGCTACCGGCTCTCCGGTTCCAGCGACCTGTACGCCTGGGGCGGGCGGCGCCCCTGGGCCTCGGTCAACTTCGTCACCGCGCACGACGGGTTCACCCTGCGCGACCTGGTCTCCTACGAGCGCAAGCACAACGAGGCCAACGGCGAGGGCAACCGGGACGGCACGGACGACAACCGCTCCTGGAACTGCGGCGCGGAGGGCGAGACCGACGACGAGCGCATCCTGGCGCTGCGCCGCCGCCAGCTGCGCAATCTGCTCAGCACGCTGCTGCTGTCGACGGGCGTGCCGATGCTGGTGGCAGGCGACGAGATGGGCCGCACCCAGCGCGGCAACAACAACGCCTACTGCCAGGACAACGAGCTGGGCTGGGTGGACTGGAGCCTGCTCCAGGAGCCCGCCTGGCGGAACCTGTTCCACCTGGCCTCCCGGCTGATCGCGCTGCGCCACCGGCATCCGGTGCTGCGGCGCCGGGCCTTCTTCTCCGGCCGCGCGCACTCCGCGGACGGGCTGCGCGACCTGGCCTGGTTCACCCCGCAGGGCACCGAGATGACCGAGCAGGACTGGTTCGCGCCCGCCGCCACGCTCGGCATGTACCTCTCGGGCCGCGACATCCCCGGACGCGACGAGCAGGGCGCCCGCATCACCGACGACAGCTTCCTCGCCGTCCTCCACGCCGGGGAGCACCCGGTGACGTTCCGCCTGCCGGGGCCGCCGTGGGCACAGCGGTACGAGCTGGTCGTCGACACGGGGCGGGAGGAGCAGGCGGACGCACCGGGCACCCTGCACGCCGGGGGCACGGACATCACGGTGCCGGGGCGGACGGTTCTCCTGCTGCGCGTGCGGCCCTGAGCCACGCGTCGCCGGCGGGGTCCATGCCGTGCTCCCCGACGCCCGGGTCGGGCACCGGGGGCGGGCACCGCGTGGGCGGGCTGCGGGTCCTGACGGACTGTCGGGTCGCGCGGGCTACGGGTCCTGACGGGCAGTCGGCACGGCCGTCGCGCGGGCTGCGGGTCCCAGGACCGCGGACCGAACACGACCGGGCCAAAACTCGGTGGGAACTGTCAGTGGCGTTCCGTAATCTCGCTGCTGATGGCCACCACGACACCCTCCTCCGCAGTCCGAGACCAACCCGACCCCGAATCCGCCACCGCCGCCCCGGCCGGCAAGGCCGGGGCGGCGCGGGAGCGCTCCACCGTGCGCACCCTGCTGCGCCTGTGGCCGTACGTCCGGCCCGTGCGGATGCGGCTGTTCAGCGCGGCGTTCGTCGCGGTGATCGCGTCCTGCATCGGACTGGTGATCCCGCTGGTCCTGAAGTGGATGGTGGACGGGCCGATCGCCCGCCGGGACCCGGCGGGGGTGTGGCTCGGGGCGCTGTTCCTGCTGCTGCTCGGGCTGACGGAGGCCCTGCTGTTCGGCTTCCGGCGGTGGCTGGTGGCGCGGCCGCTGTCGCATGTCGAGGCGGAGATGCGGGCGGACCTCTACCGGCATCTGCAGCGGCTTCCCGTGGCCTTCCACGACCGCTGGCCGTCGGGGCAGCTGCTGTCGCGGGCCACCACGGATCTGATGCTGCTGCGCATGTTCCTCGCCTTCCCGCTGACGTTCCTGCTGGTCAACGGGGTGACGATCCTGGTCGGCGTGATCATCATGCTGGTGCAGGACTGGGCGCTGGGTCTTGTGGTCCTGGTGCCCGCGGTGCCGTTGCTGATCACCTGCGTGGTCTTCGAGAAGAAGTACTCCGAGGCCTCGCGCGCCGCGCAGGACCAGGTGGGCGACCTGACCACGGTGGTCGAGGAGAGCGTGCTCGGCATCCGCATCATCAAGGGCTTCGGACGGCACCGGAGCCAGGCGAGGGCCTTCAGGCAGCTGGCCGGCCGGCTGCGCGGCATGGAGCTGCGCAAGGCGCGGCTGCTGGCGACGATCCTCGGCGTCATCGTCACCCTGCCGGAGGTGGCGGTCGGGGCGGCGCTGGTGCTCGGGTGCGTGCGGGTGGCGGACGGGCAGCTGTCGGCGGGGACGCTGGTGGCGTTCCTGTCCACGGCGCTGGCGCTGCGCTGGCCCGTCGAATCGATCGGGTTCCTGCTCGCGATGAGCCAGGAGGCGGGCACCGCGACCGAGCGCTACTTCGAGGTGATGGACGCCCGGCCGGAGCCGGCGGTGCGCAAGGCGCCCCCGGCACCCGAGGCACCCCGGGCGCAGGCTTCGTGCAAGGCCCTCGGGACACGGCGCTCCTTCGAGGTCCCGGAGGCACCGCGCCCGGCGGCTGTGCCCGTCCCCTCGGGCCTCCGCTTCGAGAACGTCACCTTCCGCTACCCGGACGCTCCCCCGGACTCCCCTCCCGTGCTGGACCGCGTCGATCTGCACATCCGTCCCGGCGAGTCGCTCGCCCTGGTCGGCGCCACCGGCAGCGGCAAGACGACGCTCACCGCGCTGGTGCCCCGGCTCTACGACGTCACGTCCGGGCGGATCACGCTGGACGGGGTGGACATCGCCGAGATGCCGCGGGAGGAGCTGCGGTCGAAGGTCGCCGTGGCCTTCGAGGACCCGACGCTGTTCTCCGCCACGGTGAAGGAGAACGTGCTGATGGGCGCCCGGGAGGAGGAGCTTCGGCGGGCGCTGGGCGTGGCACAGGCCGACTTCGTATACGGGCTGCCGGACGGGGTGGACACCCAGGTGGGCGAGCAGGGGCTCAGTCTCTCCGGCGGGCAGCGGCAGCGGCTCGCCCTGGCCCGCGCGGTGGCCGGCCGCCCGGACTTCCTGGTGCTGGACGACCCGCTGTCCGCGCTGGACGTGCACACCGAGGCCGCGGTGGAGGCCGCCCTGCGCCGGGTGCTCGCCGACACCACCGCCCTGATCGTCGCCCACCGCCCGTCGACCGTGTTGCTGGCCGACCGGGTGGCGCTGCTGTCCGGCGGCCGGATCGCCGCCGTGGGCACCCATCACGAACTGCTGCACACCAACCCTGAGTACGCGTATCTGATGGCCGCCGACCCGGCGGGGGAGAGGGAGGCCGAGCGATGACGGGGGCCACCACCGCAGCCGCCCCGGACCAGGAGGACAAGGAACCGCCCGCCTCGGGCGACCCGTTCGACCGCGACGTGCTGCCCTCTCCCCCGGGTGCCACCCGGACCCTGCTGCGGTCGCTACTGTCGCCGCTGCGCGGCCGGGTGGTGCTCACCGCGGTCCTGCTGCTGCTCCAGCAGGCGGCGGTGCAGGCGGGCCCGCTGCTGGTGGCGTACGCCATCGACCACGCGGTGCCGGCGTTCCGCGCCGACGACCACGGGCCGCTGCTCGCGGTCGCCGTGGGCTTCCTGCTCTGCGCCTCGGCGGCCGGGGCGCTGCAGTACGCGTTCGTCACCGCCTCCGCGCGGGTCAGCCAGGACGTGCTGCTGGATCTGCGGGGGCGCATCTTCCGGCATGCGCAGGCGCTGAGCGTCGACTTCCACGAGCGGTACACCTCGGGCCGGCTCATCTCCCGCTCCACCACCGATGTGGAGGCGCTGCGCGAGCTGCTGGAGGAGGGCCTGCAGGAGCTGGTGACGGTCGTGCTGTCGTGCGTGTACATCTCGGTGCTGCTGCTCTGGCTGGACCTCGGTCTCGGCGCGGTCGCCGTCGCCTCGTTCCTCCCGCTGTACGCCATGGTGCGCTCCTACCAGCGCCGGGCGCGCCGGGTGTACCGCAGGCGCTCCACGGCGATGGCGGCGGTGATCGTGAAGTTCGTGGAGACGATGAACGGCATCCGGCCGGTGCGCGCCTTCCGCCGGGAGGCCGCCAACGACGCCGCCTTCCGGGTGCTGAACCGGCGGCACGAGCGCTCCAACGGCGATGCGCTGCTGGAGATGGCCCGCTATGTGGTCGGCTCCCGGGTGATCGCGAACACCACGGTGGCGCTGGTGGTGCTGTGGGGTGCCTACCGGGTCGCCACCGGATCGCTGGCGCTGGGTGTGCTGGCGGCGGCGGTGCTGTATCTGCGCCGGCTCTACGACCCGATCGACCGGCTCGGCATGTTCCTCAACTCCTACCAGTCGGCGGCGGCCTCGCTGGAGAAGATCGCCGGGCTGCTGGCGCAGACGCCGGGCGTGCCCGAGCCCGCGGCGCCGCGCGAGCTGCCTCCGCGGCGGTCCGGACAGCCGGGGCGGACGGTGGTCTTCGACTCGGTGCGGTTCGCCTACCGCACGGGCGGCGAGGTGCTGCCCCGCTTCGATCTGACCCTGGAGGCCGGGCAGACCGTCGCCGTGGTGGGTTCCACCGGCGCGGGCAAGTCGACGCTGGCCAAGCTGCTCGCCCGGTTCTACGACCCGACCGAGGGGCGGGTGCTGCTGGACGGCGTCGATCTGCGCGATCTGGCCGTGCCGGAACTGCGGCGCGGGGTGGTGATGGTGACGCAGGAGGCGTTCCTGTTCTCCGGCACGGTCGCCGAGAACATCGCCCTCGGCCGCCCGGACGCCACCCGTGAGCAGATCGAGCGGGCCGCCAAGGAGATCGGCGCGCACGACTTCATCGCCGCCCTGCCCGACGGCTACGACACCGATGTGCGCAAGCGGGGCGGCCGCATCTCGGCCGGTCAGCGCCAACTGGTGTCGTTCGCGCGGGCGTTGCTCGCCGACCCGGCGGTGCTGATCCTGGACGAGGCGACCAGCTCGCTGGACATCCCCGGGGAGCGGGCGGTGCAGCGGGCGATGGCCACGGTGCTGGAGGGCCGCACGGCGGTCGTCATCGCCCACCGCCTGTCGACGGTGGAGATCGCCGACCGGGTGCTGGTGATGGAGCACGGCCGCATCGTCGAGGACGGCACCCCGGCCGACCTGATCGCGGGCACGGGCCGCTTCGCCGACCTGCACCGCGCCTGGCGGGACAGCCTGACCTGAGGGCGGCGGCGGGAGCGGCGCCCGGCCGGCGGCCGGCGTCTTCAGTGAACGGTGTCCGGCCGCTCACTGAAGACGCCGGGGCTGGTCCGCATAGCGAACGCGCATTCCCGGACAACGAACCGTTTCCGGCCAATCTTCTGACGCGCTCCTGACAAGACACCTGATCGCCTGTCACTCTGCCCACGGCCGCTGCACAGCAACCCCACAGCGTGACGTCCGCACCGCGCTGTGCCGCCGCCAGAGCTCCCGCACAGCAGCACGTGGTTCCACGGAACCGCCCTGTTCTGCCCGGACGGCTCATTCGCCGGCCGGTCTCCCCAGGCCGCGTGATCCGCGGTCGTGCAGAAGGAGTCAGTGTTGAGAAGCGAGTCCTCCCACAGACGCACCCCCCACACCACCCACCGCCGCGCCGCCGCGGTCGCCCTGGCCGGGGTCGCCGCGCTGATCGCCACGGCGGTGCAGTCCGGCAGCGCCACCGCCGCACCCGAGGCACCCCCGGCCGCGAGCGCCGCGAATCCCGGCGCCGAGTCGGTCCGGCTCACCCCCGCCCAGCGCGCCGAACTCATCCGCGAGGCCAACGCCACCCGGGCCGAGACCGCCGAGGACCTCGGTCTCGGCGCCAAGGAGAAGCTCGTCGTCCGTGACGTCCTCAAGGACCGCGACGGCACCGTGCACGTCCGCTACGAGCGCACCTACGACGGGCTGCCCGTCCTCGGCGGCGACCTGATCGTCCAGGGCGACAAGGCCGGCGAGGCCGACAAGGTCGTCAAGGCCACCCACGCCGCGCTCGAGCCCGCCACCACCGCCGCCAAGGTGCCGGCCGCCAAGGCCGAGCAGCAGGCCCTGTCCGCCGCCGAGGCCGACGACGCCAAGGGCGCCGAGGTCGACCGCGCCCCGCGCAAGGTGATCTGGGCGGCCGACGGCAAGCCGGTCGTCGCCTACGAGACGGTCGTCGGCGGATTCCAGCACGACGGCACCCCGCAGGAGCTGCACGTCGTCACGGACGCCACCACCGGCGAGAAACTGCACGAGTGGCAGGCCGTGCAGACCGGCACCGGCCACACCGTCTACAGCGGCACCGTCGACCTGACCACCACCCGGTCGGGCTCGACGTACAACCTCACCGACGGGGCGCGCGGCAACCACAAGACCTACAACCTCAACCGCGGCTCCTCCGGCACCGGAACCCTGTTCTCCGGCCCCGACGACGTCTGGGGCGACGGCACCCCGCAGAACGCCGAGTCGGCCGGCGCCGACGCCCACTACGGGGCGGCGCTGACCTGGGACTACTACAAGAACGTGCACGGGCGCAGCGGCATCCGCGGCGACGGCGTCGGCGCCTACTCGCGCGTCCACTACGGCAACAACTACGTCAACGCCTTCTGGTCGGACAGCTGCTTCTGCATGACCTACGGCGACGGCTCCGGCAACGTCAACCCGCTCACCTCGATCGACGTCGCCGGGCACGAGATGACCCACGGCCTGACCTCGGCCACCGCCCGCCTGATCTACAGCGGCGAGTCGGGCGGTCTCAACGAGGCGACCAGCGACATCTTCGGCTCCACGGTCGAGTTCTACGCCAACAACTCCGAGGACGTCGGTGACTACCTCATCGGCGAGGAGATCGACATCAACGGCAACGGCACGCCGCTGCGCTACATGGACAAGCCGAGCAAGGACGGCCGGTCCAAGGACTACTGGTACTCCGGCATCGGCAGCATCGACGTGCACTACTCGTCCGGGCCGGCCAACCACTTCTTCTACCTGCTGAGCGAGGGCAGCGGCACCAAGACCATCAACGGTGTCACCTACGACTCGCCCACCTCCGACGGCCTGCCGGTCACCGGCATCGGCCGCGCCAAGGCGGAGAAGATCTGGTTCCGCGCGCTGACCACCAAGTTCACCTCGACCACCAACTACGCGGGCGCCCGCACCGGCACCCTCGCGGCGGCCGGTGAGCTGTACGGCACGGACAGCGCCGAGTACAAGGCCGTGGCCCACGCCTGGGCCGGCGTCAACGTGGGCTCCCGCCCCGGTGACGGCAACGGTGGCGGCACCTCGTTCGAGAACTCCGACGACGTGGCGATCCCGGACCGGGGCGCCGCCGTCTCCTCTTCGATCACCGTCTCCGGCCGGTCGGGCAACGCCCCGTCGAACCTCCAGGTGGGCGTGAAGATCGTGCACACCTACATCGGCGACCTCCGGGTGCAGCTGGTCGGTCCCAGCGGCACGGTGTACACGCTGAAGGACTACGGCACCGGCGGCAGCGCGGACGACATCGACACCACGTACACGGTGAACGCGTCCTCCGAGACCGCCAACGGCGTCTGGCAGCTGCGGGTGCAGGACAACTATGCCCGCGACACCGGCTACATCGACAGCTGGAAGCTCACCTTCCCGTGAGCGGGACCTGTGAGCCCGTGACCGGGCCCCGTGGCCGGTAGCCGTGCCCCCGCCTTCCACCGAGGCGGGGGCACCGCTTTAGGCTTGGGTCGCATGTCTGTTGCGGACTTCACCTACGACCACGTCGGCGCGACCCGGGAAGCGGGGTTCTGCCCTCCGGGCTTCCACCCGATGCACGTCCGCACCCGGCTCGGTGAGGGCGAGGAGGTGTTCCGCCGGGCCACCGAGGCACTGCTCACCTGGGAACTCCACCGGGAACTCGGCGTAGGGGTGGACGCCGCCGCCGACCGCGCCGCGCCCGGTGTCGATGTCACGATCACCCTCGCCGGTGTGGTGAAGGCGCCCTGCCGGGTCGTCTGGACGCTGGAGGAGCACCGTAAGGCGGGCTGGGCGTACGGCACGCTGGCCGGGCACCCGGAGTGCGGGGAGGAGTCCTTCGTGGTGGACCGCACGGGTGACGGCACGGTCTGGCTGACCGTGGAGGCGTTCAGCAAACCCGCCCGCTGGTACACCCGCGCGGGCGGCCCGGCCACCCGCGCCTTCCAGGCCGCCTACGCCCGCCGCTGCGGCAGAGCCCTCCGCCGCCTGGCCACCGCCGGCCTCGAGGACTGAGCCCCGGGACCGGCGCGCTGCTCACCGTTCACCCGCTCACCGCATCAGCAGTCCCCCGCCGTCCGTGACGTCCTCCGCCGGGACCGCGACCAGGCCCAGCTCCGCGCCGGAGGCGAGCAGGGGGTGGGCGGGCAGGATGCGCACCGTGTAGCCGAAGGGACCGGTGCGGTCCAGGGCGAGCGGGCCCTCGTAGACCCAGCGGCCGTCCTGGTCCGGGGCCCCCGCGGGTTTCAGCGGCACGGGGGTGCCGTCGGTGATGCGGTCCTCCTCGTCCACCCGGCCCGCCACCGCCTGCACCTCCACGTCGTCCGGTCCGAGCGCGCCGAGCCCGACCCGCACCCGCAGCGCCAGGGTGGAGCCCAGCTCCGCGGTGGGCGGGGTCGCCGAGGTCTCCACATGGTCGACGGTCACGCCGTGCCAGGCGGAGCGCACCCGCGCCTTCCAGTGGGCCAGCTGCCGCGCCGAGTCGGGGTCCATGGCGCGGTGGGCGCGCGCGGCCGGCGCGTACAGCCGCTCCACGTACTCGCGGACCATGCGGCCCGCCAGCACCTTCGGCCCGAGCAGGCTCAGCGTCCGGCGCACCATCTCGATCCACCGGTCGGGCAGCCCGCTCTCCCCGCGCTCGTAGAACCGGGGCGTGATCCGCTGCTCCAGCAGGTCGTACAGCGCCGCCGACTCTATGTCGTCGCGCCGGTCGGGGTCGGTGCCGGCGCCGTCGGCGGTGGGGATGGCCCAGCCGAAGTCGGGCTGGTACCACTCGTCCCACCAGCCGTCCAGCACGGACAGGTTGAGGCAGCCGTTGAGCGCGGCCTTCATCCCGCTGGTGCCGCACGCCTCCAGCGGGCGCAGCGGGTTGTTGAGCCAGATGTCGCAGCCGGGGTACAGCTTCTGCGCCATCGCCATGCCGTAGTCGGGCAGGAAGACGATGCGGTGGCGCACCCGCGGGTCGTCGGCGAACCGGACCAGCTCCTGGATCAGCCGCTTGCCGCTGTCGTCGGCCGGGTGCGCCTTGCCCGCGACCACGATCTGCACCGGCCGCTCCGGGTGCAGCAGCAGGTCCATCAGCCGGTCCTTGTCGCGCAGCATCAGCGTCAGCCGCTTGTACGACGGCACACGCCGGGCGAAGCCGATGGTCAGCACGTCGGGGTCGAGGACGCGGTCGATCCAGCCCAGCTCGGCGCTGTGCGCTCCGCGCTGCCGCCAGGAGGCCCGCAACCGCTCGCGCACCTCCATCACCAGCAGCTCGCGCAGGTTGCGGCGCAGGTCCCAGATGTCCTGGTCGGGGATGCCGGCGACGGAGTCCCAGCGGTCGGAGTCGCCGAGGCTCAACGCCTCCTCGGCGCGCTCGGGTCCGATCTGCCGGGCGCCGAGCCGGAACACCTCGGGCGCCATCCAGGTGGCCGCGTGCACCCCGTTGGTGACGGAGGTGATGGGCACCTCCTCCGGGTCGAACCCGGGCCAGAGCCCGGCGAACATCTCCCGGCTGACCTGGCCGTGCAGCAGGGAGACGCCATTGGCGCGCTGCGCCAGGCGCAGGCCCATCACGGCCATGTTGAACAGGTTGGGCTCGCCGCCGGGGTAGGTCTCCATGCCCAGCCGGAGGATGCGGTCGACCTCCAGGTGCGGCAGCTCGGCACCGGGGCCGAAGTGGCGGGCGACCAGCTCGCGGTCGAAGCGGTCGATGCCGGCCGGGACGGGGGTGTGCGTGGTGAACACGGTGCCCGCCCGGACCGCCTCGAGCGCGGAGTCGAAGTCCAGCCCCCGGGCGCGCAGTTCGGCGATGCGTTCCAGGCCGAGGAAGCCGGCGTGACCCTCGTTGGTGTGGAACACCTCCGGTTCGGGGTGCCCGGTGAGCCGGCAGTAGGTGCGCACCGCCCGGACCCCTCCTATGCCGAGCAGCATCTCCTGCAGCAGCCGGTGCTCGCTGCCGCCGCCGTAGAGCCGGTCGGTCACCTGGCGTTCACCGAGGTCGTTCTCCTCGACGTCGGAGTCGAGCAGCAGCAGCGGCACCCGGCCGACCTGGGCGACCCAGATCCGGGCGTGCAGCAGCCGGCCGCCGGGCAGGGCGAGCGGCACCTGGGCGGGGCTGCCGCCGGGCTCCTCGAGCTGGACCAGGGGCAGCTCGTGCGGGTCGAGCACCGGGTAGTGCTCCTGCTGCCAGCCGTCGCGGGACAGCGACTGGCGGAAGTAGCCGTGCCGGTAGAGCAGGCCGACGCCGATGAGCGGGACGCCGAGGTCGCTGGCGGCCTTGAGGTGGTCACCGGCCAGGATGCCGAGGCCGCCGGAGTACTGCGGCAGGGCCGCGGTGATGCCGAACTCCGGAGAGAAGTAGGCGATCGCCTCCGGCAGCCGGCCGGTCTGGGCCTGGTACCAGCGGTCGCCGGTCATGTAGGCGTCGAGGTCGGCCACGACCGCGTCGAGACGGTCGAGGAAGGAGCGGTCCTCGGCCAGTTCGGCGAGGCGGGCGGGGGGCACGCTGCCCAGCAGCCGTACCGGGTCGCACCCGGCGGCCGCCCAGCGTCCGGGGTCGACGGACTCGAACAGGTCCCGGGTGCCGGCGTGCCAGGACCAGCGCAGATTGCGGGCCAGGTCGCTCAAGGGCCGGAGGGGGTCGGGGAGAACGGGTCGGACGGTGAATCGACGGATCGCCTTCACATTCCACCTCGGCGCGTTCGCTGGAAGGACGCGGTGTGTGCCGCGCCGTCGAGTCGACGGTACCGGGGGAGGTACCCCCCTCGCCGGGCGCTCGGCCCGCATGCCGTCATTCGCCCTGAACGGCCTACGACGGACCCATCCGGATATGGCCGATTCCGCCCGCATGGGCGTTCTTGTGGCACCCGGCCGCCCGCGAGAGTCTGCCCACGGAGGTGTCCGAGGGGAGCGGGGGCACGGCGGACACCCCCTGGCGGTGTACCGGCCCGCGATGCCGGCATGGGGCGCTCACCGGGGCCGTACGCCCGAGTCGAGGAGGGGAACTCGGACCATGGCACGGACGCGAACGGGGCGTCTGCGCCGGGTGGGAAGCTTCACGGCGGCGCTGACCGCCGCGGCGGTCGCGGCCGCCGCCCTGCCCGCGCACGCCGCACCCGAGCAGGGACGGATTCTCGGCGCCGGCGCACCGGGCTCGGTGACCGGCAGCTATCTGGTGACGCTGAAGGAGGGGGCGGGGGCCCGCTCGGCGACGGCACAGGAGCTGGCCGAGCGCTACGGGGCGAGAATCAGCCACACCTACGGCACGGTGCTCAACGGCTTCGCGATCCGGGCCGACGCCGCCGCGGCCGGGCGGCTCGCGGCCGACCCGCGGGTGGCCTCGGTGGCGCAGGACAGCCGGGTGGCGCTGGAGCACACCCGGGCCGACCCGCCGAACTGGGGCCTGGACCGGGTGGACCAGCCGGGCCTGCCGCTGGACCGTCGCTGCACCTGGCCCGAGTCCGCGGGCGCGGGCGTCACGGTGTATGTGATCGACACCGGCGTCCGGACCTCGCACCGGGAGCTCGCGGGCCGGGCGGTGCACGGCTGGGACTTCGTGCAGAACGACCGGACCGCCCAGGACGCCAACGGTCACGGCACCCATGTCGCCGGCATCGTCGCAGGCCGCAGTCACGGCGTGGCCAGGAAGGCGAGGGTCGTCTCGGTGCGGGTCCTGGACGGCGACGGCGCGGGCACCACCGCGCAGGTGCTGGCGGGCATCGACTGGGTGACCCGGCACGCGGAGAAGCCCGCCGTGGCCAACCTCAGCCTGGGCGGCCCGTACAACGCCCAGCTCAACGCGGCCGTGCGCGCCTCGATCGCCTCCGGCGTCACCTACACGGTCGCCGCGGGCAACGACGGGCGTCCGGCGGCGCTGTACTCCCCGGCGAGCGTGCGGCAGGCGATCACGGTCGGCGCGACGGACCGGCGGGACAAGAAACCGGCCTTTTCCAACACCGGTTCGGCCGTCGATCTCTTCGCGCCCGGAGTGGCGATCACCTCGGCCTCCGCCGCGAGCGACCGGGCCCGGGCCACGTATTCGGGCACCTCGACGGCGGCGCCGCACGCCGCGGGGGCGGCGGCCCTGTACCTCGCCGACCACCGGCGGGCCTCTCCGGCCCAGGTGGCGAAGGCACTGGTGAAGCAGGCCGCGCGGGGCAAGGTGAAGGGCCGGGGACTCGGCTCGCCCGACCGGCTGCTGCAGGTGCCGCCCTCGTAGCGGGGCCCGTATGCGGCCCGTACGTGTACGGGGCGGCGGACGCCGCGCGGGGCGCCGGGCGTGCGCCGGAGCGGGCGCTCACCGGGACCGGCTTCGCCCTTTCCGGACGAGGCCGGTCTTGTGTGTCGACATACGCGTGAGTAGTTAACAAAGTGCCGGATTGCCCACCCGATGAGGGTGGGAAGGCTCCTGCGGGTACACACCTCTGCAAGACACGCAGGACCCACCTCCCCACAGTCATCCGCCCACCCTCGTTGACGCGGACAGGAGCGGTCATGCCCGCCAAGCACCACTCGTCACCCCCGCCCTCCGGCCGCAGAGCCCCTTCCCGGCGCGGCACCGCGGATCCTGCCGCCGCGCGCCCGGCCGACGCCGGTCCCCCGCCCTCGCCGGAGCCCGTGGCCGCGGCACCCGCCACCTCGGTGGGACGGATACCCGTCCTGGACGTGCGCCCGATGGTCCGCGAGGGCCGCCGGCCCGCCAAGGCGGTCCCGGGCGAGACGTTCCAGATCTCGGCCACCGTGTTCCGCGAGGGACATGACGCGGTGGCCGCGAATGTGGTCCTGACCGACCCCGAGGGGCGGCCGGGGCCGTTCACGCCGATGCGTGAGCTGGCGCCGGGCACCGACCGGTGGGGCGCCGAGGTCACTCCCGACGCCACCGGCCTGTGGACGT
>Ga0207873_1000187_pt1 | contig 66912 bp, 54 predicted proteins | sample BGWIniCompost_FD_187373 | JGI IMG/M metagenome (GOLD analysis project Ga0207873, IMG submission 187373) | Cellulose adapted compost microbial communities from Newby Island Compost Facility, Milpitas, CA, USA - BGW Initial Compost (SPAdes)... ...
GATGTTGCCCAGCTGCAGGTGCCACCGCAGCGTCACCTGCGCCGGCGTCTTACCGTACTTAGCCCCGATCTGCGCCAACTCCGGCCGATCCAGCAGCCCACGGCCCTGCCCCAGCGGGCTCCACGCCTCGGTGGCGATGCCGTGCTTGGCGTGGAACTCCCGCAGCTCGGTCTGGATGAACTCCGGGTGCAGCTCGATCTGGTTCAGCGCCGGCACCGTCTCGGTCTCGTCGAACAGGCGGGTGAGGTGGTCGACGTTGAAGTTGGACACGCCGATCGCACGTGCCCGCCCCTCGGAGTAGACCCGTTCCAAGGCCCGCCACGCCTCGACATAGCGGTCCAGCGGCGTCACCGGCCAGTGGATCAGGAAAAGATCGATGTAGTCCACCCCAAGACGGCGCAGGCTTTCATCGAACGTACGCAGCGCGTCGTCGTAGCCGTGGAACTCGTTCCATAGTTTGCTGGTGATGAACACCTCCTCGCGGGGCAGTCCGGATGCCCGCAACGCCTGCCCCACGCCTTCCTCGTTGTGATAGGCCTGCGCGGTGTCGATACTCCGGTAGCCCACCTCCAGGGCAGTGAGCACGACTTGTTCTGTGTCTTCGGCGGGCACCTGCCATACCCCAAAGCCGAGCTGAGGTATGGATACACCGTTATTGAGCGTAATATTCGGAACCGTCATCTTTTTCCCTTTGTCCATTCGTCAGTCGTGCGCGTTGCTCCCTTATCTGCTCCCCCATCCCATCGCACAAAGCAGAACACGCCGGTAATACCCGTGACCAATGCGAAAGAACCAAAGTGACGGAGCTAACTAAATAGCGCTGTCCAGCAGGGCTGACCGCTCTAGACAACGCACTGATCAACGCTGCAATGCGCGCCCCATTCGGTAAGCGGTCACGATAAGGCTGACCACGGCCACCGCGATCAGGTACGCCACGTGGATCAAAAGACCGAACGAAACCGCACCGGTCGTCAACCCTCGCAACAGCGTAACTCCATGATAGAGCGGAGTGGCCTGGATGAGGAGCTGCACCCATTCCGGATATGTCTCCAAGGGTGTGAATGTGGCCGAGAACATAAACATCAAGAAGGAGAGGGTCGCGACCACGTCATAGTCCTGCCAACTGCGTATGAAGGTGGTGCCGGCCATCGACAGCGCCGCAAATGTCCATCCGATCAATACGACACCGGGTAGAGCCAGGAACGCCCACGCGGAGGGGGTCAATCCCATAAGCGCCATGAGGGCCAAAAACGCGGCACCGTAGATCCCGCCTCGCAGCAACGCCCAGGCGATCTCTCCCAGCACGATCCCCATTGGAGTGACCGGCGTGTTCAGCACCGCGTCGTAGAGCTTCATGTACTTCAGCTTGGAGTAGACGTTGAAAACGCACTCCGCCACGGCTCCGTTCATCGCGGAGACGGCAAGCATCGCCGGCGCCACGAACACCGCGTACTCCACCACACGCCCATCGGGCAGGGTGATGTGGCCAACCAGCGCCCCCATGCCCATCCCGAGGGAGAACAAAAAGAAAACCGGTTCGCAAAAACCAGACAAGAACGCGATCAAGCCACGGCGGTGCACCATGTAGTTGCGTTCCAGAACAGCCCCGCTACCGGTTGCGATCCGGGACACCCACATCTCACACCACCAACCGTCGGGTCAGGACGGTCCGCGCCAGATAGAACCCGACCACGGCCCACACCAGCAGGTACGCCACGTGCAGTGGCACGAAAAGAGCAGAATCCATCCCGAGCGTCCAGACGCGCGCCAACTCCGTCCCGTGCCACAGCGGTGAAGCCCAGGCCAGCGGCTGGATCAGGGCGGGCAGCTGCTCGACCGGGAAAAACACCCCCGAGAACAGGGTCATGGGGATCACCCCGAATCGGTTGAGCACGGTGAAGGTGTCGTCGGACTTCGCGTTAGCCGCGGCCGCGTACACCGGGGTAGCGACAGCCATTCCCGTCAGGGCCCCCGCCACGATCGCCAATGGCGCCCACCCGGATTGGGGGACGCCGAACAGCAGCATGGTCAGGAAGAACACCAGAACCGAGAACACGATCTGAAACAGAATGAAGCCCAGATGCCCCAGCACTATGTCGATCACTCGAAGCGGGCTAGCCAGCATCGGCAGGTACTGCTTGTTGAACTTGATGGCTCCGTATACCGGCCAGCTGGCCTCTCCGACAGCGGTCTGCACCGCGCTGACCGCCAGCAGACCGGGAGCGAGGTAAGCGAGGTAGCCCACGCCAGCGTAGTCGTCATCGATGTAGCCACCGACTCCGATGCCGATACCCGCCAGGTAGAAGGTCGGGACAATGAGGGTGCTGAACAGACTGGACCGCCAGGTGCGGCGGTACTGGACGAACCAGTAGTTGAGAGCGCCGAATGCGGGGTGGCTCATCACGTCAATCCACCAAGGTCCGGCCCGTCAGGTGCAAAAAGACGTCCTCTAACGTGCCGCGCCGAACCAGCACACTGGTCGGCGTCAGGTTTCGGTCGTGCAGTGCAGGGAGGGTGGTGTCACCGTCAGGGACATACAGCAACAACCGGTCCGGCAGTACCTCCACCCGCTCGGCGAGATCGGTCACTTTATCGGCCAACTCGGCCAGTGGAGCATCCAAACCGAAGCGCAACTCCACCACCTCGCGGGTGCAGTAGCGTTCGAGCAGTTCACGGGGTGAGCCTTCCGCGACGATCGAGCCGCCATCCATCACCACCAGCCGATCACACAGCTGCTCAGCCTCGTCCATGTAGTGCGTGGTGAGGACCAGCGTCACGCCTCGCTGTTTGAGACGGAACAGTCGCTCCCATACCAGGTGCCGAGCCTGCGGATCCAGTCCGGTGGTGGGTTCGTCGAGCAGCACGATCCGTGGCTCGTTGACCAAGGCTCGGGCGATCGTCAAGCGTCGCCGCATGCCACCGGAGAGCGCATCGACCTTCTCGTTGGCACGGTCGGCGAGTTGGACAAATTCCAGCAACTCGTCGGCACGGCGCCGCGCAACGGAGCGGGAAATACCGAAGTACCGCGCGTACACCAGCAGGTTCTCTCGGACGGTCAGCTCCCAGTCGAGCTGATCCTCCTGCGGGACCACACCGAGCCGGGCCCGGATGGCCGGCCCCTCCCGATGCGCGTCCATGCCGAGGATGCGCAGGGTGCCTCCGCTGGGTGGTGACACACAGCCGATCATGCGCATCGTGGAGCTCTTGCCGGCTCCGTTGGGGCCTAGGAAGCCGAAGATTTCACCGGCACGGACATCGATGTCGATACCAGCGACCGCGACTCGGTCCTCGAACCGTTTAGTCAGGCCACGCGCGATGATCATGGTGGCATCAGGGGACATGGCACCGGACCTTAGAGATCACGTCGATCCTGACAAACGATTTCCCACTCGTGACGCCCCTGCAGCACCCCTTGTGGACTGGCTACGCCGATCCCCGCTCCGCTCACTCTCCGGCCAGAGACGCTACCCGTTGCTGCGGCTGGACGTGCTGAATGTATTCGGCCACCTCCGCCAGCTCCGGATCCTGGCGGGCCGCATCGAGAACCTCATGGAGAACCCGCAGGTAGGTCTCGCGCGCCAGCTGAACGATCCGGCGTCCATGTTCGGTGATCTGGGTGTACACCCCTCGTCGATCCGACTCGCACAGGTAACGCTCGGTCAGGCCCGCACGCTCCAGGCGCGCCACCAGGCGACTCACTGAGCTGTTGTTCAGGGGGATGAACTCAGCCAGAACCTGCTGGCGGAGGTGACCGTCACGATCGGAGTACACCAGAGCCGCCAGCGCCATGTACTCGGACACCGACAGCCCGTACTGCTCCCGCAACGCCCGTTCAGCGACCTCATTGACCCTGCCCTCCAGGCGCCGCAGAGCCTGCCAGCGTTGCTCGACCTTTGTCGGTAGTTCCATCCGCGGTCGTGGTTCGGCCATACCGCCACCTCCTCGTGCCACCGGTCATCGCCCAGGTCACCTCATATCACCGCCCACATCTCACCGCCCACCACAGACCTAGTTGCTCATCGCCGTCTCCAGGCTCGCAGCGTTATGTGTCCGGTACGCACCGCTTACCGCGGGCACCGTGACACCGCCACCTTGACACCAGGTACCCGCATCAGCAATATCTGCATATGCAGATACTGTTTATGCAGAGATCTTGGGAGTGTCATGCGCATCTTCCTCACCGGTGCCACAGGCTTCATCGGCGGCTCCGTAGCTAACCGGCTTCTGCAGGCGGGGCACCAGGTACGGGGCCTGACCCGCTCCCGTACCTCAGCCGAGGCGCTCGCCGCCCTCGGCGTGGAGCCCGTCCTTGGTTCCCTCGACGACGCTGACCTACTCACCCGCGAAGCGCGCGACGCCGACGCGGTGATCAACACCGCGGACAGCGACCACGCCGGATCTGCCGCCACTTTGGTGGCCGCTCTTGCCGGCTCCGGCAAACCGCTGCTGCACACCAGCGGATCGAGCATCGTCAGCGACGACGCTGAAGGCGCCGCCTCGGATCAGGTCTTCACCGAAGCCGACATCGCCACCGGGTGGCAACCGATCCCTGCTAAAGCGGCCCGGGTCGCCATCGACCGCACCGTCCTCGACGCCGCGCACCAAGGGGTGCGGTCGGTCGTGATATGCCCCTCACTGATCTACGGCTATGGCCGCGGCCTCGGACGCGACAGCATCCAGATCCCCCTCATCGTGGAGGAGGCTCGCTCCAGTGGTGTGGTCCACTACATCGGCCCCGGCCGCAACATCTGGTCCACTGTCCACATTGATGACACCGTCGACCTCTACCTCCGCGCACTCGCCAACGCTCCGGCCGGCGCCTTCTACTTCGTGGAGAACGGGGAGGCCTCCCTGAGCGACATGGCTCACGCGATCGCTGATGCGTTGGGGTTGGGTACGCCCCAGTCATGGGATATCGACTCAGCCGCCGCCTGGTGGGGAGCCGGACCCGCCCGACACGCCCTCGCCTCCAACAGCCGGGTCCGCGCCGTTCGCGCCCGCGAAGAACTCGGATGGCGCCCGCAGCACGACTCAGTTCTTGCCTGGATCCGCGCCGAGCTCAAGGCATGAGTCTTAAGGCATGAATCTTCCGGTCACACCAGCCTCCCGCCGTCGCATGGAGCCGCGCATCTGCCTGGCCCATCAGGGTGAGGAATTCGGCAAAGCGTCGGGGAGACGACTGGCAGCGCCGCACGGAGCAAACTAGCGTCCAGGGCGTGGAACAGATCTTGCAGGGCGCCTTGGTCCGGCTACGCCCCGCCACCTCCGACGACATCCCCGCCTTGGTTGCCATCCGACGTACACCCGAGGTGTACGCCTGGTGGGGCGGTACCGACATCGCCGCCTCGGTCGCCAGCGACCTCCAAGACCCTGCTCTCCACATATTGGTGATCGAGTGGGAGAACCGGGTAGTCGGACTGATCCAGTGGTATGAGGAGACCGACCCGGACTACCGACACGCGGGCATCGACATCTTTCTCGATCCTGCCGTTCACAGGCGCGGTCTTGGCACCGACGCGATCCGGACCCTGGCACGACATCTATTCGTCGACCATGGTCATCACCGGCTCATCATCGATCCGGCGGTCGCCAACACCGCCGCCATCGACTGCTACCGCAAGATCGGATTTCAGCCAGTGGGAGTCATGCGGCGGTACGAGCGCGGTCCAGATGGAACCTGGCATGACAACCTGCTGATGGACCTCCTCGCCGAGGAGTTTGTCTCCTGAAGCTTGCCTTCTGAGGTCTTGCCACGCATAGACGGGGTGCGACCGATGGGTCGCACCCCGTCATCTCGCCTCAAGACTTAAAGGCGTCCTTTGCCTTCTCGGCTGCTTGCTTCAGGCTAGCTTTGCCCTGGTCTTTGCGGCCTTCTTTTTCCTTCTCTTCATCGCTTGTGGCCTTGCCGGCACTTTCCTTGATCTTGCCAGTGGCCTGCTCAGCCGCGTTCTTGATCTTGTCTTGCATACTCATGTCCCTGACCCCCCTTGTGTGTCGTCAGGTCAGGTAGTTCCGTACCCCGATTAGCGGCGAGGCAACCGACTGCAGCACATTTCCCTGTCTCTCCCTGTCTCGATCAGGAAATATCAGCATGTTGCAGTGGAAACACGCTCAAACTACACATCCAGCTGGTTAGTAAGGTAAGTAATATTTAAAACATTTAGATGATCTTTGCAACACTATCTTACCAGAAGAGAATAATTAGCATATAAGTGCAGATCTTATCTCAAGACGCCTAGGACAAGACTTCTCAAGCATCCTGTTCCGATAAGCCCGTTACCTAGAAAGAAAGCGGCGGACGGAGCATTTGAGCTGCTCCGTCCGCCGCGCCCCTGCCATCCCTTATATCTCAGGACTCATGGAGACACGTATCCGTTCCATCACAGAAGGTAGTAGGTTCGGTCCACGGTGACTACGTTGCCCCCTAACGTCCTTCGCTAAAAACCTTCAGCGGATCCTAGATGGAACTATCGTCAACACCCATCTTCGACAGCCGCTCTACGAGATCCTGCCGATTGCACTGTGTAAACATCTGTTCAAGCCTCTGATGAAGATAGTAGCGCTCTATCTTCTCAGCGCCCCGTAAGAAATCGTCAACCACCTGACCAGGGCTATCGGAGTTAAGCAGTTCATACTTGTCTTGCTCAGCGCCCATCGCAGCAGGAGCTCCTATTAGCTCATTACGCAAGGTCGTAAACGTGCTTGCTACTCGAATGAGATCATCGATCGCTCCCTCCTTGTTTTGGTTATGAATGAACCACCATGCCGTGGCGCGCCGAGGATCGTTCATCAGATCGATAAAAAATGCGATCTCATACTCACGCCCCTCATAGCGCCATCGCAGCATTCGCTCTCGTCGTTGGATGGACTCGTAATACTGGAGCGCCTCCAGATCCTTGGGATCCACATCGACCTCGACGTACTCCGCCCAGGCTTCCACACCAGTCTGTTCGACGGGAAGGCGTGTGCAGAGGACGGTATAGAGTTCGTCGCGCAGCCGCTCCGTCTCCGTCAGTGTCCACTGGCAGCTGACCTTTTCAGCGCGTCGCGCGATTCCTGCCCGAGCGATCGCCGCTGCCTGATGGTTAGGCTTGGCCTGTCCGTTCAGGACATATTTCACGGTTAGCTTCACCGTAAAGGGCATAGATGGATACCGGCTGGGCAGAGACAAGGTGGTGTTCGGGACGTATGGCTGTGAGCTCCATGGAGCCGCAAAGACTCCCCCGGTCACCGACGCTGTAACGTACGATGTCTGCCTGTCCTGCGGGTGACTGTACTTTCGTCGCTTGAAACACCATCGCCGCCACCATGCATCGGCACGGTTCACAGGCCTCACCAGCTTTCTTGATGTTTTTGGGATCTCCGCATTGAAACTCACTTTTCACGTATCCGGAGCTTCTCAACTCATTGACGAAGCTATGTCCAGGAAAAACTTGTTACTATCGGGTCGATCTCATCGAGCCTGGTGCGAAGCAAAGCGAACAGATCCCGCAGTCGCTCACTAGACTTTCCGTCCCGCCCCTCGGGGTTTCTGGTGGCATAAAAGAGTTGACCGATGTTACGTATGTCACCTTCAGCGGCCCTGGCCAGTTGCTCCACCATCATCCGGCCACGATCAGCATCTACCTGGGATGCGACCTCCAGCCAACCCTGAACCAAATCGGTCAAATCATCCGGCGACATCTCCTTATACGCACACCGCCAGAAACGAATAATGAGCCGATCCGCATATGCCTTCGGCTCTGCTGCGGTGTGCCGGTCGACGCCTATCTCGCTGAACATGCGTTGAAGCATCTGGATCGTCAGGTTCGTCTGTGCTGGCGACAGTTGATTGTCGTCCAGCCAATCGGTCAGGTACCCCAGCACCGTGGCCAACCCGAGGACAGGCGTCATTCTCATAACGGCGGCTGTCACCGCCCGACGCACCTGCTCATCACTGCTGTTGGCTAGATGCCGCAGCCGGGTAAAGGCGACACTGGGGTACGCCAGCCCAAAATCACTACCGCACACCTGCGCCACGACAAGCTGCAGCTCAGGAGAGGTCGATTTTGCCCACTGGTAGAGACGTTCCCGAATCGTCCGCCCAATTCGTTGATCGATGGCGGCGGTGCCCAGGAGGCGGACCGCCATCGAACGCTGCAAACGGGCTTTACCGCCGTTCGCTTTGGCATAGGCCCACGTCCACGCAAGCTGGGTCACGATCCAGGCGTCATGCCGCGCCGCAAGCTCCACCACTCGATCGGCCAGAGCTTCCGCGTGTTCCTGTTTCAACCCGTGTACTTCGGTTGGCACACGGCTCAGCCAGGCGAGAATGTACTGTCGAAGCGCGGGATACTCGCTCCACACGTGAGACAACACCGAACGCCCATACTGCAGGCGGGTAAATGTGGTGGTCTTCGGATCCAGGGACGTTTCTTTAATTTTCTGCAGCTGGGTCACCGCACCGAGGGCAAGCAGCGGATGCGGCAGCTCACACGGCGCCTTGCTTACTTTGAGGAACAACTCGGCCGCGTTTACCACCACCGCCGCGCCAGCCCCTTCCAGCGCTGCACTAGCCAGCAACAGACTCCGCCGCCAGGGGTCAGGACCTTGATCTTGCTCATCCAGCTCGGCCCGCAGCTGCCCACTCCAGTCCTCACTCGCGGAGCGCACCGCGTCAACGATGTCCCAGACATGCGTGACCTCGGTGGCGTACACCTCCTTGACCAAGCGGGCGTACCGTGCCGCCTCCGCTGGCAGGGCCTGTCGCAGTCGCTCCACGACCCAGGTCTGAGTCAGCAACGCGTCGATCAGCTCAGCAGGAAGCGTCGGCAGATCATCTATAGAAAATTCCAGATGTTTGCGGAACACCGCCGTGGCGTCTGGGATCCCTAAGGCGTATGTTCCCACCGGATCATGACGCCGGAACCCATCCAGGTCTTTCAAGGGGACAGACAGCACAAGATAGCTGTCCTTCTCCCCGAGGGTTTTACGGAAATCAACCAGATCCTGCTGCGCCTGCTTAATGTCGTTTTCTGGCGCGTCGACCAGATTAGCGATCAGCACGGTCTCTCGTTCCCAGCCCTTGAGCATTGAGGACAGCCGGAACGGGGGATCGGTGGGCACCCGCCTGACCTCCCGCTCCCCCAACTCCCTCAGTAGCTGATGGACCAGGTAGATCGAGGCAGCGGTGTGCCCCCTACCAGGCTCACTGCCTATCACCAGCACCCGATTCGTCCGCAAGGTGAGTAGCCAATTCTCTAGGTCGAACGGCGGCACCACCACGGCGGCTTGCTCCGCCCGCGCTTCAGGTGTCAGCAGCCCTTGGCGTACTCGCCGACTGTCCGGCCTGGCTTCAAATTCCTCAGCCGGAATTTGCAAAGGAGCGATATAGTTGTTTATGTTGTACTGATCACCTCTAACATTGTTTTGCGTCTGCGCAGCTTGATAAGTATTGCTTGACCGATCGATATCCCTTCCTGCGTGATATTCAGGAGTGGGTGTTTGTCGGTCTGCTTCCTGTGCCGCAACGGCGTCATCGGCGGCAGCATTCGACGCTGAGGCCTCCGGAGAGTCCACCTCCACAGCGTCCCCTATCGACGCATCCGGTTCTGAGGCATCCGACGCATTAGACAGCGCGGATGACGGACTCGGGATCGCCCCTGAGGCAAACAGAGCGGGATCGAAGTTGTCCTTGGCCGCGTCGTGGGCGTCGGGAGTGGTCATGCCCCCACCTCCGGCGTGGTGTCCTGCGCCTCATCCGCCCCACCCTGCTGAGAGCGGGATACGCGAAGACCGAAGGCCATATCGCCGCGGGCGTGGTACTGGTCGCCGCCGGCGTTCCAGGTGTTGTGGGACTGGTCGATGTCCCGACCCACGATGGTGTGGCCGCTGCCGGATACGGAGCCGATGACGCCGGTCGTGCCGGTGATGTTCCCTGTCGTCACGGAGTGGTCGTGGAGCCCACCGTTGACGTCTCGCAGTTGAACCGTTCGCCCCCGCGGTCGCCCGCTGACCTTGTTGACGGAGACGCTGGCAGCGGCTGACGCTGATGGAGTTGGGGACGGGGCTGGCCTCGCCACGGTTCCGTTGTCTTTGTTCTCCTCCCGTCCTGGCTGCACCCCCAGCAGCCCGTACCGGAGCAGGTCTCCAGATGGCACCGGGACCCGCAGATACGCGGTTCCCTGGAAATCCTTGCTCTCAATCTTCACGGGCGCGGCAACGAACTCGCTCTCCTTCCGGCCCGCATATCCTGTCCGGACCACTTCGGCGATGACGTTTTCCGAGATCGCCGCCGCTAAGAAAGTCACATCTGGATCAGAGCGGTCCAGCAGAACCCGCAGCGGTTCGGCGTCCACTAGACGATGAGTATCGATCATGGTCTTGCCTACCGGAGAGCCATACGCGAGCTCCTTGAGCATCTCAACCGGCCCTTTATTCAGACTCAGCCGCATTCGCAGCTTGATTCCCTCAGCTCGCAGTTCGGTATCCCGCTGTCGCAGCACCGCCTGCAACACATCCAGGTACCTGTCCAGTACCTGCGGAAGGAGACCGGAATCGAAGCCGACGATGAAACCGTCCCCGGTGCTGTCAGGGAACTTCTGGTGGGTCCACAACTTGGCCAGCCCACTGTCGCGTGCGGCCTGCTCCAAAACCTGAGGAATGAGGTGAGCGAGCCGGTTCTGTTGGGCGTCCCGGTAGCGACTGAAGTCCTTGGTATCCACCACCATGATCGCGATATCGGGAGGGAGAGTGCGGGATCTCGGAAAGTCCATGAAGTCGTTCACGCGTGTACTCCCGTATTCCTGTCATCGATCCGCCGCTTTGCGGTGAAGCGGGATGTCGAGGCCATGCTGGCGCCACCGAAAGACCGGTTCCGTCCAACTTTGGACGCACAGCGCGTGGTCGATGGCACATCAGTGGCGTGCTGAAAGATGGCACCGGCGGTACCGGGGACGAGCTGAAAGTGGATATGGCTGACGGGCGCGGTACCGCGATCGGTCGACGCGTAACCTTCACCCATCCAGGGCGTACCGTCGCAGATGTTCGAGATCGGTCACCGTGATCCGTGACCGCGCGATACGGATGAGTCCGCGTCGTTTCCAGTCCGCTAAAACCGGAGTGATGGAGCTGCGTGCCAGGCCAAGTCCAGCCGCCAGTTCTTCTTGGGACATGGGGACCGTGAGGGGATCAGGATGATCCGGGCCGGCGGCCTCCACGATATCGAGCAGGAGTCCAGCTAACCGCTCGGCGGGACGGCGGTGGGCGAGGCGCCAGGTGTACGCGGCTGTCTCGCGGATCTTCGCGACCATGTAGCGGTCGAGCTGTTCGGCGATCCCGTACCGGCGTACGGATGCGGTGAACTTCGCATCGGAGATGACGTAGGCGATGGCGGGTTCTAAGGCGATGACCGTGGCGGACCGAGGTCCGTGGTCGGTCCGTGCGAACTCACCTAACAGGTCACCGGGGCCACGAACCGCGACGAGCACCTCACGCCCGTCCGGTTCGGCGTATAACGCCTTCACACGCCCGTTTACCAGCGCTACCACAAATTGCCCCGGGTCCCCTTGGATCAGCAGTGGGGAACCACGGTGATAAACACGCCGCACACCGGCCTGCACCAGGTTCGCCCAAGCGGTAGGCGGAATAAGCGCGCGAAATCCACGTGGTTCACCACGTGACGTCGCGAATGGCCTGACACCACGCATACAGGGCTTGAGCTTAGCATAATTGCGACGTCACGGTCCTCCCAGGTCGGGAAGGATAAAAGATCAGCGTTGTTACTTATAGATCAAAAACAATATGGTGGGCTATGCGCGCCTGATGCGAAGCTGCGTCAGCGGCATCGCCCACCAGGAAAAACGATGCGAATTGATGTCTAGTCAGTCGAAACGCTGGACGCCTCAAGACTTCAACAGGTTCAGGGCGCGGTCACGCACCTCGCCGTAGACCTGGCGTACCTTCTCGTCCGGGGTGCCGGTCACGGTGGCGCCGGCGACCGGCCACTCCGGCGGTTCGGCCTTCCCTGACAGCGCCCAGGCGGCCTGCCGGGCGGCGCCCAAGGCCACGTACTCCCCCGGCTCGGGCACCTCCACAGGGACACCGAACAGGCTGGGCGCGATCGCGCGTACCGCCTCTGACTTGGCGGCCCCACCGATCAGCAGCACCCGCTCCACACGGGTGCCCTGGGCCCGGATGGCGTCGATACCGTCGGCCAAACCGCACAGCATGCCCTCCACAGCGGCCCGAGCGAAGTTGGCCGGGGAGGCGTTGCCTCGGGTCAGTCCAGCGAGCAGCCCACGCGCGGAGGGCAGGTTTGGGGTGCGCTCACCGTCCAGGTAGGGCAGGAGGGTCAGGCCACCAGCGCCGGGTTCGGCGGACAGGGCCAGCTGGTTGAGTCGGTCCAGGTCGACCCCCAGCAGGTCAGCGGCGGCGGTGAGGACCCGAGCGGCGTTGAGGGTGCAGACCAGGGGCAGGAAGCGTCCGGTGGCGTCCGCGAAGCCCGCGACGGCTCCGCTGGCGTCGGCCGACGGAGCCTCCGCGACTGCGAAGACGGTGCCGGAGGTTCCCAGCGACACCACCACGTCGCCGGGCTTCAACCCCAACCCGAGTGCCGCGCCCATGTTGTCACCGGTACCGGGTGCGATCACCGCTCCGTCGGCGGTCTGACCCACCACGTCAGCCGGGCCGGCTACCCGGGGCACCTCCAGCTCCCGACCGAAGGCCAACCGGAGCAGATCCAGGCGGTACGCCCCCTCGGACGGTGACCAGTACCCGGTGCCAGAGGCGTCTCCGCGGTCGGTGGTGGGGGTCCGGTTGGGGTCGGCGGTCAGGGCCAAGCGGTGGGTGATGTAGTCGTGGGGCAGCATGACCGCGGTCGTCCGGGCGGCGAGGTCGGGTTCGTGCCGGGCGAACCACCGCAGTTTGGTGACGGTGAAGCTGGCGACCGGAACCGAGCCGGTGGCGTTGGCCCATGCTTCGGCGCCGCCTAGTTCCGCGATCAGATCCTCAGCGGCCCCGGCGGAGCGGGTGTCGTTCCACAGCAGGGCGGGGCGGACCACGGTGCCGGCTTCGTCCACACACACCATCCCGTGCTGCTGACCGGCGACGGCGATGGCGGCGACACCCTCAAGCAGCCCGCCCGATGCCTCGGTGAAGGCCTCCCACCACACGGCGGGATCGACCTCGGTGGTGTCAGGGTGCCCAGCCCGCCCTTCACGGACCACCGCCCCGGTGTCTGCGTCGCAGACCAGCACCTTGGTTGACTGGGTCGAGCAGTCCACTCCGGCGACCAGCGTCATCTTTCACGTCCCTTCCTGGCGTGGTGCCTTACCGGCTTCCCCTTACCGGCTCCGACGATGAACGGGGCGGCCGCTCCCGGCAACGGTGGAGTGGCCCGAACGACGATCACGCACGGGTAAGGTCTGTGGTGTACGCAGCGGTACACACAGTCGCCGTAGTTCAAGGGCCACGCTGTCGAAAGCTATCCGAGAGCTTTCGATAACGGAAGCCCGGGCTACGCCTGGAAACCTGCTCTTGACCCTCTCATTCCAGCTCCTTAGCGTAAGGGTTCGCCCGCAGAGTTCCGGAGCAGTCTGTTTCGAGATTCTGTCGAAAGCTTCCCCGTCACCGCCTCCACCTGGAAGGCTCACTGACGAGGTAAACACTCCCCCGAGGAGGCACGAGGACAACATGACTGGCGACTACACCCCTACCCGTGAGGACCGTTTCTCCTTCGGTCTGTGGACGGTCGGCTGGCAAGGTGTGGACGTGTTCGGCCACGCCGTACGGCCCCCACTGGACCCGGTGGAGACGGTGCATAAGCTCGCGGAACTGGGCGCCTACGGCGTGTCCTTCCACGATGACGACCTGATCCCATTTGGTGCGGACGAGGCGACCCGGGAGAAGCTGATCAGCCGGTTCAAGACGGCCCTGTCTGAGACCGGCCTGGTCTGTTCGATGGCGACCACGAACCTCTTCCAGCACCCGATATTCAAAGACGGTGGTTTCACCGCGAATGACCGCTCGGTGCGCCGGTTCGCCATTCGTAAGGTGCTCCGGAACCTCGATCTCGCCGCCGAGCTGGGTGCCCCCACATACGTGCTGTGGGGCGGCCGGGAAGGCGCCGAGTCCGGCGCTGCCAAGGACGTCAAGGCGGCCTTGGACCGGTACAAGGAGGCGCTGGACATCCTGTGCTCCTACGTGATCGAGCGCGGATACAACATCCGGTTCGCTCTCGAGCCCAAGCCCAACGAGCCGCGTGGAGACATCCTGCTGCCCACGATCGGGCACGCTCTGGCGTTCATCAACACTCTGGAGCACCCGGAGCTGGTGGGTCTCAACCCTGAGATCGGGCACGAGGAGATGGCCGGTCTTAACTTCGCCCACGGCATCACCCAGGCGCTGTGGCACGGCAAGCTGTTCCACGTCGACCTCAACGGTCAGACCGGTCCGCGCTTCGACCAGGACCTCCGCTTCGGCGCTGGCAACCTGCGTGGGGCGTTCTGGACGGTGGACGCGTTGGAGAACGGCGGGTACACCGGGCCGCGGCACTTCGACTACAAGCCGCCGCGTACCGAGGACATCGAGGGCGTGTGGGTGACCGCCGCGGCCTGCATGCGGAACTACCTGATCCTGAAGGAGAAGGTGGCCGCGTTCCGGTCCGACCCGGCCGTGATCGAGGCTCTGGAGGCGGCGCGGCTTCACGAGCTGGCCCAGCCGACCCTGGGTGAGGGTGAGAGCCTGGACGCGCTCCGTGCCGAGGAGTTCGACCCGGACGCCGCCGCAGCGCGTGGTCTGGCCTACGAGGCACTCGACCAGCTGGCGTTGGAGCACCTGCTGGGCGTTCGCTGACCTACCCTGACCGGTCCTGACCGGCTGGGTTCATCCGTTCGTGCCCTCCACTCGTCCGGGCGTACCCCGGTGGATCACCGGATGGGTGGAGGGCGCTGTCGTAGTCCCGTAGCGTTCCGTTGTCACGACGTTTCATCCGTCGTCCCTCGCCGCATACCCTTCGGTACATGTATGGAGGCGGTAGGCCGTGAGCGGGGTGACGAAACAGGAGCGCTCCGACTCTGACAAGACCCGGAGCGTACGGTTCGTCCCACCCCACGCCTGGAGTCTCTGGCGCCGTCCCCGCGGCGTCGTGATCTATATCCTCGCGGTGGACAGCGCCGCCGCGGTGATCACGATCGCTCTCTCCGCGTGGCTCCCTGTCAAACCGAAGCAATGGCTTTATTTCCTAATCCTGACGGCCTGCTGTGTCCTCTACACGGAGATCTCACGCGGGATTGAGAAGTTCCGGGAGGCTGCCCGGGGTGTCCCCCATGTCGACGTGAACTCCGTATGGATGTTCGCGGCTGTCCTGCTGCTGCCCCCTGGCCTCACCGCCATCGTGGTGGTCACCTGCTACGGCTACCTGTGGCTGCGTATCAGCCGCCATGTGGTGCACCGCCAGGTCTTCAGCACGGCGGCGACGATCCTGGCGACGCATGTGGCGTACGCCGTGCTGGCTCTAGGCACCCCGTTCTACAAGACGCCGGGGTCGCTCAGTGGATTCGTGGTGGTCGTGACGGCCGGTCTGCTCTACCTGGCCGTGAACACACTGCTGATCACGGTGGCGATCATCAGCACCACACATGAGGCCGGGATCCGGGACGCGCTGGGCGCCCCTGGTGACTATGCCTTGGAGGCCTCCACCATCGCCTTGGGGATCATGCTCGCCTGGAGCCTGCTGGCTTGGCCGGCCGTCGCCACGCTCATCGTCGGGATCACTTTCGCCCTGCACCGGGGGAGCCTGACCCGGCAGCTACGCGAGCAGGCCCGCACCGACAGCAAGACCGGGCTGTTGAACCTCGGCGGCTGGACCGAGTCGGCGCGCAGCGAGTTTGAGCGCGCCCGCCGCTACGGGCAGCCGATGGCGGTGCTGATGCTCGATTTGGACCACTTCAAGCGCATCAACGATCGTCACGGTCACCTCGCCGGCGACGATGTGCTGCGAGCGGTCGCCACCACGATCAGGACGGAGGTACGCGCGTACGACATCGTGGGCCGTTTCGGGGGCGAGGAGTTCGTGGTGCTGCTCAACGATGTCACCTGGCTACAGGTTCACGAGATCGCTGAGCGGATCCGGCGTCAGATCGCCGCGCTGGCGGTGGCTGTCTCCTCCCGTTCGTCTCGCTCCGGCCCGGTAGTCATCCGTGACTTGAGTACCTCGATCGGTGCCGCGTTATATCCCGACCACGGCTCGACCCTGGAGGAGCTGCTGCACGCGGCTGACCGGGCGGTGTACGAAGCCAAGGCGGCCGGCCGGGATCAGGTACGCCTGGCGGGGCAGTCCTCCGCCGGGGTGGTTCCCGCCTCCTGAAGGCGACCGAACTTTTCGACTGAATTCGTTATTCACACGGTGGCGCGCGCCTCGGTGACCAACTGGTGGATGGCGTCACGGAGCGCGGGATCGTCGGGGTCTAGGTCAGCGTCGAGCCGCGCCATCCAGCTCAGACCGTTCACGCCGGGCACCCGCCGTGCCACAATCCAGACGGATCCGGCCCCGGTGGGCTGGTGTTGGGAGCGGTACGCGACCGACCGGGTGACGCGAACCCGGACCTCATGAGGGAGGTCGCCGGCGTCGGTCAGCCGGTAGGAGCGGGGCGTGTTATCGACCGTCAAGGTGATGTCGTCGATGACGCCCACCTGCCGGGCCGGAATGATGGTGAGGGTGGCGCCCGTCCAGGTCGCCTTGTTCACCTCATGCCAGCCAAGTCGCGTGTAGGTAGCGGTGGCAGCCTCTCCCGCCGCGGTCGCCTCGTCGGTGTCTGAGGCGTCCGCTGGCAGCCACAGCCCGCGGTTCGTGGCGATCACGTAGCGCGCATCGGGCGTACCCCCGAACGCCACGATGTGTTCCTCAGGCTCCAAGCGGGGGCGTGCGGAGGCCGGGAGCCGGCGCCAGAAGCGCCACCATGACCACAAGCCCATCAGAACTCTCCCGCCGCTTGGGCCTTCAGGCCCCGCACCTGCTGCTCCAGCGAGATCAACTCACCGAACAGCGCTAAGTGTTCATCCTGGTGGGTGACCGGGTTGACGCGCTGCAGTCGGGACTTCAGGTTGGCGATTCGCTGCGTCAGGACCGGGATCTGCAGGCGGGCCAAGATGATGGTGACGTAACGCGGATCAGGCTCGACCGCATTCAGGAACGGCTCCACCGCCAGTTCAGACACCAACGCTTTGGCGGCCAGGTCGTTGCAGGCGTCCCGGACCTGCTCGATCCACACCGCCCCGCCGGTGGCCTGCGTGGTCCCACCCACCGCGGCGATGGCTTTGCGGATCTCGGCGTGGAGCGGGTGCATGTAGGGGGTGGCATCGATGGCGTCGAAGTAGGGCCCGGCTAGCACCGGCTGCTGGAGAGCGAGCTTGAGCGCTTCCCGCTCCACCCGCGCTTGTGGGCTGTCAGGGGCGGGTGCCACGGTGGTGGAACGGGCGGCTGACGGCCGCGTCGACGTGGACCGTCCCCGTTGGGGGGCCTGGGTGGCCTGCGCTACCGCCTGCGTGACGGTTTCTATCTCCATACCGAGATCGCCGGCGAGTTTGCGGGCGTACTCGGGGCGCAGCGCGCGGTCCTTAATCTGGGCAACCAGCGGGGCGGTGGCCCGCAGCGCCGCCACCCGTCCTTCGGCGGTATCCAGGTCGTAGCGCCGCAGAATGCTGCGCAACGCGAACGCGATCAGTGGCTCCCGACGGGCGACCAGGTCCCGCACCGCAACGTCGCCTTTGGCCAGGCGCAGCTCGCACGGATCCATGTTGTCCGGGCTGACCGCGATGTAGGTTTGGGCGACAAACCTCTGGTCGTCGGCGAAGGCTCGTAGCGCGGCGCGCTGTCCCGCTTCATCACCGTCGAAGGTGAAGATGATCTCCCCGGCGAATTCGTCGGTGTCCATCAGCAGACGCCGCAGCACCGCGATGTGTTCAGCCCCGAAGGAGGTCCCGCAGGTCGCCACCGCGGTGGGGACGCCCGCCAGGTGGCAGGCCATCACGTCGGTGTAGCCCTCCACCACTACGGCACGGCCCTGTTTGGCGATTTCACGCTTGGCCTTATCGATGCCGTAGAGCACCTGGGACTTCTTGTAGATGGGTGTCTCGGGGGTGTTGAGGTACTTGGGGCCGTCATCATCATCGAACAGTTTCCGGGCCCCGAAACCGATGATGTCGCCGGACAGATCCCGGATGGGCCACAGTAGCCGGCGTCGGAACCGGTCGATGAGTCTGCCTGAGCGGGCCGGCTTGGACAGGCCGGCGGTGACCAGCTCTTCGGCGGTGTACCCGCGTCCCCGCAGGTGCCGGGTGAGAGCATCCCAGGAGTCGGGGGCGTACCCGCAGTGGTACCGCTCGGCCACCTCCCGGTCAAAGCCGCGGCTGGCGAGGAATTCCCGTGCGGGACGCGCCTCGGGGTGCAGCAACCATTCGGTGTAGAAGGCGGCGGCGTCGACGTGCGCGGCGAGCAGCCGCTGCCGTTGCCCGCTCTGCCGCACCGGCACCGGCCCCGCCTGTTCGTAGCGCAGGGTGATACCCGCCCGGGCCGCCAGACGCTCGACCGCTTCGGCGAAGGTGAAATGCTCCACCTGCATCACGAAGCTGATGGCGTCACCGCCAGCACCACAGCCGTGGCAGTAGTACACGTTCCGGGCGGGACTGACGTTGAAGCTCGGAGTCTTCTCGTCGTGGAACGGACACAGCCCCTTGAGGTTGCCACCGCCGGCGGGACGGAGAGTGACATGCTCGCTGATGATCTCAACGATCGGGGTACGCTCCCGGACCAGCGCGATGTCCTCGTCCTTGATCCGCCCGGCCACGGTGCGGCTCACTCCCCTCCGGCGGCGGTCATCGTCAGTCGAGGCAGTCCTTCCTCCGTCTGGTACCGAACGCCCGCGAACTCAGCCTCAGCGGTGGTTCCCAGGTTCTCCAGCACCCATGTCTGAGCCGCCTCGATCTGGTCGAGGTGCTCCTGCAGGGGAATCCCGGCGGCCATGCGGAAGAAGGCGTCAAGGTCCTCCTGCGACGGATCCTCGGTGGTGTACATGCCGGTACCGCCGTCGGCCTGGACGGAACGCACCTGGGTTTCACCGTCAAAGGTCAGAGTGATCGACAGCAGGGCACCTGTGATCTCCCGTTCGCACCGCTGTGAGGTGTTCCCGGGGGTTTGGCACTCCAGCCCGGCTTCTTCGGCCTCGATGGTCACCGCGGTCACGGTCAGGTTCGGCAGGTACGCGCCCTGAGAGGCTTCCTGACTGTCCTCGCCTCCGCTGAACCACCAAATCCCACCGACCACCAGCAGCAGGCACACCACCGCGGCGGCTACCAGGGCGGGGATGCGCGAAGCGACCCCGTTGCGGGTGCGCCGACGGCGGAACTTCGCTCCGATCCTGGGGTCGGTGGGGTCCCGCCGCAGCGTCTGCTCCCGCTGCGTGACGGACGGCTGGATTCCCAGCGAGGAGGCGGCCCAGGTCGGCTCCGGATCATCCATCGATGCACCCATGCCCTCTGGGGTGGCGCTGTAGGTACCGCCTCGGTACTTGCCTTGGTCACGGCGCATCCCCAGGGAGGTGCTAGCCCACGTGGGCTCTTCACCGTGCTGGAGGTGTTCGTCCTCGTTGGAGACTTCGGCGGCCGCACTCGCCAGGGCGTCGTACACCGGTGGGGAGGTGTCACGGGACGCGGCACGGGGAGGCGGCGGGTACGCACCGGTCGGCTTCGGGTACGCCCCGCTGACTGGGGAGGCCGCTGACGCCGTCCCCGACACGGGGGGTGAGGCGTAAGCCGTCGCTGGAGGAGTCGCCGAGTAGGACGACGCGGCGGGGGCCCCTGCCGGGTCGGGGGCGTTCCGGGGAGGCGGCACCGCCGGATAGCTTCCTGTCGATCGGGGTGACGGCTCTCCCACCCGCGCCGATGCTGCCGGCGAGGCCGCTCCGGGGTACGCCTGGGGCGTGTCGGAGTAGGTCGGTGACGCGCCCGACTCTGACCTGCTGGAGTGTGGCCGTGGTTGTGGTCTGGACCGTCCGTGTGCGGGTCCACTCTCCTGCCACATATCCGCAGGTTGCGAGCGCGGGAAGGGCAGTTGGCTGTCCGCACCAGAACCGTGTGGCGCTTCCTCGAAGGAGGGTTGCGGGAACTCTCCCGAGTTGTAGGCGTCCTTCAGATCAGCCCAAGGGTCAGCGGGGGCTGGGTTGGACGACCGTTGAGACGGTCGCCACGATCCACGAAATGATCCGGAGGGCGGCACGGTCAAGGAGTCTAGCGTCGAAAGTCTCGGCAGCCTAAAGGTAGCGCCGCGGCTTATTACCTTGCGTGATCACCCTCGCCCTTCTGGCCTGCCCCTGCTCCTCCTGTCAACATCCGGACGATACTGTCCGATTGCCCCCACGAATCCAGCGAAAACGAGGCAACCTGGGATGCACTTCCTTCACACAGAGCTTCCTGAAGGAAACGCAGGGAAGCGGTGACGATGGGGTGAGGTTGTCCCGGTGGCGCGTAGTGGGTCAGGTTAAAGGCGATGGTCACTTGCCGGCCGCTGTCGGGCATGTACAGCGAGAGCGCCGAATGACCGATCACCAGTCCATCGTGTCCCCACGCCTCACCACAGGGGGTGGGGACGACGTACACCCCCAGTCCGTACCGGTCGGCGTCGGGGTCGGCCGGATCCATGGGCACCGTCTGCCGCATCACCGTGAACTCTTCGGGACGCAAAAGTCGCCCGTTCAGCAGTGCCGCGTAGAACGTGTTCAGGTCGCGGGTGGAGGAGATCAACGCACCGGCTGCCCAGGCCCACGACATATTGGAGACGCTGAAGTCCTGAAGCTGCCCGTCGGGCATGGGCGCGTACGCCTTTGAGTGTGGCCCGACGATCCGCTCCAAGCCGCCGGGGAAGTAGGTGTCACGCAGCCGCAGCGGCCGCACGATTCGCCTCGTGACCTCTACCGCCACCGGCCGCCCTGTGACCTCCTCGATGATCATCCCCGCCAGGATGTAGTTCGTGTTGGAGTACGACCAGACGCCGCCTGGTTCCGTGGTGGAGGGCATCGACAACCCCAACGCCGCCAATTGTTGAGGGGTAAAGGTGGTTGCCCGCACCTGCGCGACGTCCTCAATGCTGGCCAGCAGCACGTCGGTGTAGTTACCGATGCCGCTGGTGTGGTTAAGCAGCATCCGAACCGTGACCTCGGGAGGAACCCCCAGCTCAGGCAGATAGTCATCGACAGGGGCGTCCAGCTTCACCTCCCCCTCCCCCACCAGCTGGAGCAGGGTGGTCGCCACAAACGTCTTGGTGATGCTGCCTACGCGGTGCTGGAACCCGGGGGAGACCGGCCGGCCGGTAGCCATATCGGCGACGCCGCTGGCTCCCCGCCAAATGCTCTGACCGTCGCGTACCTCCGCGAAGGTCCCTGGCATGCCGGCCTCGACGATGCCGTCCAAAGCCGCCTGGAGCGCGACGTGGTCCAATCCGTCGGTGACCGCTGCGTTGCTGACTGGCGCACCGGTCGTCACGGCACTGCCCGTTGGAGCGCCGGCCATCACCAACGTCACGGCGCATGTGATCACCAGAATCACGCGCTGGGTGCGACGCATGGCTCCCCCCCGTGGTGGACAGTGAGCCCCATCCGGAGCCCAGCCCGCCGTCCTCCGGTCAGCCCGCATCGCGGTGTCGGCCGACGGGGCCGCCACGGCGAGGCTGGCCGGCCCGCCCGGATGTGGCTTGAGACATCACCGGCTCCAGGCATGACCGGTTCCGCGATAACGCTCGGTAGGCCACACTCACGATTCGTAATGATCATCCCAGTGCATCCCGTTGCGGGCCGGCACTTCCAGGGATTTCGGTGTTTCGATCAAGGCGTGGCTCGGAAGGGGTCACGGAAGGCTTCACGGAGCCATCCCCGCGTTGTGCGTACGCGGGCGGGCGCCCCGGGCACCGCGTTCTCCGGAGCGGAGACGCAGCGCGCGTTCGGCACGGGTGCCGGTCAGGAAGCGGTGGCGGCCCGCTCCCGCTCCGCTTGCTCCAGCAGCTCGACCAGGTCCGGGTAGCCGTACTCCCGCGCCAAATCCAACGGCGTACGACCATCGTGCCCGCGCAGGTCGAGTCGGGCGCCGGCCTCGACGAATACCCGGGCCGTCTCGGTGTGGCCGTGCCACACCGCGTCATGCAAAGGTGTGTAACCGTTGTATGGCCCTTGGGCGTTTAACTCCAGGCGTGGATCGGCGACCAGCAATCGCACCACCTCCGTATGCCCCATGTAGGCCGCCTTGTGCGCCGGTGTTGCCTTCATGGTGGCGTGGTCGACGATCCGGGGATCCGCTCCGGCTTCTAACAGCAGCGCCACCACCGCCGCATGCCCTTCCCGGGCGGCATTGAGCAGAGCGGTGTGACCGTCCACGCTCCGAGAATCCACCTGGACCCCACGGGCGATGGCCTCTTGGACCGCAGCGACATCCCCGGCGAGGACGGCTTTGTGGAAGGCATCCGCTGCCCGCGCGGCGCGGTCCCGTCGCGCCCGCTCAATCACCTCCACATACGGGGTGAGATCATCACCACCCGTTAAGGGCCCCAGATCAGAGGCGGTGTAGCCACCGCGCGCCCGGATGTCCGGGTCGGCTCCCCGCTCCAGCAGGAACTCCACCATCGGCAGCCGCTTATGCCATACCGCGTCGATGAGCGGGGTGTGGCCGTGCATCGGCGCCTGCAGATCAATAAAGGCACCTCGGTCCAGCAGTAACCGCGCCACATCGATGCTGCCGTTCTGCGCGGCCTTGTGCAGGGCGGACGCCCCCATCCGGGTATCCAGCAGGAGTGGATCGGCGCCCGCGGTCAGCAGGAGCTCCACCATCTGGACCTGACCACGTCCGGCGGCCAGACTCAAAGGCGGGTAGCCGAGCGGATCCTTGGCGTTAGGGTCCGCCCCGGCCCGTAGCGCCTCCTCAGCCGCGGTGAGATCACCATCCAGAACCGCTCGTATCAGATTCAGATGCGGTGTCATGGTTCTCACTGTCATCGCTGACTTCCCGCGCACCAAGATCCGATCCGGTATGGATCGATAAGTCGACGACATTGATAAAACGGTGCTGGGTAGCGGAGCCGGATCGCCAATACCACAACGCTTGGTGCTGACGCGGGGCCGCTGGTGTTCCACCGCGCCGTGGGAGGGGTGCGCATACGGTGATCGAACTGTCTGACCTGCGCTGTTTTCTGCTCCTGGCTGAGGAGCTCCACTTTGGCCGCACAGCGCAGCGTCTGAACCTCACCCAACCCCGGGTCAGCCAGACGATTCGCCGACTGGAGCGGCACATCGGCGCACCGTTGTTCCACCGCACCTCCCGACGAGTCCAGCTGACCGCGCTGGGCCAACGGTTCCGGAACGAACTCACACCGGTCATCGACCGGCTGGACACGGTGATCACGGAGGCGCAGCAGGTGGCCCAGGGGATCACGGGCGTCCTGAGAATCGGTTTCCTGGGAGCCGCCGCCAACGAACTGACCGGTCCGATCCTGGAGGAGTTCAGCCGACGCCATCCCGGCTGCGAGGTGGAGCTGGTGGAGACCGACTTCGCCAATCCCCTCGGGCCGCTGCGGGACGGCCGGGCCGACGTCATGTTCTGCCGCCTGCCGGTTCACGAGCCCGATCTCGTAGTCGGTCCGATCGTGGTCACCGAGCCCCGAGCACTCGCCGTCGCCACCCACCACCGTCTGGCCCGCGCGTCGGTGGTGTCAGCCGAGGTACTCGCCGAAGAGACGCTGTTCGAACTCCCCTCCAGTGCTCCGGCGTACTGGCGGGAATTCCATGTCCCGGTAACCACCCCCGCGGGGCGCCCGATCCGACGCCGACGGACCGTCGCCACAATTCAGGAATTGCTCACCCAGGTCGCCGCCGGCCGTGGCGCCACGGTGATGGTGGAGTGCATGCCGCGGTTCTTCGGTCGCCCCGACGTGGTCTTCATTCCGGTGGCGGACCTGCCGTGGTCAGACATCGCCCTGGTGTGGCCGGCAGCCGGATACACCGAACGGGTCCGCGCCTTCGTCGAGGCCGCCACCGACGTGGTACGCCGGCACGGTGGGCCGGAGGCCGGTCGGGGTCCACTCCGCGGCGTCCCCATCCCCCACCCCGGCCCGAAAATGACGCAGGTGGTCCCCGCCTCGGGCGGCAGGATGACAGCGTGCTCGTGATTGTTCCCTGCGACCCCCTGCGGCCGCGGCGGGTCGACCCGCACTTCGCCCCCGAAGCGACCGCCGCCCGTCACGCGGGCCTGGACGTGGTCGTCATCGATCACGACGCCCTGGTACGCGCGGAGGCGGAGCGGGCGATCGCCAGGGTGGACGCCACGGGTCTGGCGGTCTACCGGGGGTGGATGCTCAGCAGCGTGCAGTACGCGGCCTTCGCCGAAGCGCTGGCCCGCCGCGGTGTCACCCTGCGTACCTCTCCCACCCACTACCGGCGTGCCCACGAGCTTCCCGGCTGGTACCCCCAGGTAGCGGAGCTGACTGCGGAGTCGGTGTGGACAACAGGCACCGGGCGGGACCTGTTCGACTCCTGCCGTGCCCGCCTAGGCTCCGGGCCCGCGGTGCTGCGGGACTACACCAAATCGCTGAAACACCACTGGGACGAGGCGGTCTTCATCCCCGACGTCGCCGACGGCGAGGCCGCTTGGCGGGTCGCGCACCGCTTCCTTCAGTTACGTGGGGAGGACCTCGCTGGCGGCCTGGTGTTACGCCGGTATGAGAAGTTCACCTCGGCGGAGGTGCGTACCTGGTGGGTGGCGGGTCACTGCGTTCTGGTCAGTGCCCACCCCGACACCCCAGATCATCTGCCTCCACCGGACCTGGATCTGGCCCCGTTCTCCTCCGCCGTCGCCGCTTTGAACCTGCCGTTCGTGACGGTGGACTTGGTGCAACGCGCCGATGGGGTGTGGCGGATCGTCGAAGTCGGCGACGGGCAGGTCAGCGACCGGCCGTCCAGCACCGATCCGGCGTCTTTCATCGCTGCCCTCTTCAACCGGTAAGAAGCCACCGGTGAAAAGCGCAACGAGCCCGACGCGCGTTCACAGGCGTTCACGGCCGCGTCCGCAGACCCGTGTGCCCCTCAAGCCCGCTTCAAGGCCACTCAGGTCAGCAACTCGGTCAAAGGCACGTCCGGGTCAGCGAGCTTCGCCAGGTCTACGCTCCGACCGCGGTAACCGGCGCGGACCAGCTCCTGGATCGCGTCGTTGACCTCCCAGATGTTGGCGTTCATACCGGCCAGCACCCTGCCGTCCCGAACCCAGAACGCTAGGAACTGGCGGGTGGCCGGATCTCCGCGGAACACCACCTGGTCATAGCCGCCCGGCTCGACGTAGCCGGCATACTCCATGCCCAGGTCGTACTGGTCGGAGTAGAAGTACGGCGGCTGGTCGTAAACGACCTCCTGCCCCAGGATCGCGCGAGCAGCCAACGGCCCACCGCTGAGTGCGTTACCCCAGTGTTCGACTCTGATCCGTCGCCCCAACAGGGTGTTGAACGAGTTCGCCACGTCACCGCAGGCGTAGATGTCGGGATCTGAGGTACGCAACTGCGCGTCGGTCACCACGCCGTTGTCCACGGTCAGTCCAGCGACGTCGGCCAGTTCCGTCGCGGGGGTGACGCCGATACCGACCACCACCAGGTCGGCCGGCACCTCGATGTCGTCCTCGAGGACCACCGCCTCGACGGCGCCGTCCCCTTTGATACGGCGTACCCCGCTGGAAAACCGCAGATCCACCCCGTGGTCCCGGTGTAGCTCCGCATAGATACGAGCGACCTCATCGCCGAGGACACGCCGCAGCGGCAGAGCGTCTACCTCGATGACGGTGACTTCCGCGCCGAGTTGCCGGGCCGCGGCGGCTGTCTCCAAGCCGATCCAACCGGCTCCGATCACCACCACCCTGGCCCCGGCCCGTATCCCCTGTCGTAGCTCGTCGGCTTCGGGGAGGGTGCGCAGGTAGTGGACTCCCGTCAGGTCCGCTCCCGGTACCCGCAGCGTGCGGACCCGCGCGCCGGTGGCGAGCAGCAGCTTGTCGTACCGCAGAGTGGAGACCCCGTCGAGGGTGACGGTGTGGGCGGCGGGATCCAGCATGGTGACCCGGACCCCGAGCCGAAGCTCGATGTCGTGCGCGGCGTAGAAGTCCTCGTCGTGAACGAACGCCTGCTCGCGAGGGTCAGCACCGAGTAGATATCCCTTGGACAGAGGCGGCCGCTCATACGGACGCTCCGTCTCTTCCCCGATGAGCACGATCGGGCCGTCGAAGCCCGCATCACGCAGCGTTTCAGCGGCCTTAGCACCAGCGAGGCCGCCGCCAACGATCACGATAGGTCCGGTCACGTTGACAGCCTGTCGGTTACCGACGCCCGTTTCAAGCGTTACGCGCTGTTTTCATGATGAGTCGCCAACTACGGCAGGCTGTCCTGTTTAAAGCCCTATTCAGCACCAGTGCGGTGCTGACGCCTGGCGCCTTGGACGGCGCGGGCTCAGGTTGCGGTACTCAGGTTCCTGCCACGAGACGACGGTGCCAGGCGACGGCGGAGACATCGGTGAGACTGGCGACCTGATCGATGACGACCCGGAGTCGTTGGGCGTCGTCGGTGGCCTCCCGCCACATGGGCGCGAAGACCGGATCGAGGGCCTGTGGCGCCCGCTCCGTCAACGTCGCCACCAGTTCACGCAGCAATTGCCGTTGCTGCTCGTATCGTTCGGCTGCTCCTGGTCGGAGCACGACGTACCGCAGCGCCACCCCCTTCAGCAAAGCGCACGCGGCCCGAATGTGACGGGGCACCACCAGCTGCGCTCCGTACCGCCGAAGCGGCCCGTCGCCGTACCGGCGTCGCGTAGCCGCCACGGTCTCTGACACGAACCGTCCGATAAGGACGCTCGCGACGGATTTGAGCGCGGCCTGCGCCCGTCTCCCCGAGTCGTAGCGCCTCACGGCCTGCAGCACCGGATCGGCGAGCAGTTCCTCTAAGACGACCCCCAGATCCGTGGCTGACTCATCGGAGTAGACCTGGGCGACTTGCTCGCACAACGCAGCCTGTTCATCGGGATCATCCAGCCTGGTCAGGACGATGTGGCCCGCATAAACCCCGTCCTCCACGTCGTGCACTGAATAAGCCACGTCGTCGGCCCAGTCCATCACCTGAGCCTCCAGGCAGGTGCGGTCCGGCGCGCCGGACCGCACCCAGTCGAAGACTGGACGGTCATCGGCGTACACCCCGAACTTGCGTCGCCCTGGCATCCGCGCCCACGGGTATTTGATGGTGGCGTCCAAGACGGCCCGGGTCAGGTTCAGGCCGGCGCTCAACCCATCGGGGGTGATGACCTTGCACTCCAGGCGGGTCAACACTCGCAGGGTTTGGGCGTTGCCTTCAAACCCGCCGCAGTCGGCCGCCAGTGCATCCAACGCGGCCTCTCCGTTGTGTCCGAAAGGCGGGTGCCCCAGGTCATGCGCGAGCCCAGCGGTGTCCACAATGTCGGGGTCGCAGCCCAGACGGCTCCCGATTTCCCGAGCGATCTGCGCCACCTCTAGGGAATGAGTCAAACGGGTACGCGGGAAATCGTCCTCACCGGCGGTGTGAACCTGTGTTTTGGCGGCGAGACGTCGGAAGGCCGCCGAATGCAGCACCCGAGCCCGGTCCCGTTCAAACGGGCCCCGCTCACCGGCGCCGGGCAGGTCAGGAACGGGCTTGACCGGCTCCGTGACGCGCCGCGCCCGATCATGCTCCGTGTATCCCTCGATGGGTCGAGGGTAGTGCGCGGCTGGGGGAGGACAAAATAGCTTTAGGAGATCTGTTAAGAGCAGCACCCCCATAAAAACGGCCGCCGCCATTGGTGGGTTATGGCAGCGGCCGGTCAGCACCGACCATAGCGATCTCCCATTTTTCCTACTGTCTACTAGTAGACAGGGACACAATAAGACGCATCGGTTCTGCCCGACATCTTCCGCTTGTCAATGGCTTCAACCAATGGCTTCGTCCACCGCGTTTGCGGTGCTGTTCTCCTAGCACCGCATCCGCGGTGACGCCGGTCAAGCGAACAGAATCTCACCGTCTTGCAGGACAACCGCGTCGGCTTCCCAGCGCTCACCGGTGCGGCGGTAGCACCGATACCCGGTGTCCTCGCTCAACGGGACCAGCTCCGCCTCCGGCATGTCGTCACAACGCAGCTCATCGTGGTCGGCATGGAAAGCCCGCCAATACGCCGCCTGGACACCGGCGGCGGTCAGCACACTCTCCGTGGTGGTGGCGCGCCAGGAGAAGGTCTGGCGGCCTCCTTCCACCTGCACCTCGTAACTGATCGTCAGACCCTGATAGGTGACGGTGCAGGTGAGATGCTGATCGATGGTGCCGGTGATCACGGAGGCGTCGCATTCGGCGGTGGTGGGTGCTGGCACCCCCGCCGTCAGGACCACTCTGCTTTGCAGGTCGTAGAGGATCTGCTCGGCCGGAGTGGCTGTCTCCCCCGGTGGGGACACCTGAGGGGTCGGACTGGGCGGCGCGCTTTCTTCGTCAGGTTCCGTCACAGGCAGGCCGCTGGCGGCCGCCTCTGGCGCCGGTCTCTCCTGCTGCGGCCGCTCCATCAGACCACAGCCGGCTGCCAGCAGCGGACTGGTGAGCAGCAACCCGGACAGTAAGCAGAGAGACACAGGATTCCGGAAACGCGCCACCGCCATCCTGACTCCCAGTAAGTGAAAATGGCTCAGGTTCAGGAATGTTAGGCCCTCAGAGATCACCCGAGGGTACCCGGTTACCTCATCCCTCCACGAACCAGGCGCTCGGTAGCCCCGCAGCGGCACCGGATAACGGTGCACCGACGGCCCTGACGTCATAGCGACGCAGACGGAGCGGACGGAGTACGCCACTGCCGGCCGCTCCTCACAGGGTGTTCTCGCTTCGCAGATACGTCAGGACCGCCAAGACCCGTCGGTTGGTCTCCTCTGTGGGAGGCAGGTTGAGTTTGGCCAGAATGTTGCCCACGTGCTTGCCGACCGCCGCCTCGGAGATGACCAGCTTTCGGGCGATAGCCGAGTTGGAGTGTCCCTCCGCCATCAGGGCGAGAACCTCTCGTTCCCGCGTCGAGAGGGTCGACAGTGGATTGCGGTGCCGGTTCAGTAACTGACGCACCACCTGCGGATCGACCACGGTGCCACCATCGACCACTTTCCGAAGCGCCGCCACGAACTCCGTCACGTCGACTACCCGATCCTTAAGCAGGTAACCGACCCGCATCCCGTCCCCGGAATCCAGCAGCTCCGTGGCGTAACTGTGCTGGACATACTGGCTGAGTACGACCACCGCCAACTCTGGACGGGCGCGCCGCAGCTCCAGAGCCACCCGCAGCCCTTCATCGGTGTAGTCAGGCGGCATTCGGATATCGGTCACCACCAGGTCAGGGGCGTGCTCGGTAGCGGCCCACACCAATCCCGCAGCGTCCCCGACCGCGGCGACTACCTCGAAGCCGAACCGATCAAGCAGCCCGGCCAGTCCTTCCCGGAGCAGTACCCCATCCTCGGCGAGCACTACACGAATCGGTTCTGATCGCACGGAATCTCCATACGAAGCAGGGTCGGGCCGCCGACTGGGCTGGATAACAGGATTTTGCCGCCCACCACAGCCACCCGATCAGCCAGACCTGTCAAGCCGGTCCCTCGCTCCGGATCAGCGCCGCCGCAGCCGTCGTCGCGGACCTCCACGATGAGGTCGCCATCCGACTGCCATGCGGTCACCGAGGCCTGAGAGGCGCCGCTGTGCCGGGCGACGTTCGTCAACGCCTCCGAAACCACGAAGTACGCCGTGCTCTCAATGTGCTCGGGCAGGCGTGTCGGCAGGTCGCACTTGACCGTCACGGGAATCGTCGAACGGTCCGCTAACTCTCGTAAGGCAGCGGGGAGTCCACGGTCGGTGAGCACCTGCGGCCGGATGCCGTGAATGAGTTCCCGAAGTTCGGTGATGAGCTCCTTAGCCTGCTGATGAGCGGCATTCACACTTTTGGCGGCGGGAGAGTCGGCGGGCAGATCCAACTGGGCGAGCCCTAACTGAAGAGTGAGACTGATCAACCGCTGTTGGGCTCCGTCGTGGAGGTCGCGTTCAATGCGACGCCGCTCCGCCTCGAACGCGTCGACCAGTCGGGCACGTGACCGGGCCACCTCCTGCAGCTCGGCGCGCAGCCGGTCGTAGGGGCCGCCCCACAACAGCGCCCGTGCCGTCAACACGTGCACGCCGACGAGCAGGGCGAGCAGGTACAGCACCCCGGGCAGCAGCGCCACACCGACGAGCGCATAGGGCACCGCCTCCTCCACGCTGGTGATCTGAACGGTCCCGAGCGTGATTGCTGTCGCCTCACTCGCCATCCACGGACTGATCACCATCGTCCCAATCAACACCACAGTCAGCAGCGCCAGGCCGTAGAGCACAGGCGTCAGGATCGTCAGCAGCACCACGTACCCCAGCTCCCGCCAGCTGGCAGGGTCGGTGTAGCGGGTCCGCCACCACGGTCCCGCGCGCCGCAGCGGGCCTCCTTTCGTCTCAAGGTCGACCAGCCGCAGCCGGAACCGCTCTAGGTCTGCCAGCGGGGCGGCCAGCAGCGGTCCGAGCCCGCCGCACAGGACAACCCCCATCAGTCCCAACCCCACCGCCTCCCCGATCGACAGGCGGTGGTTGACCAGCCCATCCGCCAGTAAGAACCACGGCAAGGCCACCGATGCCAACAGCATTCCCGTGATCAGCGCCACCGGCAGCGTGGTCGCCCAATACCCCACGCATCGCCACGGCCAGACACTCAGCAGGAAGCGTCGACGCCGCACCGCCTCCAGCGGGGTTCGGATAGGTGGACGGGACGGGGGATCCGACGTCGACACGTCGCTCACTGTAGAAGCCAAATGTTTCCCTGCCGATCCGCTCAACCGTAGTCCGAAGGTATATCTAGCCCTACCTCAAATCGGTGTTCATTCGTAGTGACCGTCCAGCACGCCACGTGATCGGCTGAAGAACGCGGTCGGTAGGACCGGCCGTGGCTGATGGAGTAAAAGGAGCCGATCGTGCTCGAACTACTGGGCGTGACCAAGGTGTATCGAGGCGGCAAACGCGCCGTTGACGAGGTCACGATGCGGTTAGGCACCGGCCTGGTTGGGTTGTTGGGCCCCAACGGAGCGGGGAAGTCGTCACTGATGCGGATCACCGCCACCATCACTCGTCCGACCAGCGGTCGTCTGCTGTTCGAGGGCGCCGATGTGGTGGCCGCCCCTAACCGTCTTCGACGCGTCCTGGGTTACCTGCCCCAGGATTTCGGGGTCTACCCGCATCTGACGGGGCGAGAGTTTCTGACTTACCTGGCGGCGGTCAAGGGTCTGTCGGCCAGCTCCGCCCGCCGACGGATCGACGAGCTGTTGGCGCTGGTGAACCTCACCGAAGCCGCTAAACGTCCCTTAAGGACGTACTCGGGTGGAATGCTGCGGCGGGTAGGTATCGCACAGGCTCTCTTGAACGATCCGCGGGTGCTCATTGTCGACGAGCCGACCGCCGGCCTAGACCCCGAGGAACGGATCCGATTCCGGGACCTACTGAGTGATCTGGCCGGTGACCGCCTGGTCCTGCTGTCCACTCACATCGTCTCCGACATCGAGTCGGTCGCTACTGAAATCGCGATCTTGGCCCGCGGGCGGTTGTACTGCCACACCACTCCCGAAGGGCTCCTGGAGAGTACCCGGGGATGGGTATGGCAAGCAGAGGTCAACGTCAATGACATCGCTGAGCTGCGGACGCGGTTCCGCGTCAGTCGCGCCATGCGTACCGCGTCCGGTGTCCGGGTCCGTCTGCTGTCGCCGACGCCTCCGTTCCCGGGGGCGGTGCCGGTACCTCCCGATCTGGAGGACGCGTATCTGAAAGTCATTCACGCACCGCACCCCCACGCTGCGGCAACCGAAGGGGTACGCAGATGAGAGTGTTAGTAGCCCTGGCGGTAGCCGACTTCCGGGAGCGCACCCGCCGCCTGGCCTACGCGGTGGTCCTCCTCGCCGCCGTGGGCCTGGCTTGGCTGGCTGTGCCAGACCCGGAAGGCCGGTGGGTGATCATGAACATCGGGACGTACCGGGGCGTCTACACCAGCGCCTACGTCGGTGCGGTGACCGCGCTCGCTGGCGCGTTGTGGTTCCTCATCGGCGGCTTTTATGTGGTGCGGGGCGCCATCCCGCGCGATGAACAGACCCGGGTGGGACACCTGCTGGCGACGACCCCGTTGAGCCGAACTGGGTACCTGGCGGGAAAGTTCCTGAGCAACCTGATGGTGTTGGCCTCGATGACGGCGGTCCTGGCCGTCACGGCGGTGGTGCTCCAGCTGCTCCGGGGTGAATCCAGAACGCTCAATCCAGTCGATTTGGTGGCCCCTTTCGTGGTGCTGACATTCCCGGTGTTGGCGATCACCTCCGCCGCTGCCCTGTGGTTTGATACGACGTCGCGGCTACGCGCTGGCCTGGGCAACATCATCTGGTTCTTCGTGGCGTTGCCGGCCGCGACCGCGGCACAGGTCACCCACGCCCCGTTGGGCGGTCTAGGCACCTCGTACGTCGCCGACTCGATGTACGCGGCGATGACCGCGCAGGGATTGGCGCTGGACGGAGCAGAGTTCAGTGTGGGCCTGATGTACCTGGACCATCCGCCGACCACCTTCCACTGGCCGGGCTTGGAGATCACCGGCGGCATGCTCCTGGAGCGGATGGGGATGGTCCTCCTCGCGTGTGTGCTGGCCTTGGTGCCTGCGGCCTGGTTCGGACGCTTCGATCCGGCCCGGACCCGGTACCAGGAGGCAGCGCAGCCGGCTTCCTCCAGCCCTGCTGGCGCCGCCGGCCCGGCCGGTCTCCCCACCCCTGGTGGCTCCCCTGTTCTCATCGACCCCGGCACCGGCCTCGCGCTCGATATGCCCCAGCAGGCTCCGTCCCAGTCCGCCAGCTTCCAGGGGAGGCCCCGTACCGTGCCGGTACCTGGTTGGCGTACTGGTCGGCTCATCACCGGAGAGCTCCGGATCCTGTTGAAGTCGGCATCCCCCTGGTGGTGGGCGGGCGCGGCGACTATCGCGGTCACCGGCCTGGCGGTACCGGTGGACAACGTGCCCGGTGCGCTGCTGGCAGCGTGGATTTGGCCGATTCTGCTGTGGTCCCGACTGGGTGCGCAACGGGTCGTGGACGGCGTCGATACGTTGCTCGACGCGTACCCCGGAGTACGCCCGCAACTGGTGGCGGAGTGGATGGCGGGTGTCGTGTTGAGCATGCTGACCGGCGCGGCTCCGTTACTCCGGTTCCTGATAGCTCAGGACGGAGCCGGCGTGGCCGCCTGGCTCGGCGGCGCCCTGGTTATCCCTTCCCTGGCCCTGGCGCTAGGGGCGCTCAGCCGAGGACCGCGGCTGTTCCAGATTGCCTATCTGTCAGTCTGGTACCTGGTGGTCAACGGCATCGCCGCGTTCGACTACCTGGGCGCGGTACGCCACGACGGGCGCTTGGCCGGGCCGCATCCGCTGATCATCATCAGTCTCGCCGGTGTCCTCCTGGCTGGTGCCCTCCTGATCCGGACGCTGCGCCACGTCTACCGTTGACCAGCCCGGAGCGTGATCAGCCACCGGACTCCTCGGTTTCAGCGCCGCCCGGCACCGCCAGACAGTCCCGATCCGCTAACCAGCCCTCGGGCAGGGACACCCGCCGAGGCGACGTGGTGCGGCCGCGAGGTGTTCCCAGCTCGTGGGTTGGGAATGGCATGGTGGGGTCGAGGGTCGCCAGCAGATCGTCCAACTCGGCCAGGCTGTTGATCATGGCCAGGGCCCGTCGGATCCGTCCCCCCACCGGGAAGCCCTTGAGATACCAGGCGACGTGCTTGCGGAAATCCACACAGCCGGCGGTTTCGTCCCCCAGCCATTCGACCAGCAGCTCGGCGTGGCGCCGCATCGTGGCGGTGACCTCCCCCAACGAGGGCAGGCGCCGCTCGGTGCGGCCCTCGAATGCCGCCACCAGATCCGCGAACAGCCAGGGACGCCCCAGGCATCCTCGCCCCACCACAACCCCATCGCAGCCGGTCTGACGCATCATCCGGATGGCGTCATCGGCCTCCCAGATGTCCCCGTTGCCGAGGACCGGCACGCTCAACGCGGCCTTCAGGTGGGCGATCGCCTCCCAGTCGGCTCGCCCGGAGTAGAAGTCAGCGGCGGTACGCGCGTGCAGCGCCACCGCCGCCACACCCGCGTCCTCAGCGATCCGCCCAGCCTCAAGGTAGGTCAGGTGGTCTTCATCGATCCCCTTACGCATTTTGACGGTGACGGGGATCCCCGCGGGCGCCGCCGCGGTCACGGCCGCACGCACGATCTCACCGAACAGGCGACGCCGCCACGGCAGGGCCGCGCCTCCTCCCTTGCGGGTGACTTTAGGGACCGGGCAACCGAAGTTGAGATCGATGTGATCGGCCAACTCCTCAGCGACCACCATCTCCACGGCGCGGCGCACGATGACCGGATCCACGCCGTACAGCTGAAGGCTGCGGGGCTGCTCCCCGGGTGAGAAAGCCACCATCCGGAGAGTCTTGGGATTGCGCTCCACCAAGGCCCGCGTGGTGACCATCTCACACACGTACAGGCCGGCTCCGTGCTCCCGACATAACCGCCGAAACGCCACATTGGTGATGCCCGCCATGGGGGCGAGCACCACCGGCGGCCACACCTGGTGCCGCCCCAGTGTCAGGGCGCGGAATGGGGTGGTGCCTGCGTGGTTGCTGTCCGTACGGTCGGCGGCGATAGTCACCTGTCGAGGATGCCACGCCTCGCAACGGCGTCTGCCTCCTCCTCACCCACCGGGCGTCGGAGACAGGCGCCCGGCGCGGTGCCCTATGGTGCGGGAATGAGCGAGGAACTGGATCCCGCGTGCGTCGCGGCGCACACCGAAGCCGCGACACCGACGCCGCGCACGCTACTCGTCGTTTTCGCCTCCCCAGTGGCCCGGGCGCTCATGCGTCACGGACGGGATCTTGGTTTCACCACCGTCCTGCTGGAACCGGTGTGGGACCGGATGACCTTCAATGACCGGGCACACGCCGACGTAATCCGCACCGCTCCCGGTGGCGAATACCCGGACGACAACACCGACGTGGTGGTCACCGACCATCACCGGGAGGAACTGCCCGGTCTGCTGCGTACCCTGCTGGATTCGCCGTTCCGGTGGCTCGGCGTCATGGGTAACGCCCGCCACGTGCCGGCCTGGGTCGATCAGCTACGCACGCTGGGGGTGGACGAAGCGTCCATCAAGCGGATACACCGGCCGATCGGGCTCGACATCGGCTCGCGTACCCCTCCGGAGATCGCGATCGCCACGCTCGCTGGGCTCATCGCCGACCGTAACGGCCGCTCCGGCGGGTTCTTCCCACCCGGGCCGCTGTCCTGAAGGTCCTGACGGTGGCTTTCCTGAAGTCCTCAAGCCTGAAGTCCTCAAGCCCAATCGGATAGGCGTGGATGGACTTCTAGGGCGCCTCGCACAGGGGTTCAGGACTCGCCAGGGTGTACGCATGGCGCCGTAACGCAAGCGCCCCGCCACCCGTCGATCACTCGGGTAGCGGGGCGTTCCTTCTCACAGCTGACGGTCAGAGATCGGTAAGGCGCTCCATCAGGTAGCTCTCCACCCGGTCCAGACCGATCCGCTCCTGCTTCATGGTGTCTCGATCCCGGACCGTGACCGCGTTGTCCTGCAGGGTGTCAAAGTCCACGGTCACGCAGTACGGCGTGCCGATCTCGTCCTGCCGGCGGTAGCGACGGCCGATGGCGCCCGCGTCGTCGAACTCCACCGTCCACCGGCGACGCAACGCCGCGGCGAGCTCCCGCGCCTTGGGGGACAGCTCCGGGTTACGCGACAGCGGCAGCACCGCAACCTTCACCGGCGCCAGGCGGTGGTCCAGGCGCAGCACGGTGCGCTTGTCCATGCCTCCCTTGGTGTTCGGCGCCTCGTCGACGTCGTAGGCCTCCAGCAGGAACGCCAGGACACACCGGGTCAGGCCCGCAGCGGGTTCGATGACGTAGGGCACCCACCGCTTGCCCTTCTCCTGGTCGTAGTACGACAGGTCGACACCGGAGGCCTTGGAGTGGGCGGTGAGGTCGAAATCGGTACGGTTCGCGATTCCTTCCAGCTCGGCCCACTCAGCGCCCGCGAAATCGAACTTGTACTCGATGTCCACGGTGCGCTTGGAGTAGTGCGAGCGCTTCTCCGGCGGGTGCTCGAACCGGCGCAGGTGCTCAGGCGCGATCCCCAGGTCGACGTACCAGTTCCAGCGCTCGTTGATCCAGTACTCGTGCCACTCCTCGTCGGTGCCGGGCTCGACGAAGTACTCCATCTCCATCTGCTCGAACTCGCGGGTGCGGAAGATGAAGTTCCCCGGCGTGATCTCGTTGCGGAATGACTTACCGGTCTGTGCGATCCCGAACGGTGGCCGCTTACGGGCCGACTGCGAGACGTTCAGGAAGTTGATGAAGATGCCCTGCGCGGTCTCGGGACGCAGGAAGTGTTCAGCGCTGGCGTCTTCCACCGGGCCCAGGTAGGTCTTCATCAGCCCGTTGAACATCCGGGGCTCGGTGAAGGTGCCGCGGTTGCCGCAGCTCGGACACGTGAGGTCGGCCAGCCCGTTGGCGGGCGGCTGACCGTGTTTGGCGGCGTACTCCTCCTCCAACTGGTCGGCGCGGTACCGCTTGTGGCATGACTGGCATTCGGTGAGTGGGTCCACGAACTCCGCGACATGGCCGGAGGCGACCCATACCTCGCGCGCCAGCACCACGGACGAGTCCAGGCCCACTACGTCATCACGGCACTGCACCATCGCACGCCACCATTGGCGGCGGATGTTCTCTTTCAGCTCAACGCCCAAAGGGCCGTAGTCCCATGCGGAGCGGGTTCCTCCGTAGATCTCGCTTGAGGGATAAACGAATCCACGGCGCTTGCACAGGTTGACGATTGTGTCGAGACGGTCGGTGGGCACAGTTTCTCCATCCGGCTGGCGGTCGGTGGGGGTAGTGGCGTCCAAAACGCCACGATACGCGTACCAGGAACAACGCCGGAGTCGGGAAGTCGTTACCGTCGGTACCGTCCTCACCGGCCCCGGTTCGGAATCAGGCTACCCTCCCCCGATAAGGAGCCTTGACACCGGCCGTACCGGCCCGTCCCACGGCTGTACCAGCTCCGGTCATTCACCGCGCCGACTGACGGATCCGCTCGACAGGCGCCCCTGGTCATCACAGGCTCAGCAGACACGCCAATCTACGCCGTTTTCGGTCGCCTCCGCGACCGGGTAGAAGACCTCCATTTCGGTGGATCCGTCGGCGAACTCTAAATCCACCGGCACGGCGTACCTGGTCCTCCTCACCTCCACGTCGTAGATCCGGAAAGCCACCAGGTCCCCCTGGCTGGTCAGGTCCGTCTCGAACTCCTCTCGGGTGAGCAGGCGCCGCCGCTGCTCGCAGAGCAGGTTGTACGCCGTTTCATAGTCCTCATCTCGCCACGCTTGGAGGTAGTCGGTGACGACCGCGCGAGACCGACCGTTGGCCTCCTCTTGAAGGGCGTCCGATAACCAGTATCCCCCCAAAATACCGCCGATTGTACATATCAGCAGCAAAACACCACCAACCGCCAAGCTGATCACCAATGGGCCGAATCGCTTCTCCACCGGGGGCCCGACGAAGGGTGGAATCACCCCAGGACCGGGTGGTGGCGAAGGCGGCGCCTGGTGCGGCATGTGGTGCGGCACGCCTGGAGCCGCCCCCATCGGGGACGCTCCCCCCGGAGTCGGTCCCATGACAGGCCCCATGGGAGACGCCCCTGGCGGGGGTAGTGGTGCCGCAGACGACCCCATCGGGGGCGGCGCCCCTTGCGGGAATGGGGATGACGCCGCAGGTGCAGCTCCCGGGGGCGCCACCGTAGGGGACGGGTGTCCGCCTTCCTCGGATCCAGCTCCGGGTCCGGTCGGTGGAGGCGTGAGGGCACCCGGGTCAGTCACGGGGCGGTTCTCCGATCCGGGTGGTGTCGGCATCAACGGCGCGGTCACTGTCGGATATCACGACTCCTGTTTCGTCCCAGGCGGTGAGAATCTCAAAGGCGCTCGGTTCATCAACCGCCTCGGCCAGCAAGGGCGTGGCGTACAGCCTCACGTCGAAATCACCCAAAGCGCGTCGGTACGCTCCGACCGACTCCCACTCGGTGACCAGGCACCAGGAGTCAGGCTCGTCGACAGAGCGGCCTAGACGGGCCCGGATGAACCCCGGCCGCGCCGCGAGCGTGTTCACCGCCGCCCGCGCTTTCTCCATGAAGGCGTCACTCGCGTCCCGTGCGACCGTGAACCGGTTGACCACGAGCATCGCGCGCCTCCCACTCGCCAGTCCGCTCAGCCGACACAGCCACGTGAACTCATCGGCGGATTACCAGTGTCGTACTGAACACTACTCATCACTTTCCACCGTGACCGCCATCACCTCCCCCATTCGGGGATAGAACGTATTGCGACATGTCGACATAGATATATCCCATACACCGCTTTTTAACTGTTACGCACCGCACGCCAAATCGGAATTTTCCACACTTAACATCGGATTTTCTCGAGGAAAGGCGCTCGGAGCGGCGACCTATGCGCTTTTGACAATCATTATCGTTTACACGGACAGTGGAGTGCATGACAAAGCGAGCCCTCGTCACGTCTGCCGCTGCGCTACTCATAGCTACGACCGTGACGGCCTGTTCCTCAGCGGCTGGAGGAAGCGATGACGACACGCTGACCATCGTCGCCTCGTTTTACCCACTGCAGTTCGTCACTGAACAGATCGTCGGTGACCGAGCCGAGGTGACCTCGCTTGTCGATCCTGGAGTGGAGCCCCATGACGTGGAGCTGTCCGCCAGCCAAGTCGCCGCCATCGTCGACGCTGACCTGGTTGTGTACCTGCACGGTTTCCAGCCCGCGGTGGACCAGGCGGTTGAGCAGCGGGAAGACTCAGGCGCCATTTTCGACGTCGCCGAGGTGGAGCCATTACTGGATGCCTCCGCCGAGGAGGAGCACGGTAGTGCGGGGGAAGAGGCACATGAGGAAGAGGCGCATGAGCACGGTGCGACGGACCCGCACGTGTGGCTAGACCCGCTCCGTTACGCCAACATCGCTGACGCGGTGGCCGAGCACTTGCAGGAGATCGACCAAGAGCACGCCGAGGAGTACGCGGACAACGCGGCCCAGCTCCGTACCGAGTTAGAGGCCCTCGACGCCGAGTACACCGACGGTCTGGCCACCTGCGAGCGGCGGGAAATCTTCGTCAGTCACGCTGCGTTCGGCTACCTGACGACCCGCTACGACTTAGAGCAGATCGCCCTCTCTGGTCTGTCTCCTGATCAGGAACCAACCCCGCAGCGCCTGGCCGAAGTCGCTGCCTTGGCCGAGGAACACGGCGCCACCGTGATTTTCTTCGAGACGCTGGTCAGCCCCGAGATCGCGCAGACTCTCGCCGAAGAGATCGGTGCTCGGGTCGAGGTGTTGGATCCGATCGAAGGCCTCAACCCCGACTCAGCTGACCAAAGCTCCACGGAGGCGCCGGACTACTTTTCGGTGATGCGAAGCAATCTCTCAGCCCTCCGTGATGCCCTGGGCTGTGCCTGACTGAATTGAGATGCCCATGAATGAAACCAGGATGGCCGACAACGAAGATCACGACCCCGCCGCCGTGGTGGAGCTCCACGATGGTGTGGTCAACTACGCAGGTCGTCGTGCCCTGAACGGGGTGACCCTCCGGGTCACTCGTGGCCAAACAATGGCGATCCTGGGTGCTAACGGCTCCGGCAAGTCGACCCTGGTCCGCGCGGTGTTAGGGCTGGTCCCTCTGACGCGGGGCCACGTTCACCTCTTCGGTATTCCGTTACGCCGGTTCCGGGACTGGAAGAGGATCGGCTATGTCCCCCAGCGATTGGGAGCCGGCTCGGGTGTCCCAGCGACGGTCCGCGAAGTCGTCGCCTCCGGGCGTCTGGCACGTCGTGGGTTATTCCGCCCCGTCACCGGCGCTGACCGACGCGCTGTGGAGCGGGCACTGGCTGCGGTGGGCCTCACCGACCGTGCCCGCGACCCAGTCGCCACCTTGTCAGGTGGTCAGCAGCAGCGCACCCTGATCGCCCGAGCCCTCGCGGGAGAACCGGAGCTCCTGATCCTTGACGAGCCCACCGCAGGGGTGGATGCGGTCAGCCAAGAAGCTCTCGCCGCGACGCTGCGGCAGTTCACCGCCGACGGCGGCACCGTCCTGCTTGTGGCCCACGAGTTGGGCCCCCTGGCCTCCCAAATCGACCGCGCCATCGTGTTGGCACACGGCACGGTCGTCCACGACGGTGCGGTACCGGTGCTGGCCTCTAACGATGCCTACCTCCACCCCCATATCCACGCGGACAGATCGCTGTGGGGAACATCATGAGCCTGTTTGAGTACGACTTTTTACGTAATGCCTTCCTAGGCGCGCTCTTGGTTGGCCTGTTGGCGCCCAGCGTCGGCGTCTACCTGGTTCAGCGTCGTCTGTCGCTAATCGGGGACGGTATCGGCCATGTCGCGTTGACCGGGGTGGCGGTTGGTTTCCTCCTGAACTCCTCGCCTGTCCTCACCGCCATGGTGGTGGCGGCCTTAGGCGCCATCGTCGTGGAGGTGCTGCGCGAGTACGGCCGCATGAGCGGGGATATCGCCCTGGCACTGCTGTTCTATGGCGGTATCGCCGGGGGTGTCCTGCTTATCGGGCTCGATGACGACGACAACATCCCGATGATGTCGTATCTGTTCGGCTCGCCCCTGACCACCTCCTCCCAGGATCTGATCGCGATCACGGTCCTGTCCGCGGTGGTGTTGCTGATCACCGTGGGCGGTCGCTCCTGGTTGTTCGCTATCTGCCAGGACGAGGAGTACGCCCGGGTAGCCGGGCTGCCGGTCCGTGCCTTGAATCTGCTGCTCGCGGTCACGGCCGCGGTCACGGTCACGGTGGCGATGCGGACGGTCGGTCTGCTGCTGGTCAGCGCGTTGATGGTGGTCCCGGTGGCCACCGCCCAGCAGGTCGCCCGCGGCTTTTCCAGCACCATGCTGCTCGCGATGCTGCTCGGGGTCTTCGCGAGTGGTTCGGGCATGTACGCCTCATGGCGGCTGGACGTGGCTCCTGGAGCCGCGATCGTGGTTTTCGCCCTACTTGTTTTCGTGGTGGTGGCGGCCGGCAGCTCCGTCTTCCGCAGGCTGCGTCCCGCACGACAGCTCCCCCACTCGTTCCCTGCGCGGGGAGCCACCGCTGCTCCGAAAGTCGTGGGGTCGTTGAGGGACTCCTAAGAAGCATCGCTTCAGAGATTGGAGGACATCCGCTCCGTGGAGCCATCCAGCCCGACGGTGTCGCCCCGACCACCCGAACGAGCGGCTCCGTATGGCCCTCACATCACACCCTCACTCACGCTCCGTCATTCTTGCTGGTTACGCTCTTCCAATCGACAGTTCCATATGCCTGCTCTCCCGTTCTGAGTGGGAACGTCTCAAGATCGCGGTGCTTCACGACGATCTGACCAGCGAAGGCACGCTACGGTTTTGCCATGACCGCGGGTTCGGCTTACGAGGCGTATGAGGCCGCTGGCGAATTGCTGCGCGCCCTGGCCGCGCCGCTGCGTATCGCCATCGTTACGGAGCTGAGAGCCGGGCCGCGCTGCGTTCACGAACTGGTGGATCTGCTGCAAGCACCACAACCGTTGGTCTCGCAGCATCTGCGGGTACTACGCGGCGCGGGTGTGGTACGGGGTCAACGTCGAGGTCGGGAAATCGCGTACTCATTGACCGACGACCACATCGCGCACATCGTCGCCGACGCCGTCAGTCATGCCCGGGAAGCCCCGGATACTGATCCAAACGCGGATTCACATATGGATCCCGGATCGGTCCGGCCGGCCCATCCGACCCGTCCGGTCCTGGACACCAACAGGGGAAGCAGGACAAGCGACAAAGCGGTGATGACGGGCACCCTCGCACCGTCCGGAAGCACCGCCACCGGCAAGAAGGAGCACTGAGTTGACAGCCACCAAAGGGGCTCCGGAAGGCTCACCCATGGGCCGTAGCACTCGCCAACGCAACGCGGTGATATCGCTGCTTGAGGACGTAAACGAATTCCGCAGTGCCCAGGAACTGCACGCCCTGCTGCGGGAACGCGGTGACGGGGTGGGGCTGACCACCGTGTACCGCACGTTGCAGGCGCTCGCCGACGCCGGTGAAGTGGATGTGATGCGGCCTCCGGGCGGGGAGCACCTGTACCGCCGCTGTAGTCAAGGGCACCATCATCACCTGGTGTGTCGGGTCTGCGGCCGCACGGTGGAGGTGGAGGGCCCCGCCGTGGAGCAGTGGGCCGAGCGGGTCGCGGCCGAGCACGGCTACACCGATGTCAGCCACACTGTAGAGATCTTCGGAACCTGCTCGCTGCACTGACGCCACCGCGGGTCCCGGGCCTCTCGGGGCCCGCGGCGCCGCAGGTGACAGAGAGCATGTAACAAGGAAAGAGGCGGTGCCTGCTCACTCCCTGCTTACTCGTACTGGTTACGAGGCGCGGGAATGGTCCGTATCTGCTCGACCTCCAGGAACGGAATGGCCTCGCCGTTGATCTCATCCTCGGTAATGTCCGGGCTGTAACGCCCGATCACCTCCACCCAGGAGTCCATGGCCAACCTGTCCGGGAGGTTCCCCATCAACGCCACCTTGATAGGGCGGGCGTCGGCCGCACAGCAGGTCATGATCATCCGGGCGAGATAAATCTGCCCGTCACCGCCCCGCATGATGAACCCAGACAGCTGAACCCGACGGTTCCCTAAGGACCGGTCACCTCCAAAGACCGCTCGGGTGGCGTAGTCCAGGACGGACAGTACGACCGGGTCGCCCGCTGGCAATGGCGGGAAATCCGAGGCTGCCCGCGTAGACAGCGCGCTCCCGGTTCGGGAGGCCGCGTCCGATCCTAGGGCGGGCGGCGCCACCAGCAGCAGAGCCAGCACAGGCAACAGCAACAGCCAGGACACCACTGGTTCACGGTGACTGTGGTGGTTGTGCTGAGCGGGCCGGTCATACCCGGTGCCGGGGTCGACCTGCCCCTGCTCCGGGTTCCGGTGGCCTGACCGCTCCATGTCCTGACCCCGAGACTGCTCCGGGTCCCGATGGGTGGGCTGCCCTGCCTTCCGGTGGACCAGCTCCGGCCACAATGTCGCGGCCGATACCGCGAGCAGAACCAGGCCGGATGCGATTAGGAATGGACGCAGCCCGTCCCGGACATAGCGCAGATACATATCGGTGAGGCTGATTCGCAGTACTGCTCCCCCGAGCAGAAGCAGAATCACCCCCTGAACTGCACGGTTCACAGCACCACCACTCCCACCAGGACGCTGACCAGCACCGCTACCGCGCATGTCGCCGGTGCGAACCGTGCGGCAAACCCACGCCCGAACACCCCCGCCTGCATCGCGACCAGTTTCAGGTCGACCATGGGCCCCACCACCAGGAAGGTCAAACGTGCGGTGAGGGAGAACTCTGACAGGGACGCGGCCACAAACGCGTCGGCCTCTGAGCAGATCGACAGCAGCACCGCTAATCCGGCCAAGGCGAGCACGGATAACACAGGCTGCCCAGCGAGGGCCTGGAGCCACTCCGCCGGCACCATTACGTTGATGGTCGCCGCCGCAAGCCCACCCACCACTAAAAAGCCACCGGCGTGCGTCAGGTCATGACGGCAGGAGGCCCAGAACGCCTGCCATCGGGACAGTCCATCGAGGTTGAGGCGTTGCAGTGGCTTGATCCAGTCCGCTCGTCCCCACCGCAACCAGAGCCACCCCATGATCATGGCGACGACCAGGCTCGTCACGAACCGTCCCACCACCATCCCAGGCTCAGCGGGGAACGCCACCGCCGTCGCCACCAGCACGATCGGATTAATGGCGGGGGCGGCGAGCAGAAACGCGAACGCCGCCGCCGGGGGCACGCCTCGCCGTACCAGAGCCCCCGCGATCGGGACGGAGCCACATTCGCAGCCGGGCAACACCACACCGGCCCCGCTGGCGACTGGGACCGCCAGGGCGGGTCGGCTGGGCAGGACCTGAGCGAAGAACGAGGCCGGCACGAAGACAGCGATGACCGCAGAGAGCACCACGCCGAACACCAGGAATGGCAATGCCTGTACCACGATCGACACGAAGACAGTGGTCCAGGTCTGAAGCCCGGGGGTGGCTAGCAGGGCCTCCAACCGGTCCCTGAACAGCACGACCAAGACCAGGCCGCCGGCGAGCACCTCGGTGGCGCCGACGCGCCACGGCGCAGTGTTCGCCTCCCGTTCAGAGCCGTCCCGTTGACCGTGGGGTCCACGGCGGGGATCACGTTGCCCGGTAGTCGACCGCGATTGCCTGACCTCGGGGTCTGGCCGGTGATGGGTCACGCGCCGACAATAGCCATCATTGTCCGTTCTCGTCCTCCACGCGTGTGGTGATCCGCTGTCCAGGCTTCACCACAGGAGATCGCGGTCCCGTCAGCTCTGGTGTTAGCGTCGGGGCGTCAACCAACAGGGGAGCGCAGCAGCGCTGAGAGTGCGACCGGTCGGGCAACGGAGCCACGGCCGAGGAGCAGACCCTTTGAACCTGATCTGGGTAATGCCAGCGCAGGGAGTGGGAGGTCCGTCATGTCCATCGCCCGTTGGCGGCTCGTCGACATCGTGGTCACTTCGGTGATCGCGGTCGCGTTTGGTGTCGTGTTCTGGGCTTGGGGCCAGCTGTGGAACAGCCTGGACGGCGTGTTCACGTTCTACGCGCCGGCCCAAGCCATCATGTACGGCGTGTGGCTGGTGCCGGGTGTCCTCGCGGCCCTGATCATCCGCCGCATCGGGGCGTCCCTGTACGCTGAATTCCTCGCGGCGCTTATCTCCGTTCAGCTGGGATCGGCATGGGGTTGGGTGGCCGTCATCCAGGGCGCCGCACAAGGCGCCGCCTCAGAGATCGGATTCGCTGCTTCCGGGTACCGTTCCTGGCGGACCCCCTTCGCGTTGCTATCCGCGCTCCTGGCCGGGCTCACCGCCACGCTCTTCGACGCCTTCCACTACTACCCCGAGACGAGCTGGCTCACCTACCGGATCCCCTACATCCTGATGGGGACGGCCAGTTCAGTGGCGGTCGCCGGCGTAGGCAGCGTCCTGCTGGTCCGCGCCTTGGCGCCTACCGGGGTACTTGATTCATTCCCGTCAGGCCGGGAACGGACAGCGGTCTGACCTCGGCGTCGGGATGAGCACGGTTCAGTTCCGTGGCTTCGGGTTCCGGTACGCAGGGCGTCGCGCACCCGCGGTCCGCGATCTCGATCTTCGGATTGAGCACGGCGAACGGGTCCTGCTACTAGGCCCATCGGGCGCCGGCAAAAGCACGGTGCTCGCCGCCATGGCCGGTCTGCTGTCGGAGGAATCCGGCGAGCAGACCGGCGAGGTGCTGGTGGACGGTGCCGATGCCCGACAACGCCGGGATCGGATCGGTTTCCTCTTCCAGGACCCGCAGACGCAACTGGTGATGGCCCGAGCCGGGGATGACGTGGCGTTCGGCCTGGAGAACCGGGGCGTACCCCCGCACCTCATCTGGCCGCAGGTTCAAGAGGCGCTGCGTCGGGTCGACTTCCCCTACGACCTGACACGCCCGACGGATCAGCTCTCCGGCGGCGAGCAGCAGCGGTTGGCGTTAGCCGGGGTGTTGGCGCTCCGACCATCCCTGCTGCTGGCGGACGAGCCGACCGCTTTGCTGGATCCCTCGGGCAGCGCCGTGGTCCGCGAGGCGCTTCACCGCGCCGTCGCCGATCACGACACCACGCTGGTGCTGGTGGAGCACCGCGTCGCCGACGTGCTGTCCTTGATCAACCGGGTCGTCGTCCTGGCGGCCGGTGGTGGGGTCGCGGCGGACGGCTCCCCCGAGAGGGTATTCCGTACGTACGGGGAGGAGCTGGCGGCCTCCGGGGTCTGGGTTCCGGGGTACACCCCGCCCCGTGTGGAGCGTCCCGACGGTGGCTCCGGTGCACCGTTGCTGACCGCGACCGGATTGGGGTACCGCCATCCCGGCGCCTCCCAACCAGTTTTGTCCGATGTGGACATCGAGGTACGCGCAGGCGAGGTACTCGCCATCACCGGGGAGAACGGCTCAGGGAAATCCACCTTGGCTCTCCTCCTCGGAGGCCTGCTGCGCCCGTCCACTGGGGTGCTGCACGCCGGTCCAGCACTCATCGCGGGGCACTCCCGGCTCGCGCGTACCCCGCCCCACCGGTGGCGTGCGGTGGATCTGACGAGCCGGATCGGCTCGGTGTTTCAGAATCCAGAGCACCAGTTCGTCACGGCCACCGTCGAGGACGAACTGGCCCTGGGGCCCCGTCGCCTGAAACTCCCCGCCGCCGTCGTCTCTCAACGGGTCACCGAGCTGTTGGAGCGGCTCCGGTTGACACCGCTGGCCCGGGCCAACCCCTACACGCTCTCCGGAGGCGAACAGCGACGCCTGTCGGTCGCCACCGCCCTGGCCACCGCGCCCCGTGTGCTGGTGCTCGATGAACCCACCTTCGGGCAGGACCTGAAAACCTGGACCGAACTGGTCCTGCTGTGCCACCGGTTACGGAGCGAGGGAACGGGTTTGGTCGTCGTCACCCACGACCGTCCGTTCGCCGACGCGCTGGCCGACCGTGCGGTCTCCCTGCACCGGAGACAGCCGCAGGTCGACACCACCGTGGTGAAGGAGCGGCCGTGAGAGTCACCCAGCCGGTCGCCGACCCGCAGGCCCCGCTGGCGCGCCGTAATCCTCTGGCGAAACTCGCGGCTGCGTTCGTGCTGTCGTTCCCGTTGCTGGCAACCCTGGACCCGCTCACCCCGAGCATCTACCTGGCGGTCGAGCTGGCGGTTGTCCCCTTCACAGGGGTACGCTGGCGCGCCCTGGCCCGGGTGATGTGGCCACTGTGGCTGGCCGCCGCCGGGGTCCTCTTCGCGCAACTGGTGTTTGCGGCCGAACGCACCGGAAGAGTTGTGGCTTCCCTCGGCCCGTTCGAGATTCACAGTGACCCGTTGACCGCCGGGATCGGTCTGGCGATCCGGATCTTCGCCGTGGCGCTGCCCAACCTGCTGGCGTTCGCCACCACCGATCCCACCGACCTGGCCGATGCCCTGGTGCGGTACCTGAAGGTGCCGGCCAGGTTCGCGATCGGCGCCCTGGCGGCCCTCCGGCTTCTCCCGCTGCTGGTCGCCGAATGGGACAGCCTGGGCATGGCTCGTCGGGCCCGGGGGATCGACGCTGGTTTCAACCCCATCGCACGGTTGAAGCTGTTCGGCTCCACCTTGTTCGCGCTCCTGGTCGGCGCGATCCGGCGCGGCACCCGCCTGGCCACCGCCATGGAAGCCCGCGGCTTCGACAGTGGAACCCCCCGCACCATGGCTCGGTCCCAGCACTTCGGCCTCGCCGACTGGGTTCTGATCCTCGCGGCCGTGGCTCTGGCAGCCGGCGGCCTCGCCTTGAGCGTCACACTCGGCCTTTTCCGCCCTGTGATCAGCTGACGGGTACGCGGCGCGGACAGGACCGTTCGCGGCCGCGTACCCCTTGATCCACCACAGACTGAGGCGGAATCAGACCGATGATTCCGACGCCGGGGCGGGAGGGACCGGGTTGGGGATCGCCCCGCCGTAACGACGTTCACGCTTGGCGAAGATCTCGCAAGCGTGCCACAGGTGACGGCGATCAAAATCAGGCCAAAGCGTGTCGATGAAAACCATCTCTGCGTAGGCCGACTGCCACAGCAGGAAGTTCGAGACACGCTGCTCTCCAGAGGACCGGATGAACAGGTCCACATCTGGGATGTCGGGGTGGTACAGGTAGCGCGCCACCGTCCGCTCCGTAATCCGGTCCGGGCTCAGACGACCGGCGGCTACCTCACGTGCGATCGCCGTCGCTGCATCGGTGAGCTCGGCCCGACCGCCGTAGTTGACACAGAACTGGAGGGTCAGCACGTCGTTGTCGCGGGTCAGCCGCTCCGCCTCTTCCAGTTCGCGGATGACCCCCTTCCACAGCCGCCGGGCGCGTCCTGCCCAACGCACCCGCACCCCAATGGCGTGCAGCTCATCGCGACGCCGGCGGATCACATCACGGTTGAACCCCATCAGCCAACGCACCTCGTCGGGGGACCGCCGCCAGTTCTCGGTGGAGAAGGCGTAGGCCGACAGGTACTTGATGCCGAGTTCGACCGCGCCGTGGATGACATCGTTCAGGGCGGCCTCTCCCGCTTCGTGCCCCTTCGTCCGGGGCAGCCCACGGGCCTTGGCCCACCGCCCGTTGCCATCCATGATGATCGCCACGTGTCGGGGGATCAGGTGGGACGGGATGTTCGGTGGTTTGGCACCGGACGGATGCGGTGTCGGAGGTAGTACGGGTCGGGTACGGCTTGTTTTCACGCCTGCTCCATGGCTCGGTCAACCAGCGGGAGTGAGCGTAGCTCCCGCTCCAGATGCCATTGCAGGTGCGCCGCCACCAATCCGCTGACCTCCCGCCGCGTTGAGGTCTCGCTGGCGTCGGCGGCTTTCCAGTCACCGTTAGTGAGAGCGATCATCAGCTCCAGCGACGCCGGTGACGGTCGAGCCGAACCGGCGGGACGGCAGTGCGGGCACACGCATCCCCCTGCGGGGACAGAGAAGGCTCCGTACCGGCCTGGTTCACCGCACACCGCGCATTCGGTCAACGCTGGGGCCCATCCCGCGCTCCCCATCGCCCGCAGCAGGTACGCGTCAAGAATCAGCCCAGGCGTGTGCTCGCCAGCCGCGAGTGCCCGCAGCGCCCCGAGGGTGAGCTGGAACAGCGTCTGAGCGGGTTCATGCTCGATCGGGGTCAGCCGCTCAGCAGTCTCGGCGATCGCACTGGCGGCGGTGTAACGCCCGTAGTGTCCGGTGATCCGCCCGCCATACAGCCTGATGCTCTCCGCCTGGCTGATGGAGTGCAACGAACGCCCCTCAACCAGCTGGAGATCCACGTGCCCGAACGGCTCTAACCGGGCGCCGAACTTGCTGCTGGTACGACGTACTCCCCGGGCAACCGCGCGGACCCGCCCGTGTCGTCGGGTCAGTAACGTGACGATACGGTCAGCTTCACCCAGTTTTTGGTTACGGAGCACCACCGCGTCGTCACGGTAGAGGCGGTTCCGGAAAGCCGGCACGTCAGCTATTGAACATCATTTGAACATCATCGGCAGCGGGGTCGGCAGCACATCGGCTGAGCGGCAAAATGACCCAGACAGTGGGGGAGGAAGCCGATGCCCGACGCGTACGATGTGGCGCCGCTGATCCCGGGATACCGGGATTTACACCTGCTCAGCCGGGGTTCCACCGCTGAGGTTTACCGCGCTGTCCAAGAACGGCTCAACCGACTGGTCGCCATTAAAGTGCTCCGTCTGGATGATCTGACCACGATCGACCAGGTTGAGCATGAGCTCGCCACAGCGGTACGGCTATCCCAGCATCCCCACATCGTCAGCATCATCGATACCGGTTTCGTGGCCGGCCGTCCGTACCTAGTCATGGAATTCTGCGAGGAGGGCTCCTACGCCCAGATCCTCGCCCGACGCGGCCCGTTGTCGGTGCCTGAGGCCATGGATGTCGCCATTAAGGTCGCCGACGCACTCCAGGCCGCCCACTCCATCGGCTTCATTCACCGGGACGTCAAACCGGCGAACATCCTGCGGTCCCGCTTCGGGCCCGCGTTAACCGACTTTGGGATTGCTCGGCGCCCCGCGGAGCTGAGCGGCACGGTCACCCTGAACAAGCTGACCCCTTACCACGCCGCTCCCGAAGCGCTTCGTCGGGAACCACAGTCAGCGGCGTCGGATGTCTACAGCCTCGGTTCCACCCTCTGGAACCTGCTCGCTGGTTACCCGCCATTCGCCTCTCCGGGTGAACAGGAACCTGATCCGTTCGAATACCGGGAGAAGGTCCTGACCCGGACCGCTCCGTTGATCCCGCGCCCGGACGTCCCGGTGTGGCTCCAGTCCGAAATCTCTCGCGCGATGGCTAAAACGCCGGAGTCCCGGCACCCCAGCGCTGCGGCGTTCGCCGAAGCGCTGCGACGCGGGTGGGCGCAATGGACCGGTCAACCCTGGACCTCACCCACCGCGTACCCGCCTCTGGAGCCGACCGCCCCGCCGGACGGAGCCGGCGGCCAAGGAGCCGGCCGTCAGGAGCCACAAGGTCAAGGACCGCATCCCGACGCGCCGGCTTCGCAGGAAGCACCGAGCGGTGGCGCAGGCACGGCACCTCCAGCCCCGTCCCCCGGTCCGACTGCTCCGCCCCCATGGCCGCCGCTACCCGCCCCGGCCTCTCCGGCCCTCTCTGGAGTCCCTGGCCCGGTCACAGGACCCGCTGAGCCGCCGCCCCCGGAATCCCCTTGGGCGTCCCCGACCTCTAGGCCGATTGCCGAATCTCTTGCGGTCTCAACCCCGGCCTCCCCTCTTGCCTCCTCAACGCCCTCCACCGCCGCTCCATCGGCCCCACCGTCGGCGCCTTCTCCCGGACCTCTCTCAACACCGGTGCCCGGCCCGGTCGAGCCCGACACGTCGACTCCGCGTCCGGCGTCACCGGCTCCGTTATCGATGGCGTCGCCCCCGCGTGAGCGAACGACCGGTCACCAGGATGAGCTGGAGCGGGTTCCACTCGGCGAAAGCGACGAACGGCCCCGTCGCGTCACCCTGTGGCCTTTCCTCGTGGCGGCTATCACCGGGGTGATCCTCGCCATCGCGGTCCTCGTCGTTTTTCGTTTTCCCTTCCTGGGGGATCCGGGAGGCAACGGGGACGACGAAGCCGCCCCCTCCCCCACCGCTTCCGTTGAGGTGGGGCCAGGCCCGGAGCCAGGGCTCAGCGTCGATCCCGAAGCCAATCCGCAGGCCAGTGTCAATCCCGCTGTGGCCCCCAGCGACGTGCAACTGGAGGACCACACCACCTCCGTCACGCTGTCGTGGACCGACAACAGTGACGGCCGCGGGATCTACTACATCGTCGGCGCCCCCGAAGGCAGCGACCCCAGAGTCATGACCGAGGCCGCCCCCGGAATCACTCAGGTCACCCTGGAGGCCCTCAATCCGACCGTAAACTACTGCTTCACCGTCGTGGTCATCATCAGCGTCGACGAGGTGGCATTCTCCGAGCAAACCTGCACCGACCGCTGATCCACCGGTGCAGCGGCCTCATTCCGGCCTGACACATTGCGGGGCGCCGGGTTCACCGGCGCCCCGCAACGGTGAGGGCAGTCATCAACGCCAGAAGAGAGGACGGGGGTCGAACCACCACCACCAACGCCGAAGCAACCGTTGCTGACGACGCAGCGCGGCGATGTACCCACGTGCGTTTGCGACCACCCGCTGGGCGTCCTCCTCACTGACCACCGCTTCCTCAGCGAACGTGACCGCGTTGACGTGAACGGCCAGCGGGGTCAGATCGGGTAAGGCTGCTCCCCCACGCCCTGCCTCCGCCGCGAAGGTGACCAGCTCCTGCACCGTCAGCGTCGGCGCGGGCCTGCGTCCGGCCAGACGGAGCGCGTAACCAATCTCCCGCCACGCGGCGATCACCCGGGTGGCGGCGTTCCCCTGTGACAGGTGACGACGGATCCGCATCAGCCTCAGCCCGGGGATCAGCAACACACATATCACCAGCAGCAACGTCGCGGACAAGCCGGCGATCTGCTGGGGAGACAGCGCACCGTTGTCCCCATCGTCGGTGAGGGCCTGCTGGTGCGGATCCTCCGGGTCCGGTGGTGGGGGTTCCAACTGATCGGGGTCGTCCTGCATCTGCTCTTCCGCTTCCGGCGTGTCCTCCTCCGGAGGAGGCGCCTCCCCGTCCGGCAACGGGGTGGGGTCAAAGGGGATCCATCCCTGCCCGACCAGGTACACCTCGGCCCAGGCGAAGGCGTCTCCGGACGTCACCAGGTACCGGCCGGGTTCGTACTCGGTTCCAGCGTGAAACCCGACCACGACCCGTGTCGGAAGCCCAAGCGCCCGCCCCAGCAATGCGAATGCGGCGGCGAACTGCTCTGAGGTGCCTCGTCCTCCCCCTTCACCCTGCGGTGTGGTGAGGAAGTGGAGGAGATTGGCGTACCCGTGTCCACTGGGTGCCTGCGGGGAGAAGGTGTACTGCTCCCGCAGGAACTGCTCCAGCCGCCGCGCCTTCTGGTAGGGCGTACCGGTTCCCGCGGCCTGAACAGCGAGTGTCACCAGCTCTGGTGGCAGCTCCGGTGCCTGGGTGTAGATGGCGAACTCGTCGCCGAACGGTACGGCGGCCCCGACGGCGTACGCCGCATCCCGGACCGGCACCTCAGAGATGACCGTGTAAGTCAGCCCGTCGTGGAGCCCGTCTGGGGTGGCGAGCATGCCCGTGGCGACGTCGAAAGCGACGCGCACGCCGCGTACCTGGCGGGGAATGGCGGCTGCCGGCAACCATGGTCCGGGCAGCCCTCTGATGGTGATCTGTTGGGTGACCTGTCGACTGTCGGACGGCTCGGGCTCCACCGTAGGCAGAACGGTCCCGGCGGCCCGGAACTGGTCATCCGGCAGCCAGGTGATGCCGTCGAAGCGCCCCATCGCCACCCAGGCCAACCGCACTGGCCGGTCGGTGGTGACCTCCAGCAGGGGTGTGGTGGTCTCGGTGGCCCACAGCGCCAACATGCCCAGGGGGTTGAGCGCGTCATAGTGCTGTTCGGGCGGCACGAAGAGGGTACGCGGGTCGAATGGCTGTCGCCGGTACAGCTCCACCGCGGCCGGACCACCGATCATGACCGACATCGCGAGGACGGCCAAGGCCACCGCGGCGGCGATGCCGCGCCTGATGCCTTCGCCGCGGCCCTGCGCTCCAATCCCTGGCGCCACAGGGAGGGATAGAGAAGACAGCGCGGGCGCCACCGTAAACGGCCCGGTGGTGTCGCGGGTGACAGCCAGGTGCACACCAACGGCCACCACGAATCCCACGATGAGGCCATAGGCGGGTTCGGCGTTCGGGCCGACGAAAACCAACGCCACCGCCAGCAGCACGACCGGTGGGCACAGAGCCGCGAGCGGCCGATGGATTAGGGCGACGGTGACAGCCCCGGTCAGCCAGGTAACAGCTACCGGCAAGACCACCGTGGCCGGGGTGACCTCGGTCGGGACGGCGCTGGTCATCAGGTGGGCGCCCGAGTTGATGAGGGCATCCCGCAGCACAGTACCCACCGGCCCGGTCTCCGGGTCACGGAGCGCAGCCACCGCTCCGGTAAGGCCGGCGGCCAGCCCGGTAAGGGAGCCCACGATGGCCAACGGCGTCGCGGCCCGCAGCCATCGGAATAAGCCGGTGAGCAGGACGGAACCGAACGCGGCCCCCACCACGAGGACCGCCATGTGCCACCCGATGTAGATCCGGGCCGCGATCAGGCCCGCAATGGCGGTGGCGACCGTCAACGCTAATCCAGACAGCGCCGTCACCACCGCGCGCCGCACCGCTCCGTTCTCCGTGATTCGCGCCGTCACCAGTGCGTCACCCCGTCCCAGCGCAGGGCGAACTCCGCTGCCGTCGGTGCCGAGATCGTGATCACGCCCGGCAGCCCGGCCAAGCCTTGAGGCAGCTCTCCGAGGATCCCCACCACGACCGTGGGGTAGGCGTCTCGAAGCAGTCCAACCGGCTCCAAATCGGTGGCGTCCGTGGAGCCGGTCAACAGCACCAATGTGTCACCCCGATGCCGACCACGGAGGATCCGCACCGCCGGCCGCAGTGACTCTTGCGCCATCGGTTGCGCCTCGGCCAGGAGGTCAAGGTAGGGGGTGGCTCCCGCCCCATCCGGACCGATCCCTGACCACCCCGGACGCGCGACGACGGAGCGCCCTGACACCAGATGCAGTTCGACATGCAACTCGGCACGAAGCGCCGCGTGGATCACCGAGGCGGCGGCGTCGGCGACCTCCTCCAACCGGGCTCCGTCAGGACCGGCGGCGTTGGCGCGGTCGTCGACTAAAAGCACCAGTCGAGGCAGGCTGGTGTCCACGTGCTCGCGCACCATCAACTGTCCGACGTGGGCAGAGGTACGCCAGTGCACATGTCGGAGATCGTCACCGGGGACGTACTCGCGCAGTGCGTGGAAGGTGATCGAACCGTACTGCACCGCATCGACCGCGCCGTCCAGGGAGCGGGAGGCTCCTACCGGGACCGAACGAATCGGGTAGCTGCGGGGATGCACCCACAACCGCATGGACGTCCCGTAACGCCGGCTCGCACGGACCAGGCCGAACGGGTCCTGTCGCGCCACCAGCAACGGTCCGACCTCCACCACGCCCCGTCGCGCGGTAGGAAGCGGGTACTCCAGGTGGGTAGCCGCCCCGGCCCGGAGTCGAATCGGCGGTACCGGAACCGGTTGGCCATTGCTGACCATGTCCACACCCACCAGAGACTGGCTCCGCCAGCGCGCAGTGGAGCGTACGTCTAAATAGGCCAAACACGGCTGACCCCGCTCCACCCGCTCCGGTGAGATGGTGCGCTGCACCGCCAGGCGTGGCCGCCATCCCGCAAACCCCAGGGCCCCGACGAACCCGGCCACCGCGGCGAGGCCGAGCACGACGAGTTCGGCGTACCCGAATCCGAAACCCAGCCCGGTCAGCAGCAGGCCAGCACCTAGCACAATGACGCCACGGCGGGTGGGCACGTCAGGCTCCGGTCGTGGCGGGCTGCGGCACCGGCACCTGGGCGAGCACAGCGGTCACCACCGCCTCGCCGGTCACCCCCCGCAGTTGCGCGTCAGGAGTGAGAACCAGACGGTGCGCAATGACCGGCTGCGCGAGAGTCTTCAGGTCCTCCGGCAGCACGTAGGTCCGACCCGCCGCCAAGGCGTACGCCTGCGCGGCGCGGGTCAGTGCGATGGCGCCTCGGGGTGACAACCCAAGGCGAACGTCGCTGTGTTCCCGGGTGGCATTGGCCAGCTGAACCACATACTGGTACGCCACGTCGTGGACGTACACCCGCCGTGCCAGAGCGCTCAACTGCGCGATGGTGCCCGTGTCACTGACCGGTGCCAGATCCTCGGGGGAACGGCGAGCCGCTCCACCGCGCAGCACCTCGACCTCCACCGCCTCCTCGGGGTAGCCGATGGACAGACGCATCAGGAAACGGTCGAGTTGCGCCTCGGGCAGTCGGTAGGTGCCGTCCATCTCCACCGGGTTCTGCGTGGCGACCACCAAGAACGGGCGGGGCACCTGATGCCGGACCCCATCGATGGTGACGTGCCGCTCCTCCATGACCTCCAACAACGCAGACTGGGTTTTAGGGGAGGCCCGGTTGATCTCGTCGGCGATCACCACATTGGCGAAGACTGGTCCTTTGTGGAATTCGAACTCCCGGGTGGCCTGGTTGAAGATCGTCACTCCGGTGACGTCGCTAGGCAGCAGGTCCGGGGTGAACTGGATCCTGCGCCACTGGCCCCGCACGCTGCTCGCGATCGCGCGGGCCAGCGTGGTTTTACCGACCCCGGGAACGTCCTCCAGCAGGATGTGCCCTTCACAGAACAACGCGGTGAGCGCCAGCCGGATCACCTCGGGCTTGCCGAGCACCACCTGTCCGATGTTGGCCGCCAAGCGGTTGAAGGTCTCGGTGTAGATGGCTATCTCTCGACCGTCCGGTGGTGGGAGCGGGTGGGGGTGTGTCACGTGTGCTCCTCTTCAGGGTTAGGGACCGGGGTCCGGCGGTGATGGAGGCGAGCCAACCGAGGTTGACAGGTCAACGGGTGTGACACGTCAACCTGGCCGGCCGGGCTTTGCCCGCCGTGACCGGTGGGCCTTGTTTGTCGGGGCCGGCGGGCTTGCCTGGGACGCCCGCCGGCTTTTGTCACGCGTCACAGAGCGGTAAGGGATCAAGGTCTCCTGGCAGGTCCGTCCAGGCCCACGGGATGTACGCCCCGTCACCGATGTCCACCCACCACGCGCTCGATCGGTTGTTGTTGTACCGGTCGGCGTAGATGTGCTCACCCTCGATCTGGCAGAACGCCGTGATCATGGTGCCGTTAGGCAGCACAGTGAGCTCCGTATTCTCTATCTGGTACGGCTGCGGGTACACACCCACACCCTCCGTGCAGTACTCGACGCCGTCGTTGTCGTTGTCGACGCAGCGCACCTGCCCTGTCATGGTCACGGGGGTGTAGGGGGATACGTCGACCTCGGCTGGCTGACTGTCTCCGACCACATTGGCGGCCACGACCTGGATCGTGGTGATGGTGTCGGTCGCCGTGAATGTCACGCTGAGCTCATCAGGCCCGGTCTCCGCCAATGTGGTTCCGGCCGGGGTTCCGATCCAGTAGTGGGTAAGCGGGGAGCCACCATCGCTCGCTGGCGGATCCCAGGAAACCTCATAGGTGTTGGCTGACACCTGCTCCGCCCAGACGTTACGCGGGGGCGAGGGAGCGGTGGCCTGCTGAATGTCCCCCCAGCCCGGCTGGCTTTCGCCGATCGCGTTGATGGCCACGACCTGAACCCGTGTGAGCGTCTGGTTCGAGGTGATCTGCGCAGTGGTTGTCTGACCGTCCACGCTCGCCAGCTGGTTACCCTGCTCGTCCCGGACCACATAGTCCGTCACCGGGCTGCCGTTGTCATTGGCGGCGTCCCAACTGATCTCATAGGTCGTCGCCGATGCCTGGAATCCCTGGACATTGCCGGGAGCATCGGGCCGGGCCGCGGCCGTGACCGGATCGCTGGGTGGACTGACCGGCCCTCCCTGCCCTGAGGCGTTGCGGGCTTGGACGGTGAAGGTGTACGTCTGCCCCAGCTCCAGACCGCTGATAGGCACCGGGGAGACAGCCGCCGTGACCGGTGTGCCGTATGGAGCACCGTCCAGCAGTGTGGTCACCACGTAACTGTCGCCTCCGGAGACCTCGGTCCAGCTGACCTCCACACTGCCGTCTGGCAGCGGCTCGGCGGTGGGCTTCCCCACCTGGGCGGGGACGTCATCTCCTGGCGTAACGGTCTCAGACATAGCCGGCGGGCTGTCCCCGTAACGGTTGGTGGCCACCACCGTGAACATGTAGGGCCGCCCATTCTCCAGATCAGTGATCTCCAACGACAGGACAGTGCCGTCGACCTGTCGGGAGCCTCCATCCCAGGTGATGGTGTAGCGCTGAATCTCCGCTCCGTTGGGAGCCGCGGCGCCCCAGGTCAGCTGCACCATGCGGTCACCGGCCACCGCCGTCACGGGTACCGGTGGTCCAGGGGGACCGGTCCGCTCCTGGTTTGACGCGTTGTCCTGATCGTTACGGTTGTCTTCAGGCGTATCCACCGGACGCGGCGCCGGCGCCACATAGCCGGCCGGACCGTTCTCGCCGCCCGGCACGTTGTTCTGATACTTGTCAATCCGCCGACTGACGTGCTCTTCGTCGATGACCTCGGCGACGTTGGTCTGCGGGCTGTTGATGAACAGGTGGTTCTCACGAACCTCCAGCTCCAGATCGCCCTCGGCGCCTTCCAGCTCCAACACACTCACCTGTTCACCGGTGGGGTTGAAGACCAAGACGTCCGTACGCGCAAGGTCGGGGACATAGATCCTGCCGTGGAAAGGCACTGCGACGCCGGCCTGTACTCCGGAGGGCAGCCGGAACCGCACCGGTTCTCTGTCCCTGGTCAGATCGATAGCGATCACCGCTCCGGCTTCCGGCAGGGTCACCGCTACCAGGTCCCCAACCGTCCGGTCCGGAAGCACCGCCCCGTCCAGTCCACCGGGGACCTCCAGTGTGGTGACCTCATCCCTGATCACGCTCACCCGTTCCCCGGTGCGATCCACCACCACAGCGCCGTGGTCAAGCACGGTGAGCTCCAGATCGGTATCCGGATCGGCCACCGCGTACGTCCGCACTATCCGCCCGGATTCAGGAGTGATCGAGATCTGGGTGACGGTGCCCTCCCGGGGCACCCCGACCCAGAGCGTCCCGTCGTCGTCGAACGCTCCTCCAACCAGGGGTGGGGTAGCTCTCACGTCCACCCCGGTGGAGCGCAACGTCACCGGGTCGATCCCGCGTACCCGTCCGTTGGTGCGGTCAATGATCGCCGCAACGTCATCGTGCAGCACCACCACGATGTCCGCGTTCCGGTCAACCGTGATGGTGCCTGTGAAGCCCATCCTGGTTAGGTCGACCGAGGTCAGACGCCCGGTCTCCAGGTCATGCAGAATCAGAAACCGGTCGTTTTGAGTCACCCGGACCCGGTGTCCTCGGGAGTCGACGACCGGCTGTGTCATATCGACTCGTCCGGAGTGAGAGTTCACCCGGGAGGCGCTACCGGGTTCGACGCTCCATAGCCAATGGGCACCATCCGCCACATCTACGGTGTTGGTAAACACCCCGGCGCCCAACAAGGTGGCGGCCATGGCGCCAGCCAAAGTAAGGACGATACCTATAGAGATAAATCCGCCGGAGCGGCGCGAATTCTTCTGCTTCTGACTATTTTCCGCGCGCTCCCGCATCGCCCACCCTCTCCGTGGCTTACGCTATCCGGCGCTGTCGCGCGCCATGATACGAGGCCGTCAATACCACGGGAACTACACCAAAGGTCAATACGGTGAGGCCAACTACCGTTACGTAGCGCTATCAACAATTCGGTGACCCACTGTTAAACACTCGCGAACCCGAAGGTGCCCACACGAGAGCAGGCCGCATTTTCTGAGTGATTCCATCCTCTGGAGCACTCCCCAAGGTTTTGGCTCATAACCAGCGAGTGCTCCGAAGACCACCGTCAATAAGACCCATGGCACACATCCAGGCTCACCTGTGTTTCTTACCCTGGGTGACCCGCCGCCTCCTTACAGGACGTCAAAAGCCTCACGAAACGGATCGTGACCTAACGGATATGACGGGAATGCTCCGCCGAGCAAATCCATAGCGGGGTCACCCGCACCGGCCTCGCTCCGGGCGTACCACTCGGGAGGGTGTTGCCTGGCCGCGTACTGCTCTGAGTCGTCCACAGGGTGGTAACCGATCGCCGCGCCACCGGCGTATGAACACCACCGGCGGGTGTTGCGGCTCATGCCCCACACCAGCCGGAATCCAGGGGACGGAGCCGTCAGGCAAGCTTCGATCAGTCGGGCGCAGTCATCAAGGGATAGCCACACCGGCAGGTTGATCTCACCAGGCGGCTCCGGGAAGCAGGCGCCGATTCGAAGGCAGATCACGTCCATGCCGAACCGGTCCGCGTACAACCGCCCCAACGCCTCGACCGCTGCTTTGCTCCAGCCGTACCACGTGTCCGGCCGCGCCGGTAAATCATCGGGGAGACCGTCCGGCCCCGCCTCGGAGCGGGACCAGTAGCCGACAGCGTGGATGGAGGAGGCCAGAATGACCCGCCGCACCCCGGCTTCATAAGCCGCGTCTAAGAGGCGTCGCGTACCGTCCACGTTGATCCTCAACAGCTCCTCCCACGGAGCCTCCCTGGCCAGGCCAGCTAAGTGCAGGATCGCGTCGACACCATCGCAGGCCGCGCGAAGGGTCTCTGGGTCCAGGATCGATCCGCTGATCAACTCGATCGATTCGTCGGTCGCCCCGGGTTCCTGAGCGACGATGTCAAAGAGCCGAAGGGTACGCCCGGGCCGAACCAGCCGCCCTCGCAGCCGTCGCCCGATCCGCCCCGCAGCACCGGTGACTAACAGTCTCACCCCTACCCTGCCCTCCCCACAGGACCTGCGCCGCCCCGTGGCCGCTCTGTACGATGGCCCGTACCCCTTATGGATAACGATTCTTCGCGATCCCCACCATCCTTCCACCGCCGTTGGGACCGACGACGCGGACACATATCGACACCCAGTGGAAGGATGACCGGTGAATGATCTATGGGCGCAGATCGCCTTGGTGGCGGCTCTGGTCCTAGTGAATGCCGCCCTGGCGGGCAGCGAGATGGCTCTGGTCTCGCTCCGTGAGGGGCAGATCCGCCGGCTGTCTGAACACGGACGGGCAGGTGCGCTCCTGGCCCAATTGGCACGTGACCCTAACCAATTCCTGGCGACCATCCAGATTGGGATCACGCTGGCCAGCGCCCTCGCCTCTGCGGCCGCGGCGGTGTCGCTCGCACAGCCCCTCGTAGAACCGCTCTCCTTTCTCGGCGATGCGGCTGAGCCTGCGGCCGTGGTTGTGGTGACCCTGATCCTCACCTTCTTCACCCTGGTGTTAGGCGAGCTCGCACCGAAGCGGATCGCGATGCAGCGTGCGGAGCGATGGGCCCTGCTCGCCGTACGGCCGCTCAATGTTTTGTCGACCCTGAGCCGCCCCGCGGTGTGGCTGTTGTCGGTCTCCACCAACGTGGTGGTTCGTCTGTTCGGCGCAGACCCCTCCCGACAGCGGGAGGAGATCTCTCCAGAAGAGTTGAAGGACCTGTTCGCCGCCCAATCGGGTTTCACACCCGCGCAGCAGGCGATCATCTCGGGAGCGTTTGAGATCAGTGAGCGGGCGCTTCGTGAGGTACTGATCCCGCGGCGGGATGTGCTCTTTCTATCGATGGACTTGCCGGCACCCGAGGCACTCAAGCGCCTCGTCACCTCTGGTCACTCCCGTGCCCCTGTGATCGGCAGAGACGCCGACAACATCCTGGGCATGGTCCACTGGCGGGATCTGATCGGGGCCACCGGCCCGGTCAGCCAATACACCCACGAGGTGATGGTGCTACCGGAGACCCTGCGGGTGGACCGCGCGCTCCGTCGGCTCCAGACGGAGCGGCAGCAACTGGCGGTCGTACTCAACGAACACGGCGGCACCGAGGGCATCGTCACCATGGAGGACCTGGTGGAGGAACTGGTCGGCGAGATCTACGACGAGACCGACAAGGACATCACCGGGGTCCGCCATGAGCCGGACGGCAGTTTGGTGCTGGCCGGATCATTCCCGATCCACGACCTGCCCGATATCGGGGTGACACTGCCCTCCGGTGACTACGCGACCGTGGCCGGCCTGGTCCTGGAGCGTCTAGGACATGTCCCTCAAAAACCCGGGGAGCGGGTCGAGGTTGAGGGCTGGACGCTGGAGGTGCTCGGGGTGGAGCGACGCGCGATCACCCGTCTGCGGCTGCGGCGTCGGACCGACACGGATAACGGTCAGGATCCCAGTCAGAACCCCAGCTTACGCAGCTGACGCGGATCACGCTGCCAGTCCTTGGCGACCTTCACGTGCAGATCCAGGTAGACCTTGGTCCCCAGCAGTTTCTCGATCTCCTGGCGGGCGCGCATCCCCACGTCCTTCAGGCGGCTGCCTTTCGTCCCGATAACGATCGCCTTCTGACTGGGGCGTTCTACATACAGATTGGCCTGGATCCAGGTGACCTTTCCCCGACGGATCATCTCCTCGACGACGACCGCGATCGAGTGCGGCAGCTCGTCGCGTACCCCCTCCAGGGCGGCCTCCCGGACCAGCTCGGCCACCATGACCTGCTCGGGTTCGTCGGTCAGCATGTCGTCGGGGTACAGCTGCGGCGAGGGCGGCAGATACCGACACATCAGGTCCACCAGCAGGTCCACCTGATACCCCTCGACCGCGCTGACCGGCACCACCTCGGCGAAGTCCCCCAGCTCGGTGACGGCCAGCAACTGCTTGGCGAGCTGCTTCTTACTCACCAGGTCGGTCTTGGTCACCACCGCCAGCACTGTGGCGCGTAGCCCAGCGATCTGACCGGCGATGAACCGGTCCCCCTTACCGATGGGTTCGTTGGCGGGGATGCACAGCCCCACCACGTCGACCTCGCTCCAGGTCTGCCGGACCAGGTCGTTGAGACGCTCGCCCAGCAGCGTGCGGGGACGGTGCAGGCCGGGCGTGTCCACCAGGATCAGCTGACTGTTTTCCCGGTTTACTACGCCCCGGATAACATGCCGCGTGGTTTGAGGCCGACTCGACGTGATCGCGATCTTGGCGCCCACGATCGCGTTGGTGAGTGTGGACTTCCCGGCGTTCGGTCGCCCTACGAAGCAGGCGAAGCCCGCCCGATAGGACTCGTCTGTCATGCGGCCACCCTTACGGTTGGTTCCCGTGCTCTATCACTTACTCACCCGGTCGTCGTGGACCACGTTGGGGCCGGAGGAGGATTACGCGCCGGCCAGCCTCGTCACCGAGGGCTTCATCCACTGCTCCCCCGACGCGACCACGCTGCTCACCGTTGCCAACCGGTTCTACACCGATGCTACGGAGCCGATGATCGCGCTGTGGATTGACCCGTCCCAGCTGACCGCCGAGGTGCGCTGGGAGGCACCAGACCCGCCCGCTCCGGGCATTCCGGACCGCATGCCTCACGTCTATGGCCCCATCCCCCATCGGGCAGTCCGCGCGATCTACTCCCTGCAGCGGGAGGCGACCGGGCGGTATGTCGCGCTTCTTCCCTTCTACGGCGACTGCTAAGCGTCCGTCCCGTCCCTGCATCGAAGCTGGCGAGGCTCACCCCACCCACCGGCGCTTCCCTCTGAGCGCCCGCGCCCGACGCCGCAAGCAGACGGCTGACCGGAGCAAGCCGGAAGATACTGATCAACTTTCAAGATCTCAGCCTTTTTGAGATCCACTATCAGCCGGGGATAAAGATCGATTTCCGGAGATCATTTCCTTGGGACGGCTAGTCGATCATCAGAAATCCTCTGAATTAGTTCCCTGACCCCGTCACGATTTGCAGCACCGTGCTTCAATCACCTCGGCAGCGGAAATGCCTCTCTTCCCGCGTACCTCCTCGAGAAACACCAGGAATCCTGGATCTTGATGAAAGGATCACTGGGATGTCCGAGTTCCCGGCGCATCTGTTCCGTATGGACGGAGATCCGTCGCTGATCCGGGGATCGGCTGATCGCTGGATGGCATTCGGCGAGGCAGCGACGAACGCGGCCACACAAATCCGCTCGCTGGATACCAGCCAGTTCGTTGGCCCGGAGGGTGACCTGTACCGGGAGGGCCTCAACGCCGAGATGCCAGAACACCTCGACATCACCGGCGAGGCGTTTAGCATGGTGGCCGAAGCGTTGTCGACCTTCGCCGGCACCCTCGACTCCCTGCAGCAACAGATGCGCCCGTTAGCTGAGCGGGCACCGAGGTTGTGGGAAGCCGTACAGGCCGCGCGTGCCCGGGTAGCGGAGGCGGAGGCTGCCGACCGCGCTCACGCCGAGCAGGCCGCCAACCGGCCAACGGATGCGCCACCGGACAACTACCGATCCGACACGCCGGCAGCCACAGCCGCGCTGTCGGATGCCGAAGCCGCCTGGCAGGAATGCGTCGACTCGGCCAACTCCCTGCGCTCCCAACTACAGACGGCCGTCTCCAACTGCGTGTCAGTCATCAATGAAGCCGAGGACATGCGGTTCCGGGAGAACCCTCGATGGTGGGACCTCCCAGGTCACTTCACCAACTTCGTCCGGGACCACGCCGACGCGCTGGCCAATTTATCGGGGGCATTGAAGATTGTTTCCACGGTGGCCGGAGTTCTCTCATTCATTCCGGTTCTGGCTCCGGTTATGGGACCGATCGCTGCGGGTGCCGGCATTCTCTCCTTAGCGATCGACGCGTCGTTGTACGCCGCGACCGGTCAAGGCTCGCTCACCAGCCTTCTGATCGATACCGCCCTCACCGTCGTCCCATTCGGACGATTGGCATCCCTGGCTAATCGCTCCGGCCTTCTGAGAAATATCACCACCGCCATTCCGCATGGCCTGGACATCGCCGGAGGCATGCGGGGAGCGGTCAGAAACCCGCGGCTGTTCGCGCGCGCCACCCATTGCCGCTTCACCGGCCGGGATCCCATCGATATGGCCAGCGGCGAGATGATCCTTCCGCAGGTTGACCTGGAGCTGCCAGGTGTGCTGCCCCTGAAGCTGGAGCGGATCTACCGCTCCGCGTACACCCCCGTCGGCTGGTACGGAACCGGCTGGAGCTCGACGCTGGACCAGCGTCTGGAGGTCGACCCGGAGGGGGTGTGCTTCGCCGCCACTGACGGATTGATTCTGGTCTTCCCAACGCCGCCGGCTAGCGAGGAGATCGTCTGGCCGTCAGAGGGGCCTCGGTTGGCGCTCCGCGTCGTTGATGAAAGCTACACGGTCACCGACCCCGCCACCGGTCAGACCCTCCACTTCCCCGCCCCGCCACCGGAGTTAGAGGCGGCGGTGTTGCCGCTCGCCGCGATCACCGACCGACGCGGTAACCGGATGGATTTCATCTACGACTCGACGGGCGCCCTCACCGAGATCATCCACTCCGGCGGCTACCACCTGGAGATCACCACAGAGCGGGGTCGGATCACCGCGATCCGGCTCCGTGGCGGAGACGGTGTGCTGCTGCGGTATGAGTACGACGACCGGGGCCGCCTCATCGGTGTGATCAACTCCTCGGGTCAGCCGTTGCGTTTCGAGTACGACCGGGCGGGCCGGATGACCGCCTGGCAGGACCGCAACGGCACCCGCTACGAGTACACCTACGACGAGGCGGGGCGGGTGGTCCACACCCGCGGCTCACAGGGATTCCTCGACGGCCGGATCGAGTACGACACCACCAACCGCGTCACCACGGAGATCAATTCCCTGGGGTACGCCACGCGCTACTACTTCAACGACGCCTTGCAGATCGAACGCGTCGTCGACCCCCTGGGGAATGCCACGGTCTACGAGTGGGACCGCTATGACCGCAAGACCGCCGAGACCGACTCGCTCGGGCGTACCACTCGCTGGTCGTATGACGATGCTGGGAACCTGATCGCGGTGACCCGCCCGGACGGAGCGACCGCGACCGCCACGTACAACCACCTCGGGCTCCCCGTCGACACCACCGATGTCGACGGCGCAGTGTGGCGCCGGGAATGGGATGACGCGGGAAACCTGCTCTCCGTCACCGATCCGGCCGGAGCCACCACCACATACACCTACGACGAGGCAGGCAGGCTCACCTCCGTCACCGATCCGACCGGTGCCACCTACCGGATCCAATGCGACGCTGCGGGCCTGCCGGTGCAGATCACCGACCCGCTCGGAGCCGTGCTCCGTTACGAGCGTGACGCCTTCGGCCGGGTGGCCACGTTCGTCGACCCCGTCGGCGGCGTGACCCGCTACACGTACAACCCAGAGGGCAGGCTCGTGGCCCGTCTCCTACCCGACGGTGCCAGCGAAACCTGGAGGTACGACGCCGAAGGCAACCTCATTGAGCACGTTGATGTACTTGGCCAGGCGACCCGTTTCGAAGTCACCCACTTCGATCTTCCGAGCGCCCGGGTAACCCCGGACGGAGCGCGGTTGGAGTTCACCTACGACACCGAGCTGCGCCTGGTGGCGGTCACCAACCCGCAAAGCTTGGTGTGGCGCTACGAGTACGACCCCGCCGGGCGCTTGATCTCCGAAACCGACTTCAACGGCCGCACCCTCTACTACACCCTCGACGCCGCCGGACAGCTCATCGCACGCACCAACGGAGCGGGCGAGACCATCCGCTACGACCGCGACGCGACCGGTGCCGTGATCGCCGAGCACACCCCCGAGGGCGTCACCACCTTCGCGTATGACCGTGCCGGCCGGTTACTCCGCGCCGCCAGCCCCGACGCCGAGCTGACCTTCACCCGTGACCCGCTCGGGCGGATCCTCACCGAAACCTGCAACGGCCGGACCGTGACGTACCGGTATGACGCCCTGGGACGACGCATCGGCCGGGTCACCCCAGCCGGCGTCGAGAGCATCTGGGAGTACGGAGCAGGCGAGCAGCCGGTGGCGCTGCACACCTCCGGTCAGAGCCTGCGGTTTATGTACGACGCCGCCGGACGCGAGATCCTGCGGCGCACCGATGCTGGTTTCTCGCTGGCCCAGTCCTGGGACGCTAACCACCGCCTCACCTCGCAGCTGCTTCTCGCCACACGGCGCTGGGACGGCGGCTCGACAGCCCCTGGCTCGCCTGCCGGCACCGCCGCTTCGGTTGGCCAGGCACGGCTGGTGCAGCGGCGCGCGTACTTCTACCGGACCGATGGCCACCTCAGCCGGGTAGAAGACCAGTTGACGGGGCCATGCACCTTCGACCTGGACCCCGTCGGGCGGGTGACGGCGGTACGCGGTACGGACTGGAGCGAACGCTACGCGTACGACCCCATCGGAAACCTCACCGAAGCCCTGTGGCCCGACGAGCCTAGCCCTGGCCCGCTCGGCGCCCATGTCGAACAGGGCACCCGGGGTGGGCGCCGCTACCGCGGCACCCTCATCCAGCAGGCCGGCGCCGTGCGGTACGAGTACGACGCCCAGGGACGGGTGGTGCTGCGGCAGCAGAAACGGCTGTCCGCCAAGCCATTGACCTGGCGCTACACCTGGAATTCCCAGGACCAGCTCACCGAGGTCGTCACTCCTTCCGGGGAACGCTGGCGCTACCGGTATGACCCTCTCGGCCGCCGTATCGCCAAAGAACGGCTGAACTCCGAGGGCGCTGTTATCGAACACGTCACCTTTGTCTGGGACGGCGCTGTCCTCGCTGAACAAACCGAGACCCGGTTCAGCACCGCCCCAACCGGTGATGGCCGGCCCAGTGCACTCGATGGCCGCATCACCGTGTGGGAGTGGATGCCCGGCACCTTCCGGCCGGTGGCCCAGATCGAGCAGCCGTCACCGCCGCCGTCCTCGGCCTCACCCGTCACCGCCATCGACACCCTTTCCCAGGCCGAAATTGATCAGCGGTTCTACGCGATCGTTACTGATCTCACCGGTACCCCTGCGGAGCTCGTGACGCCCTCCGGTGAACTCGCCTGGCACATCCACACCACCCTGTGGGGAACCACCTACACTGCCGATGGTGACGCCACCTGCCCGTTACGGTTCCCAGGCCAATACCACGATCCTGAGACCGGCCTGCACTACAACTTCTTCCGCTACTACGACCCCAGCACCGCCCACTACC